>Ga0207641_10000177_pt1 | contig 88140 bp, 80 predicted proteins | sample KBSSwiS62_FD_184306 | JGI IMG/M metagenome (GOLD analysis project Ga0207641, IMG submission 184306) | Switchgrass rhizosphere microbial communities from Kellogg Biological Station, Michigan, USA - KBS Switchgrass S6-2 (SPAdes) (version 2) | ecosystem: Host-associated > Plants > Roots >...
ACTGGATGTTCGTCTGCTTTGCGATCTTCATCGTTGCCTGTGGAACGACCCACCTGATGGAGATCTGGACAATATGGGAGCCGAGGTACTGGCTCTCGGGCGCCATCAAAGCCATCACGGCACTTGCCTCCGTCCCCACTGCCATTCTGCTCGCGAGACTCATTCCCGCGGCGCTGCGCCTGCCCAGTCCCGCGAGCCTTCGAGCAGCTAACGAGAACCTCGAGCGCGAAGTTCATCAGCGCAAGCGTGCGGAGGATGAGGTTCGCCGGGCAAACATTGATCTCGAGGCGCGTGTTGCAGATCGCACCGCCGCGCTGGAGGCCGTGAATCGAGCGCTCCAACAGGAAGTGCAGCAGCGCGAGCTGGCGGAGCGAACACTACGCTCCAGTCAACGGTTGATTCAGACTGTTCTCGACAACTCGGCCCCCGTGATTTATGTGAAGGATCTCGAGTTCCGATATCTGTTGATCAATCGTCGCTTTGAGGAAATCTTCAACCTCTCGCGCGAAAATATCATCGCCCACACAGACTACGACCTGTTCTCGAAGGAGGCCGCGGACGGGTTCCGTCGAATGGACGAACGTGCGTTGGCAGCCGATCGTGCGCTCACCGAGGAGGAAATCGCCCCACACGCCGATGGTCCCCATACCTACATCTCGGTCAAGGCACCCTTGCGCGATGAGGCGGGTCAGGTTATCGGTATCTTCGGCATCTCCACGGATATCACGGATCGCAAGCGCGTCGACACGGCCCTGCGAGAGAGCCAACAGCGGCTCCGAGGCATCGTCGAATCCACTGACGATGCCATCATCACGAAGACGCTCGACGGCATTATCACCTCGTGGAACCCCGGCGCTGAGAGGCTCTTTGGCTACACGGCGCAAAAGGCGGTCGGACAATCGATACAGCTGATTATTCCACCCGAGAGATTCGCGGAGGAGTCGACTATTCGGTCGCGAATCGCGTGCGGCGAGCTCGTCGATCATGTCGAGACTACGCGGATCGGAGCGAACGGAACCTACATCGACATCTCCGCAACCATCTCACCTTTGAGGGACGGGAATGGCCGGGTCATCGGCGCGTCCCAGATTGCGCGTGACGTTACCGAGCGGAAAGCGCATGAGCGCAAGGTGCAAACGCAACTCGAGCGGTTGAATCTGTTGCAACAGATCACCCGCGCGATCGGCGAGCGCCAGGATGTGCCCAGCATCTTCCAAGTGGTCATACGCAGCCTCGAGGAGCGCCTTCCGCTCGATTTCGGATGCATTGCCCTTTATGAGCCTGCGAATCAGATCCTGGTGATCAGCCGTGTAGGCACGAGGAGCCGCGAGCTCAGTCCGGAGGCAGCCTTATCCGAGCAGTCCCGGGTTGACATCGATCAGAACGGATTGGCGCGGTGTGTACGGGGCGAGCTCGTGTACGAACCCGACATCTCAGCATCGACTCACCCTTTCCCGAGGAGGCTTGCAAGGATCGGCCTGCGCGCTCTGATCTTCGTGCCACTGAGTGTCGAGGATAAGGTGTTCGCTGTCATAATCGCGGCTCGTCGGCAGGTCGCAAGTTTCACGAGTAACGATTGCGAGTTTCTAGGGCAACTGAGCGAGCAGCTGGCGCTCGCCGCCCACCACGCGCAACTCTACGCGGCGCTGCAGCAAGCTTACGATGATCTTCGTCAGACACAACAAACAGTCATGCAACAGGAACGGTTGCGAGCGCTCGGGCAGATGGCGAGCGGAATAGCCCACGATATCAACAACGCACTATCGCCCGCCGCGCTATATGTCCAATCACTGCTCCAACGCGATAACACGCTCAGTAAAGAGGCACGGGATCAGTTGACCGTCGTTGAACGAGCAATCGATGATGTCGGCCGTACTGTCGGGCGAATGCGCATGTTCTCTCGTCCCCGCGAAAGGCAGATGACGATGTCCGCGGTTGATCTCAATGCTCTCGTGCAGCAAGTCGTCGAACTGACGCGCGCCCGTTGGAGTGACATGCCTCAGGAGCGCGGAATCGTGATTCGCCTGCATTGCGATCTGGCGCCGAACCTGCCACCGGTGCAGGGAGCAGAGAGTGAAATCCGCGACGCGCTCACGAATCTTGTCCTCAATGCAGTTGATGCGATGCCTGGAGGCGGCACGCTCACGATACGCTCGAGCATCGGACCAGTTCAGCACGATGACGCGAGGTTGCAGAGACTATCCCTGGAAATTGTCGACACTGGTATGGGAATGAGTGAAGCGGTGCGCAGCCGCTGTCTCGAGCCCTTTTTCACGACGAAGGGCGAGCGTGGCACGGGTCTGGGACTCGCCATGGTGTACGGCATGGTCGAGCGCCATAGCGCTGACCTCGAGATTGAGAGCGAACCCGGCCGCGGAACGACCATGAGACTCAACTTCCCGCTATCGGTTGCCTGTGCGCGCAGCGCACCGGAGGGCGGTATCGACCAACAACTACGGCCGCTACGGATCTTGCTAGTCGACGATGATCCACTGATTCTCAGGTCGTTACGGGATATTCTCGAGTCCGATGGTCATACTGTCGTCACAGCTGATGGCGGGCAGAAAGGGATCGACGAGTTCCTGGCTGCGAGCAGGCGCGGCGCGGTGTTCGACGTCGTAATCAGCGACCTGGGAATGCCCAATGTCGACGGTCGAACGGTCGCTGCGACGATTCGCTCCGCGAGGCCGACTACGCCGGTCGTCCTGCTCACGGGTTGGGGTCAACGTCTGCAGGCTCAAGAGGATCGGCTGCAAAACGTGGATCGCGTGCTGAGCAAGCCGCCGCGACTCGGTGAGCTTCGCACGACGTTGCTGGATCTCGCGGGTTGAATTGCATCACCACGCCTGGCTGAATTTGATGCCTTCCGGGCGGAGGAAATAGTACAGCGAGCGATGCCCACGCACGCTCGTAGGCCAACCCGTCAGCGCCCCGCCATAGTTGCAAACCGCTGCAAAGAAACGCGTAAAATTGCAACAACGCCGGCGGAGGCCTCATGCCACAGCACCCAAAGAACGGGAAGAGACGAGTCGCTGATCCAGGTCCATCAGCAAACAAACGCTCCTCGGCGCAAACGATCATCGAGGCAGCTGAGCGCCTGTGCGCGACTCACGGCATAGAAGCGGTCTCGGTTCGAGACATCGCGGCGGAGGCCGGTGTCGCGATCGCCGTCATCTATCATCATTACAAGTCAAAAGGGAATTTGCTGCGAACGATCCTGCGCGCGCGCTTTGACGAGGTCAAGGGCGAGTACGATGCACTGTTGACGCGGCTGGAAGGGCAAAAGTCGCCGGCCGTGCAGGATATCGTGCGCGCTCTTTTGCAACCGCTCAATTACTGGCGCGGGCCGGAGCGCCAGGCCGCACGCCAATTCTACATCCTGGCACTCATCTCCCACTTACCTGAATTGCGCGACGACATCGACGTCTGGGTGAAAGGCCTGCGGCGAGTCGTTGATCTGCTGAGACGTGCGCTTCCGCATCTCACGGAGACCGACATCTGCTGGCGCCTGCACTTCACGATGAAACTCAGACATCAGAGTGATCTGGACATGGCACGCCTCTCGATCATGTCCGAGGAACTGTGCCACAGCGATGACCGCGAAGAGGCTTTGGTTCGAGCAATTGCCTATGCGCAAGCTGCCTTCTCAGGCCCACCCGTTGATTATCCACCATCTGGCGAACGAGAGATCCACCGACGTGCGCGAGCACGCCGGCGGATCCGGTAGCTCAGTCCTCAGCGGCGTCGCTGCCTTCGTCCTGATCGAGGTCGAAACCTTTATGTGCGCGACAGGACTCAGGATCAACACCTGACTCTCTAAAGCTGAGGCGGCCATGCTCCTCATTCTTGTATTTCACCAGCACGTCGGCGCAGACGACCTTACGCTTCTCCAGGTTTCCACCGCAGTAGAAGTTCGCCGCATCATCCGTACTGCCCCTGCCGTTGTAGATGGCCGTTTGCGGATACGCACAGACAGGCCGGGTACGTCCCGATGCCGGCGCCGCTGAGCCGCCGGCTGCGAGAAGCGAATCCGGAGCAACTCCCTTTTCAACCCACTTCACCAGCGCACCAAACGGATCGACCGGCACCGGCCCCGTACTGCCAATTCCACAATGGCCGACACCCGGGGCGTCGAACAGCCGGTAGAAGCGCTGCAGACGCTCGAAGTCAGGGCGGTCGGTGCGGCTGTAGCGCAGCGCCATCGTCCGGTAGTAGTTGATCACACCCCGCGGATAGATAAATTGATCGTTCGCACCGACAAAGGTGACCATCTTGCCGCCGTGGGCCCTGAAAGTATCGAGTGGAGCGAACGTATCCGTCACGTCGGCGATGTTCCGCGAGCCGTCCTGAGCTACTTGTGGATATTGGCCCGGAGTTACGACCCTCCAGTCGAAGTTTCGATCGTGCTCGTCCCAATGGAACTGAGTCACGCCCAGAAAGAACGGATTCGTTCCGTCCAATATGCTGAAGTCACTGCCACGATCGAGACCGAACCAGATCTTGTCGTGGTGTAGATTCCGCGGGCCATCCCAGATCAGATTGACCGCATTCGCCTCCTCGGAGGTCAGGCAATTGCTCACGGGCGCATTCTTCGCGCCGCAGATGTTGGCGCGCGCGTCGAAATGGCAACCGCGTGGATCATTGATGATCCCGTCGGCTAGTCCGTCCGCCGCGTCGCAGGCAGCCACGGCGGCAGCACGCGTTTGCTCGAGCTTCATCGGTGAAATCGGGCCGCCAACGAGCTCCTGCATTGCCATCTGGCCCCACATTTGTGCGGTCTGAAAGCGCGTCCAATAGATCGCGGGCGCATTGGCCACAATACCCTCGAGCTCATCGCCCAGCTCTTGCGCCAGCAGATACCCCTGCCGACCGCCGGTTGAGCACCCATTCCAGTAGTTGAAAGCAGGTCGTACGTTGTAGTACGTGTTCGCAATCTTCTTCGACCAGAGCACCTGCTGTTTGATGGCGTTGCGGATGAAGTCCTCTATGAATTGCAGGTTGTAACTTCCATCCGTGTTTACCCCGGGCTCGCAGTCACCCCCTGCATGACCGAGGTCGGTGCCGGAACCCACGTAACCGGCGTCGACAGCCGGAGTAACAATCAGATTGCCGGCGCAGCCGCCACCGCCCAGGCCTTGTGTGCGGCCGTTCCAGGCACCCTGAATACCACCGCTGCCTCCATCGGCAAGGCTGAGCGGTAGGCCTATCACGATGTTGATGTTCTGGTTGGGATTCGTGCCATAGAGCAGGCTCACTTTGCAGTACCCGACGTCCGCTTTTGCGGGCGGCACGATTACGCTGGTCGCTGATTTGATTGCATGGTTGCCGGCGATGCCAAACACCGGATTCTTGGCGAGGGTCGCGCATGTCGGAATGGGGGGAGACGCCGGTGCCGCGGTGGCGCTGGAAAATGAGAGCTTCACAACAATCAGTCCGACGATGAGTGCGGCCAACGCGCGAGCCGGCGCCGGCGGTTTCCCGAATAGCATGGCTTCCCCCTTCTATTTTTCGAGCTGCAATGTGTACGGTTGTGTCAGAAGGAATAACTGATGTTTCCGAAATACTCGCGTGGCCGTGCATACGCGATCTCCGCGTATCCACTCCCGGTAGAGAGCGACGAGTTCCCCGCGACGGCGTATATCTTGTCATTCACGTTATTCACACCCAGGATCACGCGCCACGGCCCCACCTCCGGTGCCACGGTGAGTGATGCGTTCAGGACTGTGTACCCGCCAAGTTGGGCTATTTCTCTCGTATCCGTGGCGTCAAAGAAGGTCGCGCTCTGGTAAGAGGCATCGAGGCGAGGTGTGGCCCGCAGACTGTAAAGATGCGCCGTGTAAGAAACACCCAGGTGCCCCTGCCAACGTGGCGCGAACGGCAACTGATTTCCTACCCGAAGCCCGGGAGGAATGACGGCCAGCGGCGATATGTCCAGTCGATCAATACTGCTTTCGAGGTGTCCGATGCTCCCTTCGATGCTCCAATCCACGGTGGGAGCCCAGATCACCTCCCCTTCCGCGCCCTTGATGGTTGCCTTGCCGGCATTGGTGAGGAAGGGCGCGACACCGTTGGGCGCAGGCCCGCGATAGGTGACCTGCATGTCGGTGTATTGCGAGTCGAATACGGCGAGATTGATGCGCAGCGTATTGCCGAGCAGGTCCAGCTTGCTGCCCAGCTCGACGCTCTTCGCCTTTTCCGGTTTGAACTCCTGGAGCGCCGCCTGCTGTGCCGGCGTGAGCACCGAGTTGAAATGGCTGTTCCAGCCGCCACCCTTGAACCCCTGCGAATAGCTCACATAGGTCATGGCCTGGCGGGTCCACCGGTAGTTCAACGAGCCGGAAGGCGTGAACGCCGAAAACTCGTCGCGGTACCACTGCAGAGGAACCTGTTTGATGTTGGGCGCCGAGAAGTCGTACTGATCCGGGTAAGATCCCTTGTCATCCTGAGTGTAGCGGGCGCCGGCCGTAATACCGAGCCGGTCAAAGAAAGTGTATGTCCATTGAGTAAAGGCAGCCCAGCTCTTGTTGTCCACGACATTGTTGTCACTATCGCGCTGAACTCCAGGAGGCGGCGGATTCAGCTCGATAGTCGCGATGTCGTTCGAGTACTGCTTGAAGTAGTACACCCCCATCACGCCAGTCAACGCCTCCCGTTTATAGATACCTTGTAACTCCTGGCTCCACTGCCAGCTGTGAACGTTGTAGAACGTGTTGAGTATCGTGAGTGGCGTGTTATCCGCGTCCCGTGCTCCCGTCCAACGAATGTTCCGATACGCACTGATGGATTTCAGATCGAAGTCATCCGTGAGCCTGTATGTGAGATTCAGTGAAGTATTCCAGGCCTCGAGCGTGCTCTTCAGAGCTGCCGTGCCATTGTTGTGAAATGGCCCGCGGTTCTGGAAATTGTTCGCGCAACGGTCATCCGGAATGGTGGGTACCGCCGGAAGCGTCGCGAAACTGCCGTTGAATCCTGGACAGCCGGCATCGGCGCTCGCGACGCGAGGAAATGTCGCCGCCGTATTGATGGCCGCGAACACGAGCGGGCTTCCGTGCTCGTCGGCACTCGAGTATTCGGCAAGCCATCTGGCCTCCAGGCCATCGATCGGCTTCCATACGAACTTACTGGTCAGTGTATAGGTATTGGTATCACCGAGATCGGTGCCATCGGTACGGGTAACGTAGCCGTCCTGCTTGCGTCGTGCCGCGGTAAACCGCGATTTCAACGTGTCGGTGATCGGGACGTCGACCGCCAGAAATCCATCATAGAGATGGTCGGAACCAACCCCCCCGCGTGCCGTGCCACCAAACTGATTGCCCGGTTCAGTCGTCGAGACCAGGATCGCTCCACCAATGGTGTTGCGTCCGAACAAGGTACCTTGTGGCCCGCGCAACACCTGCACCGATGAGATGTCGCGCAAGTCCATCCTGCTGCCGACGGCTGAGCCGATGTACACATCATCGATGTACAGCCCGACACCGGGATCCACTGTCGATGTCGGATCGGTCTGCCCGATGCCGCGGATGAAGACTTGTGAGGACGAATTGTTACCTGCCAGCGGAGCGTTGGTTCCAAACTGCAGGTTTGGAACCACCTGTGTAAGCTTGTCCGTCGCGAACACCTGGCGCTGTGCAAGCGCGTCGCCGCTGAACGCTGTAATCGCTACGGGTGCATCCTGCTGGTTCTCGCGGACTTTGCGCGCGGTAACGATCACCTCCGCGATGGTGCCATGTCCGGACTCCGCCGCAGCGAGCTCAGAGGAATCTTTCGGCGGATCCTGACTTTGGGCCTGCACCCCCATCGGGATTGCCAGCGCCATCGCAATCGTCGCGCACACGATGGCCTCGTGGCGATTCGCGGTATTCCCGCTCTCCAGCCGAAGAAATCGTGACCTCTGAACGCCAATTCTCAGAACCAAGATACACCCCCCTTTCTTCTAGAACGATCGTTCGTTCGCTCCATAAGGTGTATCGCGGGCGCTCCCTCATCCACAATGGACAGATCAACGGAATACTTGGACTTTTCGGCAGCTCGTCCATTGCGCCCTATTCCAGGGGCCGTGCGGTGCTGCTTCTGCGTGTCAACGCGGCGACCGCTATCGTCACGGCCGACCGCGAGCCCGAGGCTGGCGGTCCGCGTGGCCCATTCCAGTCAACACTCCTTGATCCCCGCGCTACGCAGACCCTGAAGGTAGTGTGCAAGGTGCTCGGGATTCTTGACGTAGAAGAGGCGTTCGCGAGCGAACGAGCACGAGAACTCCGGCTTGCGCAGCAGCAGTTCTGCAATGGCGCTCGGCAGTTCTGCTGCGCGTTGCAAATGCCCGAGCGCTGAAACTCGATGAGCCAACGGCCAGTAGTGACAATTCGGAATGCGACTTGCCTTCTTCGCCCACTCTTCGGCGTGATCGAATTCCCCGGCCAGCAGATGAGCCAGCGCGCGGTATGAATAGAACGCCCAACGCTGCGGGTCGTACGGACTGAGCTGGATCGCCTTCTCGAAGTAGGGGATTGCCTCGCCGAATCGTCCTTCATACGCCAGTGAGTCGCCCAAGCCACAATAAACGACCGCCAGATTGGGATTGAGCTCGACGGCCGACCCCAGCTCGGCAAGGGCCTCCTGGTATGCCTTGCTCGCCAGCAGTGCGCGGCCACACATGAAATGTGTCATGGCGTCCTGCTCATCCAACTCAACACCGGTGCGTGCAAGGGCGACCGCTTGGTTGAGCCGCTCTTCATCGGGCTCAGCATCGAAGTAGATCATGCCCATGACCTGCGCGTAGGAAAGCCAGGCATAGGCTTGCGCGAGTGTTGAGTCCAGCTCGATGGCGCGGCGGAAGAATCGCTGCGCCTCCGCGTTGTCCACCGCTGTAGACTTGTAGAAGTGCTTCATCCCAAGGTGAAAGCAATCCCACGCTTGCATCGCAGACTCGGACTTTCGCGCAGCGCGCAAGCGCTCTGCACTGCCGATCTCCGGTTCGATCCGTGCCGCTATCGTGGCGGTGATCTCGTCCTGTACATCGAAGATCTCGCCGAGATCGCGGTCATACTGCTCCGCCCAGACGTACCGGCCGCTCTCCGTCTCGACGAGGCGCGCTCTGATGCGAACGCGTCTGCCGACCTTGCCGATGCTGCCTTCAACAATGTAACCAGCGCCAAGATCGAAGCCGACCCGGCGTGCGTCGCCACCATACCCTCTGAATACGAAGCTCGAGCCCCGTGCGATCACCAGCAGCGACCGGTGCTTTGATAGCGCGGTGATGATGTCTTGGGTGATGGCGTCCGAGAAGTATTCCTGTTCGGGATCGCCGCTGGTGTTCTCGAATGGCAGCACCGCAATGGTCGGTCTGCCGCTGAAGTCTGCACTCTTCTTAGCCGCCGGTGCGTCTTTCTCGGACTCGTTTGGTAGCTTGGCAGCGGGGGCGGTGAGTTGGGATATAGGCGCTACAAACCGATACCCGCGACGATGTCGTGTCTCGATGAAGCGCGGACGCTTCGGATCATCGGCGAGCGCCCTGCGCAGTTCCTGAATACAAGAAATGAGTGCGTCGTCAGTCACGACGCTGTCCGGCCATACAGAGGCAAACAGCGCCTGTTTCGAGACCGGTTCCCCGGCATGCTCGACCAACGCTCCGAGAACGGCGGCGGCCTTCGGCGTGAGTCTGACCTCCTGCGTACCGCGCCAGAGACGTCCGGTCGCGGACTCAAAACGAAATGGGTCGAAACTCACGCTCTGATGCATGGTGTGTTTCTCGACTTATCCAGCCGACACTCCCGGCGAAACTCCGCTGAACTCCCGTTGCTCGCCCGGGACTTCGAGTCCGGCGCTGCATACTGTACTCGCACAGGCAAATCCAAGGAGGCCCTTCAGATGTATATGCGCGCGCTTTCTGTCATCTTGCTGCTCACTCTCCCGCCCTCCCTGACGATGGCAGAGGATCAGCGGGCGAGCGACGCTCCTGCGCGGCCCGTGAGCACTGCCGCGCCCGCAGGTTCGCCGGCCACGAAGAGCCTCTACGATCGGCTCGGCGGTGCATACCCTATTGCCGTGGTCGTCGATGATTTCATCGAGCGACTGCTGGTCAATGAAACTCTCAATGCCAATCCCGCCATCAAGGAGGCCCGCCAGCGCGTACCAGCTCAGGGACTCAAGTTCCACGTCACAACGCTCGTATGTCAGGTGACGGGGGGCCCATGCAAATACGTTGGCCGTGATATGCGCTCGAGTCACGCAGACCTCCACATTTCGGCAAGGGAATGGCAGGCGATGTTGGCTGACTTCAACAAGACGCTGGACAAGTTCAACGTTCCCGCAACCGAAAAAAACGAGCTCGTCGCAATCGTCAACAGTACCAAGAGCGAGATCGTCACGGTCGCGGCCCCCTAAGCAATGATCGAGTAGGACGCAGCTCATTGAAACCAGACGTAATCGGGATCACGAACCGGACTTGCAGAATTTTCGCGAAGTGCCTGCTGATCGAGCACTAGCCGTCTAAAGTAGTCTAGTATTCAATTGATCACTTGAATAGACTCCGGCTCATGCATGCACGCGATATGAAGGATGACGTATACGGTCAATTTGCCCGGATCGGTAAAGCCGTGTCCGCGCCCAAGCGCATCGAGCTGCTCGAGCTGCTGTGCCAGAGTCCAAGTACCGTCGAGGCCCTCGCCAAGCAGGCTACGCTCAGCGTCGCAAACGCCTCCCAACACCTTCAGGTCCTGCGAGGCGCCCGTCTCGTCGAGGCGCGCAAGCGAGGGCTCTTCGTTGAGTACCGTCTCGCCGATGAGCGGGTACTCAAGTTTGTTCACGCTATGCGTGCGCTCGCGGAAGCTCGCCTCGCCGAAGTGGCCGAAATCACGAATGCCTACCTGAAGACTCGAGGCGCACTGGAACGCGTATCCGGCAAGGAGCTCATGCAACGCGTACGCGATGGAGAAGTCACGGTGCTCGACGTACGTCCCGAAGATGAATACCACGCCGGCCACATCCCGGGTGCCCGCTCCGTGCCCGTGAGCGAGCTCAGGAAGCGACTCGCCGAGCTGCCCAAGAATCGCGAGATCGTGGCCTACTGCCGAGGTCCGCAATGCGTCATGGCAATTGAAGCGGTGGAACTGCTGAGGAAGAACGGGTTTCGCGCGCACCGGATGGAGGAAGGTGTCATGAATTGGCGTGCGCGCGGTTGGCGGGTCGAGAAGTCACGAGCGGAGGCCCCATGATCTTCAAGCCCTTCTACTACTTCGACACCGGATGTGCCGCCTACCTCTTGGGTTGCGGGACATTGGGAAAATGCGCCGTCGTAGATCCGCAGGCGCGCGACGTCGTCTCGTATATCGAGTTTGCCGAAGCGAAAGGCATGCGCATCACTCACGTGATTGACACGCACGTGCATGCCGACCACCGCTCGGGCGGATTCGAGTTGGCACGCCGCACGGACGCCCGCTATTGCTTACACGAAGCCGCGGATATCAATTTTCCGTTCACGGCGTTGCACGATAAAGAGGAAATCGAACTCGGGAATACGCGCGTGACAGTCCTGCATACGCCCGGGCACTCGATTGAGAGCGTGTGTTTGTTGGTCAAGGACTTGCGGCGCGGTCCGGATCCTTGGTTCGTACTGACTGGCGATACGCTCTTTGTCGGCGCAGTCGGTCGGCCGGATCTACCCGGACGAGCGCGCGAAAATGCACGCGATCTCTTCGCGAGCCTGCATACGAAACTACTGACACTTCCCGATGATCTCGAAATCTATCCTGGGCATTTCGCAGGCTCGAGCTGTGGCGCAGGGATGAGCGGCAAGCCTTCGAGCACGATCGCGTTTGAGAAGCGCTGGAACCCACTCCTTCGCGTGTCGCTCGAGGAGTTTGTGGAGACGCTCTCGAACGTGCCGGCGAAGCCTGCGGAGATGCAGGACATTCTGCGCGAGAACCGCACCGGCCAGCGGGGATAACCCGTGGAGGCGGCGAGTGTCCGGCTGGGCTTGCGCGAGAACTGGGCGCAGTTTTCGCTCCTCGTACTCGTCAACGCATTTGTTGGAGGCATGGTCGGGCTCGAACGCAGCATACTTCCGGCAATCGCCGAACAGGAGTTTGGTATTGCGGCCCGCGCAGCGATTCTCTCGTTCATCGTTGCGTTTGGTGTCACAAAGGCAGCAACCAACTACTTCGCCGGACGGCTTGCGGATCGATTCGGGCGTAAGCAGGTTCTCGTGTCCGGCTGGCTGGTTGCGATACCTGTGCCCTTTGTGCTGATGGCGGCGCCGACATGGAACTGGATCATCGCAGCCAACATCTTGCTCGGCGTGAGCCAAGGTCTGACGTGGTCGCTGACCGTGATCATGAAAATCGACCTCGCGGGCCCGCGACAGCGCGGACTCGCGATGGGGCTCAACGAATTCGCCGGCTACGTTGCGGTGGCGGGCAGCGCCTTGGCGACGGCCTGGATTGCCGCGCGTTATGGGCTGCGCCCCGAGCCGTTCTATCTCGGCGTTGTGTTTGTAGCGCTCGGCTTGGCGCTCTCGATATTTGCGGTGCGGGAAACTCGACATCACGTCGCACACGAGTCTGCGTTGCGGAAAAATGCCGAGCGACTGCCTTCACAGCGAGAGGTATTCTGGCGAACGACCCTCGGAGATCGCAATCTGTCGAGTGTGTCGCAGGCCGGGCTCGTGAATAATCTCAACGACGGGATGGCATGGGGGCTGTTCCCGCTGTTGTTTGCGGCCAGACACATGAGCCTGGAGCAGATCGGTGTTCTGGCGGCCATCTACCCGGCAACTTGGGGAATTGCGCAACTCGGTACCGGTGCCTGGTCAGACCGCATCGGACGCAAATGGCTCATTGCTTCGGGAATGTGGGTGCAGGCCGCGGGTATTGCTCTGGTGCTCATTTCGAACGGCTTGGCCGGATTCGCAACAGGGGGCGTGCTGCTCGGAATCGGTACTGCCATGGTGTATCCAACACTACTTGCAGCGATCGCAGACGTGACGCATCCGGCTTGGCGCGCATCCGCTGTGGGCGTGTACCGACTGTGGCGCGACCTCGGATATGCGTTCGGTGCGCTACTCGCCGGCCTCATCGCCGATGCGCTTGGACTCCCAGCCGCGATTGCGGCCGTCGCCGCGTTGACGTTTGCATCCGGTGTGGTCGTCGCTATCCGTATGAGCGAGACGCTGCCACGTGTGTCCAGCAGGCCAGATGCAGCAGAAGCGGTTTGAGTCAGATGCTGTAAGGTGACTCGTGAAATGAGACGAATCTACCTCGACTACAATGCGAGCACGCCGCTTGATCCGGGCGTGGCTCAGGCGATGCGTTCTGTACTCGAGGACAGCTACGGGAATCCTTCGAGCGCTCACTGGGCTGGACGTGCCGCCAAGCAGATTCTAGAAGAGGCCCGCGCAGACGTGGCAGCACTCATCGGCTGCACGCCCGCGGAAATCGTGTTCACCAGTGGGGGGAGCGAGGCTAACAATCTGGCGCTCAAAGGGACTTTCTACAGCCGGCCCAATCCTCCTGTCCACATTATCACGACTCAGATTGAGCACCCAGCGATCCTGGAACCGTGCCGATTCCTGAGTCAGCTGGGCGCCCAAATCACTTATCTGCCGGTTGATAGCACGGGCCTCGTCGATCCTGACGACGTGCGACGGGCGATTACATCCGCGACACGCCTGATCAGCATCATGCACGCGAACAGTGAAGTCGGCACAATCCAACCGATCGGCGCATGCGCCGAGGTCGCCCGGGATCACGGTATCCCCTTTCACACAGATGCCGCGCAATCTGTTGGCAAGATACCCACCCGCGTCGATGAGCTCGGAGTGGCCATGCTTTCGGTTGTAGGCCATAAGCTGTACGCCCCGAAGGGCATTGGTGCGCTCTACATACGCGCAGGAACCAAGCTCGAACCGCTAATCCATGGCGCGGGCCATGAAGGCGGGCGCCGCGCAGGCACTGAGAGTGCGATGCTTGCCGCCGGACTCGCAGCAGCATGTCGACTTGCCACTGACCTTGCTTGGACGGAACGCGTGCGCGCGCTGCGCGACCAACTCTGGAGTTCCCTTCATACTCGTCTGGGCAACCGCGTAGTCCTGAATGGACACCCGGAGCGACGCCTGCCGAATACGCTGAACGTTTCATTTGTCGGCCGCGCTGGCGGCGACATTCTCGCAGCCTTGGAGGGCGTGGCCGCCTCGACAGGCTCGGCATGTCACTCAGGGCGGGTTGAGCTCTCGCCGGTGCTGCGCGCGATGGGGATAACCGAGCACGTCGGCATGGGTGCGGTACGATTCAGCCTCGGCCGCGCGACCACAGCCAACGAGATCACAGAGGTGGCCGACCGAGTTTCGGATTTTCTGCTGCGCTCCTAACGGGTGGCCACAGCATGGGCCTGTACAACGATCACATCCTTCCGCACGTCATTAATCTCTCGATGTCCAACCGCGAACTGCGGCAGTATCGACAGCGGGTTATCTCTCGTGCTGAAGGACGCGTCCTGGAAATTGGCATCGGCTCCGGATTGAATTTGCCGTTTTATGGGCCGCATGTCCAAGAAGTCCTCGGGCTCGAGCCGGCAGCACGCCTCCTCGCCATGGCGCAGCGAGCGGCGAGTGAATCGAGGCAAGCGGTCGAGTTCATCGCCGGGTCCGCAGAGGCGATTCCGATTGAGGATCAAAGTATCGATACCGTCGTCACGACGTGGACATTGTGCTCGATCCCCAACGCCATCGGCGCGCTGCACGAGATGCGCCGCGTACTCAAGAGAGGCGGCCAACTGCTCTTCGTCGAGCATGGGCTCGCACCTGAAATCAGTGTCCAGCGATGGCAACATCGCTTGACACCCGTCTGGAAAAAAATAGGTGGCGGTTGTCATCTCAACCGTCCCATTCGCGCTCTCATCGAGGGCGCAGGTTTTGATATCGCGCGTCTCGAGACGGGGTATATGAAGGGCCCCAAACCCATGACATTCATGTACGAGGGGCGGGCGAAACCGCTGTGAACGCTGAGGTCATTCTAACGAGTGAACTGACCTGCCCCCACTGCGGGTATCGGCAGATGGAAACCATGCCAACCGATGCCTGCATCTACTTCCATCAGTGCGCAGGTTGCAACACGACGCTACGACCTGAGCCCGGCGACTGTTGCGTCTTTTGCTCTTATGGATCTGTCCCCTGCCCGCCCGTGCAAGCTGCCCAGCCCTGCTGTCGCACCTCGAGCCCGCAATGATTGGGTCCCACAATCATGTTTGTCGCTTTGGATGCCATCGCCGCGTACAAGTGGATCTTCATAACCTTCACGGTTGCACTTCTTAGCTTCGGTTTTTATGGTGCGTAGTTCCGTCCCAAGAGCAACTGCACTACCTGTGCGAATTGTGTCACGCGTAACTCGGGGCAGCGTGTTGGCCTTTGCATTGCAACAATCCTAGCCATTGTTGCAGTCATATTCGAGCGCCTCGAACCGATACTCTCGAAACACTAACCTTTAGGCGCCTGAGGTCGCCTGCCTGCTACTCGAGCGGGACGGTTCGGGCTTGACGCAACCGATCCGCGCGGCGCGCAGACGCTTCTTTGATATCTGCGCACCGACGACTGCGCTTTAGATTCCCCCCTTCAAAGACCGGCAATCCCACGTTCCGGATGTAACCGATCGCAGTCCTGGTGCGAATTCACTGATGTGGTCGATGTCGTCTCGCCCTCAGGAACGCACACCGGATGAGGTGGGGCACGGCTGCGACAGACCGGTTACTCGTTCCGGCGCAATTCAAATCTGACATGAGGGAATCATCATGAACCGTTTCACACGCAATTTGCTAAAGACGGGAGCCGTCGCGCTGGTGTCGTCCGGCTCTCTTGCACTACCTGCCTTCGCTCTGGCTGCACCTCCCGCAGAGGGTGTCACAATCACGGCAGCCGACCTTCAGGCAAAAGCCGACTACCACGCGAAAGTGGAGGCGATCTATCGAGCCTGGATGCGAACCGATGAGAAGCATTCGATCGGTCTCTTTACGCTGGCCAATCATCACTATCACGAGGCAGAACGCTATCGACAGGCCGCGCGCATGGCTGCGCTGGATACTGGAGCGAAACCGCGCCTGTGAGGGCCGGGAGACCCTCGACAGCGGTGGGAGGGATCGGACCGGGGCGGGCAAAGTCCGATTCCCTGTTCCGGAGCCCCTGAAGGACAGGATCGAGATGAGAAGGCGCGCACAAGTTCGGCCAGCCCGCCCTCCCCTCGGCGATTCTCACGACGCCACCTATTGTGATGACGGGAACCTTCCCGTTAGGATGGAATAGCCCTGTGCGGCAATTTCTTACCACCTTCTCCGGTCTTACTGCTGACGTGCGAACACTACGCTTACTGACCGTGCTGGTGACCCTGCTGAGCCTACCCGCTTACGGGCTGGCCGGGCTGGCGCACGCCCGCAGCTGCCAGGTGCAAATGACAGCAGTTGCCGGAGCCGTCGCGGTCGGCGATTGCTGCCCGGGCAAGTCGGATCCCGGGGCGCCCTGCAAGCGCCTCGGCGACAACCCGGATAAGAATGGCGGCTGCACGCCTTGCAAGGCAGGGTTCAGCTGCAAGAGCCCGCAGTCCTACGAACCCGTGCATCTGCCGGCGATGGATCCCCTGCCGATGCGTCTCACGCTGATATCCCACCCGCCCACACTCCAGCTGTCTCACAGCACCGGCGGGCTGTGGCGACCCCCTCGACTCATCTGAACAACCCTACGCTGGCTTGACCCGGCACTTGCGCGCGCCTTCTAACCCTTCAGGGTTGGGCGCCCGCGAGCGTTGCTCACCGCGCTTTTCGGTTCGGTCCCACGAGACTCACCGTTTGCGCGTGGCATGAGTTTTCACTGCGTGGAATTCGCAACATGTTCAGATTCGCTCTGTTGGTGTTTTTATTGGGGACGGCCGGCTGGTCCGTGGCTGAACCCCTGAGCTTCGAGGCGGCGTTGGATCTGGCCACCCGATCTTCACCGGATGTCGCTGTCCAGACCGCGAGCGTCGCGGCAGCACAATCCGCCTCGGTTGCTGCAGGACGATTGCCCGATCCCAAGCTCACTTTCGGAATTGAAAATTTGCCGGTTACGGGTGAGGAGAAGGGAAGTCTCACGCGCGACTTCATGACGATGCGCAAGGTGGGTCTAATGCAAGACTTCCCCAACAGCGGCAAACGAACCGCCCGGAGCGCTGCCGCAGTTGCGGATGCGGACCGCGCTCGAGCGCAGCGGCGCGTAAGCATCCTCACGGTGCGTCGGGACACGGCGCTTGCCTGGCTGGCTCGTTATTACCTGGAGCGGCAGGGTGCACTGTTGGACGATCTGGATCGTGAGAATCAACTCTTCGCGCAAACAGTTGAGGCGCAGTTAGCCGGCGGTCGTGGGATGCCAGCCGATGCGGTGGGACCCAAACAGGAAGCCGCCGAAATTGCCGACCGCCGCGATGCACTCGCGAGCGAGATTGCGATCTCGAAAGCGACCCTGAAGCGATGGACCGGTGTCGACACAGATGAACCACTCGCGGGCGGCCCACCAATGCTCGCGTTGGATGCGGAGCACCTTCGAGGACACGTTCATGAACACCCGGAGTTGGCGGTGTATGTGCCTATGACCCAGATGGCACAAGCGCAGGTCCACGAGGCGGAAGCGGCTAAACGCCCAGACTGGGGTATGGAGCTGTCCTACGGCCGGCGAGGATCTGCCTTCAGTGACATGGTGTCTCTGCAGTTCACGATGGACTTACCGATCTTTACGCGGACACGTCAGGACCCGCAAATTCAGGCCAAGCGTCAAGAGCTCACGCGGGTGGAGTCCGAGCGCGACGCCATGCTGCGCGATCACACACAGGAGTTGGACGCGGAGCTGGCCGAGTATGAAGTCACCACCCGTCAGCTCGCGCGCTTGCGCGACGCACATCTGCCGCTCGCACAACAAAAGGTGGATTACCAGTTCGCGAGCTACCGAGGCGGCAAGGCGGATCTCGGTTCCGTGCTGTCCGCGCGACGAGAGCTGATTGAGCAACGACTCAAGGAGATCGAGCTCGAGGGCAAGCAGGAGGCCACGGCCGCCAAGCTGTATTTCTTTTACGGGCCTGGTGCCACCGATTCGACAGTTAGTTCAGACGCGGAGGGTACGCCATGACCCCACTACAACAACGATGGCTCGTGCTCGCAGCCGCGGGCGCACTCCTCTTCATGGCATTCGGTACGGGTGCCGGCTACTGGCTCGCACGGCGAAGTGGACATCCCATGAGCACGCCACCCAGCTCCGGCTCGGTGACTGCGGAGCCGGGCTCGGGTGAGTCCGCATCGCAAATCGGGAAAGGCGATCGAAAGGTGTTGTATTGGTATGACCCCATGGTCCCGAATCAGCATTTCGACAAGGCCGGCAAGTCTCCGTTCATGGACATGCAGTTGGTCCCGAAATACGCCGACGAAGGCGGCGATAGCTCAGGCATTGAGATCAGTCCTAACATCGTGCAGAACCTGGGACTGCGAATAGCGACCGTCGAACACGACCGGCTTGCGCAGCCAGTTGAGGCGGTGGGCAATCTGGTCTTTAGCCAACGCCACGTTGCCATCGTACAGAGTCGCACCAGCGGTTTTGTCTCCCGGACGTACGCGCGGGCGCCAGGCGATGTCGTTCGACAAGGTACGCCCATAGTCGATCTGCTCGTCCCGGAATGGGCCGGCGCCCAGGCAGAGTTCCTTGCGCTCGTGCGCAACGGCGATACGGCATTGATCGTGGCTGCACGAGAGCGGCTGCTGTTGCTGGGGATGTCGCACGAGTTGATTGCTCGAATCGAATCCACCCGCCAACAGCAGACGACGGTGACAATTGTGGCCCCGATTCCGGGTGCCATCGAGTCGCTCGAAGTGCGTGAAGGCATGACCGTGAGTGCGGGTGTCACGCTCGCCAAGATCAACGGGTTGGACCCCGTGTGGCTGGAGGCGGCGGTCCCGGAATCCCAAAGCGCTGCGATCGCGCCAGGACAAACGGTGGAAGCGCACCTGGTGGCCTATCCGGGCGAAACCTTCAAAGGGCACGTCACGGAGATTCTGCCTGAAGCGAACGTAGAAACGCGGGCCATCCGCGTCCGGGTGGAGTTACCGAATCCGCGGCTACGGTTGCGACCGGGCATGTTTGCCCGACTGAGCCTGGATACGGGGGATCAAACACCCCAACTGTGGGTGCCGTCCGAAGCGGTTATTCATACCGGGACTCGGAATCTGGTCATCGTGGCCGCGGCGGGTAACCGGTTCGAGCCCACGGAGGTTCAGATCGGTCCCGAGTCAGCCGGCAAGACCGTCATTCTGTCGGGGCTCGAACAGGGGCAAAACGTCGTCGCGTCCGGGCAGTTCCTCATTGATTCGGAGGCGAGTCTGCGCGGGGTACTTGCGCGTCTGAACAGCGCAAGCGGGAAAGGCAAGGCGGATACACCGACTGACATGCAGATGTCAGGGAGCAAGCCATGATCGAGTACCTGATCCGTTGGTCGGTGCGCAACCGCTTCCTTGTACTTTTGGCAGCGGTGTTTGTAGCGGCTTGGGGTCTGTGGGCACTGAAGACAACACCGGTTGATGCCCTACCGGACTTATCGGATGTGCAGGTCATCCTGCGAACAACCTTCCCAGGACAGGCGCCCCAGATTGTCGAGAATCAAGTGACCTATCCCCTGACAACGACCATGTTGTCCGTACCGGGGGCCAAGACGGTGCGCGGCTTCTCATTCTTTGGCGACTCGTTTGTGTATGTGTTATTCGCCGACGGCACCGATCCCTATTGGGCGCGCTCACGCGTACTGGAATACCTGAATCAGGTTGCGAGCCGTATGCCTGCGACGGCGAAGACGTCATTGGGTCCGGATGCGACTGGCGTGGGTTGGATTTTTGAGTACGCCCTGGTTGATCGCACGGGCGCCCATGATTTGAGCCAGCTGCGGGCGCTCCAGGATTGGTTCCTGAAATATGAGTTGAAGACCCTCCCCGATGTGGCCGAGGTGGCAAGCGTGGGCGGCATGGTGAAGCAATACCAGATCGTCCTCGACCCGCAAAAGCTGATTGCGTACGGCATCCCACACACCAAAATCATTGAGGCCGTACGACGCGCCAATCAGGAGACCGGCGGATCGGTTCTCGAGATGGGCGAGAGCGACTACATGGTGCGTGCCTCGGGTTACCTGAAGAGCCTGGATGACTTCCGCGCCATCCCGCTCGAAGTCCGCGCCGGCGGCGTCCCGGTGCGCTTAGGAGATGTGGCGCGAATTCAGCTGGGCCCGGAGATGCGCCGCGGCGTCACCGAGCTCAACGGGGAAGGCGAGGTTGCCGGTGGGGTTGTGATCCTGCGCTCCGGAAAGAATGCACGCACCACTATCGATGCCGTCAAGGCCAAACTCACCGAGCTGAAGAAGAGCTTGCCGCCGGGTGTGGAGATCGTGCCGACGTACGACCGCTCGAAATTGATCGATCGCGCGGTGGATAACTTGCGTCAGAAATTGATCGAGGAATTCATTGTCGTGGCTGTTGTCTGCGGCGTGTTCCTCTGGCATCTGCGCTCGGCTGGCGTAGCCATCATCTCACTCCCGCTCGGTATCCTGATTGCCTTCGTCGTAATGCGCTACCAGGGTGTCAGCGCCAACATCATGTCTTTAGGCGGTGTCGCCATTGCCATCGGTGCAATGGTCGATGCGGCAGTCGTCATGATCGAGAACGCGCACAAGCGGGTGGAGGTGTGGACCCACGCACACCCGGGGCAAACCCTGCGAGGCGAAGCACACTGGCGCGTGATGACCGACGCCGCCGTTGAGGTGGGTCCTGCGCTGTTCTTCAGCCTCCTGATCATCACGCTTTCGTTCATTCCGGTGTTTACGCTGGAAGCTCAGGAGGGGCGGCTGTTTGGCCCGCTGGCCCTCACGAAGACATACGCGATGGCTGCCGCCGCCGGTCTCTCGGTGACTCTGGTTCCGGTCCTCATGGGGTATTGGATCCGGGGGAAACTTCCGGAGGAAACCCGCAATCCGCTCAACCGGATGCTGATCCGCCTCTACCGTCCGCTCCTGGATCGGGTGTTGCGCAAGCCCGTGCTGACAATCGCGGTTGCAGGACTGGCCCTGCTCTCAACCGCCTGGCCGCTGAGTAAGTTAGGCGGTGAGTTCATGCCGCCGCTGGAGGAAGGAGACTTGCTCTACATGCCCTCCGCGCTTCCCGGCTTGTCGGCGGAAAAGGCTTCCGATCTGTTGCAGATCACGGATCGGATGATCAAGACCGTGCCCGAAGTCGCCACGGTTTTCGGCAAGGCCGGCCGATCAGAAACGGCCACTGATCCGGCCCCGTTGGAAATGTTCGAGACGACCATCCAATTCAAACCCCGCGAGCAATGGCGGCCGGGAATGACACCCGAGAAGCTGGTGGAAATCCTGGACAAAACCGTGAAGGTGCCGGGATTGGCAACGGTGTGGATACCGCCGATCCGTAACCGCATAGACATGCTCGCTACCGGCATCAAAAGTCCCGTCGGCGTCAAGGTATCCGGCACGAATCTCGCCGACATCGACCGGGTGACGCAACAGATCGAGCAGATTGCGAAGCGTGTTCCAGGGGTGAGCTCAGCACTGGCCGAGCGTCTGACAGGCGGGCGTTACGTGGACATCGACATCGATCGGGCCGCGGCCTCCAGGTACGGACTCAACATCGCTGACGTTCAATCTGTGGTGGCTTCAGCGATTGGTGGAGAAACCATTGGCGAGACCGTTGAGGGCCTCGCCCGCTTTCCGATCAGCGTACGCTATCCACGAGAGTTGCGCGACTCGGTCGCGAGTCTGCGCCAGTTGCCTATCCTCACCGAAATGGGCCAGCAGATTACCCTCGGCACGGTTGCGAGACTGACGATCAACGAGGGTCCACCGATGCTGAAGAGCGAGAACGCACGGCCCTCGGGCTGGGTGTACGTTGACGTACGCGGTCGTGATCTCGCTTCGACCGTGGAGGACTTACGCGCGGCGGTTGCGCGACAAGTGGTGCTGAAGGCAGGAATGAGCGTGGCCTACTCCGGCCAGTTCGAGTACCTCGAGCGTGCCAATGCACGTTTGAAGCTGGTGGTCCCCGCGACGCTGCTCATCATCTTCGTGCTGTTGTATCTGACATTTCGCCGTATCGATGAGGCCGCACTCATCATGGGTACTCTGCCGTTCGCCCTCACAGGCGGTGTCTGGTTTCTGTACCTGCAAGGCTACAACCTGTCGATCGCAACGGGGGTGGGCTTCATCGCCCTTGCCGGTGTTGCCGCCGAATTCGGCGTGATCATGCTGCTCTACTTGAAACACGCGGCTGCAGAGCGGCAGGAACAGGGACTCGACCTGGTCTCGGACGTGTTGGATGACGCGATCCGACACGGCGCGGTCCTACGGGTGAGGCCGAAGGCGATGACGGTCGCAGTGATCGTGGCCGGTTTACTCCCAATTTTCTGGGGCCACGGAACGGGTTCGGAAGTAATGAGCCGGATCGCAGCCCCGATGGTGGGCGGCATGATTACGGCGCCGTTGCTGTCGATGTTCGTGATTCCCGCGGCATTTCGCTTAATGCGTGTGAGGCGTCGGTCGGCGCTGGAACCCCTTGATCGGTCCGCCGTAACGTGAAGTTAACATCACAGACCAGCCTGAACCGACGTGGAAGTACTCGCGTCTGTAACTCTTCCGGCTCTACGCACGAACTCATGATTCGGAGATTCCGTGTCCGAGGCTGAAGCCCGATTGAGGCCCCTGATGGTTGCGAGCCTGGACGGGGACGCAGCAGCCTATCGTGACCTCTTGCGTGAGCTCACGGGGTACCTGCGGGCCTATTATCGGTGCCGGGTAGCCTACGGCGCCGCGGATGCTGAGGATCTCATTCAGGAGACACTCATAGCCATCCATTCACGCCGTTCGAGTTACGACCGGTCGCAACCTTTCACCGCCTGGGTATACGCGATGGCGAGGTACAAACTGATCGATTACCTGAGAAAGCGGCGCGTGCGCGCTGCCGTGCCGCTCGATGAGACGGACGACCTGTTCGCGGCAGATGAAACTGAGCATGCGGCAGCATCCCAAGATCTCGAGCAGCTCCTGGCCGACCTCCCTGCGAGCCAGCGCGAGGCAATCCGGCTGACGAAGATCGAAGGACTATCGATTGACGAGGCCGCCCTTCGCACCGGACAGTCCGCGTCGGCCACGAAGGTTGGCATCCATAGAGGTTTGAAACGTCTTCGCCTGTTGTGGAGTCGAGGTGACTCCGATGCAAACGACTGATCTCATCGAACGCCTGGCTACGGATCTGCGGCCGACACGCTCGCGTGTGCGATTATTGGGTATCGCGACACTCATCGGTGCCGCCGTTTCCGTTGGATTGCTGCTCTGGGTACTAGGCATCCGGAGCGACCTCGCTCGAGCCATCTTCACCGCGGCTTTCTGGATGAAATGGGGGTTGGCGCTGGCGACTGGTGTCGTTGCGTTTCTCTTGTGCGTGCGTTTAGCACGCCCTGAAAGCAAACCCGGAAGCTTGCCCTTGTTTCTTCTGCTCCCATTACTCGCATTCAGTGTCGCCGCGTGCCTCCAGCTAATGAATGCTACACACACCGAGCGATGGGGAATGTGGCTGGGCCATTCTGCGGTTCAGTGTTTCTGGTGCATCCCTCTTCTGGCAATACCACTGTTATTGGGCGTCTTGTGGGCCTTTCGTTTCCTCGCCCCTACACGATTGCGCCTCGCAGGATTCAGTGCAGGGCTCCTGGCTGGAGCCGTCGCCGCGGTGATATACGCCTTGTCTTGTCAGGAAACCTCTGCCGCGTTCGTCGCAACATGGTACAGCGCTGGCATGCTATTTCCGGCATTGATCGGTCTCATCATTGGCGCTCGTGTCTTGCGCTGGTAATTCATGGCTTCAGACACGGCGGGTCGAATGAGCCGCCGGCTCGTACCCAACAATAAACCGCAACCCGTTGTGGGCGCGCAGCCTATTGCGGGCTGAGCCGTCGCCGGCGGCGGCGCGGACCATCTTCACGCCCTCTTTCGCCACCGCTGACCGGTGGCATGTGCCTTGCAGTAAGGCACCCATGAACGCGAACTCACGACAGTGTATGGATGCCGAATACAACATTGGCTCGCGCCCTTGCGGAACGTTCATCGTACAACTGGTGGCAGTAGTTTCGCTGTTCGCGTTTGTCTCGCCAGACTCGCGCGCGCAAATCATCGTGAATAGTGCCTCCACGACGGTCACGGTCGAGGGTTATGGAAATTTGACGACAGGTGCGAGCCTGCGATCCGACTCGACTCAGGGCGCCGCGCCAGATGCGGTGATATTTGACGGTGCGGCGCGAGTGTTGGCCCGGCTGAGCCCTCCCACAGGTCCCAATATCGGATTACGAGCTGTGACGGAGGCATCCAACAACTACCTGCGCGTGAGCGAGGCGAGCCTTCTGCTATTTGGAGCGGGCGGCCGGCTCGAAATCGGCAAGCGGATGGGGCTACCGGATGTGCTCACCGGATATGCGCCAAACAGCTTTACATTCACCACGGCTGAATTTGGTCCACCGACTGGGCGTACTCTCGATCCGGGTGGGGGACTGCAAACACAATTTCTGCGAGCCAGCCTACGGTCTCGGATCGAGCAGCTCGCGGCGCAGGGTGTCACAGCATCCCTGTTCAATGATGAGTCGGCCAAGATTCTCTATGTCCTGCCAAAACATGAAGGATGGCTCGGGGGAGTTTCTTTTGCTCCTGACGCTGAGGACGTCCGGTTCGACCGCTTGATGCAGATTGGGCTCGTGCACGAGACCTACTGGCACCAAAACGTTTGGCGATGGGGTGGTTCCTATGCGCATGCGCGTGCAAAGCCGGTCAATGGCAGCGCGGGCTTCCGAGACCTCGACTCCATTAGCCTGGGCACCAGTGTGTCGTTGAATGATGCCCTCGACATTGGCATCGCCGCCAGCCACGACGGTCATGGCGGAAGCCCGCTCCTCGTTCCGAATCAAAATACGACATCGGCGTGGGGCGCAACTGCCAGTATCAACTACAACAGGGGCCCATGGACTGTTGGTGGTTACTATCAACTGTCGCACGGGTCTACTGACGCGGGCGCAGCGATTGGCGAGCGGTTGTCCGCATTTGAAGTCGGGGCCTCCTACAGGTTCACGACCCGGCTCCGGCTATACGGAGCATGGTTTTTGTACGACCTGGCAAGTGACCGGCGCAGCGAAGGCCCGCTCATCAACCGAGGCAGCGCCGTCACTTTGGGATTGCGGGCCACTCTCTGAGTACTACGCGATCGATTGCACTGTCAAGCAACTTCAACACACTGGAGACTCACAACATGAATACCTCAACGGACGATGCGCGCGCAGCCCTGATCACTGCCGCCGTGCTCTCGTTGTTATCCACCTCGGCTTCGGCCCAGGTCCATCCAGAAAAACCAACCTATAAATATGAGAAATGCTATGGCGTCGCTCGCGCGGGCATGAATGACTGCTTCTTTGCAGGCAACTCCTGTGCAGGAACGCTGGCCAAAGACAACGATCCAAAAGCATGGATCTACGTACCGCAGGGTACCTGCAAGAAGATTACTGGCGGCACGCTCGAACCTCCGAAGTAGCGACATCCCATCTTTGATCACACTCAACAATCGGAAAACCAACGGCATGAACCAGTCGATACGTTTGGCGATAAACGAGCCGGACCACTAGGACAACACGACCGCCTGCATCTATTGGGGACGGCGGGATGAGACTACGCGCGAGCACGCATTTGCAGACTATCCCGCGAAGGACAGCGGCAAACAAATATGCCGAAGTTGCACTGCGATGATCGCGCCCTTAGGACCCGCAGCCACCAGCCGCTAAGGCCGCAATGGCAGCGGGGAGGGGGGAAATCGCTTCGAATACCCCGCGAAATGACGGCATAACCTCTAAAGGGTTCGATCATCCAGACCTGGTTTATCCAGCAGTGATTGCCTTTGCTTTTCCCGATGGCGAGCGCAGCGATGCCCTTGCGGAACGGTTGCGGAGGTCGTCTCGATGTCAGAAGTTGGTGTCTGGAGGAATACGCAAGACAGGTGCGGCGCGCGTCAGCGGTCCCTGGCAGTGGGCTTGGACTCAAACGCCGCATGCAGACCGATGGCCAGCAAAACTGGCGCGGCGATCAGAAAGACCAGAGGCGTAATAATGAATGTTCGTATCAATACCCAGGCCATGGTGAATCTTCCGGGTCGCGGATGGCCTCGCCCGTCGAGGCGTTAGGGACCACATGTTTCAGAAAGCAACGGCCATGCCAACCCCTCGATGGCCATCGAGTGTCGATAGTCCGTTAATTTCCCGTTCTCTTCGCAGAACGATCGCGCCCGGCGCGGCTCCGGCTGTGGCCCCGCCCGTCAGTGGCTGCGAACGCCGCAGGAGATTACGGCGAGCCCCCAACGTGCAATCGGCCGCTGGGAAATTAAACCGGGAGGGGCTGGCTGCCCGGGCTGAGCCCAAAGGGATCGAGTAAAAAAATTCAGCCCCAGGCATCGACGAGCACGCCGCGGCGATCGCTTCCCGCGGGAGGATCTGGCGTGGCGCCATTCTGTGTGTTGGCGGCCAACATGTTGCCGTGCGACTGTTGCGCGCGGGCAATCTTCTGTTTTTCGGCGCTGATTTCGCCGGAGAGCTTCTGCAGCCTGACCCTTAGGGGTCTTGGCGGAGACGCAACTAGTCCAATCGTTCGGCTGCACACGAGCCTGCTGGATCCGGCCCTCCAGGGCTGAAACGTTGTTGCCGCCCGCGGTCGCCGGTAGCCTGATTGGGAGCCGTATGGGGAGGGTCCGCTGCAGGTTACTATATTTGGATTCCGGCTGACCTCGATCAGCGTAGCTCCAACGGCCGCCTTGGAGCGCGACGCCGTCGTCACTTTCAGCCAGCCGGCCTGCAACCTCTGCTCCAGCCGAGGATCGTTTGCAATGAAAGCGAGACTGGCCCGGTCTTCTGAACCTGACCAAGATCCGCAGAGCCTCATCATCGGAGCGGCCCGTTCTGACGGCAGTGCTGGCGCTCAAACGACAGTTCGCCCTGCACTCATCGTGGCGGGTGCGTGACCAACTTGCCTTCACTGTTCGCAGCCGTGAGGCACACGCCGGCCTGAATAGGTGCGCAATAACGCGCCTGTAATTCCGGTCCACTCATGCAGCCACCGAATCCGGCGGCGCCAACGCATGGTGTGTGTGTGAAGCATTTTCAATTGACCGGTATCACCGCCCTAGTGCTGCTTTGCGCGGCTTGCGGCACCAGCTCCGAGCCTTCGCCGGCCGGGGCTCCGCCGGCAGCATCCATGGTTTTCTCGATGACTAATGCGGAAAGCGGCAATTACGTGTATGCATACGTCCGCTCTTCGGACGGTACCTTGGCTAACGCAACAGCTCTCCCAACCGGCGGGATAGGGACAGGTCACGGATTGGAAAACCAGGGCGCCTTGGCATTGAGCCAGGACAATCGATACCTGTACGTTGTCAATCCGGGGAGCAATGACCTGTCGGTGTTCCGGATGAATGGGACCGATTTGCAACTCGCCGACCGCGTGCCGTCCGGTGGCAATCTACCGGTCAGCGTCGTCGAGTGGAACGGGACCGTATACGTCCTGAATCGACACAGCGGTCCGGACCCAGGCACGGGCCCGTCGATTTCAGGATTCCGTGTTTCCAACGCCGGTACTCTCACTGCGATTGTTGGCTCCAACATCACATTGAGCTCGGCCAACACCAACGCGGCGCAGATCGGCATCAGCCCAGATGGGCGCTGGATCGTAGTCACGGAGCGCGGAATCGATCAGCTCGATGTTGTGCCCCTCGCCGAGGACCACACCCCAGGCACGCCGCACACGGTAGAATCTGCAGGGCATGGCCCGTTCGGATTTGCTTTCAGCGACGCGCTGCGCCTTTACATTGCCGAGTCCGCCGCCGGATCGACCTCCGCGTACAATATCGATTTTCGCGGCAGTCTATCTGTGCTGTCCGCGGCATTGCCGACGGGGCAAGGAGCGACCTGTTGGTTGGCTATCTCCCCCGACAACCAGTGGGCATACGTAACCAATACATCGAGCAAGTCAATCAGCAGTTACCGAATCGCCGCAGACGGCGGCTTGACTTTGGCAGCCTCGATTGCGACCACGACGTCAGCGCCGCCGATCGATGTTGTCGTGGACACGGCCGGTGGGTATCTCAGCGTACTGACCACAGACGGAGCGATCGAGACATTCCGGGTCGACAGGGCTTCGGGTTCGCTGAGCTCCATTCAGACGCTTACCGGGCTACCCAGAGGTAGTAATGGGCTGGCAGGCAACTGAGGCCATGCGAACTTTTATTTCGGGAAATGGCTCACTGCGCAACGTAGCCCCCGTCCACCGTCAACACACTCCCCGTCATGAATTTCGCATCGTCGCCAGCCAGAAACAGGATTGCCGCTGCAATCTCTTGCGGCTTTGCCAGCCGGCCCATGGGATGGGAATTGGCAAATCCCGACTGAGCTTCTTTGTTTCCGCCGGTGAAACGCTCGAGCATCGGTGTCGTTACGCCACCAGGAGCGACGGCGTTCACACGCACGCCCATGCGTGCAGTTTCCAGGGCAGCAGACCGCGTGAGACCATTGATGGCATGCTTGCTGGCGACGTAGACCGACGCTCCAGCCATGCCCACATCACCGACCATTGAAGACAAATTCACAATCGCCCCGCCCTGTTTTGCGATGACGGGAATCTCGTGTTTCATGGCGAGCAGCGTGCCCTTCACGTTGACATCGAAAGTGCGAGTGAAGTTTTCTGCTGTCTGCTGGACGACTGGGCCCAGCGTACCTTCGGTTCCGGCGTTGTTGACGGCGACATCCAACCGGCCGAACTCACGCACAGCCGCTTCGACCCAACCACGAACATGCTCTTCGTTCGCGACATCTCCGGCAGCAAATGCTGCCCGCACGCCGCGTGAGCGCAGAGTGGTAACCAGGTCTTCTCCCGCCGCCTCGTTGCGGCCCGTCAGGAAGACCGCTGCGCCAGCCGAGGCGAATGCTTCAGCCGTCGCACGGCCGATTCCAGCCGTTGCGCCAATAACCAGAGCAACTTTGTCTTTGAATGTAGCCATGCGCATTTCCCTCTTATTCTGCCGGCTTGGCAGGGTCCTCAAACTAACGCGCATGCCGATCCGAGGAAATTCCTGATATGCGCAAACCCACTTTGCAAAAACGCACAGCCGCGCTCGAATGGGATGATCTTCGCTGTGTACTCGCGATCGCTCGAGCGGGCTCCCTGAGTGGTGCCGCGCGGGTACTGGCTGTGGAGCATTCGACGGTCTTCCGCCGATTGAATGCGATCGAAAAAAGGCTGGGCGTGAAGCTGTTCGAGCGTACACGCAACGGGTACGTGCCGACAGGAAGTGGAGAGATTACCGCAACAGCCGCAAGCGCGATGGAGTCGCAGGCGCTCGATATCGAACGACGCATCGTCGGCGCTGATGAACGCCTGTCCGGGCTCGTGCAGCTCGCGACGAGTGAGCTGTTCGCGGGATACCTGCTTCCGCCGGCGCTGAAAACTTTTACCTCTGGGCATCCGGACATTGAGATCGAAGTCGATGCCGCGAGCCGTATCGTAGATCTCAACCGGCGCGAAGCGGACGTCGCACTACGCGCCTCGACATCGCCACCGGAGCATTTTGTTGGCCGGCAAGTCGGTGAGCTGCGGTATGCCGTGTACGGCGTGCCCGAGGTCGTCCCGTCCGCGCCTTACAAACTCTCGGAGCTTCCGTGGCTGGGCTTCCATGAGAGTCTCTCGTACCTGGCAATCGCGCGCTGGCAACGAGCACAGAGCGCGCACCTACCCCGCATACGATTCGGGTCGCTCGCGTCGATGATGCAGGCGGCCGTTGAGGGGCTGGGGGTGGCGATATTGCCGCTGTTTGCGGCTGAACGTCAGACTGCCTTGGTGCGATTGGGGGCAGTGCTGGATCAGCCTCGTATGAAGCTTTGGGTGCTCAGCCACAAGGAGGTGCGGAACAACGCCCGCGTGAAGGCACTCTCCCGGCATCTCGCACGAGAAATCCCTCGCGTACTCTCGGCTCGCCAGAAAGTCGCATCATGAGACTTTCAACAGAGCGCGATGATAACCAGAAACACGCAGGTTGGACGCTCATCCGAGCGGGAACGTAAATCGCTGCCATATCTTCTCCCCTCCTCCGGTCACATAACGCAGCCCTGCATCGTGGCGTAGCTTGCGATGAGCGGCCTCGATTCAAATCATGGAGAACCCATCATGCGTAAGACCCTGTCGAGCTCGTTTTTGACATTACTCGCTGCGTTCGCTGTCCAACTCGGACTCTGTGCTGTCAGTCCAGCTCTGGCGGGGATTCCGGGCTCAATCTCTCAGATTAACCTCGATGCTCACGGAGTCGCACTCGGCGGTTACGATCCTGTCGCCTACTTCGACAACGGTAAGCCCACCCGCGGCGACGAGAAAATCTCTGCATCCTATGGCGGCGCACGTTACCTGTTCGCTACAGCCGCACATCGAAGCGCATTTCTGAAGGATCCTCGTGCCTACTTGCCGGAGTTCGGCGGCTTCTGCGTGGTAGGCACCGCCTACGGCCAGAAAGTAGATGTTGACCCGGAAACGGGCAAGGTCGTGAACGGCCATCTTTATCTCAATAATAGCGCGCGTGCGCTCGAGATTTTCGACAAGGATCCCACAGGTATCATCAGCAAGGCAGAGACTAACTGGCAGACTGTGAAGGAAAAGGCTCTCTGACTCGCTTGTCGTCAGCTCCGGCAGTGCAAGATTCTCAACCACTGCCGGAGCGCTGCGCCGATGCGCTCTCAGGTGTTACCGCGAGCGAAGGCCCTCGTGAGCTCGCTTGCGAGAACGCTCGAGGCGACGTGCGCGTAGTTTTCCGAGGTCACCCCGGAAACGTACGAAGCGCACGTGCTTGCACTGGTGCAAGGGTAAGGCCCGCGAAGACCCGTGGGTTGGCTGGCCAGATGCCCAAGTCTCCGGTTCAGCAGGGTGAGCGATGAGGGCACGTCGTCTGATAAAATGAGCGCCTTAGTCAGCGCGGGTACGCGGCCGTCAATCATTGGCGCCGCGGGGAGCGAATGTTCATGACAGCAGCGCATCGACCCTCGACCTCGACGCCGAACCGTTATCAATACGTGCGCCACTCGATGCCGGTGCGTGTCATGCATTGGGTCAACGTCCTTGCGCTGCTCATGTTGCTCATGAGCGGTTTGCAAATCTTCAATGCTCACCCCGCGCTGTACTGGGGAAAGTCGTCGTACACGGGGCGTCGTCCGGTGTTGCAAATGTATTCGCGGCAAACGGCTGATGGCCTTGATATCGGCGTGACGGAGGTTTTTGGCCGAACATTTCACACCACGGGCGTGTTCGGACTCTCCGAAGATTCGGGCGGCGGGCTGACAGAGCGGGGCTTTCCGTCATGGATTACTGTGCCCAGCAACCAGTGGCTCGCCATGGGGCGGCGCTGGCACTTTGTGTTTGAATGGGTGTTTGTGATGAACGGCCTGCTTTACGTTGCATATGGTCTGTGGAGTCGACACCTGGTAAATGATCTCGCACCCACTCGACAGGACTGGCGTTCCATCGGCCGCTCGGTCCTCGATCATCTGCGCTTTCGCCATCCCTCGGGCGAGGCAGCCAAGCGCTATAATGTGTTGCAGAAGATCACCTACCTGGGTGTGATTTTCGGCCTGCTGCCTTTCATGATCCTGATGGGTTTCGCCCTCTCGCCGCGCCTCGATTCGCTCTGGCCGGGGTGGGTGGACCTGTTCGGGGGCCGACAATCCGCCCGGACGCTGCATTTCCTGACCGCGCTTCTCATTGTGTTGTTTACGTTGATTCATGTCTTTGAAGTGATCGTCAGTGGACTGTGGAACAACCTGCGATCGATGATCACCGGACGCTATGAGGTTGCCGATGCACAGAAGCAATAGCCGGCGAGGGTTCATCGCGGGCTTCCTATTCACGGCATCCGCCGCAGTCATTGCCGGTTGCGACCGGATTTCCCGCAGCAGTTGGGCTCCCAAACTCCTGCGCGGCGGTGAGTTGGCCAACCGGGGCGTGCAACGCGCCCTGACGTCGAAAACGGCATTGGCGCAAGAGTTCAGTGAATCAGACCTGTCACCGGAATTTCGCAGTAACGGCACTTCGGATCCGGAGGATGATGATTACCAACGCAGTGCGGCTGCGGGTTTCGCAGATTGGACACTGCGTGTTGATGGCTTGGTCGAGACCGTGACCGAGCTGTCACTCAGAGAGTTGCGTTCCATGAGGAGTCGCACCCAGATTACCCGACACGATTGTGTTGAGGGTTGGAGCGCGATCGGCAAGTGGACGGGGGTGCCGCTCAGCGAGGTTCTGCTGCGGGCTCGCCCTCGGCCTGCCGCCCGGTATGTGGTCTTTCACTGCGCGGATCCGATGGATGAAAATGGGACCCGATACTACGAGAGCATCGACTTGGACGAGGCCAACCACCCGCAAACGATTCTGGCCTATGAGCTGAATGGCAAGGCTTTACCGGTCGCGAACGGCGCGCCGTTGCGGGTTCGCATAGAACGTCAGCTCGGTTACAAGATGGCAAAGTACATCATGCGAATCGAGCTCGTGGAGGAATTCAAACAGATAGGCGGCGGCAAGGGCGGCTATTGGGAGGACCAAGGCTACGAGTGGTACGCCGGAATTTAGATTTGCGGCTCGTCCCAACGGCAACCCCTTGCGCCCGACGAGTTGGCGCCCGACCACCGCGTGAGCATACCCCTCACGCGATGATTGGCGCCTCCTCAGCCGATCAGTTCTTCTTCGCCTTGGCCGCGTCGCAATCCTTCTGAGTCAATTCCAGAAAGCCCTGGCCTTTGCACGAATTCTGCCCCTTGCAGGAATTGTGAGCGGACTTGCAGGCCGACTGGCCCTTGCAGGAGTTGACACCTTTGCACTCCACCTTCGCCTCATCGGCGGAGGCCGTGGCAAACGGTGCCGCCGCGAAAATCATCGCGGCCGCCGCGGCAAGCGCAGCTCCGGATACGGTCTTGACCATCGACATCATCTACTCCTTCGGGATCGACCCGATTATCTCGAGTTGCATTGCATCTGCTTCGAACTCATAGATGGACCGGGTTCCAACGGCTGTTATTTCAGGCTGGGATGTTTGCCAACCCGGCGCGCGAGATAACGGTCGAACGATAGCGGTCCGGCGCCTCCCACGCGGTCAATTGCTTCTGCTCGCAGCGGAGCACCTGTGGTATCAGCGGTCCACTCGGAACGCTGAACTGTTCTGCGCCTGCAATTTTTCCCGCGTCTCCCCGGTCCTCCGTACAGAGCGCGGTCTCCCGACGGCGCAGTGCGTCTGTCGTACGCGCACTGGCACCGCCCGCCCCTGGCTCGCACCCGTGTACCTATCCAATCTGGAGAGAGTCCTCGTGAACATTGGCGGTCGGTCGGTGGTTATCCTGCTTGCGTGCGCGCTCCTGGCGGCCTCCATGACATTGGAAGCTGCGATCGCGCCCAGCGCCGGCGCTGTTCAACCCTTGAAGATGGGTGATCATGCTCCTGACTTCACGGCGCACCGGGTCGACCATACCGCCTATATGTTTGTCTCGGCTCACCTCGCCAAGCCTCACGTGCTCATCTTCTATCGCGGCGGCTGGTGCCCTTATTGCAACCGCCAGCTCGCTGACCTGCATCTCGTGGAGCCCAAACTACGCGCAGCCGGGTTCGAGGTCCTGTTCCCGAGTACCGATCGGCCCGAGCTGCTTTACTCCAGCCTGAAAAATCCAGACGTGCCGTACACTTTGCTGTCCGATCCGACGCTCGAAGCCGCGCAAGCCTTTCATATCGCCTTTCACGTGGATGATGAAACCTATGCGAAGGAGCTGGCCTGGGGCGTAGATCTGGAAAAGACCACGGGAACTCAGGCTCATGCTCTGCCGGTGCCCACTACGGTAAATGCGAGCGGCGCCACACTCGCAGGCAACGTCACCACCTGATTCGCGCCAGAGGTAACACTGATGGCCGGTGGGCTCGACGGAATGACTTTCAGGGTGCCATCTTGATACAGCGTACTCGTATTCCAGCTCGAGGACGACGGAAGCGTCGGGAGACTGAGTGTACCGAAGGTCCCACTGAGTGTTTGCCAGCTGAGGATCTGAAATTTTTGGCCAACGGATGGCGTAAATCCATTGGTAAACACGACTTTCAGAATCGCTTGGTTGAGCGTGAGTGTCTGCGCGATGGTAAATCGTCCGTATTGCGAACAGGCAGTCTGCCCGCCAATCGATACGACAATTGCTGAAAGCGAGTCCAACGTCACGCTGTTCGGATCATTGACGCACTCCGCGACTCGGACCTCTAGGTTCATGGCACTTACTTCGGCTGCCGCCAACTTCTGTGCACCCAGCGCCGTGTAATGAATTCCGTCGGACAGGAGGAACTGAGCGCTCTGTCCACTCGTCGCGTTCCAACCGATGTCTTCCATCAAGCGCCGAGCGTTGATGACCAAGACGTTCGGATCTGATTGAGCGAACGCGAGTTCTGCACCTACATATTGGTCGTACTGCGTGCTCTGTGTCGCACTGAGGCCCTGCTGATACACATCCGCAATGAGAATGATCGGAGACTTTGGGTTCGCCGTCCAAGTTCGAACGCGCGCTATGATTGCCGCGACGTCGGCCTGAAACTGAGCAGCCGTTTCGCTGCCCACATCGTTGGATCCGAAGTGGATGACGGCTGCTTGAAAATTCAAGGCGGCAAACACCGGACCGGCACTGCCGGTGTTGCTCATGAAGGTGGAGGCGGAATAGCCGCCGTGGGAGAAGGTGTCAAACACGACACCCTCCGGACGGCTCTCATTGAAGAATCGCAGTCCCAGAATATCAGCCAGTTTCGTGTCATCGCTGCCGAACACTTGCAGCGCTACGCATCGATTGCCTGCGAAGTCCAACGCCGTCGTATTTCCCGATAGGATGGAGTACTGGGAGGTTTGTAGCCCGAGGTTCAGGACTCCTGACGTCGTCACAGCAGAGGCATAGGTCGGCACATTGGAGTTCGTCGGCAAAGCTTGGTATTTTACTTCGCCCGAAGAGGCATTGGTCGCCGCGAATATTTGGGCCTTTACCACGCCTGAGGTATCGAAGTAGCTTCGGCTCGCCGGAATTCCGGCGCTCGCATCGACATCAATGGCATCTTGCTGCAGCAACGTTAATTGTCCGTGCGTGCCCTGCGTCACGTTGGTTGCCCCTGCCAACGTGGAAAACGCGGCCGGGGTCATGTTTGGCAACAACTGATATGCCGCGAGTCGAGTGGCAACGGGACCCGGTGTACTGCATAGCCTGAGAGGGGGGCAACAGTGCTTTGCTGACCTGAAGCTCACGCAATTCGCAATGACCGTGCCCAGCGGAACGCGAGGCCTGCGCAAATCGGGCTCCCGGCGGGCACGCTGCTTGCGTGGCTGCAAGTACCTCGAGATGCCTCAACTGCACATGATCTGGTGTTACTTCAACAATCTCGCGTCTGTCTTTGCGACCGCTCCGCAGGCGGGTGAGATTGTGCGCATCGTCGGTTCCACCGTTCCCACCTGATCCATCTCCGACTATGCGCAGGCTGGCGGCCTCACGGCCTCCATTCGCGCCCGTGCGACCTCTTGGGCTCGTCTTGTCTCGAAGTGGAACGGAGCATGTTCACCAAACTTCCCACAGCGTTATCGCCTTCCCGCATCGGCTCCACTGAAGATAGCCGTCGAAACGGAGTCGCGATGCCGGTCCCGTTGTCACACGGTCCACTGCACTACCGCCCTGAGATCGATGGATTGAGAGCGATCGCAGTCACGTCGGTGCTTCTGTTTCACGCGTTCCCCGATCTGATCGCCGGCGGCTTCGTCGGGGTGGACGTTTTCTTCGTCATTTCCGGCTTTCTGATTACGTCCATCCTCGTTAAACAACTTCGGAAATTCCAGTTTTCATTTCTCGACTTCTACATCCGTCGTGCCCGCCGCATTTTGCCGGCGCTCTGCTTGGTTCTCGTAGCGTGCCTCATCGCGGGATACCTGGCGCTGTTGCCGGAGGAGTTTGCGAATTTGGGGCGTCACATGGCCGCGGCGGCAGCCTTCGCAGGCAACCTGTCTATGTGGCGGGAAAGCGGTTATTTCGCACCCGCCTCGGAGTTCCAACCGCTCTTGCACCTGTGGTCACTCGGTATTGAAGAGCAATTTTATCTGGTATGGCCGGTCGTGCTGGGTCTTGCTTGGTGGCGCAAGTGGAATGTCCTGCCGATCGTCTTGGCATTGACGCTCCTATCCTTCGCGTTGAGTCTCGCGCTGACTTACTTCGATTCGACCGCCGCATTCTACTTCCCACTGTCTCGCTTCTGGGAGTTGGGGATTGGGTGTTCGCTTGCGATCATCAAATCGAGAGTTAACACCCAGCAAAGGTCAGACCTAAATCCGAAAACTACCGAAACGGGACGGCGCTGGACTCAGTTGGCGCCATTGCTCGGCTTTGGGTTGATTGCAATCTCCTTGTTTGCATTCGATGACCGGACTCCTTTCCCGGGCATCGCTGCCGCGTTGCCCACCGGGGGAGCGGCATTGATTCTCGCAAACGAAGCGCCGTCCTGGTTCCGTCAACATGTGCTCACCAGCCGAATTGCGGTGTTTCTCGGACTCATCAGTTATCCACTGTATCTTTGGCATTGGCCGATTTTGTCTTTTGCAGCCATCCTCCAAGCCGGCAGTCCGCCACCGGCCTATCGCGTGGCGGCAGTCATCCTGAGCGTCGTGCTCGCGATACTGACGTATCGGTACGTGGAGTTACCCATTCGACAACGGCGCGGCCGAACGATTGCGATCCTCCTGGCCGGGGGGGCTGCGACGATCGGATTTTTTGGAGTCGCAATCGTGCTCCGTCACGGGCTGCCCGGTCGTTATCCTGCGGCCGTTGCAGGGATGCGGGAAGGACCTCGTGAGGACTCGGCCTGTCTGTCGAGTGTGTCCTTGAACACTGAATTCAACTATTGCAAGCGCACACGGAGTGCCCCGCCGGAGATCGTGTTTCTCGGTGACTCCCAAGCGCAAGGTGTCTACGATGGGACGGTCGCCGCCCTCGGCTCTAAACGCTCGATGATGCTGTTGGGCCGCGGCGGCTGCCCTCCCGGACTCGGCGTGACTTCCACGGTAGGGGTATATGAATCAGCCTACCGCCGCAGAGTGTGCAATCAGACGTGGACCGCGTTCGTCGACTACGTTCGCAAGGCGCGACCGGCGGTGGTAGTACTGATCGGGGACGGGGCCCGGTTTTTTGAGCCTATGTCCGACGACGAATCCACCCCGGTACCCGATGACAATCGCAAGGCTTTCAAGAGGTCCTTGAATCAGTTGGTCACCAGTCTGGAACCGTACAGCCGCGTTGCGTATGTTCTGGAAATCCCAACTTTTGAAACCAGCCCGTCATGCTTTCTGCGCCGGATCAAGTTGCCGGGCAATAATTGCTCTCGCCGAATCTCCCGAGGAGCCTTGGTGGCATCGCGCGCGCTGTATCAACAGAGTGTGCATCAAATCAAAGCCAGGCATCCGTCGTTGTTGCTCGTCGACCCCATCCCTGCGCTCTGCGGACCGAACTCCTGTGCGCAAACCAGCCACGGTGGGCTCGTCCTGTACAGTGATCGAATGCATCTGAGCCCGGCCGGGGGACGACGTTTCATGGAAAATTCTGGATTTGCGCAGTTGATTGATGAGGCTGCGGCCCAGCAGCAGGAGCAAAGAGGACTCCTGTAATGCCTGTTGGCTGTTCACCGGCCACGCTACACGAGCTTCTTTCAGACGCCGCGGCCCCCTGCTTTGCAGGGACCGAAACTGCTCAGCTTTTCTTTTGGATCGACAGTCGGTAGTATTCTTCACGTCAAAATAGGATGGTTTGTCCGACCACCGTGCCCACTTCCAACGAAATCCCTGGATCCTTGCGCAACGCGCGGTGTGGGCATTCTTGGAGCTTTCAGTTCTGCGCACGCCAAGTTTGGCGACGTCGGAAGCATGGTTTGGTCCGCCGATGTGTCAATCGGCTCACAACACTTTCTCGGTCTCTCCTGGGCAATTGCATCATCTGCAACACCAGTGGTCGCTCCATGACCTCCGGCGGTGCCCAGACCCCCTCTGCGCCTGTTCCAACCTGATCTGACAGCCTGCCCCTCCCGTCCGTCGGATTCGACCTGACGGCGGACAATCTTTGTTTTGGAGTTCTTCCAGCTGGAGTCTTTGACTCGGTAGTGGCGCGTGGTTGCGTCGTTATCGTATCGATTGCTCCGATGCGGGAAACCTTGTCGCACGCGTTCGTCGTTGAGAGTTGAATCTGTGATTGTGTTCAAAAATGCGTTCTGGTTGTCGATCTGCAGATTCGTTGCCGACTTCTCCAGCCTGCTGCTGTTCACCGCCATCTCACGTGAGTTAGGTCCGTCATCCACTGGACAGTACTCGTACGCATTTGCCCTTGGAGCATTCATCGCGATCCTCGCGGCATCAGGCCTCGATCAGTATGGCGTGCGAGAATATGCACGCCTCACTGACCGCCACGATCGCAACGTACTGTGGCGGGCGATGCTCCTAGTGCAAATCTTACAGTTGTTGGTAGGAATCGCACTTTTGGTCGTGGCAATTACACTGATCTCCCGTGAGCGGGCGGACCCTGTCGTGGTAGTGGAGTTGTCGATATACCTGATTGGATGGGGGCTTTCGAAGACCGCCTTCGTACCGGCCGTTGCTCAGGAGTCGATGAGGACACCCGCGATGATCGAACTTGCTTGCCGCTCAGCGGCGAGCCTCATAGCATTGCTCCTGTGCGTACTCGGAGTTTCTTCACTGCCTACCATGTTGCTCGGCTTTCCCATTGCGGGCGTTGTAATGCTGCTACTTGCACTGCGTAACGCCCTGCAGCATGAGACGGATCTACGTCTCTCGGCGAGTGCCAAGGTGACTTGGAAGGTTGCTCGTGGGGTACTGCCATTTACTCTGGGCGAAGCACTGGGTCAATTCTACATCCGTGCCGACCTTTTATTGGTCACGCAAATGTTAGGGGTCGCGAGCGCGGGCTGGTACGCAGCCGACCTGAAAGTGGTTGAGGTCGGGGTGATGCCACTGATATTGCTCGGGACAGCTGCATTTCCGCTGCTCAGTCGAACTGCGTTTCTCGATCACGCTCGTTTCGAGCGCATCTCGGCCGATTTTCTCAAAAGCGTGCTGTTCATCAGCGGTTGGTTGGCCGTCGGGGTGTATTGCCTGATGCCCCTCGTGATACCGGCCGTTTTTGGAGATCGCTTCGAGCCTGCGGCTCGACTTCTTCCGATGTTTTCTGTGCTGGCTGTCGCCAAGGGCTTCGAGATCGCGGTTTATCGACTCCTCTATGCCGTTCGAAAACAAACGACTTATCTGGTGGCGTTGGCGGGCGGGAGCTCGCTCGTTTTCATGCTCAATTTTCTGCTGATTCCCATCCTGGGTACCGGCGGCGCCATACTGGCCGTCGTTCTGAGCACCGCCGTTGTAAATGCAGTGGCCATCGTGAGCCTGCGCAGGCATCCGCCCTTGCGCGCGATTGCATCAGCCATGTTGCGAGTTGGACTGCCTCTCACGCTGACTTACGGGCTGTATGTCGGCCTGAATCGGTTGGGTGCAAATGAATGGTGCGTGGCTGCGGCCAGCTGCCTGGCCTTTCCTGCACTGGGCGTACTGAGCGGCCTCGTGCCGCATCCCCGACATAGCCCTTTGTTCGCGCCTGCGAAGTTGCCGCATCTCGGCACGGAGAGTTAACTTAGATTTGACCCAAACATCAGAGACATCGCTGCCGTAAAACTCTTCACTTCGGGAAAACGAAGCCGTTTCCAATCCTGACCACGGAGCTGTACTTTGCGGACCGCCGATCCATTACACTGGAACCCAACGAGACCAATCGGACTTTCGGCGGTAGGGATCACGTCGTCGGCACCACGGAAGAAATGAGATGTCACATCCCAAACGGATCACTCGATCTCGTGATGTGTAATGGCGTCTTCGGATGGGTCTGGACGAACAAGGCCAACTGTGAAAAAGCGTTCGCTGCGGCTCACCGGGCACTGGGGCCCCGGGGGTAAATGGCTGATCGGTTGGAATGATGTGTCGCGGCGCGCTCCGTTTCTGCTCGAGGGCATACGAGCCTCGGTCAATTTCGGAAATACACGTTTCCACTCTATGGAAGTTGGCGATATCTCACAGACACCGTGTACCGCCTTACTTTTGACTTTTATCAGAAGTGACTGTGGCCGGTGCCAATCATGGGAGATGGTCTGTCTGGCTGCGCAGGATGATTGTTGGCCGTCCTGATCTTTGCGAGTTTGAGCAGTTGACGCGCCGCGCTGAGGAACGAAGCCGGGAGCGCCATATCAGTCGTATGCGGCATCAGGAATCCCTCGCCGAAATTTCGCGCAGCCACTCAAATACCGAAACGGTCGTCACTGCGAACAACATACACATCACACAATAGTAGAAGACTCGCCACCGGCGGGAGGGGAACCGCTCATCATCCTTTGACGTCAAAGCGGTCAGCGCGTTGCGCAGTATGCCTCCCCCAATCAGTTCGCCTATCTGCATCACCGGGAACACCGGAACACCAACAGGATCAGGACTAACCATTCAGCGGGCGATCGCGGTGGAGACGGCCAACTGTCGAAAAGCATCCAAGCTACGGTGAACACGGCGACTGTCTCGTACAAAGCAACTGTCCGAAATTCGCCGTGACCTCGGTGCTGAATCATGTAAGCAGTAGACTGCGTCGAGAATGCGGAAACAATCCGCAGACCAACGTGTTCGCCGGGAAGGCAATGGCCGCCACGAAGCCAGACCACAGTTCGCTGAGTCCGAGACGGCGAAGCCCGATGATCACACCGCCGTGCAAGGCGGGTGAGCCGCATGACCCGGAAGGGCTGAGCCGCAGCCAGCCTGAGCTCTACATTGTTGACGGTGACATTCGGCACGATAATTGCTTTATGTGGGAGAGTTTGACCTACTGGTGTGCCGGGTCTCAGGTTTAGTCTGAGAGTTGCCTCCCGGGGTCCGATACGTCGCGCGGATGCGTAGTGCACACAAGGTTTACACGAGGTGAACAACCTCGCCAGCGAGGGATCGATGCTCGAGCTTAGATTCTTGGCTGAACCCAGTGCCTCACCGGAGATCTCGCTCCGTGCCCAGAGTCTGTGTGTGTCAGGCGGTGTCGTCCACATTGAAATGAACTCGACGGCGGACATCACCTACTCTCATGGAATGTGGGCGTATCGCAGGCGAATGTTCCGCATGCTCGAGGTGACAGGAAGTCTCTACCTCGCCTTCGGGATTGCGCGCGAGCCCACCATTGTTTCCCATCCCATCGATCATTTTCACTTCATCGGACCGACTATCAGCACGGATGGCGTGGGCATTGCGAAGTACAGCGAACACCAAAGACACCTGGCATGGACTGCTGCGCCCGATGTGGTGGGTATCCATGCGCATCGTGACATCACAGTTCCCGGACGAGGGTTCAAAGTCGAAGTTCGGCGTCCGCGCCGCGCCGCCATTTGAAGAGCCGTCCAGATGCTGGAATTGACCCGCCTTGGTACATGCCCGATAGTTAGAAATCGAGGTGTTTGCCATGGTCAAGTCAAAGGTAACCAAGTCGAGGTTTGCGAAGCGGTACCCGAAGGAGTTTCAGCGCCAGATGGTCGAGTTGTATCACGCGGGCAATACCCTGACGGAGTTGTCGCGACGATTCGGCCCCACGCCCTGGGCGATCAGCCGGTGGGTCAAGCAGGCCGATCGTGATAAGGGTCGCGGTGATGGTGGGTTGACCACTGACGAGCGCGAGGAGTTGGCCCGGCTTCGTCGCGAGAACAAGCGGCTGCAGATGGAGCGGGAAATCCTGTCAAAAGCGGCAGCTTGGTTCGCCCAGGAGACCGCACCGAATTCGAAGCGACATTCGGATTCGTGAAGGCGAACCAGGCCCTCTACCCGGTGAGTCTGTTGTGTCGGTTGCTTGAGGTCTCCGTGGCAGGGTTCTATCACTGGCAGGGGCGGCCCGTGTCGGCGCGAGCGCGTGAAGATGTCGAGCTCACTGCGTTGATTCATCAGATCCACGAGCGCTCCTACCATGGAACTTACGGCGCACCGCGCATTCACATGGAGTTGCGAGAGGCCTACAGGATCCGTTTGGGGCGCAAGCGTATAGCGCGTCTGATGCGCCGAGCAGGCTTGAAGGGCGTTCAGAAGCGGCGCTTCCGCTGCACGACACGACCAGGGGCTGCGGAACATTACGCACCGGATCTGGTGCAACGGCAATTCACGGCGGATCGACCGAACGCGCTGTGGCTTGCTGACGTGACGTACGTGCCTACCGAGGAAGGATGGCTGTATCTGGCAGCGGTGTTGGACGTGTTCTCGCGCTATGTGGTCGGATGGGCTATGGATGCGCGACTGAACAGTCAACTCGTGCTGACGGCCCTGCAGATGGCCCATGCGCAGCGCTGCCCCTATGATGTCATTCATCACTCGGATCACGGCAGCGAATACACAGCCGTCGCGTTCTCCACGCGCTGCCGGGAACTGGGGATTACCCGTTCCATGGGCAGCGTTGGGGACTGCTTCGACAATGCCATGATGGAGTCGTTCTTCTCCAGCTTGGAGGCAGAAGTGTTAGACCGCTACCGCTTCGAGACACGACGCGAAGCTCGCAGGGAGATTTTCTCGTGGATCGAGGGATGGTATAACACACACCGCCGTCACAGCGGCCTGGGTTATATTTCTCCTCGAGAGTTCGAACGGCGCTTCAGTCAGAAGCGTGCGCGTCGTGCGCTTCTCCCGCATCCGCGGGAGACTGCACTGCGGTGAAGATGGAGAAACGAGGACATAGATCGGAGAGGAGGTGACTCACAGCTCAAGATGAAGCTCAAAGTCCTACCTGTGTACCGAAGCGGGTCAACCCTAATGCCGACCACGCCGGCTATACTCCGTACGCTACAGCGGACCTCAAATCTGACAACATTCGTCCGGCTTGGTCAGCCCCAATGGCGCGAAGTTGACGGCAACCGAACGAAGGGGGGACATCGTGCACAAATCCAGGCGAGGCAACTAACGCGGTCACGAGAACTGCGCGCAGCCGTCCCTGCGCACCGCGGGTAATCGCCTCATCCAACCTTAGTCCCTCGTCGATCGGTTTGGAGCTCGGTGTTGCCAAATCGACCTCTGCCATTCGCACCGCGATCAAAGCGGAAAGTGAAAGCTCAGGTCTGATCGTTACGCAATTGCGACCTGCCGGCAGCGGGGCCCTGGCAGGTCTTCGGGTCGGCGACTTGTTGACATATGCGGGAACCAAACATCTGGCGGAAGTTGGCGACATTGCGTCGGTTAGCAAGCCTAATTCCAAGCAGCCGTTGCTCCTTCGAATTATCCGCGACGGTACTCCGAGCTTTATCGCGGTTACAGGAAGCGAGGAAAAGTGATTGTGCGGGACATCATCAATGTTGATAACCCACCACCCGTTCAACCCGGAATAGAATTGGTTCGCAATTGAGCTCGAAATGCTCGCTTCGCAGGGGATCAGCACGATCAAACTCCGCCGCCGATTCCGAAGTATGCGGAAGTTGCACCTGCAGTCAGCCCCGTCCGGACTAGCCGGGGAGTCAATCGAATGCGGGACTGGGAAGTGATGAGGTCCGAGCATGCAGGACCAGGTTGACCGCCGCGGCGCTGACCGACTCCTCTGGCGCTGGTTCCGATTGCCATATGCGGCGAGCGCACGCCGACGAAATAGACCAACAGAGGAACTGCCAGGATAGATCCGCCTCCACCGATCAATCCGAGGACAACTCCGACAATCACACCGGAGGCGACTGCTGGCAACAGCGCACTCATGCCGGTTTCGTTACGATCGCTCACCACCTCCGGTGTCGCGTATCTCGTACCAAATGGCGTTCAGAACGCCGAACGTGAGCGCCAATCCGAGACCCAGAATCCAACTGAAATACCACATATCCTCGCGTCACTCCCGATTCAATAGAGGCCAACGTGTTTGCGAATCTCCTCGAGCGTAATTCGCCCGCGCAAGACCCGAAACACCCACGCGGTGTACATCAATACAATAGGCAGGAGGACGATCACGGCAATGAGCATGATGCCTAATGTCTTCTCGCTGCTCGAGGCATCCCAGATCGTGAGCCCGTGCCCCGGATGAGTCGATGAGGGCATCAGAAACGGGAACAGCGCGATGCCTGCAGTGAGGATCGTGCCTGCCTGCGTGACGCAACTCGCAACAAATGCCGCACCGGCGCGACCGATCGCGAGCAGGCCGGCAGCCGCAGCCGCTCCCAACAGTGCTGCCCCCGGCGCGAGCCACAGAGCTCCATGTTCGCGGAAATGTGCCAACCAGGCGCCCGGGGTGACCACGACGGTCTTTCCCAATGGATTTGACGGGTCGAATGGATTTCCCCCCGACATGATTTGATGGCCGCCGATGCTGCTGGCAACCCACGCGCCCGCCGCCAGGAACGTCAGGATGAAGGTACCGGCCGCCACTCGTCCCACAAAGCGCGCCCGCGTCCCCATGGGTTCGCCCACTTTCGAGGCCGCGTAGCTCGCCCCATGCAGAATGAGCATCGCAAGGCTCACCATGCCGACCAACAGTGCGTACGGATGCAGCAGATTGTAAAAGCCGCCGGTGTAAACGGGTCGCTGCAGCTCATCGAAGTGAAACGGCACACCCAAAAACAGATTACCAAACGCCACGCCGAACAAAAGCGCGGGCACGGCGCCGCCAATCAGCAATGCAAAATCCCAGGCGTTGCGCCACCGCGCACCCGGGAGCTTGTTACGATAGGTGAATCCAACCGGACGGAGAATGAATGCCACGAGGATCAGAAACATCGCGAGGTACAAGCCCGAGAAGGAGGCGGCATACAACAGGGGCCAGGCGGCAAAAACAGCCCCTCCGGCGAGGATGAACCAGACCTGGTTGCCCTCCCAGACGGGCTCTACGGACTCGAGCAAGGCACGGCGTTCTTCATCATTGCGACCGACAAAACGGAAGATGGCACCGACTCCCAGATCGAAACCGTCCGTGATCGCAAATCCGATCAACAATGTACCCAGCAGGAGCCACCAGATCACTCGCAGCGTTTCGTAATCAAACACCTCGTTCTCCTGTTCTCACAACGTGGCCGGTGGGAATCCTGTGCTCTGCGCGGATGAATGGGGCGGCTCGACCTCTTTGATGGGCCAGTATCCAAGACCCTCGGGCCCTCGACGGATCATGCGCGTCATGAGATAGATGTCCACGATGGCGAGCGCCGAGTAGAAGAGCACAAAGCCTGCCAATGACACGATGATGTTGGAAGCCGGTGTCGTGGACACCCCAAGAAAGGTGGGAAGCACACCGTCAATGGCCCATGGTTGTCGGCCGTATTCGGCAACCACCCATCCCAGCTCCGCTGCGATCCAGGGCAATGGCAAACTGAAGAATGCCATCCTGAGAAACCATCGGTTGCGCTCGAGCCGATGGCGGGTCGCCAGGTAGAACGCGCCTGCGAACAGCGCGATGAAAAAGAAGCCCAGCCCGACCATGAAGCGAAAACTCCAGAAGAGGACTGGGACGTTGGGGACTGTCGACCACGCCGCTTCATCGATTTGAGCGGGCGTCGCCAAGGCGGGATTGCTCACATAGCGCAGCAGCAATAGTCCGTATCCGAGGTCTGACTGGTGCTCTTCGAATCGGGCCTTTGCATTCGCATCGGCATGATTAGCGCGCAATGCCTGTAATGCCGCGTGGGCTTGGATACCACTTGCAATTCGAACACGTGCCCGCTCAACCAGCTCAAATATGCCGGCCACCGGGGTATCGATGGATCGGGTGGCAATCAGTCCCAGCGCCCACGGCACCTTCACAGCGGCATGCGTCTGCCGAGCTGCCACATCGGGAAAACCGAACGCTGTAAACGCGGCCGGTGCGGGCTCCGTATTCCATTCCGCCTCAATGGCGGCAATCTTCATCCGCTGGTTTTCACCCGCCACATATCCGGACTCATCGCCCAGCACGACAACCGACAAGGAACAGGCGAGTCCAAAACTGGCAGCCACTGCCATCGATCGCTTGGCCACTTCAACATTTCGACCATGTAACAGATACCACGCGCTGATCGCCAACACGAAAACGGAACCGACGACATACCCCGCCGCTACAGTATGGACGAACTTCGCCTGTGCCACGGGGTTGAACAACACCTCCGAAAAGGACGCGAGCTCCATCCGCATGGTTTGATAATTGAATTGCGCGCCCACAGGATGCTGCATCCAGGCATTGGCAATGAGGATCCACAGCGCCGAAAGACTCGATCCGAGCGCCACCAGCCCTGTCACAACGAGATGTCCGAGCCGGGAAAGGCGGTCCCAGCCGAAGAAAAAGAGGCCGACGAAGGTGGACTCCAGGAAGAACGCCATCAGTCCTTCAATCGCAAGTGGCGCCCCGAAGATGTCGCCCACGTAATGCGAGTAGTACGCCCAGTTCGTGCCGAACTGGAATTCCATCGTGATACCGGTAGCAACACCCATCGCGAAGTTGATGCCAAACAGCATTCCCCAGAAGCGGGTCATGCGCTTCCAGATTTCGCGCCCCGTCATGACATAGACGGATTCCATGATCACCAGGATCATGGACAGCCCCAACGTGAGCGGAACGAACAGAAAATGGTAAAGCGCCGTTAGAGCAAACTGAAGCCGCGACAGATGTACTACCGCGAAGTCAATCATGACTCTTCTCCTCAGTTTGAATAGTCGTTCCAGGCCCGTTGATTACCGGCGTAATCGAAAGTCGCCGACTCGTCGCATTCGCATCAACGGGCCGCCGATGTCCGGGTGAAAAAAACAGCAGCCACAGGAAAACGAGTGCGGCGAATTTGACAGCCAGGAGCCACCCGAGCTCACGTCCCATCGTGCGCCGCCAATCTGCCGGCGCCATGTCGGTTTGCCCTTTTCCACCCGATACCCGAATTGCACGTTTTATCAAAGTGCACCCACCGCCCGCGCCAGGCGCAGCAACGACAGTGATTCATCGAGTACGGCATTGTCATGATTGTTGAGCGCGCCGATCTGCAAGGTGACGGCATCGAGCACCTGGGTGTTGGTTCCCAGTCCTGCCCCATACAGCTCCCGTGTCATTCTCAGGTTCTCCTGCGCCTGCGCCACCGCCTCACTGGAAGCCTCGACGCGCGCCTGGGCTTCATGCACATCGAGCCAGGATTGTCGTACCTCGAGCTCAATCGATGTGCGCAAATCGTCGAGCCGGCTGTGGGTCGCGCGGCTCGCACTACGCAGAGCGGCAGCGCGATTGCGTGCCTGGCCGCCATCGAACAAGTTCCAGGTGAACCCGATGCCGACCATGGAGAAGTCCTGCCGATCGAGTATCTGATTGTCGAAATGGGTATACCCGCCGGTGAGCGCCAACTGGGGTCGAAGCCTGCCCGCTTCGGCCCGTGACTGTGAGGTGAGCGAGTCGGCGCGCGCTGCCAGGCCCTTGAGCTCACTCCGGGAGGCGAGTGCCTGCCGCAGAAGTGCTTCGATCGGCTCGGCGCTCAACGAAACATCCACTGGGATTCGATCATCGAGCTCCGGGGCGCGTCCCAGCGGTTCTCCCAGACGACGGTTGTACTGGGCCTGCGTGATTTCAACGGAGTTCTCTGCGCGGACTCTCACCTGCTGGGCGTTCGCGAGCGCGACGTGGGCCGCGAGCGCGTCACTTCTCGGAACCAACTCTCGATCGACCAGATGTTGTACATCACCAGAGTGCGCTGACAAACTGGTCACGCTGGATTCCGCCGCGTGCAACGTCCTGCGGGCGCGCAGCACCGACACATACGCCTCTGCGACATCCAGCTTGAGGGCTGAAATGGTCGCTTGCTGATCCTCAGTGGCCCCAACGAATACATTGTGCGCGGCATCGATTCCAGCCGAAATCTGGCCTCCCGCGTACAGGGGGACTTTCATCTGCACACTTCCCGCCACGTACTCATTCCCCCTGAAGATGGGACCGGAGCGAAACGTAGACCCCGACGTCGCAACATCGAGCGAGGGAGATGCGTTGAGACGTGTATAGCCGGCACTTGCTTGCACCGAAGGCCAGCGTGCGCCGCGCGCAGCTTGCTCACTCGCGCGAGCCCCTTCGACATCGGAGCTCGCAGCAGCGAGCACGTTGTCGCGGGATATCGCCAGTTGCCAGGCGTCCTGAAGCGTCTCGGCGGCCGCCGTGCCGGATGCAGCCGCAGTCACTACCGCAACAAACATCGCGTGAACGCCGTGCACAACGCGCCCCCTTTTCATCATCCGGCCTTCTTCAGTGAGACGATTCCCAATGCTTTCAAAACGTACCGCTCATAGATCGGAGTGACGGAGCCCGTACGTACCTTTCGCAGAAAGTATTTCTCGAACGCTACTTTCGCGAGGTGCACCCACTTACCCACCTTGGTCCAGGTGACATTGCGTGGCGGGATCTGTGGCAGCGCGACAAACGCGGCGCCCGTATCACCGAAGTCAGCGAGGCAAATGGCATTCCAGGTGGCCTGCGCGGTCGGAGGTTTTCCCGCGATCTCCGCGACAATGTTCTCGCAAATGGCGGTCACCATCGACTCAATCATGTAACCCGTTTTCGGCGCGCCGGTCGGAACCGGAGTGGGCTCCACGGGGGGAATCGCCACGCACACACCCGCAGAATAGATCTCAGGATATTTCTTCGAGCGCTGATGCTCATCGATCAGGACGAAGCCGCGCGGATTACACAGCTCCGGAACTGCTGCAACGGCGTCCACGCCCTTGAAGGCCGGAAGCACCATCGCGTATTTGAATGGCAACTGATGTTCCTTTTTCAGCTTGCCCTCCTCGTCATGCTCCGCGATGGCCATCGATCCGTCAGTGACGGCGGTAATCCTCGAGTTGGTCACCCACTTGATGTGTCGCTGCCGGAGCTCCGACTCCATCAGACCCTTGCTGTCCCCTACCCCGCCCAGGCCCATGTGCCCGATATACGGCTCACTCGTGACAAACGTGATCGGAACGCGGTCGCGAAGTTTGCGCTTGCGCAGGTTCGCATCAATGATGGTTGCGAATTCATACGCAGGCCCGAAGCAGCTCGCACCGGCGGCCGCGCCCACGATCGGTCCAGGGTTCAACAGGAATTCCTGGTACTTCTCCCAGGCCTCGACCGAATGCTCCTGGGTGCAGACTGACTGCGTGAAGCCGTCAGGCCCCAGACCCGGCACTTCGTCGAACGCCAGCTTCGGACCCGTGGCGATGACGAGGTAGTCGTAATGAAGGTCCCTGCCATTGCGCAAGACCAGTCGCCGCCCGGACGTATCGATCGACTCGACACCGTCCGCAATCCATTCGACGCCTTTCGATTCCAACGGCCCGCTCAATTGCACGCGCGTGTCCTGCCGCTGCCGCCACCCGACCGCCATCCACGGATTCGACGGCGTAAATTCAAAGTACGCGGACGACCCGATCAGCGTGACGCGATGTTGGTGTCCGAGCCGCTTCCGCAACTCGTATGCACAAGGTACACCGGCTATTCCCGCACCGACTATTGCAACATGAGCCATGGAAGTTTCTCCTAGCGCGCGGCGCGCGCCTCTTTTCTCCTCAGGTAGGCGTAATAGAGGACCGGAATCACGAGGAGCGTGAGCACGGTCGAAACCAGGATGCCGAAAATGAGTGAAATCGCGAGTCCGTTGAAAATCGGATCGTCCAGAATGAAGCCGGCGCCGATCATCGCAGCCAGCGCGGTCAAGGCAATCGGCTTTGCGCGGATGGCACCCGCACGTACCACCGCATCTTCGAGAGAGCGGCCCGCGCGCAACTCAGTGTCGATGAAGTCCACCAGTAGAATGGAATTGCGCACAATGATGCCCGCAAGGGCGATCATGCCAATCATGGAAGTCGCAGTGAACTGCGCTCCCAGCAGCGCGTGTCCAGGCATGACACCGATAATCGTCAGTGGAATGGGTGCCATGATGATGAGTGGTAACGCGTAGGAACCGAACTGCGCCACGACCAACAGGTAGATCAGAATGAGACCTACCGAGTATGCCAGCCCCATGTCGCGAAACGTCTCGTAGGTAATCTGCCATTCGCCGTCCCACTTGATGGCGAGCGCGTTGGGATCGTCGGGCTGGCTGATGAATCGTTGCGCAATCGAGGCACCACCGGGCGGCTCGCGGCCGATCTTCCCGACGATTCCGAACATGCCATACAACGGACTGTCGAGACGGCCTGCCATATCGCCGGTGACGTACGTGACCGGCAGCAGATCCTTGTGATAAATCGCGCCATCCCACTGCGTCGTGCGAACGCTGACGATCTCAGACAACGGCACGCGCGTGCCTGACTGCGATCTGACTTCGAGCTCGAGGAGGCGTTCGATTTTCGAGCGGTCTGCGCTCGCCAATTCGAGTCGCACGGGAATGGGATATCGCTCGCGGCCGCCATGAACGTATGTGACATCCGCGCCGGCCAGCGCCACGGCCAGAGTCTGAACGACCTGTTGCTCGGAGATTCCGAGCAACGCTGCTTTCTGCCGATCGACTTCGACCACGAGGCGCGGGGACGGGGCATCAATGCTGTCGTCAACGTCCACGACATCGGGTGTCGACTCGAAAACCTTGCGGATTTGTTTGGCCAGGACGCGCTGTTGCGCATAACGCGGCCCATAGACTTCCGCAACAATCGGTGCGCGCACCGGCGGCCCCGGCGGCACTTCCACGACCTGAATCGACGCACCGAACTTGCGGCCGATCGCGGCCAGTGCGGGTCTCACCGCCGCGGCAATCTCATGACTCTTCCTGTCCCGGTGGTGCTTGTCCACGAGATTGACTTGAATATCCCCCAACTCCGGGCTCTGGCGCAGGTAGTACTGGCGGACCAGCCCGTTGAAGTTGATCGGCGCGGATGTCCCGGCATACACCTCGTAATCGCTGACTTCGGGTACGCGCTCGAGCTCGTGCGAAACTTCATCCAGCAAGCGGGCCGTTGTTTCGACGGTCGAGCCCTTCGGCAGGTTGGCCACGACCTGAAATTCCGACTTGTTATCGAACGGCAGCATTTTCAACACGACGAGCTTGGCAACAGCCAGCCCGACTGCCACGAAAATCGCAGCGACGATGCCCCAGTAGAGTCGGTGTCGACGTGACCGCCCGGTTGCGCCACCCAAAAAAGGACCCATTGCCCGTTCAAACACGCGATTGATCCACGGCGTTTCCGCCTGGCCGCTCGTGGCCACATGCGTGCGGGCCAGTAGCTTGCGACTCAGCCACGGTGTGAATACCAGCGCCACCGCGAGTGAGATGAGCATGCCCATGCTCGAGTTGATCGGAATGGGACTCATGTACGGTCCCATCAACCCGCTCACAAAGGCCATCGGCAGCAACGCCGCAATCACCGTAAAGGTCGCGAGAATGGTGGGCCCGCCGACTTCGTCAACGGCCCCTGGAATCAGCTCAACCAGGGGTCCGCCGCTGAGACGCATGTGGCGATGAATGTTCTCGACGACCACGATCGCATCATCGACCAGAATGCCGATTGAGAAGATCAGCGCGAACAAGGAGACCCTGTTGATGGTGAAACCCCAGGCCCACGAAGCGAACAGAGTCGCCGCAAGCGTGACGACCACGGCCGTCCCGACAACGGCCGCTTCCCGCTTACCCATCGCGAATGTGACTAACAGGACGACCGAGGCGGTGGCGAAGAGCAACTTCTCAATGAGCTTTACGGCTTTGTCGTTGGCAGTCTCACCGTAGTTGCGGGTCACGGTGATTTCGACGCCATCGGGTACATAGGTCCCACGCAATTGATCCACCCGCAGGATCACCTGTCTTGCGACGTCGATTGCGTTAACCCCCGGCTTTTTCGATATCGCGAGGGTGACTGCTGGAGCGTGCGCGGATTCGGACAGACCGCGCGTGTGCGCGCCGGGCCCCGTTCCGAGCCACACGTAGGAGTCCGGGGGATCTGGCCTGGCGGAAACATCGGACACGTCCTCCAGGAAGACGGGCCTGCCATGATCGGCGCCGACTACGAGGCCAGCGACATCATCGCGGTTGGCCAGAAACTCGCCGGCCTGTACGGGTATGACATGGTCATCGCCGACCAGGGCTCCGGCATGCTGAACGACGTTGGCCGCCAACAGAGCTCGCGACAAATCCTCCAGGGTCAGGCCAAACCCGGCGAGCTTCTGAGGGTCGAGCTGCACACGCACCAGACTGGCCGGGCTTCCGATGGTGTAGACATTGCGAGTTCCCGGTACGCGCTTGATCTCAGTCTCGATCGAATGCGCCACTTGTCCGAGCTCGTGTGCTCCACGCTGCGGATCTCGCGTCCACAGTGTCAGGGTGACGATCGGCACATCGTCGATGCCCTTCGGTTTGATGAGGGGCTGAAGAATACCGGCGTTCGCCGGCCGCCAGTCCTGGTTGGAGTAAATCGCGTTGTAAAGCCGAACGATGGCTTCCGTGCGGTGCTCGCCGACTTTGAATTGGACTCCGAGGACAGCGAGACCCGGGCTCGAGGAGGAGTAGATGTGCTCAATGCCGGAAATTTCTCCCAGCACCTGCTCCATGGGAGAAGCGACCAGACTTTCGACCTGTTCGGCAGAGGCGCCCGGAAACGGGACGAAAACATTCGCGAACGTCACATCGATCTGCGGCTCTTCTTCGCGCGGGGTGACGAGCACGGCGAAGACACCCATGAGAACCGCAGCAATGGCCAGAAGGGGTGTGAGTTGATTCGACAAAAACTGCCGTGCAACCCGCCCGCTGAAACCCAGCGGACCGCTAGAGCTCCCCTGCTGCCCTGGCTCGTTCATGAACCCGACCCTGATGTCCCGGAAACGGGTCTGAGCAACTTCATGGCAGCCAGCGGCTGCGTGGCAACGCGCTCTCCCGGAGCGAGGCCTGCGAGAATTTCCACAGCCGTGCCAAAATGGTCGCCGACACGCACTTGACGCAGCGAGCTTCGTCCACTCGGATCCAGGACGTATACCGCCGTTACCTCGCTGCGCTCGACGAGAGCGGTCGCCGGGACCAGCAGTCGCTCAGCTTCGCCTACCACGAAGCCGGCCTTCACGAACATCCCGGGATACAAGTCCGTGGCGTTCTCCGGTAGCTCGAGTCGCGCGCGGAAGGTGTTGGACGGCGATGAGCCCTCCATGAACACAGTGACGCTGGTCGCCTCGATCCGCCGCCCATCAACGTATATCGCGGCCTTCTTGATACGGCGAACCTGCGCGACGATCGACTGCGGCACATCAACCATGACCCGCAGATACTGCAGCGACAGCCCGCTCATGAGCGGCGTGCCGGGACTGACTGTTTCACCGACCTGGACGAGGCGCTTCGTAACGACACCCGCGTAAGGTGCACGAACCTCTGTATAAGCAACACCTTCGCGCGCACTCTCGAGCGCCGCACGGGCCGCGCTCAATCGGGCGACCGCAGCGTCCCGATTGGCCGCCGTCTCATCGAGTGTTGCCTTGGGCACCACTTTGCGCTCGTACATGTCGGCGATTCTTTGGTAGCGCGTCTGAATTTCAGCTTCCCGCGCGGCGGCTTCACGCAAAGCAGCTTCCGCTTGCAACATCCCCGCCTTCTGCTCAGTCGAGCGCAACTGAACAATGACGGCACCAGCGGGAACGAAGTCGTTCACATCGTACAAAATGGCGGCCACCCGACCCGCTGTCTGCGCGGCGACGGTTCCCTGGTTGACTGCCTCGATGACCCCATCGAGCTTCCGTTCGACCGGCGTGCGACTCGGCTCGACGGTCACCGATTCCAGGTTTTGAGTCGCGGTTGGAGGCGCCGACGCGGGACCGTCCCCGCCGCATCCTCCAATGAGCAAAGCAGCGGCGCAGGCAGCAGCGGCGCGAAACGTGTGACGCGTCAGATCCACGATGGTGGCCTCGTTATCGATCACCCGAATGCCGCGCCGGGGGTCGCCCCCAGTTTCTTGAGGATCATTGCCAGAGGACAGAAGCCCGTGAAGGCCGATTGAAAAAGGTTCAGTCCCACGAAGCCCGCCAGGATCAGCCACCAGGGGCTGACAAATTGAGCGAGGACCAAACTCAGGAGGATCATCGCACCCGCAAACGCGAACACCATGCGATCGATAGTCATTGCCATTCTCCGTCTGGTTCGATTACCCGTTGATGCGCAGGTGGTTATGCCCTTGAGCGTGCACACCGCGCCGCAAGCGCGCATCAGTACATTCCGCAGAAATCGCGGCCACCGAGGCTCCTGCGCCCTGAATCAGCGTCATCACTATATTAGCTGTTGCTAATTTAGCAATAGGTGAATATAATTACGCATGACCGGCCGGATGGCCGCTTACGCGCAGGAACATCCAGAGATGAAAAGTCGAGGAGCCGCATCGGGCGCCGTGTCACTCAAGCTCGCGCGGGCGGCACGCGAGATACAACCGCACGCTGCGAAAGCCGCGGAGTTTCTGAAGGCGCTCGCCAACGAGCAGCGGCTGATGATCTTGTGTCAGTTGCTCCAGGGGCCCCACACAGTCGGCGAGATCAACGAACGCGTGTCACTCAGCCAGTCTGCCCTGTCGCAACACCTGGCCGTCCTGCGGGAAGCCGGAATCGTCACCACCACGCGCGAATCCCAGAGTGTCCGCTATTCCTTGCCGCCAGGCGTGGTCACGAAGGTCATGGAAGTTCTTTATGAGGAATTCTGCCGGCGCTGAGACATGCACCGTACGCACTAACCACACTGACGAATGGCGGGTCAGGCGATTAAGTTGGCATTGGAGGGACTTGCAATGGCTTATTACATTTCGAAGACGGTCAGCGGACCATTTGAGGCGGTCGTAGCCGACGTTACCGCTCAACTGAAGCAGCAGGGATTCGGTCTGCTCACCGATATCGACGTGCAAGCAACGCTCAAAGCCAAAATCGGCGCAGACATTCCCAGGTACCGGATTTTGGGGGCGTGCAATCCTCGATTTGCGCACGAAGCGTTGAAAATAGAGAACAAGCTGGGGGTACTGCTGCCCTGCAATGTCATTGTGCGCGAAACCACCGACGGACAGGTCGAGGTAGCCAGTGTCGATCCGGTGGCCGCTATGCAGCGGACCGGCAACCCGGCACTCGAATCGACAGCCGAAGAAGTTCGTCGCCTTCTGAGCGCAGCCGTTTCCAACGTGGCAGCGTAAAGAATATGCGCGGGAATTACGACGGCGGATGAGGTGCGCCGGCTCCTGAGCGCGGCGGTATCAATCCCCACTCAGACGATAGGTCGCCACCGAAATAGAACCTGCTTCACTAAATCCAGGATGAGAGCAAACGCGACAGAGGCTAGCAGAAGCATGCGCCAATATTCCACGCGTTCGGCCGCACAGATGCGCACACGCGGTCCGCCCAGCACAGCGACAACACCAAACTGGGAACCAACGTCATCCCGGTGCAAATGAGCGCCGAGGAATTGGTCGACGGATATCGCAGGTTATATCAGCGCCTCCGAGTCAACCTCGTAAGTAGTTCTGACTATAGGCTTCGTCTCAGGTCGGCGCCATAATGTCAACACGGTCCGGCTCGCAATACCGCGAGTCCAGTCCAACTGTAGGAACACCGGCGCGGACGGATGCAGGTCGTGTTGTGAAGAAAATTCCCGTTCGTCCGGGGCATCCGGAACGGATTTGTTGGGGATGTGAGCACCTGTGCCCGGCTCACGACATGCGTTGTGGCAATGGCACCGACCGCGCACAACATCCCTTCGAGCTATGGGGGGAGGACTGGATGAACATCGGACACAACGCCGAAAAAGAGCCTCCGCTGACGAACGACCCGGCTACCCGGAAGTAAACCGGTCCGATGCGACTCCATGTCCGCTCTGGTCAGATAAAATCCAGCGCATTTCGATGGTATTGCTGCGCTCATCGAGACCGACGACGTGGAACAGCTCACTGTTGCCGGCCTGCTCGTACCACTGGCCGATCTGCGCACTCACATTATGGATGGTCACTCGACTCTCCTTCACTTGTGATGCTGACATGAGACAACTCGCTACAACCCCGCCCGGTGTATACCCTTCTCGGCGGCGGTAGTGACTATCATTCCGGAGACTAAGCCAATACCGGAGCGGCTTTCTTGACCTGCGTCAAAAAGAGCTGTCGGGTAGAGCTACTCGCTCTCAGCGGACGGCGATGAGAGCGTCCGGGGATTCCATAGTTCTGCCGCATACCGATGCTTCGCCTCGAGCGCCTCATGGAAGCACTGCCGGGCTTCCGACGAGAGATGCTGCGACTTCTTGCGCGATCCCTCGAGCATGCACAGTGCCTGCGTGCCGACCTCAGTGCGAGCGATGCGAGGGCTCGCCTCGCTCGCTTTCTGCTGGACCTGTCACACAGGCTCGAACAGCGCGGGCTGTCGGCCACGCAATTCAGGTTGAGCATGCGTCGCACAGACATTGCTCGTCACCTCGGCCTGACACTGGAGACGGTGAGTCGGTTGTTGGGGAGTCTCAAGCGCGAGGGCAGCGTCGAGCTGCACGCCCGCCACATCAAACTGTTGATGCCGGCAGCTCTCGAATCCGGGGTCGTCAAGCGCTGAACGTGGGACAATGCCTGTACAGTGGATCGTTTGAGGACCGAGATGACCGCGCTACCACCATGCCCAAAATGCAATTCCGAGCTCACCTACCAGGACGCACAGATGTATGTCTGCCCGGAATGCGCACACGAATGGGAGCCCGCTGCGGCGTCGGCAGGCGCGCCTATCGCCGGTGCTGAGCCTGAGCGCACGGTGCGCGACGCAAACGGCAACGTGCTCAATGATGGTGATACTGTCATCGTGATCAAAGACCTGCCCGTGAAGGGAGCTTCTTCGGCTCTCAAGGCCGGCACCAAGGTGAAGGGCATTCGACTGGTTGAGGGCGACCACAACATCGACTGCCGGATCGAGGGCTTCGGCGGAATGAAGCTCAAGTCCGAGTTCGTCAGGAAGGCATAGTCGCTACGCGCGCCCGCGGGGCATCACTGTCGTGGCATACCCGTATGGCTATAGGGACTAATACGTATTGGCAGGCCATGGCAACCCGACAGAATTGCAGGTGACTGCACTGCGGGGGTAGGCATGACAGATCCTGCGTTGCCAGGACCGAGCACTGGCGATGCGGAGACGGGCGGGCTTCGTCAGGTCGGCGAACATCTATTGCCGGTTGAAACCTCGTCGTACGACTTCGTGCGTAGCACTCTGGATTGTGCCCCGGATGCCATGGTCATCGTCGACTCATCCGGAAGGCTCGTCTTTGCGAATCGTGAGGCGAATCACCTCTTCGGCTACGCCGCCGGCGAAATAATTGGCAAGAACGTCGAAGTGCTCATGCCGGCACAATTCCGGGCGCAGCACGTGGGGCATCGCATGAGCTTCACGCGGGAGCGCTCGGCGCGCCCCATGGGAGCCAACCTCGATCTGTTCGCGCAGCGCAAGGATGGCTCGAGTTTTCCGGCCGAAATCAGTTTGAGCCCTGTTCAGCAGGGTGCGGAGCTTCTGTTCATCGCAGCCATCCGCGATGTGACTGAGCGCAAGCGAGTCCAGTCAGAGCTGCTCGCCGCACGGGACCTTGCAGACCGGGCACGCCAGCTCGCCGATGCGGCACGCGAAGAGGCGGATCGCGCCAATCGTGCCAAGAGCCTCTTTCTTGCAACTGCAAGTCACGATCTGCGCCAACCCCTCCAGTCGCTCGCACTGCTCAACGGCACCCTGCGCCGCCTCGTGCGGGATGAGGACGCACTGATCACGGTCACGCATCAGGACAGAGCGATTGATGCAATGTCTCGCCTGTTGAATGCGCTACTCGATATCAGCAAGCTCGAGTCGGGCGCGATCGAGCCGGAACTGACGGACTTTCCGGTGGACAGCTTGTTCGATCAATTGCGCAACGAGTTCGCGGGCCTGGCCACCAGCAAGGGGCTCGATCTACGGGTCGAAACGTGCACGGACTGCGTACAGAGTGATTCTTCTCTGGTCGGGCAAATCCTGCGCAATCTGCTCGCGAATGCAATCAAGTACACCCACAGCGGAATCGTTCACCTCCGCAGCGTCGCCCGTGCAGGCGCCATCCGCGTTGAAGTCATAGACACCGGCATCGGCATATCCGCTCAACACCTCCCCCACATCTATGACGAGTTCTACCAGGTGGGTGTTGAGCCGAACACGACACGCGACGGCTACGGGCTCGGATTGAGCATCGTGCGCCGGCTCGTCGAGCTGCTGAAATTGAAGTTGGAAGTGCAATCAGAGCCCGGCAAGGGGTCGAGATTTGCTCTGGACCTGCCGCCGGGCCGGTTCCAGGTTGCCGCGCGGGCCCACTGTGCGACATCGGTTCCCGCCGCACCACAGGAGCAGGCACCCTTGGTGCTCCTCGTCGAAGACGATGTGGCAGTCAGGGACGCGACCCGTCTACTGCTCAAAGTCGAGGGCTACAGGGTGTTGGTCGCCGGCTCGGTCGCCGAAGTGCGCAAGTGCGTGCGCGAAAATCCGGGCATCGAATTGTTGATCACCGACTATCACTTGCGCGACGGTGAGACGGGAATGGAGGTGATCCTGTTGCTGCGGGGTCTCATCGGACCGGACTCAAAGGCCATCCTGGTTACCGGCGATACCTCCTCCATGGTGCGCGATTTGGACAAGGATCATCGGCTGCGTATCGCACAAAAGCCGATTGGTGCCGATGAGCTCCTGGGCATGATGAGATCCCTGCTCGCAACCTGAACACGGCCGTGACCAAACGTGTCTGGCGAGACGGGCTTCTCGTCACAACAGATGCCCCATTCGCAAGCGTTGTAGGAACCGGGGAAACTCCAACTCGAGGTCGCGCTGAAGTTCCTCGGCTGCCCTTTCCGCGGCTCGTGAAATCCACGCACGTTCGGCCCGGGCGAAGGCGAAGACCAACACGTTGCCATCGTCTTCCACAGGCACGAGAAGCACCGGACCCGGGCAGGTCTCACGAAGCTTCTCGAGATGCGCAATATATCGATCTCGCTCACCCGCCAGATTCATCACGAGTACGCCGTGAGAGCTCAGGCAGCTGAAGGCTCGGGCATAAAAATCCCGAGACGCCAGCGACGGCGCAATTCCTGCGTGATCAAATGCGTCGATCAAAAGAACGTCGGCCGTCCATTCATGATTTCGAACGAAGTCACCACCATCCCCAACAATCACCTGAAGACGCTCATCGTCCGGGGGGATATAAAATGACTCTCGCAATGCGACGATGTCGGGGTTGATTTCCACGACCGTCAGATGCGTGTTCGGCAGGTGGCGGTGGCAGAACTTCACGAGCGAGCCGCCGCCCAGGCCGATCATGAGAATGTGGCGGGGTACGCGGTTGAACAGCAGGAACGCCATCATCTTTCTGGCATAGGCGGTGACGAGGGCATCCGGCTCGTCCAGACGCATCGAGCTCTGGATTGCAGCCAGGTCAAAGTACAGATGCCGCATCCCCGCGGTGTCGAGAATAAAGGGGATGTTGGACTCGCCGCGATACAACTCGACCCACCAGTCACTTGTCTGCGAGTGCGGGGCAACCGGTTCCAGGCGATTCCGGTGGCTCAAGATGAGGGTCTCGCACGCAAGGAAAACGCGGCCAGTCGGGACGTGAGATCCTGCACGGAAAAGGGCGTTGAGAGCACGGCATCGATGCCCTGTGGATGCAGGAGGGTGGGTGCCGCGGCGGATGGGGAATCGTTCAGAACAATGATCCACACACGCGGTACCGCTCGGCGAAGCTCATCGAGCCGCTCGAGCTGCACCGCCTGTTCCAGGTCTGCGATCACGACGCACGAGTGGTAATAGTTGGCTCCGAGAGCGGCGCGGGCCGCACTCCAACTCACCGCGAAATCTGTCCTGAATCCCGCACGGTTGAGCTGCTCCATGAGCCAGCCGCTCTGCTCCGTATTCGCATCGAGCAGGAGCGTGCGTGAGTCGCTTGCGGCGAACGGCGCGGAGATCATGGCGCGAGTAGATCAGATAGTCGCACGGGACTTGTACTGCTCGTAACGGATGTGATGCAGCGTGTCGCGCAGATCCACCGCGTGGACCGGCTCCAAGGCACTGAGGCGCGCACGCATCTGATCGTATGGCAGACAAAGGCCGTTGCCTTTGCTCGCGAAAACTACTCTGTTCGCGCCATCCTTCGATTCCACGACCAGGGCGCTGCCGAAGCTGCGGCGGATTCGCTCCACGGAGCGCTCGAGAAGTGGGTCCTCGACCACCAGGTTCACGACAAACAGGCCGTGCGGTGTCAGGCTCCGAAAACAATCGTCGTAGAAGTGTGTGGTGCACAGTTGCGCCGATTGACCGTTCGAGTCGAACCCGTCGACGAGCAGAACATCCGTGGCACTGACGACACCGCGCACGAAGGCAGCGCCATCCTGACACACGATCCGCAGCCTCTCGTCGTCCTGCGGAATGCGAAATAGATTGCGTAACGCGACCACGTGCGGGTTGACTTCCGCGACGACGATGGATGCGGTAGGTAGCCTGGAGTGGCAATACTTCGCAATCGATCCACCGCCCAGACCGATCATGGCAATCGTCTCGGGCCGCGGCTCGAAAAGCAGAAAGCCCATCATGGTGCGCGTATAGGGCATCACCAATTCATCAGGCGCATCGCAACGCATCTCACTTTGAGTCGCGAGAGCATCGAAATGCAGAGACAGTGTGCCGTCCTGCCAACAGACGAAGGGCGTGGGTGAACGCTCCGCTCCTCCGAATTGCACGACTTTGGTGCCTTTCATTTACATCGGAATTACATCGTAGTGTAACCAAAGGATAGTCAAAGGGGTATTAATCACGCAAGGACCGTGACGCATGCATCAGTGCTTTAGAATGTGAAGCACATATAGATGACTATGATTATAATGAAATACGTATAAACGTAGCACCCTCCGCATGTCCCTTCTCGACTCCTGCAACGGCATCGGCGACGCCGCCGGGTAGACAACCGTGAGTGAGGAAACCCCGCGACTGCTGACCATGGAGAGTCCATTCCCGGAACAACACCACACGTTGCGCCTCCTGGAACCTCCCGACAGTTGCCACGACTCCCTGTGGGAGCGACTGTTTTCCAGGACCTACGACAAACCCTTCATCATCGACAGTGGACAGCAACGGCGTCTGCAGTTCGACCTCTACACGGTGCAAAGCGCCATGCTTCGGGAGGATCCGGACCGGTTGATCCTGGCATACACACGCAAAATGATGACGTTCCTGCTCTTCAATCGCACGCCCGCGCGCATCCTGTTACTCGGCTTGGGCGGCGGCTCGCTGGCGAAATTCTGCTACCGGCGCCTGCCCTACTCGGCAATCAAGGCGGTCGAAGTCAACGCCGATGTCATCGCGTTGCGCGATGCATTTCGCATTCCCCCGGACGATGCCCGCTTTCGCGTGTTTCGCGCGGACGCAGCGGACTACGTGGCGCATCTCGGTTGCTCCGAAGACGTCATTTTGGCAGACGCCTGTGACCACGAGGGCATCGCCCCGAAGCTCGATTCAATCCAGTTCTACCAGGACGTTCGCCGATGCCTTGCTGGCGGCGGTGTGTTCGTCGCGAATATGTGCGGAGACGACGATCGCTGGACAGCGCACGTTGACAAGATACGCACGGTGTTTGGAGATGAGTTGATGACATTGCAGGTGAGACCGAACGGCAATGTCATCGTGTTTGCCTTCAAAGAGCGGCACCTCGAGATCGACTGGCACCAACTGGAGTCCGCCGCGGTCGATCTGAAGCGCAAATTTGGCCTGGATTTCCCGAGATATATCCGGAGGATCGCGATCAACTGGAAGTTGCGCCGGTGGCAGCACCTGTTTGCCTGAGCAAGCTTGCGGCGCACCGACCTGCCCCGTATCGAACGTGACTCGAGGGAGTTTGGTTGGAGTCAGGTGGGCGGCAGCACGTTCACGACCTGGTGCCCCGACCGCGGCCGAAGTCAACATGCTGCGGTCGGCCGCGCTGTTCGATTAGAGTCCGCTCGTCTCAGCCGCGAGCACCGGGCCGGGTCGATTTGGCAGTCGTCTCACCGCGCGGGCGTTTGTGGGCCGCTGTTGCGTGCCGTCCCGGTTGATGGTGCTCACGCAGGCTGGAGGCGCGGATGACCAACTCGGTCGGCAGTACGGTGGCCGCCGCGGTTCTCGCCGACTTCGGCTGCAAAGCCCGCTCGACGAGAATGCGCGCGCCCGCCGCCCAATCCTGCCGGATGGTAGTCAAAGGGGGCGTGGTGTAAGCGGCCAGCGGCACGTCGTCAAAGCCGACAATGGCCACATCAGCCGGTACCCTCCGGCCGCGCTCCGTGAGCGCACGCATGGTACTCATGGCGATGACATCCGAACAGGCGAATATACCGTCAAATTCCGCATGCGCATTCAACAACGAGGACACCGCCTCATACGCCGAATCACTGCCGAATCGCACTGCAACTTCCAGGTGGTTGGAGATTCCGGCCTCGCGCAACGCCTGGAGAAAACCATCGCGTCGCGCTCTGACTTCCGGCACCGCGGAATCTCCGAGAAAGACCAGCCGCCGGCAGCCCTGCTCGAGCAGATGCAGCGTGCCTGTGTACCCTGCATGGTGGTTGTCCGAGCCGACGGTGGCATAACGCTGATCGGGCAGCTGCGCTCCCCAAACCACCATGTTGAAATCCAGGTCCGCCAGCTCGTTGAGATGCTCGTGATGCAGGCTCTGGCCGATCACGATCACTGCGTCGACGCGCCGGCTCCTGACGATACCCGCAACCCAGTCGCGCGGATCCTGGGTCGTTTTTGACAGCAACATGCTGTAGCCGCGTGCCGTCAGTTCGTCGGCCAGCGAGCCGAGGATCTCCAGAAAGAAAGGATCCGACAGCCGCTGTTTGCTCGCATGTTCCAGCGGAATGATGACTGCAATCGTTCGCGTCAACCCGGTGCGCAGGGTGCTGGCCGAGGAGTCCACCCGGTAGTGGATGCGATCGGCGACCTCCCGAACCCGCCGGCGGGTTTCCTCGGAGATGGCCGGATTGTCGGCGAGCGCCCGCGACACGGTCGAGAGCGACACGCCTGCCAGGCGCGCCACGGCCGCCATGTCTTTGGCGCTCGATTTGCGTTTTTTTCCGCGCCTCACTTCACGTCAGTGCCTGTATGAGCCAATAGAAAAGCGCCTGCAAGACCGGCTCGATCTCCCAGGCCCGGGCCGCAAATATAGCGGTCCAGCGCCCCTGAGTCATTCAGCGGGCCCAGGTAGCCGTGCAATTGTTCGCGGACGACCCCCCGGATCTGCGGCAGGAGCGCGCCGCCACTCATTACGCCACCGCCGAAGACAATCCGCTGTGGCGACATCATCAAAGCAATCGCAGCCGCCAATTGCCCGAGGTAATCCGCGATGATCGGCGCGGCCGCGTGAGAGGCACCCAGCTGTGTCAGATCGGCTCCCCAACGCGCCCGGATGGCGGGCCCGCTGGCGAGGCCTTCCAGGCAATCGCCGTGAAAAGGACAGGTCCCCGGGAAATCCCGGTCGCGCGGATGCCGAAGCACTCTCAGGTGACCGATCTCAGGATGCAGTAGCTGCATCCCGCTCCAGGCGTTGGGGGCAAATCCCCCACCAATGCCCGTTCCCACCGTTACGTATGCCAGTGATCTGACGTCTCGCCCGGCACCCAGCTGCAGCTCGGCCAACGCGGCCGCCGAGACATCCGTATCGATATACACCGGAACCGCAAAACGTCGTGTCAGTGTTCCTACCAGATCCGTCCCGCTCCAACCGGGCTTGGGAGTCGCCATCAGCCTGCCATAGGTGGCCGAGCCCACGCGCAGGTCCAGCGGACCGAATGAGGCGAACCCGAAGGCACCGATGCGGCCGTGTTCTGTCTGGGCGGCGGCGAAAAACTCCGCCACCGCCTGCAAGGTCGCCTCCGGTGAGGCGGTCGGGATAATCCGCTGCTCCAGAATACGCTGCGCCGAATAACCTACGCCGCAGACGAACTTGGTGCCGCCTCCCTCGATCGCACCTACCAGCGCGGCAGCGGTCACTGCGGTGGCCCCGACTGCATCCGATATCTGTTCCAGGTCATGCCCTCATTTATCAAACCGATAGCCCACACGTACGCCGTAGGTTCGCGGCGGTGAATAGAATGCCATGGTCTCATCCCACTTCGCATTGGCCGACTGCCAGACGGTGCTGTTCTCCAGATTGTGCACGTAGGCATCGACCGTGATACGCCCGGAGCTGTCCTTGTAAGTCAGATTCAGGTCCGACTTGGTGTAGTCGTCGCGGCGTGCCTGGGAGGTGTTGGCCAGGTCCGTGTAACTCCTCGCCTGCCAATACAACTGCGCGGACGGCGTCAGAGTGCCCAGGCTGCCCAGCGAGAACATGTGCGAATAGGCAATGCGGAAGGTCTCCTCAGGCGCGTTCGGCAGGTGGTTGCCGGAGAAGTCGTAGGGCACATTGGTGGCCAGCCTCGCATAGTTGGCACCGGCGGCATTCAGCACCGCCACCCGGTTGTTGTAGTTGCCGTCGGGGTTGGTGGCACTGTTGACGGCATTCGGGAATGAGCGGAATTTTGCATCCAGGTAAGTCACGTAGCCATGGATCTCATCCGCTCCTGTCAGGCGCCAATCGAGCTCGAACTCCGCGCCCCGGATACGGGCCTTGGCGGCGTTGATGGTGACGGAGGTGGGGTTGTTGTTCAAATCGTGCTCGATGGCGCTGACCTGCATGTTGTTGTATTCCATGTCGAATACATCAAAGCTGAGCGCCAGCGAACGCTCGAGCATCAGCCCCTTCCAGCCGAGCTCATAGTTCGTGACCGTCTCCGGCGCATACGTGAGGAATTGCGCCGGCAGCAGTGAGTTGCCCGAAACGCCACCGCCGCGGTAGCCCGTGGCCACCGTCCCGTACAGCAGCTGGTCCTTGTTCAGATCGTAATCCACACTCCCCTTCCAGCTCACTTTGTGGGAGTCGGTGAACTGCGTGTTGTTCGTGGGTGGCCCGAAGGGTATGCCACAGGCGAGATCGCCAGTGGGAGCCGCTACAGTGCCGAAGGCACAGACCTGCGAGGTTGAGTCAACTCCATGGCTGTCTTTCGTATAACGCAGGCCGCCGGTCACCCGCAGCGGGTCGATGACCGTATAGGTAGCCTGCGCAAAGGCGGCTTTGGACGTGTTGTAATTGAAGGCGGTATGACGCGCGATATCGATCAGCCCATAAGCGGAAGGCTCGTTGCCCACCGGACTGTTGATGGCGCCGGGCACCAGTGCATTCAGCGGCGCGGGTACCGTGTTACCAATGTGCAGAGCCGCGTCGCCGTTATTGTAGTCGCGGTAGTAATACAGTCCGGCCACGGCCTTGATGCGGTCGGAGTCGAAATTGACGTCCAGCTCGTGGATAGCGGTGCGCGTATCCGAGTCTTTTGACTGCAGCGAGAAGGCACCGGTGGATTGATCCACGCCGTTGTCGATGAAGGCCGAGTAACCGGCCAGGTAGGTCGCGGTGAAATAATCGTTGATGGCCCAGGTCAGGCGCGAACGGATCGCATTGTTCCAGGTGTCGATTGCGTTATTGGTCACGCGTTCCTGGCCCATCAGGTTGGCACGGGCCGGTACCTGGGTAGCATTCCCCAATACGCCCGTGACGAGATTGGCGTTGGGATAGAAGAGGTAGTTGACACCCTGCAGATAATTGATGGTGCCGTTGTTATCGGAGTGCTCCAATGCTATGCGCCAGTTGATCGAGTCAGTCACTTTAATCAGCGTAGTCAGGCGCGCAGTCAGGACGTCGGTCTTCGCGTAATTATTCACGGCCGCGCCGCGAGTGTAGTAGCCATTGTTGTCTTCCCGGACCACGGAAGCACGCATCTGCACGTGATCGCCTAAGGGAACGTTCAGCACCGCGCGCGCCGTGATGTCCGAGTAATTTCCGAAAGAGACGTCGCCGAATGCCTGGAACTCCTTCACCGGGTCGGCGGTATTGATGTTGAGAACGCCGGCGGTCGCGTTACGACCGTACACCGTGCCCTGCGGGCCGCGTGCGACCTCAATCCGGCCCACGTCATACAGGCCGTTGGTGAGAGCTGCCGTGTTGGGATCGTAGATGCCGTCGACCTGTACCGCCACCGTGGAGTAGCTGCCGCTGAAATTGCCAATGCCACGGATGGAGAGCTGCGGAGTGTAGCCGTTGGCCGAGATCTGGAAATTGGGGACGGTGGTCACCAACGACTGAGCCGATGTGATGCTCAACTCATCCAGGTTGCTCTGACTGACGGCGGAGATGGCCAGTGGCGCCTTGCTGATCAGCTCAGAGCGCTTCTGCGCGGTGACGACCACTTCATCCAGTTGGATAGAGCCTGCGGCCGGCAGGTTCGACGCGGACCCACCGACCTGCTGTGCCAATGCCGATCCGCCGGCACCGACGCTGAGCAGCGTGATCGCACCGGCAGACAAGGATACGGTTCGACGATTCATGGTTTCCCCCTCATAACATTTCGCGTCCGCGTGCCGGGCACGCGGACGCCCCACCGCGTCGTCCCTCATCCCGACGCTTTCACGGAACGCAATTTAGCCCGCCAACAGTTTTGATGCAAACGTTTGCGGAACTATCGCCGATATCTTTGCAATCGTTTGCGGCCAGTCCTAGAATCGACGCACTTCGTAGCTATTTCACAACATCTGAAAGGCGGGCCGGAAATGCAGTACCCCAAGCAACACAGCGCCGCAAAGTGGTTGGGCGTGAGCGCGCCTGTCATGTTGAGTGCCATGATGTATCTGGGGCGGGCGCTCGCCCAGGACGCCCCGATGCCGCCGCCGCTGCAAGTCGATGCTGACGGGACGGTGCACGTTCCGGCCATGTCGGTACCCGTATCGGAGTTCCTCAGCCCGGCGGGCAAGTCCTACCTGGCCGAACATTTGAAGGATGTACAGCGGCCCGAGATGCTGGTGCAAAAGGATGGGATCCCACCGCTTCTGGCGCCGTACATAGCCCGGCAACGGTCCCTTTTTTCCGTGGACCGCAAGGAAACGACGCTGGGGGGCGTTCACGCGTTTGTCTACACGCCCAAGGAAGGCATCGCGGAAACCAACAAGAGCCGAGTCCTCATCAACCTGCATGGCGGCGGCTTCTCAGGGTGTTGGCCGGGTTGTGCGGAGCTGGAGTCCCTGCCCGTCGCGTCTCTGGGGCGCATCCGTGTTTTCAGCCTCGACTATCGGGAAGGTCCGAAGTACCGCTTTCCGGCTGCCAGTGAGGACGTTGCCGCCGCCTACCGGGAGTTGCTCAAGAATTATGAGCCACGGAATATCGGTATCTACGGCTGCTCCGCCGGCGGCATGCTGACCGGCATGTCGGTGGCCTGGTTCCAAGCGCACGGGCTTCCGACACCCGGTGCTGTTGGGATCTTCTGCGCGGGAGCCACGGTAGGCCAAATCGCCTTCGGCGGTGACGCCAACTATGTGGCGATGCCAACGGGCGAAGGACGCGCAGCCCCACCGGCCCCGAGCGGCGCGGGAAGGGCACGTAAACGTTCCGGGCTGGAATACCTCGCCGATACCGACCCACAGGATCCGCTGGTGTCGCCCGCGGCGTCGCCCGAAGTGCTGCGGAAATTTCCGCCGACGTTGATTATTACCGGCACGCGCGGCTTCGAGTTCAGTTCCGCGGTATACACCCACTCACTGCTGGTCAAATACGGTGTCCAGGCCGAGCTTCATGTCTGGGAAGGCCTGTTCCACGGATTCTTCTACAACCCGGATGTGCCCGAATCGCGCGACTGTTATGACGTGATTGTCAGGTTCTTCGACCGTCAGCTCGGACGCAAGTCCTCAAGCGGCACCGCGGGGCCCGGCCTCAGTGGGCCCCTATCTCAATGAACTGTGTCGCCACATCGCCGGAATATTCGATGACCCCGGTGCCCTGAGCCAGGTCGACCCGCAGTCGGGCAAAACACTCGCCCGATAGCCACTCGAGCTCCACCATTGAATCCGGCGTTTCGTGCAAAACGAATCGGCCTGCGAACGCCGGATGAGTGTTACGCAACCGTATCAACGCGCACAGCTGTTCCACCACGGGGCGTTGCAATGCCGCATCGATTTCCCCGGATGTGTAGTAATGACGGTTGATATCGCGTCCCACTCCGGTCCGCGCCAACAACTCCATATCGTTGCCGCCGGCCAATAGTCCGACGTAATAAACCTGCGGAATGCCTGGCACAAAGAACTGGATCGCGCGGGCCAACAGATACAGCGCATCCGACCGTCCCAATGCGTCGTAATAGGTGCAGTTGACCTGGTAAAGATCCAGGTTCGAGGCTGCAGCCCCCGTGGCACGCCGGCTTTGTCCGCCACTGTTGGCATGGATCCGTTCGACGATCGCATCCAGCTCGCCCGGTGGCAGCAACCCGGGTTTGCCTACCGGATCGGCCGGATCCGCACCTACATCAATGATACCGATGCCATCGTGGGTATCCAACACCGTGAGACAGTTGGTCGGCCGGATGCTCAGCCATTCGCGCAGATAGCGCGCGCTGCCATTGAAGAGCGCATGCAGCAGCAGCGGCGGCAGGGCAAAATCATAAACCCAATCCACGTGCCGGGCGATCTCCACCTGGCGACGGAAATAGGCATGAACTTCCACCAGCACCTCGAGGCCGGCGCGGCGCGCGAGCGCGGTGAAATCGGCGATGAACGCAAATGTTTCCGGCACCATGAAACAGCTCGTTCCGGCCTTCTTGATGGCATACCCGACGGCATCCAACCTGATGAGGCTCACCGCGTTGTCGCTCAGCGTTCGCAGGATGCTCTGCAGATATTCCCTGCCCCGCGGATGGGTGACGTTGATGTCGATCTGCTCGCCGGTGAAGGTGGTCCACAGAATGCGCCTGGTACCGTCCCGCAAGGTCACGGTTGTGCAAGGCAGACCCGGGCGTGGACGGTAGATGGCAAGCAGCTGTTGCTCCGTCGCCCCTTGTGGAAAGACCCCATCAAACGTCAGGAACAGGCCGGCATATGGCGATGCCGATCCGCGCGCAAGAAAATCCTGGAACTGCTGCGAGCGGCTCGAAATGTGATTGACGATCACATCCGCCATGATCTCCACTTCCGCGCCCAGGGCGCGTACGTCCTGCCAATGACCCAGACTGGCATCCACCGCGGTGTGATCGATCGGATCGAAACCCGCATCCGCGCCATCGATGGGATGGAAAAACGGCAGCAGATGTACACCCCCGAACAATCGATGCAACTGCGCACCCATCAGACGCCGCAGTCCGGGTAGGTTGCCGGCGAGCCGGTCGACATAGGTGATCAGTTGAACCTGGTTCTTCATCGAGCCATCATGCAATCGTTTGCGGCGGCCTGTAAAGCCGTGGCGCTCAGGCGGCGGTTGCCTCGAGCCGCCGCTGTGCCGGTTGCGCCCACCAGTTCCAAACGAGTCCCGCACACAGCAAGAGCGCAAAGCCCGTTGCCAGGATGAATCCCGCCCGGGTGCTGGCATAGGCATCACTGACGGCGGCCATGGCCAGAGGACCCACAGCGGCGGCGATGGCGGTGAAGAACAGGATAATGCCGGCAGCCGTGCCGTGAGCAGCCCTGTCAAAGCCGCTGATGCCTTTTGAGTTGAGAGTGGGATAGACCGTCGCCATGAACAATCCCGACAGCGGCAGCAGCCAGGCACCAGTTTCGACGCCGCTCAGTACGGAGAGTGCAAAGCACGCCAGAATGGCCGCACTGCATAGGGCCAGAACGGCTGTCCACGACAGTCTGGCCAACAGCCAGACCGCCAGAAAGCGCCCCAGCGCGCGCAGCACGAAGAAGAGCGTCAATCCATACACAGGCAGCCAGGCGTGCGGCCCACGGTAGCTACTGAGGTATGTCGGCATCCACACGTAGACGGCCACTTCCACGGCTACATACAACATGATGAGAGCTGAAAATCCAAACAGAAACGGGTCGCGCAACAAGCGGAAAGTATTCTTCAACCCGGGTGTCTGAGTGTGCTGCGGGTGCGGATTCGGATAACGGATGGACGCGGCAATTGCCAGCAGGGCAACGCAAATGATCGAAGCCAGCACATAAAGCCACTTCCAGGACCAACCGGCAGACAACAACAGTGCCATGACGGCGGGGCCGATAATGGAACCGATGGCAAAGAAGCCTTCCGCGGTATTCATCATCCGGGTATGCGCGAGTGTGGAAGCGGACACATCGCCCACGAGCGCGAGGCCGCCGATTTTAAAAATACTGATGCCCAGGCCTGAAATGGCCAGCAGCACCACAAAAAAACCGAAAGAGTGACCAACGGCGAACAGCGCAGACCCGAGCGCGTAGAGCGCCAGGCCCAACACGATGGTGTATCTTCGCCCCAGCCGATCCGACAGAAATCCCAGCAGCAGCGCGCCACACGCCATGGCGGTCATCGGGATGTAGTGAAACGCCCCGGCCGCCTTCATGCTCAGGCCGTACTCAGCGATGATGACAGGAATGATTCCGCCCACCGCATCACTGGTCATGGCGAAGGTCAGAAACATGAGGCAGATCAGGACGCGGGTGAGCCGGACATCACGTGCGCCGTCGTTCAGTTCGGACCCGCCCATCAATGCCCCCCTCACCGCGCGTAAATAAACAGGTCGCGGGCGGGGATTGAGAATACGCGCTGGTGCAAACGATTGCAAAGCTCGCCCCTATCGTGTCATCGCGCGGCAGGATAGGCTGGCACTCTTCATACCCCCAGCCAGGGAGTTGCACAATGAACGCCGACGAATCTACTAAAGCAGTGGGACAGGCTCCGAAGGAGCTGCATGGGCGCGCACGAGCAAAGGCAAAAATCACTGTCCACAGTTCCGAAGCCGAGCCCTACGATCAATCCGCGAGTCCGACACTCGTGCGGATTCAGTTGAGCGAGACTTTCACCGGGGACATTGAAGGCGAATCGACGGTTCGGGCGTTACAGGTCCTGCGTGATGATCGATCTGCAAGCATGGTCAGCATGCAGCGATTTTGCGGAAAACTGGGTGGGCGCCAGGGAACCTTCGTGCTACAGGGCTCAGAGGTTGTCGAGAACGGCAAGATCACGGCGAGCTGGTTTGTGGTTCCGAAATCGGGAACCGGCGAGCTTTCAGGGCTGCGCGGCGAAGGAGGCTTTGAAGGCCACTTTGGAAAAGCATCCGAAGGCACGTTGGACTATTGGTTCGAATGATCCGGCCTGAACTGCAGTGTGGCTGAGGAGAACGGTGTGTTCGAGAGATCCTCGTTCGTGCCGGCGCTCGTCGGCATCGGTCTGTCGATGGGTGTCGCGCATGCGGACAACCCGATCATCCAGACTCGTTTCACGGCCGATCCGGCGCCACTGGTGCATGACGGCGCTCTCTATTTGTATACCAGCCATGACGAGGACGACGCGGCAGGGTTCAAGATGCTCGACTGGCGGCTGTACAGCACGACCGATATGGTCAACTGGGCCGATCGCGGCCGCATCGCCTCACTCGCCACCTTTCCCTGGGCAGTACAGACAAACGACGCATGGGCGCCGCAAGTCATCGAGCGCGGCGGTAAGTTTTATCTCTATGTGCCGATCAGCGTCGCCGGTTCACCTAAGAACGTGATCGCGGTCGCGGTGGCCGACAATCCGGCCGGCCCGTTCAGGGATGCGCTCGGCAAGCCGCTGATCGGGCCCGGCGCGGGCTTCATCGATCCCACCGTCTGGATCGATCACGACGGCCAGGCCTATCTGTATTGGGGCAATCCGGACATTCGCTACGTCAAACTCAACGAGGACATGGTGTCCTATTCAGGCGCCATCACGAAGGTGGCGTCGAAGCCTCCCGACTACCAGGAAGGACCGTGGTTCTACGAGCGCGGCGGGCATTACTACCTTGCTTATGCCTCGACCTGCTGCCCGGAGGGCATTGGCTATGCGATGAGCGAAAAGCCGACCGGCCCATGGGTGCACATGGGCAAGATCATGGATCCCAACCAGGGCTCCACCGGCAACCATCCCGGCATCATCGATTACAAAGGCCGATCGTATCTCTTCGGCTTCAACTATCGCCTGAACTTCGCGATGACGCCGATCCATCACGAGCGACGCTCGATCACCGCCGCCGAGCTCAAATACAACGCCGACGGCACCATCCGGAATCTGCCCTGGTGGGATGACAAGGGGGTCGAACAGATCGCGCCGATCGACCCTTATGAGCGCGTCGAAGCAGAAACGATTGCATGGACTTCACGCATCAAGCGTGACCGGGATCGGCCGTACGAGTGGGCGCCAGGTGTAACAACTGCCGTAAACGACCGCACGGGCGTTTATGTCACCCGCACCACGGACCGCAGTTACATTAAAGTGGCTGGGGTCGATTTCGGGATGTCGGGCGCCAAGGCCTTCATTGCCAGCGTCGCAAATGGAATCCCGGGATCTCTGATCGAGCTGCGCCTCGACAGGGTCGACGGACCCACGATCGGAACCCTGCAGGTCGGTGCAACGGGCGCGCCAGGACAGTGGCAGGAGAAAAAAACAAAAACTTCCGGCGCGACCGGCGTACGGGATCTCTACATCGTGTTCAAAGGCGACAGTGAACGCTCGATGTTGGACTTCGATTACTGGCGGTTCGCCCGCTGAGAATCCCGTACTCCGAGTCAGCGGCAGCTACGCAGCAACGGAAATCTTGAAGACGCTGGCGTGCTGTGTCGGCAACTGACCCGGCAAGTCAACGGCGAGTGCCGTATCGGTCTGTTTGAATTTCAGTCGCTGCGCAACACCCAACAGATGCACGCTTTTAACCGCTCGGCGCTCGAGGCCGGCACTGCGGCCGAGCGAGGTGATTTCGACTTGCCCGCGAGGCTCACCCAAGGTGATGGCATACAGCGTATTTCCCTTGGTCGTGAAACGGATGTCCCTGGCGGTATACCCGGCGCTTTCCTTGAACGCCCCGGCCGCAGTCTGAGTGGGACCCTCGCCATATACGGTCCAGGGACGGGTTCCATGGATCGCCTCGGCATTGACGCCCATCCACTGCGCCAACCCGGACAGCAGCGTCTGCGATTCCGGCGGCAGGCTTCCGTCCGCATACAACACCACGTTGAGGAGCAGATTGCCGTTTTTGCTGACGATGTCGGCCAGCATGCGGATGACATCGGGCGCGGTTTTGTAGTTGAAGCCGTCAGCGTAAAACCAGTCGCCGTTCGATGTATCCGTTTGCCACGGCCTCGGATTGATTCCACTCAGAACGCCGCGTTCGACATCCTGCACGCAAGCCTCCGGATAGAACTCGCCGGCAACCTCCGAGCCGCCTTTGCAATTGTAGACCACCTCGACGCGACCGTGCCTGGCCACGCTGCTGTTGTAGTAGTGCGCAATGAGCGACCGACCGACTTCTCCGAATGGAATGCCGCCATCGGAATACAACAGGTCGGGTTGGTAGGAATCAACGAGGTCCCGGATCCGGTTGAACCAGACCTGGTGATACGCGGGATCCGTCGTATACCACGTATCCGCATGCCCCTTGTACGGCTCGTTGTGTTTGGGGTGATAGAGGTCGGAAAACTGAGGATCGGCCCCGTCATAACTGACGCCGATCTTGGGCCAGAATTGATCGTACCCGTGGCTCGGATAGAACCAGTTGTGGCTCGCGCCCAGATGCTCGGAAACGCCAAAATGCAACCCACGCTTGCGTGCGGCAGCGTGCCAGGCACCGACGATATCCTGCTTCGGACCCATTGCGAGCGCGTTCCAGCGATGATGGCGTGAATTCCACAGATCGAAGTTGTCGTGGTGCACGCCCATGCTGACGAAGTATTTGGCGCCCGCCGCGACATAACGGTCCATCAACGCCTGCGGATCAAACTTGTCCGCCGTCCAAAGGGGAATGAGGTCCTTGTAGCCGAATTGGGAAGGATGTCCGTAATGCTCGAGATGATGGGCGTAGTTCGGATGACCGGGGACATACATCCAGCGGGCGTACCAGTCACCCCGCCGCGGGACGGCTTGCGGTCCCCAATGCGCCCAGATGCCGAACTTGGCGTCGCGGAACCACGTCGGCGCCTGATAGGTTTTCAGCGAGTCCACGGACGGTTGAAATGGACCTTTGGCGATCGGAAGCTGAAGAGCAGGCGTAGCCAGCGCGCCGCCCGCGGGACGGGTCTGCTGCTCCTGCGCGGCGGCCTTCATGCTGAGCGCGGCTAACAGGGGGGCCTCCAACAGAGTGCGGCGGCTCATGACCATGTCGATCTCCTCGTCATTCGATTGCCCATTCGCGATGTACCGCACCGATCTTCAGGGTACATTGAGTGCCCAAAGCGTAATAGCACAGGTAAAAGAATAATTCACTAGGGAAACCAGAACGGCTGGCGCCGCCAACGCGATCGGGGCTGCGCGCAGACCCCAACTCGAGTCTCAACCCTGGAGGAGGACTGACTCGCCCTTGACGCCCAGTTCGGCGGAAATGCGCCGGGCAGTGTGCTCGAGCAGCGACTGAGTGTCATCCAGTGACATGACCTGCGACCCGTCGATGACGCGCAGGAAAGGGACTGTCAGTGCCGCCAGGACCTCACCGTGCAGATCAAAAATCGGGTAGCTGATGTCGGTGACGCCCAGCGTCCGCGCGCTTTCCATACGCTCGAATCCCCTCTGTCGAACCGCGTTCACAGTTGCGGCAAAGGACTTTTCCGAAGTGCCCGCCGCGGCTTTCGAGCCCCCGCTCAGCTCGACGCCGAACGCAATCAACACGTGCCCGGAGCAGGAGGATTTGAGATCAATTTCAGAACCGACTCTGACGTGAAGGCCCGTCGGCCCTGGATTCTGCTGGCCCGTAATAACCAGGCCCTTGTCGCCGTTGCGAATGACGAGGTGGCACGACTGGTCGCTGGCGGCGCAGAGCGCCCGCATGTGCGGGATCGCGACGGCGGATAATTCCTCCGCCGACGTGGCCCTGAAGGCCAGGTGCAGCACGTGGGGCGTCACGCTGTACTTGTCGCCATCTGATTTCTGCAGCCAACCGCGGCGCTCCATGACAACAATGACGCGGAAAATCTCAGGCAGGGACAGTCCCATTCCCGCCGCGATCTCGGAGACCGTGAGACCTCGCTTTTGTTCGGCGAGCAGCTCCAGCACGTTGAAACCCTTTTCCAGAGCGGGCGCCGAGTAAGTGGGCGGCGTTCTTTTCCGGCCGGCGGTTTTGACGCTCTTCACCGGATTTTTTCCGGCGTCGCCTTTGCTGTCACGGCCACGCAATGACTCCAGGGATTTCACCGCGATGCGCCAGGGGGGCTCGTCAACCACACCGGCCCGTCTGGAAACCGGTATTGAGCCAATGACTGGGGCCGCATTTCGGCGGAAAATCCGGGAGCCAGTGGCGCCAGATAGCGGCCGGCGCGGATTCTCACCGGGTCGAGGAAGTGCTCATGCAAATGATCTACGTACTCGATGGCGCGGTCTTCCATTGAGCCGCTGATGGCCACGTAGTCGGCCATCGCCAGATGTTGAACGAGCTCGCACAACCCAACACCGCCCGCGTGCGGAAACACCCTGACACCAAACTTCGCGGCCATCAGCAGAATCGCCAGATTCTCATTCACGCCCCCTACTCGCGCCGCATCGATTTGAATCAGATCGACCGCGCCCGCCTGGAACAGCTGCTTGAATATCACGCGATTCTGCGTGTGCTCGCCTGTCGAGACAGGCATCGGCGCGACGGCCCGCCGAATCGCCGCGTGGCCCAGTATATCATCCGGACTCGTTGGCTCCTCGATCCACGCGACATCGAACGAGGCCAGTTGCTGCAGCCATGCACAGGCTACCCCGACATCCCATCGTTGATTCGCGTCGATGGCGAGCCCGACTGCGGGGCCAATCGCCTGGCGCGCGATTCGAAGCCGGCGAATATCATCTTCGACGGTGAGACCCACCTTCAATTTGATTGTTCGAAAGCCCTGCTCGACCGCCTCCACCGCGAGCCGGGCCAGCTTCTCATCGGAATAACCCAGCCAGCCGGGCGAGGTGGTGTAGGCGGCGTAGCCGCGCGACAGCAACGTTGCAATCCGTTCCGCCTTATGGGGCGCCGAGGCCCGCAGAATCGCCAGCGCATCCGCGGGTGTCAGCGCATCACTGATGTATCGAAAATCAATGAGATCGACGATCTGCTCCGGGCTCATCTCGGCGATCAGACGCCATACCGGCTTACCGGCGCGACGCGCAGCCATGTCCCATGCGGCGTTGATGACCGCTCCAATGGCCATGTGCATCACGCCCTTCTCCGGGCCGAGCCAGCGCAATTGGGAGTCGTTGGTGAGACTACGCGCGAACGCGCCGAGGTCATCGAGTACACCGGCTACATCTCTGCCGACCACCAGATGACGCAAGGCCGTCAATGCAGCGGTCTGGACGTCGTTACCACGGCCGATCGTGAACACGAAGCCGTGACCGCTCAGTCCCGATGGATCATCCGTACGCAAAACGACATAGGCCGCGGAGTAATCGGGGTCCGGATTCATCGCATCGGAGCCGTCCAATTCCCTGGAAGTCGGAAAGCGAATGTCAGAGGTTTCTAACGCAACGATTACAGCCACTTGGGAGCTCTCCTTTCGCACGTGAGGCGGCAGCCAGGTTTCATTACAGCAACCTGTTTTCATATAGGCTAGACCGGCCTGGCAGGGGAGTCTACCTGCCAATGGCGGGAAACGCATTAGTCCGGCTCATCCGACGCCGATGCGAACATTGAGTGAAGCCTGAACGCTCGATGAACAAAGGATCTCTCCAGCACACAACATCCAACTAACCCGCCATACCTGCGTCGCTCTCGGGCGACATCAGGAGGCGCCTTCACGGCGAGCACCGGTTTTTGTGAAATGTGCAGTTCTCGAGCTGGATGCATGTGGCTACTTTGGCCCCCTGTTCGCTGCGATGTGGAGAAAGTGAGTTGAACAAGTCCTTAGCCGTCGGATTGATATTGGGTGCGGTAACTGCCACCGGGGCAGGCGCCGTGGCCGGTTATAAGATGATGTCCACGCCGGCGAGCGCACAGGTCATCAGCGCCACTGCGACAACCAAGACTGTCAAAACGCCTCGTCAGGAATGCCATGACGAGCAGGTCGTTCAGCAGAAGGCGCCAAAAGATGAACACCGCCTCGTTGGCACTGGTGTTGGAGCCGTTATCGGCGGTCTGTTAGGTAGCCGCATCGGCGGAGGAAACACCCGGATCGTCACGGGGCTGGCCGGCGCGGCTGCGGGTGGTTACGCTGGAAACAAGATCCAGGAGAAGATGCAGAAAGGCGATACATACACCACGACCCGAAAGAACTGCGTCACCGCCTATGACCGCCGCCAGGAGCCCACTGGCTACGATGTTGTCTACGAGCTCGACGGCAAGCGCCATCAAATTCATATGGACCACGATCCCGGGCAGACGCTCCCCGTTCGAGATGGCCAGGTGATCGCCGACCCTCGTCAGTCGGAATCTCAGTCCCGGTGAGGCTGATCACGAGCGATACTTTTTCGCCAGCCCGGCGCGTTGCCCGCAGGAGTTGGATCCCGCGCCGTCGCCTCGAACTCCTTCACTCCGGACTGAACAGAAACCGCAAACCCCGGTTGTAGTATTCCGGTAACATCCCCGCGTGGCGTTCGCCTTCAATAACCCGGCCGTCCCAATGTAGCCCCATGTAATGGCGCGACGCGAGGGTACGCGCGAAGTTCAACCCAGGCGTCATGAGCTGCTCGGCACCGCCTGCGGCCATGAACAGTCTCACCGGCAAGTCCTTGTGATTCTCGAAGTAGTGCTGCTCCTGCCTGACCAGATAGTCATTGTCCCAGGGAATGACCGGACTTCCGGCCAGATAGCCCCAGAACAGAGTGGGTTCCGTGAACATCGCATACAGAGTAAACAGCCCGCCGAACGAGTGACCCCCGAGAATGCGCCGGGCCGGATCCACGCGGTAGTTTTTCTCTGTGATTGGAATAACCTCCGTCTTGATGAAAGTCAGAAACTTCGGGCCATCTCCCGAGCCTTTCTGCGGTCCCGGGCTCGGTGTGTAATCCATCGCGCGCAGCGCTTCGTAATCCGGCTTGTCGCCCGAGTAGGTAATCCCCACCACGATAATGTCCGGCATCCACTTGTCATAGACGAGGCCCCCAACCACCGCATCGAGCAACTTGAAGTGCCACTGGCCGTCGAGCAGATACAGCACCGGATACTTCTTGTTGGGATCCTTGTCATAGTCAGCCGGTTTGCGGATGTACAGGTCGTACGAACGGCCCGTAGCCTTCGACTCCAGCGTTCGCAGCTCCGAGTTGGCAATCGTCACGGGCGGAAACCCAGGCGAGGCTGCCAGAACCTCCGTGGTCACCGACAGCAACAGCGCCAGCAGGCACACGCTCCGAGTCTGCCATTTCATAACATTTTCCCCGTGAGACCAGATCCTTCCGCCCTGCCCCGCCATCCGCCAGGCAGGTACCGGATTATCCCAACAGAGACAGCCGCGCGATAGCGCTACCAAGACGGATCGCCTCATTCGCGCGCTGAAACGAATGAGGCTCCCGTGACTGAAAGAATCCGTGCCCTGTCGAGGTAATTGCCAACCGCGCGTACCCCGCGTATGGACGACCGCAGTCACTGGACGTGACATGTCAGGAGCTTTATCTTCAGGTCGGTCAACCACTCCTCATTGGATGCGTTCCGAATCGGGCACCCAGCGACAAACCAACCCAGGTGAACGATGATCCTCTTGTATGTGAACGGTGCCAGCCCGGGCAGATCATGCAGGCGGCCTCACTTCTGAATGACGAGCCCCATCCGACTGACACAGAGATTGATTCGGCCATGAGCGGTAACATCTGCCGCTGCGGTACGTATACCCGCATCCGCGCGGCGATCAAGTACGCCTCGGGCACAGTAGGCAATCCGTGAGTGTCGGGACAGTCGCCTCCGGCACCATCAGCAATGTAAGCCGCCGCGCGTTCGTGTTTGGAGTTGGAACCAGTGGCCTGATGCTCGCTCTGGCTCCCGGAATCCTGGATGCGCAAGAAGCAAAGAAATATGGCGGCGATGCCATACCTGGCGGTACGCGCGACGATCCCCGCGTGTTCGTGGCCATCGCGCAAGACGGCGCCGTAACGATAGTCTGCCACCGCTCTGAAATGGGCCAGGGCGTACGGACAAGCATCGCGATGGTCATTGCAGATGAGCTCGAAGCGGATTGGGGCCGAGTGCAGGTTGTGCAGGCTCCCGGCGATGAAGCGCGTTATGGCAGCCAGAACACGATTGCCTCCCGCAGTCTGCGGCACGGATTTGCACCATTGCGCCGGGCCGGAGCCGCGGCACGCACGATGCTCGAAGCCGCCGCAGCGGCGAGTTGGGACGTCCCGATGAGCGAAGTGAAAGCCCAAAACCATGGGGTGGTGCACGTCCCCACCGCTCGCCGTCTGGATTACGGCGCGCTTGCCCAAAAGGCATCCGAACAGCGCGTACCGCCGGTCGCCGAACTCAAGCTCAAACAACCCGCGGAATTCCGTTACATCGGCCAGGGTCAAACGAAGCCCATCGACGATGTTGACATTGTGGGTGGCCACGCTCGTTACGGCATCGATACGCGTCTCGACGAAATGCTCTACGCGGTGATTGCACGCCCGCCCGTTTATGGCGGCAAGGTTGCATGGTTCGATGCGAGTGAAACACGAAAGGTCCCCGGCGTGCTCGAGGTGTTCGCACTGTATAGCCCGGCGGTCCCGGTAGGCACCCAGCCGCTCGGCGGCGTCGCCGTCGTAGCAACCAACACCTGGGCGGCAATCAAAGGCCGTGAGCGGCTCAAAATTGAGTGGGCTGATGGAGTAAATGCAAGGTACGACTCAGCCACCTATCGCGCGGAACTGGAGGCGGCTGCGCGTAGCCCCGGCGCTGTCGTGCGTAGTGAGGGCGACGTCGACAAGGCGCTCGCAGGCGCCGCGAAGCGCGTTTCCGCGGAATACTACATTCCGCACTTGTCGCACGCGCCGATGGAGCCACCGTGCGCGGTCGCCCGGGTAAGCGCCGGCGTCTGCGAAGTCTGGGCGTGCACACAGGATCCGCAATCCGCGCGTAACCTGTTGGCGAGGCTGCTCGGCTTGCCGACCGAGCGAGTGACAGTCAACGTCACGCTCCTGGGCGGTGGGTTTGGTCGCAAGTCGCGGCCTGATTTCGTAGTCGAGGCCGCGCTGGTGTCGAGAACCCTGGCCGGCAAGCCCGTCAAGCTCACGTGGACGCGTGAGGACGATCTGGTCAACGACTACTTCCACACGGTATCGGTTGAACATCTGGAAGCGGGGCTCGATGAGTCTCGCAAGACCGTGGCTTGGCTGCATCGGACGGTGGCTCCAACCATTGCGTCACTGGGGTCACCCAACGACCCACGACACGAGTTGCCGTTTGAGTTGGGAATGGGCGTCACCGATCTGCCGTTCGCCATCCCCAGCATCCGGCTCGAGAACCCGGCAGCCGCTGCACACACGCGTATCAGTTGGTTTCGTGGCGTGTCCAACATACCCCATGCGTTCGCAATCCAGTCATTTGTTGCCGAGCTCGCTGCCGCGGCAGGCCGTGACCACAAAGACTTCCTGCTCGAGCTGCTGGGGCCACCGCGCGCGATCGATCCGGCCGCCCTCGGAGACAAGAACAATACAGGCGAAGATCCCAGGATCTATCCGGTCGACATCGGCCGCTGGCGCCGCGTGATAGAGACGGCGGCAACGCAGGCGGGCTGGGGCCGCACCCTGCCAAAGGGCCAAGGCCTCGGCATCGCTGCGCACCGTTGCGAGTTGAGCTATGCTGCAGTCGTGGTCGAGGCGCACGTTGCCGCCGACGGCAAGCTCGTCATACCGCGCGTCGATGTCGCTGTTGATTGCGGCCCACAAGTGAACCCCGAGCGCGTGCGGGCGCAGATGGAGAGTGGCGTCGTGTGGGGTATCTCGCTGGCATTGCTTGGGGAGATCACCTTCAAGAAGGGTCGCGCACAGCAGACGAACTTTCACCAATACAGGGTGGCCCGCAATACGCAGGCGCCACGCGAGATCCACGTGCATCCGGTCGCGGCCGGCGATTTCACTCAACCGCTCGGCGGTGTCGGTGAAGTAGGTGTTCCACCGGTAGCCCCTGCGTTGGCCAACGCAATTTTCGCGGCGACCGGTGAGCGACTGCGGACGCTGCCCTTCGGAGACCCATTGCCCATCGGCAAAACAGGCAGGAGCCGGTCGGCCTGAGAGTGAGGAAATCGCGAATGGCCAGGAAAGTCGCACGCAGTTTCGGGTGCCCGACCGAGTTCACCCTCGATATGCTGGGTGGCAAATGGAAAACAGTCATTCTCAGTTATCTGAAGCAGGAGCCACTACGGTATGCAGACCTTCGGCGGCTGATCCCGGGCTTGAGCGACAAGATGTTGACCGAGCGCCTTCGCGACCTTACCGAGCGCGGTCTGGTGATGAAAAAAAAGCATTCGGCCGGCCGAGCTCGCGAAGTCTACACGCTCACGGCCACGGGCAAATCATTGGGCACAGCGCTTGGTGAGCTGTATCGATGGGGCGAAAAACACGCCGCTGTGTTCGGCGTGAATGTCGGCAATCCCCTCGAACGTCTCAAACGCGATTGACTTCCAGGACCCGTGCCAGGTTATCGACATCACTGACGATCGCTTCACCAACGAAGCGCATGGTTTCCAGTGCGCGGGCCCCCGCTTCTGCGTGCCCACTTCCGCAAGCATCGGCCAGAACGATCGGCACGAACCCGAGATCCGTCGCGTGGCGCACGGTCGGTTCGATCCCTATCTCAATCGCGATTCCCCCGATCGCGACGCCCACAATGCCGCAGTCCCTGAGCGCAAAGGCCAGGGGTGTGCCCTCAAAGGCCGACATCGACAATTTGTCGACAACCAACTCATCGGCACGGGGTGCGAGCTCCGGCACGATCTCGGCACCAGGCGAGCCGGGCAGGAACCATGGCCTTACGGCCTGCGGATCGGTGATCCGCTGCCATGCCATCGCTGTTCGCAATTGCGTAATCCCCATCCACTTCTTTGGACATGACAAGTGCCGCGTGAAGACCACGCGCATGCCCGCGCGTCGTGCGACATCCAGCGCAACCCGGCAACGCTGGACCGTGCGCGCGCCTTCCTCGACCTGGCTGCAGATTCCAACTTGCATGTCATAAATCAGCAACGCGGTACGTTCCGGTCTGCATAGCTCATCAAAGCCTGTTGGAATCGATATGCCGTTGGCCTGTATCATCGCGCATCCGCCGGGAACGATCGGGCACCCGGGGTACGATCCAGCGGCTCGGAAACATCGACGCCAGGATCAAAAAGAAACTCGAGGGGCAGCGGTGCCGCCAATGGAATGTATTGCCACTCGATGAGCCCCGCCTTGCTGAGGGGAAAGTCAGCAACATATCGCCGGGCCTCGGCCATGTCCGCGCACTCAAACACAATGACCACGCCCCCCACATCCGCCCGTGCGTAGTTCTCCCGAACTACACCCAGCTTCCACAGGCGCCAGACATTTGATACCTCATCGCGAAGGTACGGCTTCAAGTCCTCGAGGGTGACACCCGGCTTGAAGTTGTCATAGGCAATGATCTTCACGAGCTACTCCCCGCCGCGAAAGCCACTGACACTACGCCGTCACGACCGCTGAATTCAACGCACCAACCGGTGCGTGAGCAGTAATGCAGGCGGGCGCGGCGTGGCAGAAGGAGAGGCCCATCCGCTCGAACATCGAGACACGCTCGACGAAAGTCGCGGCGCCCGAGTCGGGTTTGACCGCACGGTTTGGAGTGACACCGCGCGAGGCCCGGAGGGCCTGACGATTCGTACACCCGGCGGCGGATCACGACGCATCCAACGGGAAGCGCTCGTCAGATGCCGGAATGTTGCGAGCCGGTGTTTTGTTGTTGCGAACCGGACGTGGATGCCTGCGAGCCGGCTGGCTCCAGGCTCTGAGCCTTATGTACCTCTCGCGATAGTGCTCGGCTTTGTGCTAACTTTTCCGCGGGTCAGACGTCAACGGTGTCAGCTCGGAGGGTTTCCGCGCGGCTATGTCAGCCCAATCCACCGGAAATCACCTCGAGGATCGACATGACCCCCGCACACTCCCCTACCGGGAAACCATGCTTTCACCATCGTTGGCTGGCATTCCCGGTGTTGTTGTTACTTTCGGCATGTGGTGGCGCGAGCAACGATGTTCCTCCCGTAGCTGCACAGCCGGATCCCGGATCCAGCCCACCGCCAACGCCAGGTCCTTCACAGGACAAGACTCCGCCGACCGTATCTGCCAGCGCGACCGTTTCTTCGGACGTTGTCACACTGAACGCCAAAGCAACCGATGAGGTTGGCGTGACCTCCGTCAGCTTCTTTGTGGACGATGGTGTCATTCAGGGCCAGGTTCAGAAGAATCCCAGCGACAACTCCTTTTCGTTGCAGATTCCCGTGGGCTTGCTGGCTGTGGGAACTCACAGTCTCGTTGCGCTGGCGAGTGATGCGGCGGGAAATTCGGCGACGTCGCAGGTTGCGACGTTCACCATCGGCACGCAAGCGTCGGACAAACCGGATACGACGCCTCCGACCGTCTCTGCGGCCGTAGAAGGCAATTTTGGTCTGGTGAAATTGACGGCCATCGCGACGGATGATGGCCGCGTCGACGCGGTCTACTTCAGCGTTGACGGCTCGCCTACTCCGGTACGGGCCACGCCCGCTTTTGAATCGAGTGATCCCGCGAATCAGTATTTTGCGCGCTTCGATACGAGCGGGCTGACCAGCGGTCCTCATTATTTGATTGCTCGTGCCCGGGATCGAAGCCTCAATATGGCCGATTCGGCGCAAGTCGTCTTCAATGTGGACCCGGCTGCGGGCACGGCCGAAATCGAGGCCAATGACGACCTCGCAACCGCAACGGTGATCGCGCGCAACCAGCTACAGATCGCCGGCGCACTGAAAACGAGGCAAATCGGGACCGGCGAATTCACCGAACTCGCCCCGGATTACGACTACTTTCGCGTCAGCCTCGCCGCCGGCGAAACGTTGAGCGTCAACATGCTCTCGACGCAGGGCTTTTTCCTGAGCATTTTGGATGCTCATCAGACGCTGTCGAATCCGCGGTCGGATGTATCATCGGATGTCATCAACGTGTCTTACACGAACGGAGCGGTGGCGCAAGATGTCTATATCCAGGTCACCAGCGGTCCGTATGACTTCAAGACTAACAATCAATACAAGCTCTCCCTGACCTATCGTTAGGGCGAGCGATAGTCTGCGCGCCGTCGAGCTGTATCGTCCCGCCCGCCGTCACGCTGGCAGGACGGAACAATCACCAAATCCGCCCGTTGGCTTTGGAACCTACGTTCACGCAGGAGCCGCGCGCATGATCGACAAAACACTCGTGTCGGTGCTGATCGGCAGTCTTCGCAAAGAGTCCTTCAGCCGCAAAGTGGCGCAGGCTCTCATTGCAGAAGCTCCAGCACCACTGGAATGCCGGATCGTCGAAATCAACGATTTGCCGATGTACAACGAGGATCTGGACGCGCGTCCGCCCGAGCAATGGACGCGCCTTCGTGACGCGATCCGCTCATCACGCGCGGTGCTGTTCGTGACACCGGAGTACAACCGCTCTATTCCCGGTTGCCTCAAAAACGCAGTCGATGTGGCATCCCGCCCTTCCGGGAAAAGCGTCCTCGATGGCCGGCCCGCCGGCGTCGTGAGCGTGACGCCGTACAAGCTTGGCGCGTTCGGTGCGAATCATGCGATTCGGCAGACGTTCGTGTTTCTCAACATGCCGGTGATGCAGCAGCCGGAAGCGTATGTGTCGAACGCGGGGGAGTTGTTTGATCCGCAGGGTCAGCTGAAGAACAACGAAACACGCGAGTTTCTCAGGCAGTACATGGGTGCGTTCGGGAAATGGATCGCGCAGGTATCAGGCGGCCCGCAGATGGAGAGCTTCGACAGTTTTATGCGCAAGCGCGCCGAAGCCTCCCGGGCATATGTGAATGGCGACTCCGCGCCGCTCGATCGCATCCTGGCACAAAGCGGCACGGCGAGTTTCTTTCCGCCGACCGGCGGCAGTGAGCGAGGGGCAAAGGAAGTCATCGCACGCTATGACCGCGACGCGCGGTCGTTCGGCAAAGGTGGCGAAACACAACTCGAAGAGCTGCAGTCGGCCTCGGCGGGCGATGTGGGATTCTGGACCGGCTTTCAAAGCGCCCAGGTGAAAATGGGTGACGGGTCCGAACCGGTGAGTATGAAGTTGCGAATCACCGAGCTGTTCCGGCGCATCGAGGGTGAATGGAAGATGGTACATCGGCACGCAGACCCGATGGCCGAGCCGGCAAAACACAACAACAGGGGTTGAGGCTCAACCAACTCCATATCCTGCGGAATGCCGTAGCGGCTGTCAGCGAGCTTGCCGGGCTTCCATCCTTCTTGGAGTCAAAGCTGCAAGAGCAATCGCTACGATGAAAAGTGCGGGGACATCGCCAAGAAGATGCCCATGATTCATGGCATCGGTCATCGACTGAATCGCCATTATCGCGCCATGCACGACGCTCGACCAGATGGTAAACCAGATCAAACTCAAATGGGCGAGAGGATCGCGGGCAGCGATGAGTAAAAACACTCCGAGCGTTGCATACACCCCGAGAATCATGAGCAGATAGTCGGAATGACCGGGGTTCCACTTCCAGCCGGATGGCCAGAGAATCGTCAGCGGATAGATCACGGCGATAAAGATGATGCCGACAGCGACGAGGGCGACGCGCAGGTACGTCAGCCGAAGGGGTTGGGTCATATCATTTGTTTCCGGGAGCAGGCGGGCATCGCGGCTCATGTTGCCTTCCGACCATCGAAAAGCGCGGTGCATTGTCAGATCCGGCTGGTAGTCGCACAATTGGCAGTACCGCCATCCTGCGATCAATTCATGCCAACCCCGCGAGACCCGAATCTGAACCCCCTGGTTGTGGCAGTCGCGCATCAGAGGGTGAGCCTCTTCGCATTTGCCTGTGCGACCGAGATATTCGGCTTGCCGCGGCCGGAAGTGGGGCCCGGCTGGTATCGCTTCGCGACCTGCTCCCTTACGGGTAAGCCCGTCCCCGGGGACTACGGGATGCACATAGCCGTCGACGGGGGGCTGGAGCTTCTGGCCAAAGCCGGCACCGTGATCATCCCCGCCTGGCACGATATAGAAGCACCCGTGCCGACACCTCTCATCCACGCCCTTCGAGCAGCGCACAGGCGCGGTGCGCGGTTGCTCTCTATCTGCACAGGATCTGTTGTATTAGCTGCAACGGGCTTGCTGGACGGCAAGCGCATGACTACCCACTGGCATTTTACCGAGCGAGTTCAGCAACAATTCCCCCGCACGCAGGTGGATCCGCACGTGCTTTACGTCGATGAAGGCTCGCTCCTGACTTCGGCGGGAAGTGCATCCGGGCTCGATCTGTGCCTGCACCTGGTTCGCCGTGATTTCGGCGTACGGGTTGCGAACCAGGTGGCACGGCGCCTCATCATCCCGCCACACCGTGAAGGTGGGCAGGCTCAGTTTATCGAGCGGCCCGTCGACCCGCGCGAGAGCGGCTCGCTTGGAGCGCTCTTGGAGCGGATGCAGAGGCAACTGCACAAGTCGACGACCAACGCGCGCCTGGCCAGTCAGGTTGCCATGAGCGAACGCACCTTCATCCGCAAGTTCCGCGCTACCACCGGCATGACGCCTGCGGACTGGCTCATTCGTGCCCGGATCGACCGTGTCCGCGAGTTGTTGGAAGGCACGAAGCTGTCCATCGACGACATTGCAACACGTACTGGATTGGGAACTCCAACTACTTTGCGGTATCACTTTCGGCGGCGTTTGGGGCTGAGTCCCGCGGCCTATCGGCAGCGGTTTGCTGTGCCTTCGAAAAATCCTCGGAATTTATAACAATGAAGGGGAGCTGATAGCGTGAGTCAGATCACAGCAACACAGGCGGAAGCACTCGGCTGTTTCGCGCTCGAGCAGGTCAACGACCTGGTGTATGTGTTCGACCGGCAGCTTCGCTTTCTCTACATAAATGAGACTGCCTGCCGCACCCTTGGCTATGACCGGGCGGAGTTGTTGGCGTCGAGTGCGGCCGTCATCGGCGCGGAGGATCCGGACGCGCGACACCCTGGAACGGGCGAAGGCGCTGGCTGGAGCATCGGCGAGCACTATACGGCGGAAATGTCTCTGCTGGCACGCGGCGGCCGTGTCATTCCGGTCGAGATTTCGGTTCGGGTGATCGAGTATGGCGGGGAGCCGCTGCGGGTAATCGTGGCGCGCGACATTGGCGAGCGCAAACGTCTGGAGGAAAAGGCCAATGCGCGGTTGGGAAGATTCCGCACACTCGCGGAGCATTCGCCGGATTGTATCATGCACCTCGATGCACAACTGCGCTGCACGTACGCCAACCCTGCTTTCAAACAACTTCTGGAGGATCTTCCGGACGGGCAGATAGTGGGGCAATCGGTGGAGAGCTTTCTGGTTGCTCCGGTGGTCAATCGGCTGGAGGTGATCGAGCGCTTGTGCTTGGTCGTCCAGCACAGGACCCTTCAGGAGTACGAGATTCACCTGCGTACGGCGAGCGGGGACCGCGTCTATCTGGCAAGAGCCGTGCCGGAGTTGGATAGCCGCGACGAGTTGGTTGGAGTGATTTCAACTGCCCGTGACATCACACCCCTCAAACGCATGGAGTCGGAGCTCGCTGCACGTGCGCGGGAATTCCACACGCTCGTTGAGCACCTTCCCGATGTGGTCGTCCGCTACGATCTGCAATTGCGGCGAACCTATGTCAACGCCGCGTTCCACGCCGTGCACGGAACGACGGACGCGGATGTGCTGGGCAAGCTTCCCGGCGATGGGTCCCGCTTGACCGAACCAGGAGCCATCGCCCTGCAGGCACTGCTGCGGCAGACCTTTGCGACCCGGGTGCCCTGCGACCATGAATTCGCACTTCCCGCGAAAGATGGCAAGATCTTCTATTGGCACTTGCGCGTGATTCCGGAGCTCGATGAGAGCCAGGCCGTTGTCAGTCTCCTGACCGTCTGGTACGAGGTCACGGAGCGAAAGC
>Ga0207641_10000179_pt1 | contig 88061 bp, 65 predicted proteins | sample KBSSwiS62_FD_184306 | JGI IMG/M metagenome (GOLD analysis project Ga0207641, IMG submission 184306) | Switchgrass rhizosphere microbial communities from Kellogg Biological Station, Michigan, USA - KBS Switchgrass S6-2 (SPAdes) (version 2) | ecosystem: Host-associated > Plants > Roots >...
GGTCGCGCGCCGAACTGCTGCGTCGGCAGGTGGCTGCGGGCATGACGATGGAGGATATGGAGCTGATCCTCAGTCCCCAGGTGGAGGACGCCAAGGAGGCGGTCGGCTCGATGGGCGACGATACGCCGCTCGCGGTGATTTCCGGCCAACCCCGGCTGATCAGCCATTTCTTCCGGCAGAATTTCAGCCAGGTCACCAACCCGCCGATCGACTCGCTGCGCGAGACACGGGTTATGAGCCTCAAGACCCGCTTCGGCAATCTGGCCAATATCCTGGATAATGACAGCCAGCAGTCCGACGTGCTGGTGCTGGACAGCCCGGTGCTTCATTGCCGGGACTGGCATACGCTGAAAAATCATTTCGGCGCGCAGGCGGCAGAAATCGATTGCACCTTTCCCGCCCATGACGGCCCCGACGCGCTGCGTCAGGCGATCGCTCGGATCCGCACCGAGGCGGAGATCGCGGTGCGTGAGGGCAAGGCCGAACTGTTCCTGACCGACGAGCATGTCGGCGCCGATCGTGTCGCGATCGCGATGGTGCTGGCGGCGGCGGCGGTGCACACACATCTCGTGCGGAAGGGGCTGCGTTCCTATGCCTCGGTCAACGTACGCTCCGCCGAATGCCTGGATACCCACTATTACGCGGTGCTTATCGGGGTCGGCGCGACGACGGTGAACGCCTATCTCGTCGAGGCGGCAATCGCCGACCGCCATGGCCGTGGCCTGTTCGGCGATCTCACGCTGGAGCAGTGCCTGAAGCGCCACCGCAAGGCGATAGACGACGGCTTGCTCAAGATCCTGTCGAAGATGGGCATCGCCGTGATCTCAAGCTATCGAGGCGGCTATAATTTCGAGGCGGTCGGCCTCAGCCGCGCGCTCGTGAACGATCTGTTCCCGGGGATGCCGGCGAAAATCTCTGGCGAGGGCTATACGTCGCTCCAGCTGAACGCGGAGCTCAAGCACGACGCGGCCTTCGACGATGTCGTCGTCAGCCTGCCGGTCGGAGGTTTCTACAGACAGCGGGCAGGGGGTGAGACCCATGCCTATTCGGCGCAGCTCATGCATCTGCTGCAAAGCGCGGTCGCGACCGACAGCTATTCGAACTATTTGCAGTTCTCACGCGGCGTCCGCGATCTGCCGCCGGTTTATCTGCGCGATCTGTTCGAATTCAACTGGGCGCGCGAGGGCATTCCGATCGACGCGGTCGAGCCGATCACCGAGATCCGCAAGCGGTTCGTCACCCCAGGCATGTCGCTCGGCGCCCTCAGCCCCGAGGCTCATGAGACACTGGCCATTGCTATGAACCGGATCGGCGCCAAGGCGGTCTCCGGGGAGGGTGGTGAGGACAAGCGGCGCTTCACCCCCTATGCAAATGGCGACAACGCCAATTCGGTGATCAAGCAGATCGCCTCGGGCCGCTTCGGCGTGACCGCTGAATATCTCAACGCGGCGGAGGAGATAGAGATCAAGGTGGCGCAGGGCGCGAAGCCGGGCGAAGGTGGTCAGCTTCCCGGCTTCAAGGTCACCGACATGATCGCGCGGCTGCGCCACTCCACGCCGGGCGTGACTCTGATTTCGCCGCCGCCGCACCATGACATCTATTCGATCGAGGATCTGGCGCAGCTGATCTATGATCTGAAGCAAATCAACCCCCGCGCGCGCGTCTGCGTCAAGCTGGTCAGTTCGGCGGGCATCGGCACCGTCGCGGCCGGCGTCGCGAAGGCGCATGCCGATGTCATCCTCGTCGCCGGCCATGTTGGCGGCACGGGCGCCAGTCCTCAGACATCAGTCAAATATGCCGGCACGCCGTGGGAAATGGGGCTCAGCGAGACGAATCAGGTGCTGACCCTCAACGGGCTGAGACACCGGGTCAAGCTGCGCACCGATGGTGGGCTGAAAACGGGGCGCGATATCGTCATCGCCGCGATTCTCGGTGCCGAGGAGTTCGGTATCGGCACGCTGAGCCTTGTGGCCATGGGCTGCATCATGGTGCGGCAATGCCATTCGAACACCTGTCCGGTGGGCGTCTGCACCCAGGACGAGGCGCTGCGCGGCAAATTCGTGGGCACGCCCGAGAAAGTCATCAATCTGATGACCTTCATCGCCGAGGAGGTGCGCGAGATCCTCGCCAAGCTCGGCGTGCGCTCGCTGGACGAGATCATCGGCCGCACCGAGTTACTTCGCCAGGTCAGCCGCGGTGCCGAGCATCTCGACGACCTCGATCTCAATCCGGTACTCGCCAAGGTCGACGCGCCTGCCGAGAATCGCCGGTTCAATATTGCGACTTTCCGTAACGAGGTGCCGGACAGTCTGGACGCGCAGATGATCGGTGACGCCCACGCGGTTTTCGAGCGTCGCGAGAAGATGCAGCTCACCTATACGGTGCGGAATACCCACCGCGCGGTCGGCACACGCTTCTCGTCGGAGATCACGCGGCGCTTCGGCATGTCGGCGTTGGCCGACGGGCATGTGCACATCCGGCTGCGCGGCTCGGCCGGTCAGTCGCTTGGCGCCTTCGCGGTCAAGGGCATCACGCTTGAGGTGTTCGGTGACGCCAATGACTATGTCGGCAAAGGCCTGTCGGGGGCAATCATCGCAGTGCGTCCGATGGTATCTTCTCCACTCGAAACCAAAAGCAATACGATCGTCGGCAATACCGTCCTCTATGGTGCAACGGCCGGCAAGCTGTTTGCCGCGGGCCAGGCGGGCGAGCGCTTCGCCGTGCGAAACTCGGGCGCGACCGTGGTGGTCGAAGGCTGCGGGGCCAATGGCTGCGAATATATGACGGGCGGCGTCGCGGTGATCCTCGGCAGCGTCGGCCAGAATTTCGGTGCAGGCATGACCGGCGGCATGGCCTTCGTTCTCGACGAAAATGGCGACTTCGAGCGTCGCGCAAATCCGGAGAGCATCATCTGGCAGCGCTTCGGCTCGTCCTACTGGGAGATGCGCTGCAAGGCGCTGATCGCCGAGCATGCCGAGCGGACCGACAGCAAATGGGCAAATACAATCCTCGACGACTGGGATCGCTGGCGTGACCGCATGTGGCAGATTTGCCCGAAGGAAATGGTGAATCGGCTCGAACAGCCGCTGAACGACGTCCGCGCCGAGGTTGTCGCGGCGGAGTGAGACTGGTTGCCTCCTGCCGCAAGGGGAGGGCAGTCGGGGGAAGAGCCGGCAAGCAGGTTGCCGATCAGTCGTGCCATCTGCCCCTCGCTTCACACAGGAACGGGTTTTTTCGCTTCACCCTGCTGACATATCGATGCCGCGCCGATAATCTACCTGCTCGATGTGGCAACTGTACCAATTTCCGCTCTGTCCCTTCTCGCGCAAAGTCCGCCTCCAGATGGAGGAAAAGGGAATCGCCTATGAGCTGGTGCGCGAATCGCCGTGGCTGCGTCGAGATGAGTTTCTCGACCTCAATCCCGTCGGACAGACGCCCGTGCTCGTCGACAGCGCGAGCGGCACGACGCTGATCCATAGTTGTGCGATCTCGGAATATCTGGAGGAGACTGTCGAGCCGCTGCCGATGTTCCCCGGCAGCGCCGCGGCTCGCGGCGAAATCCGACGGCTGGTCGCCTATTTCGACGAGAAATTCTATCGGGATGTCGTGGGCCCGCTGCTCTATGAGCGCGCGCTCAAGCGGATCGTCCACCGCGCTTCGCCCGATGCCGGGGTGCTCCGCCAGGCGATGAAAGCGGTCAACGATCATCTCGATTATATGGATTATCTGGTGTCGACCCGGCGCTGGATCGGCGGTCCCTTGCTCAGCCTGGCCGATCTCGCCTGCGCAGCGCACCTCTCGGTCGCCGATTATCTCGGCGGGATCGACTGGCGCGGGCATGAGGAAACTAAGCAATGGTATTCCGGGATGAAATCCCGCCGCTCGCTTCGGGTCATTCTGGCCGAACGGATGGAGTTGGTCGGTCCCCCCGAACATTATGAGAAACCGGACTTTTGATCTGCGTGATGCCTCGAGCGGTTGTGGTGGCGATGCAAAGAGTGGCAGGAACGACGGCGATGTTCTTCCGTTTGCATGAACTATCGATCCGACTTCGGGGACTCCCGTTGCGCTAACGAGGGACGAACTTCACGCCGGAGATACCGTTCATCTGGCCGGCCCAGCTTCTCGCGGCGCTATCATTGATCGACAGTCGCACGCTCCTTCCCCAAATATCGTGTCCGCCAGAGAACTGTGCAGTTTTTTCCGCTTTATCGCAGCCCGCCTTTCAGGCAAAGTATCGTGATAAAAAAGCGATTCCTTGTACTGGCGATCGAGCCAGCACGGGGCCGAATAACGGGAGAGGTCCATTAGATAGACGGAAAAAGTCCATCAGATAAATGGCGGAGCTCAGCCGAATAAAAGACGGGCCGAACCGTATTCTGTTGAGCATATATTACATAAGAGGGGATGCATCATGGGTAAGCAAACGTTACTGGTTTCGACCGCGCTGGCCGCGCTATGGGCCGCGTCTTTTCCGGCTATGGCGGCGGAGACACCCGACAGGGCGGATAATTACGATGAGATTGTTGTTACCGCCCAACGCCGCAGCGAACGACTTCAGGATGTGCCGCTTACCGTCGTTTCGGTGAATGCCGAATCCCTTCAGCGCGCCGGGGTGCGCTCGGTCGCGGACCTTGGCAGCGTGGTTTCGGGCTTTACCAACGGTGCGACGGGGTCGCTGAGCTCGCCCGCTCTCCGCGGCGTGACCTCGACGAACACTCTTGCCGGAGCAGAAAATCCTATCGCGCTATACGTTGACGGGATTTACCAGTCGACGCCCCTCATTCTGAACAGCGAGATACCCGACGTGGCGCGCATAGAGGTTCTGAAAGGACCGCAGGGCACGCTGTTCGGGCGGAATGCGACTGGCGGGGCCATCCAGGTCTTCACGAAAGATCCTTCTTTCCAGCCTGCGATGGATATTAAGCTTTCTTTGGGCTATTATACAGGCGACGGGGGCAGCCGCGCGGCGCCGCAGACGCGGGCGCAAGGCTTTGCTACGATGCCGTTGATTTCCGACAAGGTCGCGGTCAGCGTCGCGGGTGGCTACACCTATACGCCCGGTTACCTGACGAATGATCTGAACGGCAAGCGCGTAGGCGAGACGAGCAGGAGCAATGCCCGCGCCAAGCTACTCCTTACGCCAGCCGAGGGCACGAGGGTCCTGCTTTCCGCTTTCTACCTCCGCGACGCAGGCGGCTTGCAGACCACAGGTGCCTATAAGGGGTTGTCGGCGGCAGCCGCCTATCCCGGATCCGTCGTTCCCAACCGACCCTGGCATACCGCCTATGGCCTGCTTCCTCTGGAAGAGGTTTATACAAGCTTGAGACAATATGGCTTCAGCGGCCGAGTGGAACAGGATTTCGACATCGGTAAGGTTACCGCCTTGGTCGGCTACACCAAAACGAAAGTTCTGAACGGAAAATCCGATATCAACTTTGCTGCATCGACAGCGGCCTGCTATTCTACATTTGCGTGTATCTATTATGACTATCCTCAGCACTCTCGGGAGACATCGGCTGAGCTCAATTTCGCATCCCGCGATTTTGGCATACTGAGCTTCGTCGCGGGCCTTTATTATTATAACAACAAGGGTGGCGACACGCGCCAGATTCAGCGGCTGCTTACCGGGGTTCCGATTGTCCTCGGTGTCGACCAATTCGACTTCAAGGCCTACGCGGCCTATGCCGAAGCCACGGTCAAGCCTACCGACCGCCTTTCCCTGATTGGCGGCGTGCGCGTAAGTTCGGAGCCACGCAGTGAAGTACAGCCGGTGCCCGTGTTTCAGGCGAAAAAGAAAACATTCAAGAGCATAACGCCGCGCGCCAGCATCAAATATGACGTGACGGACGAGTTGAATGCCTATGGTACGGTCTCGGTCGGATATCGTAGCGGTCTGCCAGGGTTGGCAAATACGGCCTTCGGACAGGCGCCTGTCAAACCGGAAAAACTCTACTCCTATGAGGCGGGTCTCAAATATGCGAGCCCCACCGCCAGTGCCAATCTTTCGGTATTTTATTATAACTACAAGAACAAGCAGGAGCAGGTCACGTTGGGGGCGACGACGGGCGTGTCCAACGTTGGCAAGGCGACGATTTTCGGCGTCGACTTCGACGGGAGACTACGAGTCAGCGACAACTTCTCGCTCAATGTCGCAGCGACATATATGCCCAAGGCGAAATATGAATCCTTCCCGGTTGCCACCGGCATCAGCACGAACCGCATACCGTTCGATCCATCAATGCCGCCATTCAACTGCTCTCCGGGCGGCGCCTGTGGTGCGTTCATTCCGGTCGTATTCGATGCGAGCGGGCAGCGACAGCTTCGCTCGCCGAAGCTGACCGGTTCGTTCACGGTCGCATATGAGAATGGGCCGTTCGACGCGAGTGCCACCGTGGCATATTCGTCCAAGGTCATTCACATCATTACCGAGGACATCACGCAGAAGCGGTACGCGACGATCAATGCCCAGGTCGGTTACAAGCTGAGCAACGCGGTGCGGATGTCGGTTTATGGCCGCAACCTCACCAATCACAAGGTCATCAATGGTGCGTTGAGCAGCACGGCTGCCTTCGGGGCGCTCTTCGGACCGCCGCGCGAAGTCGGGGTCGCCGTGGGATACACCTATTGACATCGGCTCAGTGCCTGGCGGGCAATGCTGCCCGCCAGGCACTGAAATTGAATCTATATGCCGAGTGCCTCACTGGTCGCACGCTGAGCGCGTCCAGGATGTGGACGTGGCTTGATGAGCTGTCGCGCCTCTCATTAGCCGACAAGAGAAACGAACGCCTTGCATTTTCGCGCGCGACCGATCATATGCGGCAGCGCGTCGATGTTGTTGTGCAGCATTGAACCGTGAGCAGCGTGATCTCCTGTCCATTCCAAGGGACAGGCCGGCTCCGGGCTTAAAGACGCGAACCTGGCTTAGGCTTCCCAATTCACGCGGGTCGTCATGTGAACCCGCTGTCGCATGGCTCATGGTCGTGCGCCCGCACGATATGAAAGTGCTATTTGTGACCAAATTTTCCGAACTCGGGCTGAGCGAGCCGATTCAGCGCGCGCTGGCGTCCAAGGGCTATGACTCGCCCACGCCTATCCAGAGCCAGGCGATTCCGCCGCTGCTCGAAGGACGCGACCTTTGCGGGATCGCGCAAACCGGCACGGGCAAGACCGCCGCTTTCGCGCTCCCCTCGCTCCACTATCTCAATGACAATCTCAAGCACACGCCGCCGCAGGGCTGCCGGATGCTGATCCTGGCCCCCACCCGCGAGCTGGCCAGTCAGATCGCCGACAGTTTCGTCCAATATGGCAAATATCTGCGGCTGAGCGTTGCGACCATATTCGGCGGCGTGCCCATCAACCGGCAGATCCGTCAGCTTCAGCGCGGCGTCGACATCCTCGTGGCAACGCCGGGCCGCCTGCTCGACCTGATCGATCAACGCGCGCTGAGCCTCAAATTCGTCGAGGTCTTCGTACTCGACGAGGCGGACCAGATGCTCGACCTGGGCTTCATCCACGCGCTCAAGCGTATCGATCAGTTGCTACCGAAGAAGCGCCAATCGCTATTCTTCTCGGCAACGATGCCCAAGACGATCGCCGATCTCGGCGACCGCTTTCTGACCAACCCCGTGAAGGTCTCGGTCGCGCCGCAATCGACCACCGCCGAGCGGGTCGAGCAATTCGCCACCTTCTGCAATGCGCAGGAGAAGCAGGCGCTGTTGATCATGCGCATCCGGTCCGAGCCGATCGATCGCGCGCTGGTCTTCACACGCACCAAGCATGGCGCCGATCGCGTGGTCAAGCATCTGCGGGCGGCCGGCATCGCGGCCGAAGCGATTCACGGCAACAAGAGCCAGCCGCAGCGCGAGCGCGCGCTGGCCCTGTTCCGCTCCGGGGAGGTCAGGATCCTTGTCGCAACCGACATTGCCGCCCGTGGCATCGATGTCGGCGGGGTCAGCCATGTATTCAACTTCGAGCTGCCCAATGTCGCCGAGCAATATGTCCATCGCATCGGGCGCACCGCCCGGGCGGGCGCGACGGGCATTGCCATCGCGTTCGTTGCCGACGACGAGCGGCCTTATCTTAAGGCGATCGAGAAGCTGACCCGCGTGAAGCTCGACATTCAGCCCTTGCCCGAGAACTTCATCGCCGAGAAGGCGCGCATGCCCAAGCCGGCCGCGCCCACCGCGGAGGAGCTCCGTCAACAGCGCAACGGCCAGAATGGCCGCCGCCATGAGGGAGGGGCGGGACGCAATGGCAGCGAAGGTCCCCCTAAGCGTCGCTTCGATCGGCCAAAGGGCGCGCCGGGTGCGCACAAGGGAGCTGTCAGGAAGTTCGGGGGGCGATAAGCCTCCCCTCTTCGTTGCCGGCTCGTAGGGGGAAGTTTCCGCGCATAGCCTGCTAGCTGGCGAGGGGCTTCCCCGCCAGCCGCTTGCGCATCGCCTTCAGCCGCACCAACGCCTCGTCTAACACGGCGTCGTCCTTGCAATAGCATAGGCGCACTATGTTGGTTACCGGCGCGTCCTCGAAGAAGGCCGACACCGGGATCGTGACCACGCCGCCTTCGAGCGCCATCAGGTCGGCGAAGGCGGCATCGGTCATGGCAATGCCTGACGCGTCCAGATCGACCGAGACGAACCAGGTAGCCTGGCTTGGGAGCGGGACATAGCCTGCGGCGCGGAGCCCCGCTATCAACCGGTCGCGTGAGCGGGCGAAGCCGGCGCGCATTTCGTCGAACCAGGAGCGGGGCTTCCCCAGGCCCTTCGCGACCGCCCATTGCAAATTGGGCGGGGTAGTGAAGGTCATGAACTGATGCGCCTTGGCGGCTTGTCGAGCGAGCGCCTCGCCCGCGACGATCCAGCCTACCTTCCAGCCCGTCAGCGCGAAAATCTTCCCCGCCGATCCGATCTTCACCGTGCGCTCGCGCATGCCGGGCAGGGCGATCAGCGGCACATGCTCGCCCTCGAACACGACATGCTCCCACACCTCGTCGCATAAAGCGACGAGATCATGGCGGATGCAACGCTCGGCGATCAGCTCGAGCGTTGCGCGATCGTAGATCCTGCCCGTCGGATTGGCGGGGTTGTTGAAGATGATCAGGCGCGTCCGGTCGGTAATGACAGCATCGAGCGCGGCGGCGTCCAGCGTCCAATGCGGCGGCTCGAGCCGGATCAGCCTGGCTATCCCCCCGGCGCGGCGGACCATCGGCAGATAGGCATCGTATAGCGGCTGGACCAAGACGGCCTCGTCCCCCGGCGAGACAAGGCTGAGAATGGCAGCGGCGATCGCCTCGGTCGCGCCGGAGGTGACGACGATCTCATTCTGCCAGTCGAGCGCGAGTGCCTGATGCTCGGCATAATGTTCGGCGATGGCCTGACGCAGTTCGGGAAGCCCCAGCATTGGCGGATATTGATTGGAACGCTCGATCAGCGCGCGGGCGGCTGCCTCACGGATATCCGCCGGTCCGGGAGCGTCGGGAAACCCCTGTCCGAGATTGATTGCGCCGGACTCGCGCGCCACTGCAGACATTTTTTCGAAGATTGTCGTCGGCAGCGTCGCATAAACGGGATTCATCGTTTCGCCGCTGGCCGCTTGAGGCGATGCCAGATGAACCATAGGCCCCCGGCAAGGACGAACGCGACGATGACGAAATCGAGCTTGTGCAGCAGGCTGCTGAGGCGGGGATCGGTTCGCCACTGGTCGCCGAGCTTCATCCCGACCCATGTCAGGCCAAAGCACCAGGGCCAGGAACCGACAAAGGTATAGATGTGGAAGCGCAGCAGCGGCATCCGCGCTACCCCGGCCGGGAAAGCGATGAACGAGCGGACGGCGGGAAGCAGCCGGCAGATCAGCACTGTAAGGTCACCCCAGCGGGCGAAAAAGCGTTCAGCGCGGTCCAGGTCTTCATGGCTCATCAGGACATAGCGGCCCCAGCGATCGACCACGGCACGGCCCCCTCGCTTGCCGAGCTCATAGGCAGCGATCGATCCGATGTTGCAGCCGATCGCGCCCGCCGTCGCAGCGAGGTAAAGATCGAACCGCCCCGTGGATACCAGATAGCCGGAGAACGGCATTATGATCTCGGAAGGGAGGGGGATACAGGCGCTCTCGATCGCCATCAACACCGCGATCCCGGTATAGCCGCCAGCGGAGATGACAGCGATGATGAACCCGGCGAGCAACGCGATGATCTTGTGAAACATGGTAGCCTCGATAGGATGTCCCGCAAGACTTTCCAACCATGGTCGTTATCTGGACGTCACGCCGGTCGGTTCGCGCCGCGCCCATCGAAGACCTCACGCATCTTGATGGCCAGCTGAGTCACGCTGAACGGCTTCTGCAGGAAGGCCACGCCGGCATCCAGCACACCATTATGCACCACGGCATTGCGCGTATAGCCTGTGGTGAACAATATCTTCAGGTCCGCACGAATCTGCAGCGCGGCGTCGGCCAGCGCACGGCCGTTCATTTCGGGCATCACGATATCGGTGAACAGCACGTCGATCCGCGGCTGCTCCGCGAGGGCCCGGAGGGCCTCGCCGCCGCCGGGGGCCGAGATCACCACATAGCCGAGTTCGCGCAGCGCATCGACCGAGAAGTGACGGACCCGTTGTTCGTCCTCGACGACGAGGATCGTCTCGCCGGGCTGCGCCGTGGGAACGTTCGCTTCGCCGAGGCCAGGGCGATCATAGAGGTCGGTAGCGTCGCCATGGTGCCGCGGAAGATAGAGCTTTACCGTCGAACCCTGGCCGGGTTCGGAGTAGATCGCGATGTGTCCACCGGTCTGCTTGGTGAAGCCGAAAATCTGGCTGAGCCCAAGCCCGGTGCCTTTGCCGACGGGCTTGGTCGTAAAGAAAGGCTCGAAGGCCCGCGCGACGACGTCGGCCGCCATGCCGGTACCGGTGTCCGTAACGCTCAACATGACATATTGGCCGGGAACGACGCCGCTGCGCGCACGGGCATAGTCGTCATCGAGATAGGCGTTGGCCGTCTCGATTGTCAGGCGACCTCCACCCGGCATGGCGTCACGCGCGTTGACGGCAAGGTTGACCACGGCGTTCTCAAGCTGGCCCGGATCGACAAATGTCCGCCACAGGCCGCCGGCCAGGACCGTTTCGATCGAATATTCCTCGCCGAGCGTTCGCTGCAGCAGTTCGGACATCGCGGCAACCAGCTTGTTTACGTCGATCGTCAACGGCGCGAGCGGCTGTTGGCGCGAAAATGCGAGGAGGCGGGCAGTAAGCGCCGCCGCGCGTTCGGCTCCTTCATAGGCATTATCGATGTGCTTGCCGAGCCTTTCGGGGCTGTCGCGCAACCGTCGACGCGCAAGATCGAGGCTGCCGATGACGATCGCGAGCATGTTGTTGAAGTCATGGGCTATGCCACCGGTCAGCTGTCCGATCGATTCCATCTTCTGCATTTGCCGGACCTGCTCTTCAGCGCTTTCGCGCGCGGCCATTTGCTCGCGCAGCGCCTGCTCGGCGGCGATCGCATCGTCGCGCGCGGCAGTCAGCTCGGCTTCGCGACGGTTGCCGTCCCTTAGCATAAAGGCCGCGGCGACGAGTACCGCCAGCACCGTGGCGACCAGGGTAATCCCCAGTCCGAGGACCAGAATGTCGGCTTGCGCCCGGCGTTCGGCGAAAAGTCGCTCTTCCTCTTTCGTCATGCGACTGACCATGGACAGCGCATTGTTCATGAGCAGCCGGCCTTTTCCCTTTTCGATGCTGGCGATGGCGGCCGCCCCCCCCCCTTCATCAGCGGCTCGTACGCCGTCCATGGCGAAGGCGACCTTGGCTCGAATGGCACTCCGCAACTCGGCGACCTGGGCGACTTGTGTCGGATTATCCGCGACTTCGGCCGAAAGCTCGTCGAGCGCGGGGCCCAACTCCCCGCTCAGTCGATTTAACTCCGCCTTCACGCCCCGTTCGCGCGACAGCAAATAGCCGCGATGATCGGATTCGATGGCGCGGACACGGTCGGCGAGCTTTGCCAGCATCACCTCCACATGAAGCGAGTGCTCCGCCCAGTCGCCTGAGCGGTCCTGCGCGCGCGCCAGAAAAAGAGCCGCGATGGTAGCCAGTACCGCTACGGCCAGGCCGGCCAGTGCATAGGTCGGGAGGCGTTTCGGCGAGGTCATACTATGCTATTAGACCCGGCGGGGGGAGCCGCAAGCAGAATTCCGACAGCAAGGCACCGCCCCGAGCCAACATCAGCTTTCCGCCACGATCCGGCGCCAGCCTGCTTCGTCAATCACCGGAATTCCGAGCTCGGTCGCTTTTTTGAGTTTGGTTCCGGCGCCCGGCCCGGCGATGACGAGATCGGTTTTGGTGGATACCGACCCGGAGACCTTCGCCCCGAGGGCTTCCGCCTGTGCCTTCGCCTCGTCACGGGACATATTCTCGAGCGTGCCCGTGAACACTAGGGTCTTGCCCGTTACGGGCGACGCGCGGGTCACGTGGACGACATCGGCGGGCCGGAGCTGCGTGAGCAGATCGTTGACCGCGCCGGCATTTTGCGGTTCCGCGAAGAAATCGATCAGCGCCAATGCGACCTCGGGTCCGACGCCTGTCGTGTCGACCAACGCCGCCAGTTCCTTGGCGGTGCGGGCAAGGAACTTGTCCTCGCCTTCCCCGACGGCCGGAACAGCTGCGCTGCGGACGGCGATGCCCTGGTCGACCATGGCCTTGAACGCGGCCCAGCTTCCATAGCGGCGCGCGATATCGCGGGCCGTGACTTCGCCGACATGCCGTATGCCCAGCGCGAAGAGGAAACGATCAAGCGGCGGATTGCGCCTCGCGTCGATCGCCGCAATCAAGTTGGCCGCCGAGACCTCAGCCCAGCGCTCCCGCGCGAGCAGCGTTTCCCGGTCGAGCCTGAAGATATCCGCCGGCGCCTGAACGAGGCCATCGCGAAAGAAGCTTTCGATATGGGTCAGGCCGAGCCCCTCGATATCGAGCGCTTGGCGCGACACGAAATGCCGCAATCGTTCGACGCGCTGCGCCGGGCAGACCAAGCCTCCCGTACAACGATAATCGACCTCGCCAGGCTCTCGCTCGGCTGCGGATCCGCACTCGGGGCAGGTCTGGGGAAAGTGCCAAGTCTGCCGGACCTCGTCGCGCGAGAGATTTTCCACGATCTGGGGAATTACGTCGCCGGCGCGCTGGACGACGACGCGATCGCCGGGGCGGACGCCGAGCCGCTCGATCTCGTCCGCGTTGTGGAGCGTCGCGTTTGTGACGACCACGCCGCCAACCGTGACCGGCTCGAGCCGCGCGACCGGCGTCAACTTGCCGGTACGTCCGACCTGGATATCGATCTCGCGCAACTCGGTCTGCGCCTTCTCGGCGGGGAATTTATGGGCGATGGCCCAGCGGGGCGCGCGGGCGACGAAGCCCAGGCGCTTTTGCCAGTCAAGTCGGTCAACCTTGTAGACGACCCCATCGATGTCGAATGGCAAGTCGGCTCGCCGCGCTTCGACGCCGCGATAATGGGCGAGCGCCTGATCTATGTTGCCCACGCGCACTAGATCGTCGGAAACCGGCAGCCCCCAACCGGCAATCGCGTCCATGACACCCTTCTGCGTCTCCGCGGGCAGGGAGGTGACTTCGCCCCAGCCGTGCGCAAAAAACCTCAATGGCCGCGATGCGGTCACCGCCGGGTCCTTCTGACGCAAGGATCCGGCGGCGGCATTGCGCGGATTTGCGAATTGGCGTGCCTTGGCCGGATCGCCGGCCTCGCCGAGCAGCCGCGCATTGAGTGCCGCGAAGTCGCCTTTCGTCATGTAGACCTCGCCGCGTATTTCGAAAACGGCTGGCGTGTCGCCGTTCAGCCGCTCAGGAATGTCGCAGATCGTGCGGACGTTCGCCGTGACGTCCTCGCCGACCGCGCCGTCGCCCCGCGTCGCCGCCAATGTCAGCACCCCCTTCTCGTAGCGCAGCGAGCAGGAAAGACCGTCGATCTTGGGTTCCGCGGTCAGCGCCACCGGCTCGTCGGGACCGAGCTTCAGATATCGGCCTATCCTGGCGACGAACTCGATGACATCATCGTCCGTGAAGGCGTTATCGAGGCTGAGCATGGGCTGGGCATGGGCAGTCTTCGCGAGATGCCCGGAAGGTGCGGCGCCGACCAGCCGGGACGGGGAGTCGGTCCGCGCCAGGTGCGGATAGCGGGTTTCGAGTGCGCTATTCTCGCGAACCAGCAGATCATAGGCCGCGTCGCTTATCTCGGGCCGGTCCTCGCCATGGTACAGCGCATTGTGCCGCGCGATTTCTGCCGCCAGGAAGGCGAGCCGCTCCGCAGCTTCGGATTCGGTCATCATGATCGCGTTTCTAGCGACTGTTCCGGCTCGATTGAAGGAGCGCACCCTATGCTGGGCGTGGCGGGAGTCGGGATCCGCCGACAGGTGGCGATCGACTGATCGTCAGCCGTAGCCAACGACCCGCTCCAGAGCCGGCATCGCCATCACGTTTCGTATTGCCCGCTGGAGCTGGTCCGGCGTGAACGGCTTCGGTAGGATCAGCGTTCCGCCGTCATGATCGGCGGCGGCGACCGCGTCGACGTTGCCGGTGATCAGGATCGCGGGAAAGATCGGCCGCTTCTCGCGCAGGCGGCGGACCAGGTCGCTGCCCGATATATGCGGCATGGCATAATCGGTGACGATCAGATCGATATCGCGCTCGGTAGCGCCGACCAGGTCGATAGCATCCTGACCATGCTCGGCCGTAAGTACTGCATGGCCGAGATCCACGAGCAGCGCCTCGGTCGCCGCGCGGACGCCGTCATGGTCGTCGACAAGCAGGATCGATAAGGACAATTCCGGCTGCGCCGCAGGTTCGACACGAGGCGCGTTCGTCGCTATCTCCCTACTCCGTTCGGCGCGCGGCAGCCATATGCGTACCCGCGTTCCTTTGCCCAGCTCGCTTTCAAGCCGCATCGCGCCGCCGGACTGCTGCGCGAACCCATAGACCATCGAGAGGCCGAGTCCTGTCCCTTTGCCAATCGGCTTGGTGGTGAAGAACGGCTCCGTCACCCGTTCAAGCAAGGCGGGTTCGATGCCCGAACCCTCGTCCGCGACTTCGAAGACGACATAGTCGCCACATTTCAGGTCGCCACGTTCTTCGATCACCGTCTCATTCGTCACGCTCACCCCGATCGTCCCGCCTTTCGGCATCGCGTCGCGCGCGTTTATGATAAGATTGACGAGAGCGAGTTCGAGTTGATTGTCGTCGGCATAAACTGGCCAGACCGCTTCCGCTCCACGCCACTCGAGCGCTATCAGTCCGCCCAGCGTATGCACGAGCAGATCGCCGACCGAAGCCGCGAGCGCGGCGACGTCGATCGCGGCGGGCTCGAGTTTCTGACGGCGTGCGAAGGAAAGCAGGCGGGCAACCAATTCGGCACCTTGTTCGGCCGCGTGCCTGGTCATCCCGATGATCTTGCGCTGGTCCTCGTCCATCGGCACGCGCCGCTCTATCAGGCCGAGGCCGCCGAGTACCGCCGCAAGCAGATTATTGAAATCGTGGGCGATACCGCCGGTCAGTTTTCCGATCGCGTCCATTTTTTGCGCCTGGATGAGCTGCAGTTCCAGCTCCCTGCGGTCGGTTATGTCGAGCAGCGTGCCGGCGATCTCGACCGGCTGACCTTCGGCGTCGCGAAGCATGGCGGCCTGTTCGAGGAAATGCCTGTATCGGCCGTCGCCGCATTTCCAGCGATATTCGACCGCGAAGTCGCCGCCTGCGGCGCGTGCTTCGAGAGCCGCTTCGACGCGCCTGCAATCGTCGGGGTGGAGCCGATCGTGCCAGAGAGTGGGGTCCCGGTGGACGTCCTCGATCTCGAAGCCGGTGATGGCTTTGAAATTGCCGCTGACGATCTGCGGAACGCGCGGGGAGATGCCCGGCGGCTCGAGATACAGAATCAGCGGCAACGAGTTGACGATAGCCAGCTGACGCTGCTCCGCGAGACGCAGCTGCTTCTCGGATCGCAGAAGCTCCGCGTTCGCGCGCAGGTTCGCGTCCAGCAGTTGTTGCTCGGCGCGCGCCTTGCGCTGGATCTCGCGACGCATCTGAAAGAGATCGACGAACACGGCGACCTTCGACTGCAGCACGATCGGCTCGACCGGTTTGAACACATAGTCGACCGCACCCATGGAATAGCCGCGGATGAGATGTTCCGTTTCCTTGTTCACCGCCGATAGGAAAATGATCGGAATACGCTTGGTCTGTTCGCGCGCGCGGATCATCTGCGCCGTCTCATAGCCGTCGAGTCCCGGCATGAAGACATCGAGCAGGATTACGGCAAATTCTTCCTTCAACAGATGGCGGAGCGCCTCCTCGCCCGAGCGCGCGAGCGCGACTTCCGCGACGTCCTCGAGCACAGTACGGAGCGCCAGCAGATTGCGCTCGTCATCGTCGACGATCAGGATCCGCGCGCGTTCGCTGACAGAGCCTTCACGCAAGTCCGGAAGGTCGGTCGCGCGCCTGTTGGCGGATGTTTCGTTCATTCGGCCGCCGAGTGCTCAAGTTCGATCTGCGCCGACTCGCGAGACCGCGCGATCCATACGCGCAGGAGCGCGAGAAGCAGTTCGATGTCGACCGGCTTGGCGATGTAATCGGATGCTCCCGCATCCAAGCATTTCTGGCGGTCGCCCTTCATGGCCTTGGCCGTCACCGCGATCAACGGTAGTCTAGAGAGACGGTCCCGCCCACGAATCTGCTCCATCGTTTCATAGCCGTCCATTTCGGGCATCATGATGTCGATCAAGGCGATATCGATGTCGGGCGTCTGCTCGAGAATGAGAATGCCGTCGGCGCCGCGCTCGGCATGAAGCACCTCGACGTCGTAGCTCTCGAGCACGCTGGTCAGAGAGTAGATGTTGCGAATGTCATCATCGACGATGAGGATCTTTGCACCCGCGAGCTCGGGCACCGAGCGCGCGCTCGGCGCGACTTCGCCGCCGTCTATCGGTGTCAGAGCGGGCCGGGCCGGCCTGGCGTGAACATGGGCCGCAAGATCCTCGAACACCTGCTGCAGGGCTTCGGGGGCCGCCGGTTTTTCGGTGACGCCGATCGCGCCGAGATCCTGGGCGCGCGCCAGGCGATCAGCCCCGGAAATCACGTGGATCGGAATGTGCATCGTATGCGGATCGTGCTTGAGCAGATCGAGCAGCACGAAACCGTCGATATCGGACAGTCCCAGGTCGAGCGTGATTGCGCTCGGTTGCATCTTGCGCGCGGTCGCCAGCGTGCCCGCCCCGGCCGTCGACACCACCCCTTTCAGGCCGGCACCGTGCGCGATGTCGAGGAGGATCGAGGCGAAAGTGGCATCGTCCTCAACGATCAGCACGAACGGCGCGTCGCCCAACGCTTCCCGATCGTCGGTAACCTCCATCGGCGCCGGCAGCGCGCTGGGAATATTCGCGCCGGTATTGTCATAGCGTGCGGGCGTGCCCTCATTGGTCGTCGCGGGAGCGACGGTATTCGTAGGCACGAACAGCGTGAAGGTCGAACCCTCGCCGGGCGTCGAACTGACCTGTAGCTCACCGCCGAGCAGCCGCGCGATTTCTCGACTGATCGAGAGACCAAGCCCGGTGCCGCCATATTTACGGCTCGTCGTGCCGTCCGCCTGCTGAAACGCCTCGAAAATCAGCTTCTGCTTGTCCTTGGGGATGCCGATGCCCGTGTCGGTGACCGCAATCTCTATCACGCCTTCGGCGTGGCGAAGCACCGGGTGATTGGTGCTCCATCCCCTTTTGACGTTCCGCACAGCGAGCGTGACGCTGCCTTGGGACGTGAACTTGAACGCGTTGGACAGCAAATTGAGGACGATCTGCTGGAGCCGCTTCTCGTCGGTGCGGATCGAGGCAGGCATCGTCTGGTCGAACTCGACGCGGAAATCGAGATTCTTGTCAGCGGCAAGCTGACGGAAAGTGCGCTCCATATGCAGCTTGAGGCTGCTCATAGGCATATCGCCAATCTCGATCGAAACCGTACCCGATTCGATCTTGGAGAGGTCGAGGATATCGTTGATCAGGCTCAGGAGGTCCGATCCCGCCGAGTGGATCGTCCGGGCGAACTCGGTCTGCTTTTCGTTGAGATTGCCTTGCGGATTGTCGGCCAGCAGCTTGGACAGAATGAGCAGCGAGTTGAGCGGCGTGCGCAGTTCGTGCGACATGTTGGCGAGGAATTCGGACTTATATTTGGATGTCAGCGCCAGCTGCTCGGCCTTCTCTTCGACCGCGCGCCGCGCCATGTCGATTTCGAGGTTCTTGGCCTCCACCTGCTTCTTCTCGTTTTCGAGAAGCTGGGCTTTCTCCTGCAACTCCTCATTGGTGGCGTGCAACTCTTCCTGTTTCGTCGTCAGTTCGGTCTGGCGTGCCTGAAGCTCCTGCGTCAGCAACTGGGACTGCTTGAGCAGGCCCTCGGTGCGCATCGTGGCGGCGATCGTGTTCAACACGATCCCGACCGACTCCATCAACTGGTCCAAGAAGCTCTGGTGGGTTTCGTTAAACTCGCTGAACGAAGCGAGTTCGATGACCGCCTTGACCTCGTCCTCGAACAGTGCCGGCAGCACCGCGACATTGGCGGGTGCGGCATGACCGAGTCCCGATCCGATCCGAATAAAATCGGCCGGCGCATTGTTGAGCATGATCGCGCGTTTGTCCGAGGCCGCCTGACCAATCAGCCCCTCGCGGAGCCTGAACGCGGGTTTCAGCTCCTCATGTCGCTCGGCGCCATAGCTGGCGGCAAGTTCGATCAGCGTTTCGTTCTCTTCGCGCTTAGCGACGTAGAACACGCCATATTGCGCATTCACCAGAGGCGCCAGCTCGGACATGATGAGGTTCGAGACCGTCGAGAGGTCTCGCTCTCCCTGCAACATCCGGGAGAAGCGGGCGAGGTTGGTCTTCAGCCAGTCCTGCTCCGCATTCTTCAAGGTTTGTTCCTTGAGGTTGCGGATCATCTCATTGATGTTGTCCTTGAGCGCGGCCATCTCGCCGGAGGCTTCCACCGCGACGGATCGGGTCAAGTCGCCCTTCGTCACCGCCGTCGCGACATCCGCGATCGAGCGGACCTGGTTGGTCAGATTGGTGGCCATCGCGTTGACGTTATCGGTAAGGTCACGCCACAGACCGGCAGCGCCGGGAACGCGCGCTTGCCCGCCGAGCTTGCCCTCGATGCCGACTTCGCGGGCCATGTTGGTCACCTGGTCGCCGAAGGTCGACAAGGTATCGATCATGAAGTTGATCGTTTCCGCGAGCGCCGCGATTTCGCCCTTGGCATCCACGGTCAATTTGCGCTTCAGGTTACCCTGCGCCACTGCGGTCACCACATCCGCGATGCCGCGGACCTGGTTGGTCAGATTGGTCGCCATCAGGTTGACGTTGTCGGTCAGGTCCTTCCAGGTGCCGCCGACGCCTGGCACCTGCGCCTGGCCGCCGAGCTTGCCCTCGGTACCGACCTCGCGGGCGACGCGGGTCACTTCCGAGGCGAAGCCGTTGAGCTGGTCGACCATCGTGTTGATGGTGTTCTTCAACTCGAGGATCTCGCCCTTCACGTCGACGGTGATCTTCTTCGAGAGGTCGCCCCGCGCCACCGCGGTCGTCACGTCGGCGATGTTGCGGACTTGTCCGGTGAGGTTGTCGGCCATTAGGTTGACGTTGTCGGTGAGGTCCTTCCAGGTGCCGGCGACGCCGCGCACCTGCGCCTGGCCGCCGAGCTTGCCTTCGGTGCCGACCTCGCGGGCGACGCGGGTCACTTCCGAGGCGAAGGAATTGAGCTGATCGACCATCGTGTTGATGGTGTTCTTCAGCTCGAGGATCTCGCCCTTCACGTCGACGGTGATCTTCTTCGACAAATCGCCCAGCGCCACGGCGGTGGTGACATCGGCGATATTGCGGACCTGGCCGGTCAGGTTCGCAGCCATCGCATTCACATTGTCGGTGAGATCCTTCCAGGTGCCCCCGACGCCTTCAACCTGCGCCTGGCCGCCAAGCTTGCCCTCCGAGCCGACCTCACGGGCGACGCGGGTGACTTCCGAGGCGAAGGAATTGAGCTGGTCGACCATGACGTTGATGGTGTTCTTCAGCTCGAGGATCTCACCCTTCACGTCGACGGTGATCTTCTTGGAAAGGTCGCCCCGCGCCACGGCGGTCGTCACCTCGGCGATGTTTCGGACCTGTCCGGTAAGGTTGCCGGCCATCAGGTTGACGTTGTCGGTCAAGTCCTTCCAGGTGCCGGCGACACCTTCGACCTGCGCTTGGCCGCCGAGCTTGCCCTCCGAGCCGACTTCGCGGGCGACGCGGGTCACCTCCGAGGCGAAGCCGTTCAGCTGGTCGACCATCGTGTTGATGGTGTTCTTCAGCTCGAGGATCTCGCCCTTCACGTCGACGGTGATCTTCTTGGACAGATCGCCGCGGGCAACCGCGGTGGTCACCTCAGCGATGTTGCGGACCTGTCCGGTAAGGTTGTCGGCCATAAGGTTGACGTTGTCGGTCAAGTCCTTCCAGGTACCGGCGACCCCTGGCACCTGCGCCTGGCCGCCGAGCTTGCCCTCGGTGCCGACCTCGCGGGCGACGCGGGTCACTTCCGAGGCGAAGCCGTTGAGCTGGTCGACCATGACGTTGATCGTGTTCTTCAGCTCGAGGATCTCGCCCTTCACGTCGACGGTGATCTTCTTCGACAAGTCCCCTGACGCCACCGCGGTCGTGACCTCGGCGATGTTGCGGACCTGTCCGGTGAGGTTGTCGGCCATCAGGTTGACGTTGTCGGTTAGGTCCTTCCAGGTGCCGCCGACGCCGGGCACCTGTGCCTGGCCGCCGAGCTTGCCCTCGGTGCCGACCTCGCGGGCGACGCGGGTCACCTCCGAGGCGAAGGAGTTGAGCTGGTCGACCATCGTGTTGATGGTGTTCTTCAACTCGAGGATCTCGCCCTTCACGTCGACGGTGATCTTCTTCGACAAATCCCCCGACGCCACCGCCGTCGTCACCTCGGCGATGTTGCGGACCTGTCCGGTGAGGTTGTCGGCCATCAGGTTGACGTTGTCGGTCAAGTCCTTCCAGGTGCCGGCGACGCCTTCGACGCGCGCCTGGCCGCCGAGCTTGCCTTCGGTGCCGACCTCGCGGGCGACGCGGGTGACTTCCGAGGCGAAGGAGTTGAGCTGGTCGACCATGACGTTGATGGTGTTCTTCAACTCGAGGATCTCGCCTTTCACCTCCACCGTGATCTTCTTCGACAAGTCTCCAGATGCCACGGCGGTCGTCACGTCGGCGATATTGCGGACCTGGCCGGTCAGGTTTGCGGCCATCAGGTTGACGTTGTCGGTGAGGTCCTTCCAGGTGCCGGCGACGCCCCTTACCTGCGCCTGGCCGCCAAGCTTGCCCTCGGTGCCGACCTCGCGCGCCACGCGCGTCACCTCGGACGCGAAGGAGGCGAGCTGCTCGACCATGGTATTGACCACCTTGCCGATGCGGAGGAACTCGCCGCGGAGCGCACGACCGTCAATCTCGACCGCCATCGCCTGCGACAGGTCGCCTTTGGCAACCGCTCCGATGACGCGGGCGACCTCGGCGGTCGGCTGCACCATGTCCTCGATCAGTTCGTTGATCGACCGGATCGCTCTCTCCCAGCCGCCGGTGGCCGATTTCACCCGCGCCCGCTGCGTGATCTTGCCTTCTTTGCCGACCACGACCGACAGCCTGCCGAGCTCGTCGGTGATCTGCTGGTTGATATCGACAACTTCATTGAAGAGTTGCGCGATTTCGCCGTCGGGGCCGGAGAAATCCTCGCTCAGCCGAACAGAGAAATCTCCGCGCCGAAGGGCACGAAGAACGGAAACCAATTGGCGGCGATCGAGGCCGTCAGCGGGTACATGCGCGTTCACTCCTAGGGCTCCCTGTTCCCCCCCCCGGCAAAGTGGTTGCCATGCCCCCATGGCCGCTCGCGCAAGGTCATAGCACGACAGATGGACCCGTTGGCCACAAAAATATTACGACGAAAGAATGGCTTGCCAGCCTGTCTCGGTTGCCTTTAGGGTCGCCGGGGCTGAGGAGCGTACAGGTATGAAGGCTCGCCGGTGCCGACATCTTCGGAGCAGATACTTGCCAACTTCATTCGGGCACCTGCGGGTCGGTCTGGACGCTGGAACTGTTGCTGATCCTCGCTCGCTATCCGGATCGGGTCTGGAGCGAGACCGAATTGGTTTAGGTGCTTCGCGCGAGCGAGCTGATCGTCACCCGCGCTCTCGACGAGCTGACGGTCGCGGGGGTCGTCGCCGCTGAACGCGGTCAAATGATTCGCTATAGCCCAACATCGGTAAAGCTGGCGGAGATGGTCATGCTCGTCGATCGCTTTTACGTCCGGGCGCCCGATAAGGTCCGTCGCATTATCGCGACCGCGCGAGCGGGTGCGCTCGAGGCTTTCGCCGACGCCTTCGGATCGGGAGGGATCCGGAATGACGACGTATCTGCCATCGCTCGTCTATCTGCTTTGCGTCGCGGCCAGCTGTCTCTGCGCCTATATGCTCGGGCGCAGCTATCGCAGGTCGCGGGCCAGCCTGCTGTGGTGGAGTTCGATCCTGCTTCGCGCTGCTAGCGATCAACAACCTGCTCCTCGTGGTCGATCTGATGGTGATCGACTTGATAAGCCTCCAGCTACCCCGAACGGTCGTGAATCTGGCCGCAGTGTCGACCCTGCTCTTCGGGTTCATATGGAACGGTGAGGATTGATGCTGATATCCTTCCTGAGCGGCGCCGTCGTGTTCGGTTTCCTGCTCGCGGGGTTGTTCTTCGCGCGTTTCTGGCGACGCACCCGCGACGAGCTCTTCCTCGCCTTTTCGCTTGCCTTCGTACTGCTTGGCGTCGGTCAGGCCGCTATTCTCCTTGCCAACAATTTTCTCGAGGAGCGAAGCTGGGCCTATCTTCCCCGCCTCGCGGCGTTCGCACTGATCATCATTGCCATCGCAAGAAAAAACCGCGGCTGACGCGGGTTGGCATCGACGGCGAAATCATGCGGCTTCAAGAAGGCGTATCGCCTGGGCGCGCGCCTCTGCGGTAACCTCGGCCCCCGATAGCATACGGGCAATCTCCTCCCGCCGTTCGGAAGGATCGAGCGGACGGACACCGGTGCGGGTGACGAGCCCGTCATGGCTTTTGGCGATCAGCCAGTGGCGCAGGCCGCGGGCCGCCACCTGGGGGCTGTGTGTCACGACAAGCAACTGCGCCCCCGCCGCGAGCCGCTGGAGGCGCTCGCCGATCGCGCTGGCAACGGCGCCGCCGACGCCGCGATCGATCTCGTCGAAGATCATCGTCGTCGCCGAGCCCCGCTCGGCCAGCGCAACCTTGAGCGCGAGGATGAAGCGGGACAACTCCCCTCCGCTGGCGATCTTGATCAGCGGCGCGAAGGGTGCGCCGGGATTCGTCGATATCTCGAACTCCACCCGGTCACGGCCCGAGGCGGACCAGCTTCCCTCCGGCAATGGCTCGACCACCGTGCGGAAACGGGCGGCGTCAAGCTTAAGCGGTGCGAGTTCGGTCGCCACGGCCGAGTCGAGGGACGCCGCGGCCTGGGATCGCGCCGCCGTCAAAGCGCGAGCGGAGTCTTCGAAGGCTTGCCTTGCCCGCTTCGCTTGCACTTCGAGTTGGGCGATCCCGACGTCGCCCGCCTCGATCCGATCCAGTCGTGCCGCCAGTTCTTCACGAAGCGCGGCGAGCGCGTCGGGTTCCACCCGATGCTTGCGGGCGAAGGCGCGCAGATCGAACAGGCGGGTTTCGGCGGCTTCAAGCCGGTCGGGATCGAACCGCATAGCCTCGGCGGCTGCGGCCAACTTGTCCTCTGCCTCGGCGGCTTCGATAACGGCCCGATCTAGCGCTGCCAGCGCCTCCGACAACAGCGGATGATCCGCGGCGATTCTATCAAGACGGCGAGCTGCCAGACGCAACGCGGAGAGGCCGCCCTCCGAACCGTCGAGGTAGGCGGTTATGGTCGCCAGATCATCGGCGAGCTTTGCGCCCTTTTGCATGTCCGACCGATCGGCGGCGAGCGCCGCCTCCTCGCCGGCAAGGGGGGCGAGGCGGGTAAGCTCGTCGACGGCATGGACAAGCCATTCACGATCACGCGCCGCGTTGTCGATGTCTGCTCGCGACGTCTCAAGTGCATCCTCCGCTTCACGCCAGGCGCGATAGGCGGCGGCCACGGCAGCTACGTCGAGGTGGCCGAAGCTGTCGAGCAACGCGCGGTGGCCGCGCGGGTTGAGCAGGCCGCGATCGTCGTGCTGTCCATGGACCTCCACCAGCATGGAGCCCAGTTCGCGCAATGTGCCGGCGGAGGCCGGCTGATCGTTGATGAAGGCCCGGCTGCCACCGTCCGACTTCACCTGGCGGCGGATCACTAGCGGCTCGCCCGGCTCGATCTCGAACCCGTTGTCAGTGACGAGCGCGACGGCGGGGTGGCCCGCAGGCAGTTCGAAGCTCGCGGTTACGATGGCCTGACCGGCGCCGCTGCGAACGAGCCCGCTATCCGCGCGTGCGCCCAGGGCCAGGCCGAGCGCGTCGAGCAGGATCGACTTGCCCGCTCCGGTTTCGCCCGTCAGCGTGCCTAGCCCCGCGCCGAATTCGAGATCGAGCGCCTCGATCAATATGACGTCGCGGATGGAGAGCGCGGTCAGCATGCGGACAAGTGTAGAACATCGGCCGCACCGACGCCAAGGGGGCGCTGCGTCAGCCGCTGGCGCGCTTACGCCGGGTTTCCCAACCCTTCTTCGCGGCGGCCGAACGTTTCGCCTGGCTCTGGCTGGATCCGGATCGCTGCCCGCCACGGCGCGCGGAGACATGACTGTCCTTCTTTCCACGGCCTGAGCCCGATTTGTTGCCGCCCCCCGACTCCTTGTTGACGGTGGCCCAGGCGCGGCGTTCGGCCTCCTTCTCGCCGACGCCCCGGTCTTCATATCCTTTTTCGATATGCTCGGCCTTGCGCTTCTGCTTGTCGCTATAGCTGCTCTTGTCGCCTCTCGGCATCTCACGTCTCCTGTCGAATCGAAATCAGGAAAACGCACTATCGTCCGGCGAGTTCAGTCCTCTCGGCGCCTGCACTGGTGACCCTGCGGGCGAAGGCGAGCAGGTCGTCGAGTATCGGCGCCTTTCCTCGAAAGGGCCGGGCAAGGGCGGTTACGATGCCAACATGGCCGAGACCGGAATAGATTTTCAACTCCGATACGGCGCCGGCCGCCCGCAGCTTCCGGTCGAGGTTTATAGAGTTTTTCGGCCAGACCGTTTGGTCCTGCTCGCCATGCAGCAGCAGCACCGCAGGCGCGCTCTTGTCGGCATAGGTGATCGGCTGGGTCTCGTCCGGCCGCGGCCAGCCGCCGAATGTGCGGGTAGGCACCGGCCCGTCAAGCGGCAGAAAATCGTAAGGGCCGGCAAGCCCGGCGAAGCCCTTGATGGCCGAGCGATCGACGCCGAGAAAGCGCGGATCGAGGGCTAGCATCGCCGCATTATAGGCCCCAGCCGAGTGCCCCACCAATATGATCTTGTCCGGATCGGCGCCATAATTGCGCGCGTGGGTGCGGACCCACTTCGTTGCGGTCGCGCAATCTTCGATGAAGCCGGGAAAATAGACCTCCGGTACGAGGCGGTAATCCGGAACGACGACGAGGAAGCCGCCAGCTGCCAAGGCGCGCGCGGCAAAATGATAGCCCTCGCGCGTTCCGTTGGCCCAGGAGCCGCCATAGATGAAGATGATGACCGGCAGCGGTCGGTCGCCGCGCGCGACGGGCGCATAAATATCAAGTTTGTGGCGGGGACCTGGACCATAAGCGACGTCCGACGCGACCTTGCGGCTCGCACCATCCTTCGGCATGATCGTATCGAAAGCTCGCAGCGGCGAGCAGGCCGCCGCGACGAGCGCGCCGCAAATCAAAAGGGCAAGGCCCGCTATCGTCAGTTTTGTCATGTGAACTTAATAGAGAATGCGAGCATTTACGCCACTCGACAGCAGCGGGTTGCGTTTGGGCTTATGTCTTCCGTCACCGTCAAGGAGAGTTGAGATGATCGTTCGCAGTGCATCGGCGCAATATTCGGGGCTGGGTAAGGAGGGCAAGGGCAGCGTCTCGACGCAATCCGGCGTGCTCGACAGGCAGCCATATGGCTTCAATACGCGTTTCGAGGACGGCAAGGGCACCAATCCCGAGGAGTTGATCGCGGCGGCACACGCATCGTGTTTCACAATGGCGCTAAGCTTCGCGCTGGCCCGCGCCGGCTTTGCCGATGGTGAACTCGATACCACCGCCAAGGTATCGCTCGAGAAGGACGGGGACGGCTTCAAGGTGAGCAAATCGGCGTTGACGCTGAATGCGAAGGTTCCCGGCATCTCCGCCGATCAGTTTGCCACGCTCGCCGACGATGCCAAAGCGAACTGTCCAATCTCCAAGCTGTTAAACGCCGAAGTGACGTTGGAAAAAAGTTTGGCATGACGAAAGAAGGGGGCCGGATGGCCCCCTTCGATACGGTCTTTAAAAGCGTCGCAGCTATGACGCGCCCTGCTCACGATCGCGCCCGGATTGGCGGTCACCCGACTGGCTGTCGGAGCCTTGCCCCTGGCCGCCCTGCTTGTTCTGCTGCCGGTCGACCGAGCCGGACCGCTGCTGGTCCTGCTGGTCATAGCCACCGGTCGAGTTTCCTCGCTGATCTTGCGAACTGCCTTGCTGGTTCTGCTGGCGTTCGAGCGAACCTTGACGGTCCTGGCCCTGCTGACCGGCGCTCCCGGTCTGGCTCGCGCCAGCTCCGGCCTGCGAGTCACTGCTCGACCCGCCCTGTTGTCCTTGCTGCGCCTGGCGCTGGCGTTCCATCTGCTGTTCCCGTTCCTGATCTTGCTGGCGATTGGGATGAGGATCCTGGCTCATCTCGTTGCGATCCGATCCGCCTTGGCGATTCTCGTCCATGACATCTCTCTCCTGTATATATCCCGGGAGCGGGATGCGCGGATAACGGGCCGCGCGCTGGCCTCGTTCCCTTCGTTTCGGGTAGCTCGTCGATCCGCAGACGATTGAGGATGGAACCCAATGGGGAAGATTCAACGAGTTGCCGCTGCCGCCATCTCCGCCTAACAGGCTCGCCATGAGTAAGGGAGAAAGCATGTCGCAGCCGTTGAGGGTGGCACTCGCGGGGCTTGGAACGGTCGGCGCCGGCGTCATCAAATTGATAGACGAGAATCGTGCGCTGATCGAGCGCCGAGCAGGCAGGCCGCTAGAGATCGTGGCGGTTTCCGCGCGCGATCGTTCGCGCGACCGCGGTGTCGATATCGGCCGCTTCGCATGGGTCGACGACGCAACCACCCTTGCCGCCGCCGAGAATGTGGACGTGGTCGTCGAGCTGGTCGGGGGCGCGGACGGTCCGGCGCTGACGCTGGCCAGGGAAACGCTCAGGGCGGGCAAGGCCTTCGTCACTGCCAACAAGGCGATGATCGCCCATCACGGGCTCGAGCTGGCGGAGGCCGCGGAACGGCGCGGTGTCGCGCTGAAATATGAGGCGGCGGTGGCCGGCGGCATCCCGGTGATCAAGGGGCTGCGCGAAGGCGCCGCCGCCAACGCGATCTCGCATGTGCTGGGCATCCTCAACGGCACCTGCAACTATATCCTCTCCGAGATGGAAGAGAATGGCAGCGATTTCGACGCCGTTCTCGCCGAGGCTCAGCGGCTGGGCTATGCCGAGGCCGATCCGAGCTTCGACATCGACGGGATCGATGCGGCGCATAAGCTGGCGATCCTCTCGAGCCTGGCCTTCGGGACGGCGGTGGATTTCGATGCGGTCGAGATCACCGGCATTCGCCATGTCTCTGCCGCCGACATCGCCGAGGCGGCAGCGCTGGGCTATCGTGTCCGCCTGGTCGGCTACGGCGATGCGAGCAGCAGGGGGCTGTTCCAGCGCATTCATCCATGCCTGGTGCCGCTCAGCCATCCACTCGCCCATGTCTCGGGTTCGCTCAACGCCGTGGTGGCGCATGGCAATTTCGTCGGCCGCTTGTTTTTCCAGGGCCGCGGCGCGGGCGAGGGGCCGACTGCCTCGGCGGTCGTCGCCGATCTGATAGACATCGCCCGCGGCGAGACGGGACCGGCTTTCGCGATGCCGGTAGGGGCACTCGCCAAGCCGCGTGCGGCGTCCGCGGCAGACCGGCGCGGTCGAGCCTATCTGCGTTTTAACGTCGCCGACCGGCCCGGTGTGCTGGCGGAGATCACCGCCGCGATGCGCGACGCCGGCGTTTCAATCGAAAGCCTCATCCAGCGGGGAACGGCCGAGGATAGCGGTGACGTTCTGATAGCCATGGTCACCCACCTCGGGCCCGAGCGCGCGGTGGTCGACGCGCTCGACCGCCTGGATGGCTCCCAGAGCCTGACCGGCAAACCCATGTTGATGCATATATTGGACGATTGAACGCGGACTTCTCGACAACGTCATAACTCCCGCTTAATCGCATCCAATCCTCAAGAAATGAAAGAGGCGGTTTCTCGAAATGGTTATGGCAAGCAAAGCGCTCGACCGGGTTCTGGTCCTGGAGATGGTGCGCGTGACCGAAGCGGCGGCAATCGCTGCCTCCAGGCTGGTGGGCCGCGGCAACGAGAAGGCGGCCGACCATGCCGCAGTGGAGGCGATGCGCGCAGCCTTCAACACGCTTGATTTCGACGGTACCGTCGTGATCGGCGAGGGTGAGCGTGACGAAGCCCCGATGCTGTATATCGGCGAAAAGGTCGGCTGCGGAGTCGGCACCGGTCCTAAGATCGACATCGCGCTCGACCCGCTCGAGGGCACGACGATCACTGCCAAGGCCGGGCCGAACGCGCTCGCCGTGCTCGCCATCGCGGAGGAGGGCGGCCTTCTGAACGCGCCCGACGTCTATATGGACAAGCTGGCGATCGGGCCCGGCTATGCGCCGGGACTGGTCGACCTCAACAAAAGTCCGACGGAGAACATCAGCGCCGTCGCCAAGGCCAAGGGGGTTCAGCCGAACGAAATCATCGCCTGCGTGCTCGATCGCCCCCGGCACGAGAAGCTGATCGCCGAGCTGCGTTCGATCGGCTGCGGCATCGTTCTCATCCCCGACGGCGACGTCGCGGGCGTGATCGCGGTCACCAATCCGGAGACGACGATCGATATCTATATGGGTTCGGGTGGCGCGCCCGAGGGGGTACTGGCGGCCGCGGCGCTCAAATGCGTCGGCGGGCAGTTCCAGGGCCGGCTGTTGTTTCGCAACGATGACGAGAAGGGACGCGCGCGCAAATGGGGCGTGACCGATCTCGACCGGATCTATCATCTCGATGATCTGGTGAAGGGCGACGCGATCTTCGCTGCGACCGGCGTCACCGACGGTTCGCTTCTCGATGGCGTCAAGCGCCGTCCGGGGGGCTGCATGACCACGGAGAGCGTGGTGATGCGTGCGTCCTCGGGCACGGTCCGCTGGGTCAAGGGCGAGCACCACAAGGAATATTAGGCTCGGGACCGCCGCGTTGGTTAGCAGCTGAAGGACCGGTCGGCGGAAGTTCAGGATCGACATGGCTGTCGATCGCCTCTGCGGCGAGGTGCCGCCGCATTCGCCAGGCGACGTTGCAGCCATGTCGCTGAGCTCCTAAGCATCGTTCGATGCGTTCTCCGGTCCTCAACGTCACCCGCTCGATCCTCGGCCAGCCCTGGCACTGGCGGGGCGGAGTAGTCGATGGGGTCGACGGTTTCGAGGCCGACGACCTGGTGACCCAGCTCCTCCTTGCGCGAGGATGCCATCACGACGACATCGAGAGTAATCGTACGCCCACGATACGGGGCTTCATGCCCGATCCATCGATCTTCCAGGACATGGATGCCGCCGCCGAACGGCTCGCCGATGCGGTCGAGCGCGTCGAGCCGGTAACCATCTTCGGCGACTATGACGTTGACGGCGCGACGTCGGCGGCGCTGCTCACGCGCCTGCTGCGCGACCTCGGCCTCGATCCCGGCATCTATATTCCCGATCGGCTGATGGAGGGCTACGGTCCCTCCGGCGAGGCGCTGCTGGGCATAGGCAAGGGCGGGACGAGGCTGATCGTCACGGTGGATTGCGGGGCTCAGGCATTCGAGGCACTCGCGCTCGCTTCGTCCGCCGGCATCGACGTGATCGTGGTCGACCATCACAAATGCGCAGCCGAACTGCCCCGCGCCTTCGCGATGGTGAACCCCAACCGGCTGGACGAGGCCGAGGGTGCCGCGCATGGCCATCTGGCGGCCGTTGGCGTAGCCTTCCTGCTCGGCGCCGCGCTGCTCCGCACACTCCGGGCACGCGGCTGGTTCACCGGCCGGGCCGAGCCCAGGCTGATGGACCTGCTCGATATCGTCGCGCTCGGTACCGTTGCCGATGTAGCCCCGCTCAGGGGGCTCAATCGCGCTTTCGTTGCCCAGGGGCTCAAGGTGATGGCCGGCCGTCGGAACATCGGCATCGCCGCGTTGATCGATGCCTCGCGGCTCGATCGTGCGCCGACCTGCACCGATCTCGGCTTCGCGCTCGGGCCACGGATCAATGCCGGGGGCCGGATCGGCAAGTCCGATCTCGGGGTCCGCCTGCTGACCACCAGCGATCGGGAAGAGGCGCGGATCATCGCGGTCGAGCTCGACCGCTTGAATGAGGAACGCCGCGCGATCGAGCGCGCCGTCCAGGACGAGGCCGAGGCAGCGGCCGCGACCCAGGGCAATCGCGCGGTGGCCATCGTCGCAGGCGGCGGCTGGCACCCGGGGGTGATCGGTATCGTCGCAGGCCGCCTGAAGGAAAAGCTCGGCCGGCCGGCGATCGTGATCGCCCTCGACGAGAATGGCGTCGGCAAGGGCTCGGGACGGTCGATCGGCGGAGTCGATCTCGGCGCGGCGGTGCTGTCAGCGAAGGAAGCGGGCTTGCTTGTCGCGGGCGGCGGCCATGCGATGGCGGCGGGATTGACGATAGACGCCGGCAAGGTCGATGCACTGGCGGACTACCTCGAGGAACGCCTGTCGCGCGATGTGGCGGCGGCATGCGACGATCGCGCGCTGCTGCTCGACGCCGTCGTTTCGGCCGGGGGCGTTTCCGCTTCGCTGGTGGAGGCGCTCGAAGCGGGCGGCCCTTATGGTGCCGGCTGGCCCGCGCCGCGTATCGCCGCCGGCGCGGTCAGGATCGTGAAGGCGGATATCGTCGGCAGCGGCCATGTCCGCACGATCGTCGCCGGCCGCGACGGCCGGTCGATCAAGGCGATGGCCTTCCGTGCCGCCGAGAGCCCGCTGGGCCAGGCGCTGCTCGGCGCGGGACGCGAGCGCAGCCTCTGGATCGCCGGCCGCCCCAGGATCGACGAGTGGGGTGGAGGGCGTGCCGCCGAGCTGCATATCGAGGATGCCGCCTGGGCAGACTGATTTCGGCCCTTATTCGCATGCCCGGCCTTGACCACCCGCCACCGCTATCCTAATCGCCCGCCACGCACGCCGCGCGGCCCCATCGTCTAGCGGTCTAGGACGTCGCCCTTTCACGGCGAAAACACGGGTTCGAGTCCCGTTGGGGTCACCAAACCGCGCCCGCGCACCGGGAGCGAAGCGAGATTGGCGCGCTCCCAAACCGCACGGACGGGCCTACTCCTCCTCGGCGAACGGATCGAAGTCGCTTTTCGGCAGGAGCAGGGTAAAGCAGGTGCCGCTGCCCGGTTCGCTTTCGCAGCTTATCCTGCCGTGATGGCGCATGACGACGGTGCGAACGAAGGCGAGCCCGAGGCCGACGCCTTCGCGGGACCCCTGCTGGAACGGCGTGAACAACTGGCCGAGCTGCGTCGCCGACATGCCCGCGCCATCATCCTCGACGGTCAGCCGGATCGCACCGTCGGCTTCCGTCAGCCGGCACCGGACTTGCTGGCCGGGCTCGCTATATTTGATCGCATTGCCGATCAGGTTGAGCACGGCGCGGGTGAGCAGTTGGCGATCGCCGTCAGTGAAATGGGGATCGTCGATGCCCGCTATGTCGACCCGGATGCGCCGCGCGCGAGCTTGCGGGAAAAGCGCGTCGGCAGCGTCGATCACCACGTCGTTGAGATCGACCGGCTCGTTGGCCAGTGGCTTCGACTCCGCGCGCGCGAGCTGGACGAAGTCCTCGGCGAGGTCGAGCGTCCGGCGAGCAAGCTTCTCGATGCGCTGGCCGACCGCCTTCGGCACCCCCGCATCCGGACCGTCGAGAAGGGTAAGGATGGCGGATTGCGGCGCGCGCATGTCGTGGCTCAGCAACTGCAGCGCCTCGTCGCGGTGCCGCTCGGCCCGCTTGAGCCGACCGATGTCGACGATCCGGATGATCCATCCCACCGGCGCATTGGCGGCGTCGCGCTGCATGACGTAGCGCAACTCGAAGCTGCCTCCGTCCTCGGTTGCGGCCTCGCCCGCGCCCTGCTCGCCGGCGCCCGGCGTGAAGGGTGATAGGGGGCGTTCGTCGATCGGACGCATCCGGGCAAGCAGTGCCCGCAGATCGGCACCGTGCCGAACGGAGACGCCCAGGCGTGCGCCGAGGCGCTCCCCCTCGGCATTGGCCAGCGCGAGCCGGCCATCGAGGGTGCTGAGGAACAGCGCGTCGGGCAGGGCGCCGAGCGCATCGGAGAGGAACCGGCGCAGATCACGCAGCCGGTCGATCGCATCCTGAAGCAGGCTTGCCTGCAGCGTCACCTCGCGTTGCACCGCAATCGTCCGCGAGCGGCGCGGGAACGAATCCCCCTCGCGTTGCAGTTTATCCAGTTCGTCGGTGATATAGGCTCCGATCGCCTGCAGGCGCCGCCAGCCCCAGACGGGGTAGACGAAGAGCAGGCCGACCAGGGCAGCGCTGGGCGGGAGCCAGTATCCGGCAGAAGCGAGCAGCCCGAAGCTGCCGATGATCCAGCCGACGGCGATGGCGAGGGCGAGCCGGGCATTGCCTTTCGGTCCCAGCCGCAGAAATCCCACGAGCAGCAGCCAGAGCGAACCGAGTGCCGCCGCCAGCGTCACCGCCGGGGATGCCGGCACGATCGCCGTTCGCCGGAGAAGCGTATCGAGAAGGTGCGCCTGAATCTCGACGCCCGCCATCTGACTGGTGGGCCCCGATGTCGGCGTCGGGAAGCTGTCGCCCAGACCTTCGGCGGTGGCGCCGATCAGCACGCGGCGCCCGGCGATCAATTCGGCAGGCACGCGGCCTTCGAGCAAATCAACGAAAGAAATGGTACGCAGATGGCCGGCCGGGCCGCCATAGGGAATGAGCACCGGGCGGCTCTGCCACAGGCCGCGTCTTTTGCGTGTCGCGTCGCCTTTTGGACGCAGGCCCGCCATCAGCGCGCCAAGCTGAAGCCAGGACCGGCCATCGCCGCCTTCCTCAAGGTAGATTTTGCGGATGACCTTGTCGCCGTCGAAGTGGAGATTGACCTGAGCGAGGCCGGCTGCGGCACCCGCGAGCCGGCCGGCGGGGAGGCCGATGTCATAGGGTGCGCCATTGCTCCCGGGCACATCGAGCACCACCGGTAGGTAGGTCGGGCTCAGCCTGACCGCGGCGGCGAGGCGCGCATCGTCCGCGGTCGGCTCGACGAACAGCACGTCATATCCGACCGTGCGGGGATGGACTCTGGCAAGCTGCTCGAGCGCCTGCGCGTGGACGGTCCGTGGCCAGGGCCAGCGGCCGATCGCCTTCAGGCTTCGATTGTCGATCGCAACCACGAGGATGTCGTCGGGCGGAGGACGTTTGTCGGCGATCAGCGCCCGATCATAGATGATGTTGTCGAGGCGGTCGGTCAGCCGGCCGACGACGAGCGCCACGACCAGCAACGTCGCGGCGAGCGCGACCGCTGCCCATTCAGTGTATAGACGAGCGGGGGGCGACGGCGGTCGAATCGGGTCGGCCATAGATGCTTATGTCGTCATCCGACGGCTGCGGTATGCCACGCCCGGATCTATCGAGCGCATAGATGCGTGACCGGCCTTCAAGGCCGGACTCGGCGATCGCGGTAAGCCGGACGTAGAAGCGGATGCCGAGCATTCCGCCGAAGCTCGCGCTGGGAGCAGCCGTGACCTTTTCGGCGAACACCTGCTTGAACTGCAGATCGTTCGCGAGCTCGGTTCGGTAGCTCGTCGCGCCCTCGACCGCACCGATCGTGATGACGACGCCATCGGTTCCTTCGCGCGCGATCCGCTCAAGCTTCGGCCAGGGCAGCAGCGCGACCGGCGCGCCGACCCCCGCAGGCGTGACGAATATGCCAAAGCCGCGCGGGACGGATACCTCGTCCCCCCCGGCGGCGCCCGCGACGCCGACCGTCCCGCCGACCACCTCGGTCGCAGCCCGCGCGCCGCTTGGATCGAGCGCTACCCGGAATTCGGTTCCGCGTACCGCGGACACCGACAGCGGCGTCGTCACCCGGAAAGTCGGGGAGGTTGCCTTGCTGGGCGTCACAGACGAGGTCGAACGGCCGGCCTCGAGACGGAAATTCCGGTCGAGTGCGCCGGTCAGCAGGATGCGCCTGAGCTGTTCGACCTGGATCCGGCTTTGGGACGGCAGCGAGATGGTACTGCGGTCGGGCAGCTCGATGGTCACGAACGCATTCTCTCCGGTCTGGACGTGTGTTCCCTGACGGATCGGCATGCCGAGGGCCGCGTTACGCCCGTCGACGCTGACCGAACCGCGAAAGGAAGCGACGCGTCCGGCGATCGGTTCGGTGCGGAGCAGCCGCTCGGGAAACAGCAGGACCGTGCCCGCGGGTATCTTATAAGGGTCGGCGACCTTGTTGAGCGTTTGCACCGAACGATAATCGTCGGGCCGCAACATGTAGCGTGTCGCGAGCCCGATCAGGGTCTCGCCGTTCTTGATCGTATAGCGGACGGGCTGGTCGGCCGCGAGCGCCGCCCCGGCCGTCCCCGCGACCATCGTGGCCAACAGGGTGCTGAGCAGTGCGGGGATCAACATCTTTCCCATCGTTCAGCTCCTGGCCCCGTCGGCCTCGATAGCCTCCAGGCGATAGCCATAGCTATAGACCGGGCTGAGGCGAAAGCCGCGCTCGGGGCGTAAGCCGAGCTTGGCGCGGATACGCGAGATATGCGCGTCGAGCGTGCGCGTCGGAAGATCGGGATTGCGCCCCCAGACCATCTCGAGCAGATAGGATCGCGACAACGGCCGATGCAGGTTTCGAAACAAGGTGGCCGCCAGTTCATATTCCTTTGCCGTCAGCACCACCGTCTCGCCCTCTACCGAGATCGCCTGCCGCGCGGGCTGGAAATGGTAGGGGCCGTAGCTCTCATTGGCCGCGCCGGCTTCGCGGGGGCCGGTCCGACGGTGGATCGCGGTGATGCGAGCCAGCAGGACCGCGGGCTGGACCGGCTTGATGATATAGTCGTCCGCGCCGGCATTGAGGCCGGCTATGATGTCGTCGTCGCTGTTGCGATTTGTCAGCAGCAACGAAGGGACGGGCTTGTCGATATTGTCCCGCATCCACGTTATGATCTCGACCCCGCTTTTATCGGGCATGTTCCAGTCGAGGACGACGAGATCGAAGGTCTCCTGGCGGAGGCGCGTCGCCAATGCGCGCGCGTCCGGGAATTCGTAGCAGCGGTGGCCGGCCTCGATCAGCGTCTGGGATACGAATGCCCGCGCCGCCGGTTCATCGTCGAGCACCGCGATCCGCATGCTATCGCTTTGGCTCAGGGGCGTCGATCGAGAGTCCATGATGCGCAGCATGCCCGCTCGAAAATGCTATTCCAAGACAAAGCCGCTCCGTAGCTGACATTCCGCATCCCCACGCTGGCTGCCGAAACGTCGAGCTTAGACGGGCGTGCGGGCTACGGATTGTCAGTAACTGCAAAATTACAATTGTTTACAGCCGCACTCGTGGGTTCGCCTTAAGGTCGAGATGGTGGCGCCGACTTGTGCGGGGATCGGGGGGCCGACCGGGGGAACTATCCCCCGCCGGCGGTCCGTCACGCCCGGACGGACGATGCTCGCGTGCCGGCGTCACCAACCTCGGGCCGGTACCTCGGGCCAGAATCAGATGAACTGGGCGATCGCGTGCAGGCCGATGCCGATCAGGCCTCCGACGATCGTGCCATTGACCCTGATATATTGCAGGTCGCGACCGACGGCATTTTCGAGCTGGAGCGTCACCGTCCGCGCGTCCCAACTGCGAACCGTTGCGGAAACCAGCGTGACGATGCCGTCTCCATAGTCGGCGACGAGACCGACTGCCATGCGCCGGGTCAGACGGTTGACCGTACGCTTGAGCGCAGGGTCGGTCTGCAGCGTGCCGCCGAGCTGCCTGAGCGCATCGCCGACCTGCCCCCCGAGCGCCGCCTCGGGGTCGCGTGCGGCCTGAATGAGTTTCACGCGGGCGTTCTGCCAGAGCCGATCGAGCCATGCGGCCACAGCGGGGCTTGAGATCAGGTCGGCCTTGGCGGCCGCGACCTTGGCGCGGGTTTCTGCATCATGCTGCAACCTATGGGCAAGTTGCTCCAGACCCTCCTGTGCCTTGAGGCGAAGCGGATGCATCGGGTCGCGCTCCATCTGATCAAGCAGCTTGTGCAACCCTTCGACGATCGCGCCCGACAGTTTCTCGTCGAGGCCCGTCCAGCGCATGAACTTGCCGGTGCGGGACTGAACCATGTCGTGGATCATGCCCTCGTTGTGCAGGAGCACGCGGCCTCCCCAGGCGATGATGCCATCCAGCATCTCGGCGTGGCGATTCTCGACGATCGCCGCGTCGAGCGCCCGGCCGAGGACGGGAGAGATTTCGAGGTTGCGGAGCCGGTCGGCGAGGGCGCCCTTCACCGTTGCTCCGAACCTCTCATCGCCGAGCGATTCGAGGATCGTCGCAAGCGCGCGACCTATGCTGGCCCGGGTTCGCCCGCCCTGCGGCGGATTGGCGAGCAGGCGCCCGATTGCGCCGGCGCCGTCGACGCCAAGCATGCGGCGTGCCACGACAGACGAGGTGAGAAAGTTGGTGCGCAGGAATAGGGCCAGGCTGTCGCCGATCCGGTTCTTGTTGCGCGGGATGATCGCGGTATGGGGGATCGGCAGCCCGAGCGGGTGACGGAAGAGCGCGGTGACGGCGAACCAGTCGGCGAGTCCGCCGACCATGGCGGCCTCGGCGAAGGCGCGCAGATAGCCCCAGCCAATGAATGCATCCGGCGCCTCCCGTGCGCGGGCGAGTAGATAAAGGCCCGCCATGATGACCAGCAGGCCCGATGCGAAGATCCGCATACCGCGCACCCCGCCCTGGGCGGGGTTGAAGCGGTCCAGGCCTGAAGCGCGAAGCAAGCTCATTGCGTCAGAATGGCTGGTCCGCACGATTGTTCAACCGAAACGAGGTATGTCGTTTTGCGCGCAGTGGCGGAGCGGCGCGCGGACCGCTGTCACTCGGCCGGTTGCGGAGGGGCCGCGCCCAGCTTGTGCTCTTCATCATTGACCAGCAAGCGTCCCAGTTTGGGCGCAATCCATTTCTCGAGGTCGTCGGCCAGGGTGAATCCGGCGGGCACGATGACCAGGGTGAGCAGCGTCGACATGGCGATGCCCCCGATCACGCACACCGCCATCGGCGCCCGCCAGCTGCTGTCACCCGACAGGCCGAGGACGATCGGAACCATGCCGGCGATCATTGCGACCGATGTCATCACGATCGGCTGGGCGCGCTTATGCGCAGCTTCCAGTATGGCATCGTAGCGGTTCACGCCGCGACGCATCTCCTCGATCGCAAAATCGACAAGCAGGATCGAATTCTTCGCGACGATGCCGAGCAGCATCAGCAGGCCGATATAGACCGGCATCGAGATCGACATCCCGGCGAGCCTCAGCGCGAGGACGCCCCCGAGCGGAGCGAGAAGCAGCGAGCCCATGTTCACGAATGGCGGCAGGACCCGCTTGTAGAGCAGCACCAGGACAGCGAATACGAGTAGGACACCCGAGATCACGGCGATGGCGAACCCCGCGATGAGGTCGCCCTGAAATTCGTCTTCGCCAAAAGCAACGCGTCTTACGCCGGGCGGAAGATTCTTCATGATATCAGTGCTATCGATGAACTTCTTGGCATCGCCGCTGACCTTGCCGGGCGCCAGATCGGCGCCGACGACGACGCGGCGGACCTGACCGTAGCGCTGGATCTGCGAGGGGCCGGCACCGAATTTGACGTCCGCAACCACCTTGAGCGGAACGCTACCGCCCGTCGAGGTCTGCACAGGCATGTTCTCGATCGTCGACAGGTCCCGGCGGGAGCTTTCCGCGATCGAGACCCGGATGGGGACCTGCCGGTCGCTGAGCGAGAACTTGGCCATGTTCTGCTCGATGTCCCCCAGCGTCGCGATCCGGATGGCATTGCTGAGCGCTGCGGTGGTCACGCCAAGATCGGCGGCGATATCCAGCCGCGGCGTGATGATCAATTCAGGCCGCTGGACATCGCCATCGATGCGCGGGTCGCGGATCAGCGCGCTTTTGCGCATCTCCGCGACCAGCTCGTTGGCACTGTGCTGAAGCTTCAGATGATCGTCGCCGGCCAACATGATCGTCAGATCCCGGCCAAGACCGCCGCTCTGTGAGAGGAAGTTGATGCGGGCATCGGGAATCCTGGCGAGCAGGGCGGCGGTCTGCCGCTCGAATTCCACGCTGCTTCGCTCGCGGTCCTTGGCGGGTTTCAGGGTGATGTAAATGCTGGCGAGGCGGCTGTCGCCATTATCGCCGATGACCGCGAAAGCTCCAGCCACTTCGGGTTGTCGGTCGAGGAGTTCGATGACCTGGTCGGTCACCTTCTGCGTGTCCTCCGCCACGCGGGCGCCTGGCGCCAACTCGATCTTAACCGCGCTATAGTCGACATCCATCGGCGGCTGAAATTCCTGCGGGGTGGTGGCGAACAGTACTATCGTCAGTCCGAACGCGGCGATGCCGATCAGGATGGTCTTCCAGCGGTTGACGAGCGACCATCTGAGGACCTCGATATATTTTTCCATCGGCCTGCCGCCACCATGTTCTTTCACTCCCTCGGCCTTCAGGAAATAGGCAGCGATCATCGGCGTTATCAGACGCGCCACGAGCAAGCTCATCAGCACCGCCACGGCGACAGTGAGACCAAATTGCTCGAAGAGCTGGCCCGGTATGCCGGGCATGAATGACACCGGAACGAACACCGCGACGATCGCCATCGTGGTTGCCACCACCGCCAGGCCGATCTCGTCGGCTGCGTCCATCGAGGCCTGATAGGCGGTCTTTCCCATCCGCATGTGGCGCACGATATTCTCGATTTCCACGATCGCGTCGTCGACGAGGATGCCGGCGACCAGGCTGAGCGCGAGCAGGCTGACCGTGTTGAGCGTGAAGCCCATCATCGCCATGAACCAGAAGGTGGGAATGGCCGAGAGCGGGATGGCGAGCGCCGAAATCAGTGTCGCGCGCCAGTCCCGCAGGAAGAAGAAGACGACGATGACGGCCAACACCGAGCCCTCGATCATCGCGTCTATCGCGGAATGATATTGCTGCTTGGTGTAGGTGACGCTGGTGAAGAGTTCACGGAAGCTGACTTTCGGGTTCTGCTCGTGAAGATCGGCAAGAACTTTCTGGACGTTGGCATAGACCTCAACATCCGACGCCCCCTTGGCCTTCTGGATGCCGACCGAGAGCACTTGCCGGCCATTCATTTTGTTGATCTGGCGCTGTTCGGCATAGGCGTCGCGCACCGTTGCGATGTCGGTCAGGCGAACGGTGCGGCCGTCCCCTACCGAGATTTGCGTAGCGCCCAGTTCATGCGCCGAACCGGCATTGCCGAGCACGCGCACCGATTGCTCAGCGCCGGCCAACTCCGCGCGCCCGCCTGCCGCGTTGAGGTTGACGCTGCGTAGGACGTTGTTGACCTGACTGGCGGTAACGCCCTGGGCCTGCATCCGCGCCGGATCGAGGATCACCCGTATTTCGCGGCTGACGCCGCCGCCGCGAAATGCGGCTGCCATGCCTTCGATCGCCTGCAGCCGCTTGATCACCGTATTGTCCGTGAACCAGCTCAGCTGCTCAAGCGTCATATCGACGCTTTCAACCGAGAAATAGCCGAACGGCGCGCCTTCGATGTCCTGGCGTTTGATCTGCGGCTCGAGAATGCCTTCCGGAAGCTCAGAGCGGATCTTGGAGACCGCGTCGCGAACATCGTTGACGGCGCGGTCGACGGGCGTTCCAAGCTGAAATTCCACCTGTGTGGCGGAGCTCCCTTCAGTGACCGTGGACGAGATCGACTTGACGTTGCCGATCGAGGCGACCGCGGCCTCGATCTTTTGGGTGATCTGGGTCTCTATCTCCGTCGGTGCCGCGCCCGGTTGGGTGACCCGCACTTCCGCACTGGGAAAGCTGATGTCGGGCATCTGATTGATGTCCAACCGGGCAAAGCTGACGATCCCGGCTAGCGTTAGCGCGATGAACAGCACGATCGGCGCAATCGGATTCCGGATCGCCCAGGCGGAAATGTTACGCATATCTTCGCCCCTGCTGTTCAGCGAACGGCGGGGGCCGACGCGAGGTGCGGCGTTACGCGATCGCCCGGACTGAGGAAGGCGCCCGCCGAAAGGACGATCCTCTCATTGCCCTGGAGCCCCGCCAGGACCACCACCCCGGCATCAGAAACATCGCCGATCTTGAGGTCACGACGAACGACCTTGCCGTCGTTGTCGACCGCATAGGCATAATAGCCCTTCTCGTCGTTGAGCACCGCGGATTCGGGCAGGCGCGGTGCGATAACCGAGCCGCTTCTGATCGTTACCGACGCGAAGCCGCCCGGGCGAAGCGCGGGATCGTAGCGGAGCTGGATCCGCGCGGTGCCCTGCCGCGTCCGAGGGTCGATCACCGGAGACATTTGCCAGATTGTGCCGGTGAAGACCCGGTTGCTCCCCACCGGCGTCACCTCCGCGCTGTTGCCGGTCCTGAGCCGGGCAAGATCCTGTTCGGCAAGCTGCGCGCGGACTTCCATCTCGCCATCCTTGGCCACGCGGAACAGGGCACCATTCGCTGGTCCGACGACTTGGCCAGGCTCCACCGCGCGGGTCAGGACGAGCCCGGCGGCCGGGGAGCGGATATCGAGGCGGCCAATCTCGGCGCGCGCCTGCTGTAACTGTGCCTGCGCCACGGCGACGCGCGCAGCGGCGGCGTCGCGTGACGCGGTCTTGCGATCGATGTCCGCCTTCGAGATGAAGCCCCGGGCCACCAATGCTCTGGCTCGATCGAGTTCCGATTGGGCGAGGTCGGCATCGGCGCGGGCTACCCGTACCGATGCGGCAAGCGAATTGGCCTGCTGCGCCTGCACCGAACGCTCTATGACCGCCAGCGCCTGTCCGGCCGCCACCCAGTCGCCGGGCTCGACGAGGACCCGAACGACCATGCCGCCTTCGCCTGCCACCCCGACGGGCATTTCGCGTTTCGCGCTGATGGTGCCGTTCGAGGATATCGAGGCTGCCGCCTGGGTGCGGCCCGGAACGATGACCGTCACCGCCGGCGGGGCCGGTTTCGGCGGGTCCGCCTTTTTGGTGCCGAAAATGGTCCAGGCGATCATCGCCACCACCGCCAGAATGACCACGCCGATGATCAGCCGGCGCCGGCGGCGCGTCTGGGCATCGACCTGATCATAGGCGGCATAGTCGGTGTGGATGCCCGGTTCGACGTTCATAGTGGCTCTCGGCGAGGCAGCACGACGGCCGCCATCTTTGTTGGTAACTGTGTCACTCTTATACATCACCCTGCTCAAGGGCCTGCAGCCCTATCGTCCTCGGGCGGGAGGTGGATCGTTTCGAGTCCGAAAGGCGTTCAGCCCCTGTGCAGCGAAGATTGGCCAAAGCCCTAACACGCCGCAGTCTCTGCGGCCAAGCGGGAGCAGATCGAAAATGAAGCATATTCTCAGAGGACCCGTGGCTGCGGGCCTGTGGGCAGTCGTAGTGGCGGGCCCCGCTATGGCCCAGCAGCTCCCATTGCCAATGGGGCCGCACATTGCGGGTACGCGCCTCGACATCATCGCGACGGGCGAGGTCGCCGTGGTCCCCGACATCGCGACTGTCGGTGCGGGCGTAGTCACGCAGGCGGAGAGCGCGAGCGCCGCAATGGCCGAGAATGCCGGCCGGATGGCGGCTACGATTGCGGCGATCCGCAAGGCGGGAATCGCGGACCGGGATATCCAGACCACCGCAATCAACTTGAGCCCACAGTATAAATATGCCGACAATCAGCCGCCGGTCATTACCGGATATCAGGCGTCCGCCCGCGTCACTGTGCGGTTCCGCGACGTGAAGCTTGCGGGCAGGGTGCTGGATTCGCTGGTATCGGCCGGCGCGAACCAGATCGATGGCCCAACATTGTCGAAAGACAACGCCGAGCCGTTGACCGATCAGGCGCGCGAACGCGCGGTCGCTGCAGCAAAGGCACGCGCCCAGCTCTATGCGCGGGCGGCGGGCCTCCAGGTCAAGCGGATCGTCGCGATCAGCGAGGGGTCGGTCGATGCACCGATGCCGCGGCCTATGGCGATGATGATGGCGAGCCAGCGCGGCAAGGAAGCCGACAGCGCGATCGAAGCCGGCGAACAGAAGCTGGCGGTCAGCCTGTCGGTGACGTTCGAACTACAATAGGAAAAGGGGGCCGGCGGTCCGCCGCCGGCCCCCTTCGCGCGGAGTTCGGCTTATCGAACCGCGCCGCGACGGACCAGATTTACGATCGCGAGCAGGATGACGGCGCCGACGAAAGCGCTGATCCACCCATAGACACCGCCGCCGCCGAGCGTCTGTCCGAACAAAACGCCGCCAATGAACGATCCTATGATGCCGACAACGATGTTGAGGATGATGCCCTGCTGCGCGTCAGTGCGCATCACAATGCTGGCGAGCCATCCGATGATGCCCCCTACAATTAAGAAAATAATGAAGTTCATCTTCGTCCTCCTGTTACCCTTTCAGAGCTTCGGCCAGGCCGAAAGCCTTACCGACGAACTACGTTCGAACCAGCGACATGTTCCTGCTGGGCCGATGGTGACGCGCTCGCTGGCCGGTACACTCGCTGGCCGGTACAGAAGTGTGTGGAGCCGCTGACGATCCACGGAAGCAGCCGCGCGCTTCACAGGCGCCAGGAGGCGGTTAGCGGAGGCGGTCGATCAGGCGCACAGCGCCCTTCGGCCCGATAGACGGCGCAAGTCCCTCAAAGCAGAAGCCCGCCCCGGCTTGGCCGGAGCGGGCGCATGTCGAAGCCGTTCTACGACTCAATACTTCTGCTGGCGCTCGTACAGCGACTTGTAATGCTGTATCCGTGTCACCCGCAGGCCGGGCATTCCGGACCGCTCGACCGCGCGCTGCCAGCTGGCAAACTCCTCGGCGCTGAGATCATATCGCTCGCAGACGTCGTCCACGGTGAGCAGCCCGCCGCTGACCGCGGCCACTACCTCCGCCTTGCGGCGGACGACCCATCGCGTGGTACCAGGAGGGGGCAGCGTGTCGAGCGTCAAGGGCTCGCCGAGCGGGCCGATGACCTGGTGTGGACGGATCTTTTGATTCTCAAGCATACTTTACCTCGACTTGGTCGCTGTACCGTGACGTGTTTTGCGATCCCGTCCCTAGCGGTCCGGCGATCAATGAAGCTTTGCGCAGAAGGGTAAATGTGCGCGTCATTTGTCTTGCGCACCGGTAAAGCGCGCGGCGGCGGCGGCATGGAAGCTGCCATTGGCCGGTCCGATCGATTTTGGCCCGCCTGGCGCTGCGCTGAGGGCCGCGACCGCCGCATGTGCAGGAAGGCGGGGATCGGTTGTCCCGCCGCCATCCTGAGCCATCCGCGCGGTCGGCATGGCGGCTTGGTAGGCAGCCAATGCGGCACGGAGCGTCTCGAAATCGAGCGGCGGCGCTACCTCGGTGGCCTGGTCGGATCGGAACTCGTCGATTTTGATTTTCATGGGTGTACTCGCCGTTCCCGCCTCGTGAAAAGAAACGGCGCGCACCGCGGAATCTTTAGCCGATTTGCCCAGAATTTTGCGGCTCTTGTTCCAAGCTGCTATGGGCCGCCGATGATCCCCGATTTCCAGTTCGAAAGCCTCGACGGCAGGTCGCTCAAGGGACGCCGCATCGTCGTCGCCATGTCGGGCGGCGTCGACAGTTCGGTCGTGGCGGCACTAGCGGCCGCGAGCGGCGCGGAAACGATCGGCGTCACGCTGCAGCTATACGATCATGGAGCCGCGGTGGGCCGAAAGGGCGCTTGTTGCGCCGGGCAGGATATCAGGGATGCGCGTGCCGTAGCAGCAAAGCTCGGGATCGCTCATTATGTATTCGATTATGAAAGCCGCTTCCGCGACCAGGTGATCCGGGATTTTGTCGACGAATATGCGGCGGGCCGCACACCGATACCCTGCGTCCGTTGTAATCAGAGCGTCAAGTTCACCGACCTGTTCGGCGTTGCCCGCGATCTCGGTGCCGATTGCCTCGCGACCGGCCATTATGTCCGACGTTTGATCGGCGAAGACGGCGGCGCCGAGTTGCATCGCGCGATCGATCCTGCGCGTGACCAGAGCTATTTCCTGTTTGCGACGACGCGCGAGCAGCTGGATTATCTCCGTTTCCCGCTTGGGGGGCTGCCCAAGGCCCGCGTGCGTGAGATCGCCGCCGAACTGGGGCTCGGCGTGGCCGCCAAGCCCGACAGCCAGGACATCTGCTTCGTGCCCGATGGAGACTATGCGAGCGTCGTGAAGCGCATGCGGCCGGACGCCGCCGAGCCCGGAGAGATTGTCGATCTGGCGGGCAGGGTTCTCGGTCGGCACAGCGGCCTTCTCCACTTCACCGTTGGCCAACGCCGCGGGATAGAAATCGGCGGTGCGCCGGAACCGCTCTACGTGGTTCGCCTCGATACTGCGACCCGGCGGCTCGTCGTCGGCCCCCGCCGCGCGCTCGCGGTCGCAGAGGCGCGGCTAACGGACGTAAACTGGATCGGCGAGGGCCATGGAGGTCCGCTGACAGCCAAGGTCCGTTCGCTCGCCAAGCCGGTGCCTGCGCGCTTCGAAAACGGAATCATTCGCTTCGAGCAGCCCGAATATGGCGTCGCACCGGGACAGGCTGCCGTGCTTTATGCGGGCGACCGGGTGCTCGGCGGCGGATGGATCGCCGAGACGGTGGCGCCCGAGCTGTTCATGGCCGCCTGACACCCTTCACCGTCGCATACGACCCGCGAACGGGCGATCCGGCTGGAGCGATTTTCATGGCCGTACTTCCTCTCCAGGCGGCATATGGCCCGCCGGATCGGGGTGGATCAGTATCTCGACTCCTGGGAAGGCGGAGCGCAACCGATCCTCGACCTCGTCCATCACCTGGTGAACAGCGCCGATGGTCATGGCAGGGTCGACCCAGATATGGAATTGAGCGAAGTCGCGGCTGCCCGAGCGGCGCGTCCTCAAATCATGAATGCCACGTAATTCGGGGTGGCGGTTGGCGACCTCGACGAAGGCGCGGCGACGTTCCTCCGGCCATTCCTTGTCCATCAACTGGTCGATCACTTCGCGGCACGCGTGCCACGCGCCGTACAGGAGCCACGCCGCGATGCCGAGCCCGCCAACGGCATCTGCGCCTCGTACGCCCAGCAGATGGTCAAGCAATAACGCCGCGATGACCACCAGGTTGAGCCAGAGATCGCTCTGATAATGGAAGCTGTCGGTCGCGATCGCCAGCGAGCCCGTCTCGGCGATCACCCGGCGCTGGTAGCGGACGAGGGCGAAAGTGACTGCCGCGGCGAACAGCGACACTGCAACGCCCGACACGGCCTCAACCGGACCGGCGCCGGTGGCCAGGCGCTGGAGCGCGTGGATGCCGATCCAGAAGGCGGAAAGCGTTATCAATATGATCTGGAAGAAGGCGGCGATTGCCTCGGCCTTGCCGTGCCCGAAACGATGCTGCCGATCCGCAGGGGTCGCGGCAAGGTGAACGCCATAAAGCGTGGCCAGGGACGCGATCAGGTCGAGCGCGGTGTCGGCGAGCGAGCCAAGCATCGCCGCCGAGCCGGATTGCCAACTCGCATAGGATTTGAGCGTGACCAGAAGCAACGCGACGGCAGCGGAGGCGAGGCCGGCCCGCACATTGGCCGATATGCTCATGGGTAAAGTAGACCCTCTGACCAGCCCTCGGCGCTGCGCGTGAACAGCCTGCGTTCGTGAAGGCGATGAGCCCGATCCTGCCAGAATTCGATCCTTACCGGTTGCACGCGGAAGCCCGACCAGTGCGGCGGACGGGGCACCTCGACGCCCTCGAATCGCGCACGCACCGCCTCGTAGCGCGCCTCGAAGGTCGCGCGACTATCCAGCGGGCGCGACTGATCCGAAGCCCATGCGCCAAGTTGGGAATCGCGGGATCGGGTGGCGAAATAGGCGTCACCTTCAACATCGCTTACCCGCTCGACAGGCCCTTCGATACGGACCTGACGCCGCAGCGACTTCCAATGAAAAAGGAGGGCGGCGCGGCCGGTGGCGAAAATCTCGAGCGCCTTGCGGCTTTCATAGTTGGTGTAGAAGACGAAGCCGCGCTCGTCATGCCCCTTGAGCAGTACCATCCGCACCGACGGCTGTCCGTCATTAGCGACGGTCGCCACCGCCATCGCATTGTAGTCGTTTATCTCGCTGTTGCGCGCCTCGGCGTACCACGCTTCGAAAATTGGAATGGGATCGGTCATCAGTTCACACCACCGCAGCCGCCGGCGCGTGGGATTCGGCATCGAGCGCGGCGGCGACGCGGTCGAGCGCGTCGCCGAGCTGGGCGCGATCGGCAGGCGCGCCAAGGCATAGCCGGATGCCCGAGATCAGGGAAGCGTCGATCAGTGGCGCGGAGGGTGGGGTCAGTTCGACTCCGGCGCGCATCGCCCGTGCCGCGAGCCGTTCGGCATCGAGTTCCGACATCGGCAACCAGATATGCGGACAGCGGGGATCGGCGGGGGGGCTGATCGCGGCCCCCAGTCTGGCGGCCGCCATTTCTCCGCGAGCGAGGGCCTCTGCACCATTTTCGGCAACGATCTCATCGGCGACACCCTCGTCGATCCATTGGCAGGTGACGAGTGCGCCGAGCACCGACGGCGTGTAGACCCGCCCACGCACGAGGCGCAGCACCCGCTCGACCTCCGCCGCACCGGGCACGATCAGGAAGCCTGTGCGCAGTCCGGGCGCCAGCGCCTTGGATGCGCTGCCGACATAAAAGCATCGCTCGGGTGCCAGTGCGGCGAGCGGCGCGGGGGCGTTACCCGCCGCATAGGCGGCATATACATCGTCCTCGACGATAGTGATGCCGCGCCGGCGCGCGACCGCAACGATATCGGCGCGGCGCTGCGCACCCATGATCCGGCCGGTCGGGTTCTGTAGCGTCGGCAGGGTATAAAGGACGCGCGCGCCCCGAACGGCCGCCTCGTCGAGAGCGTCCGGGAGCAGCCCTTCGGCATCCATCGCCAAGCCGATCGTGCGATACCCCCCGGCCTGGGCGATCGACTTGATGCCGAAATAGCTGGCCGCTTCAGTCATGATCGCGTCGCCGGGCCGGCACAGCGCGTCGAAGGCCAGCGACATTGCCTGCTGGCCGCCTTCGGTCATGACCAGCCTCTCGGGGTCGATGCTGCGGAGGCCGCCGATTCTGCCGAGCCATGCTGCGGCCGAGCGGCGGTGTGAGGGGAGGCCGGCCGGCGGAGCATAGCCGAGATGGTCCGCAAGGTCCGCCCGCCTGGCGATCCGCGCCATCGCCGCCGCGAAGCGGCGCTGGGCGGCCGCCAAGGGCGGCACATTGCGATCGAGCGCGATCGGCCCGCCGCTGCGCGTCACAGCCGGCATCTGATCGGCGACGAAGCTGCCGCGCCCGACGGTTGCGGTAATCAACCCCCGACGCGCGGCCTCCGCATAGGCGGCGGTCACGGTGCCGATGCCAATGCCCAGACGATGGGCCAGGTCGCGGTGCGGCGGCAGCTTCGCGCCGGGCGCCAGCCGCCCTTCGCCGATATCGTGGCGAAGTGCGGCCAGCAGCCGTCGGGAGAGGGTGCCGCCCTGTTCGCCAAGTTCGGGAGTCCAGTCCATCGTCACTTGTAATGTACCAATGACAATATCCTATTTGACTCGACTCAAATGGCAGAGCAACGAGCTGCTGTCAATGAATGCATTAGTTCGAATTCGGGAAAAGGATCATGAGACATCCGTGGATGACAGTGCTCGCCGGCGTCCTGCTGGTCGGCCTCGCCGGCGCGCTTTCGGCCGCTGCGATCGGCATGGCCGCGCGCCCCGTCGATGATCTGGGACGTCAGCGGATGATCGATGCCGGCTATGACCTCGCTGTCCATCTGGGGCGTTGACCAAGTCGCTCTCTGCGATTCCGATAGTCTCCGCTGTGTGCTTCCGTCGACTTAATGCATGTTGCCCGCCTGCTTTGCAGCGGACGAATGCCGCCTGGCCGCGAGAGCGTCGCGGGTCTCACCGCATGACCCGATCATCGGCCCAAGCACCTTGGATTTTGTAAATATCCCACTGGCGGCCCCTAGCCGCCATAATCGGTGTGCCTCAGCATGACAGCGCCAGCGACGCGGTTTGAAAGACAACCAAAGCCGCGAACGCGCCCTACAGACCTTCGGCGACCGGTGAATTGGTCGAGTCGTATTTGCGCATTACGCAACTCTTTATTGCACCGCACAAATGATTGTGCTGACTCTATAGCCTATGATTCAAGCTGCGCTGCATCACCAGACCGTCTATCGGTACGACCATCCGGTCCTGCTCGGGCCGCAGATCATCCGGCTGCGACCGGCCGGGCATAGTCGTACGGCCGTAAACAATTATTCGCTCCGGATCACACCCGAAAACCATTTCATCAACTGGCAGCAGGATCCCCACGGAAACTGGCTCGCGCGGCTGGTCTTTCCCGAGCGCACGCCCGAATTCTCGGTGACGGTAGACATGATCGCCGATCTCGTCGTCATAAATCCATTCGATTTTTTCGTTGAGGATTATGCCGAGAAACGGCCCTTTACCTACGCGCCGGCGCTCGCGTCGGACCTTGCGGCCTATTTCGAGATCGAGCCGCAGGGGCCGCTGTTCGAGGAATTCGTCGATCAGTTCGCCGGAACCGAAGCGAGGACGATCGACTTCCTGGTCGAACTCAACGTCGCGGTGAACAAGCGGGTCGGCTATGTCATCCGGATGGAGGCCGGTGTCCAGGCGCCCGAGGACACGCTGGCGATCGGTACCGGCAGCTGCCGCGATTCAGCCTGGTTGCTCGTCCAGGCATCGCGTCGGCTCGGCCTCGCCGCCCGCTTCGTATCGGGCTATTCGATCCAGCTGACGCCCGACATTGTCCCGCTCGAAGGCGCGAAGGGGGTTGCTCAAGACGTCTGCGATCTCCATGCCTGGGCCGAGGTCTATGTTCCCGGTGCCGGTTGGATCGGCATGGATGCCACGTCGGGGATGTTCGCCGGCGAAGGGCATATTCCTCTCGCCGCGACCCCGCACTATCGCTCGGCAACACCGATCGAGGGGGCCTTGCTGGAACCTACCCATGTCGATTTCCACTTCGACATGAGCGTCCAGCGCATTGCCGAAGCGGTGCGCATCACCAAGCCCTTTACCGACGCACGCTGGACCGCGCTCGATGCGCTCGGTCATCAGGTCGATGCTGATCTCGTGGCGCAGGACGTACGCCTGACGACGGGCGGCGAGCCGACCTTCGTCGCGCTCGACGACCCCGAAGCGCCCGAATGGAACGGCGATGCGGTCGGCCCCACCAAGGCCGGCTATGCCGACCGGCTGATCCGCAAGATGCGCGATCGCTTTGCGCCGGGCGGCATGCTCCACCATGGCCAGGGCAAATGGTATCCCGGAGAAAGCCTGCCACGCTGGGGATATTCGGTGTACTGGCGCACAGACGGCGTACCGGTCTGGCGGGATGCCGGCCTCATCGCCGGCAGCGATGCGGAAATGGCCGTCTCCGACGACCAGGCGGGTGCTTTTCTGCGCACGATCGCGGCCGATCTCGGAATCAGCGCGGATATGGTGGTGGAGGCCTATGAGGATCCGCTCGAATGGTCGGTGAAGGAGGCGCAGCTTCCCGACAATGTCGATCCGACCGATCCAAAAATCGAGGATCCGGAGGCGCGAGCGCGGATGGTGAAGGCTTTCGCGCGCGGCCTAGCCCGCCCGGCCGGCTATGTCCTGCCGATCCAGGCATGGCATAGCAAGCAGGCGGCAGTTGGAGGTCGCTGGCGTTCGGAGAGATGGAGCCTGCGACGCGGCAAGCTGTTCACCGTGCCCGGAGATTCCGCGCTCGGCTATCGGCTACCGCTCGGCTCGCTGCCTTATGTGCCCCCCGCGCAATATCCCTATCTTCATCCGCGCGACACGACCGAGCCTCGCGAGCCGATGCCCGATTTCTACCAGCAGCGGGTCGAGACGGTCGCGCAGGCGGCAGGTCATGCTCCGCAGGAGCGGCAGGAGCAGGTGCCGATCGAGGGGGCCGTCCGCACCGCGATTACCGTCGAAGCGCGGGAAGGCTATCTCGCGGTGTTCCTGCCGCCGACCGAGCGGCTGGAAGATTATCTGGAACTGATCGCCGAAGTCGAGGCCACCGCGGCCAAGACCGGGACGCCTGTTCGCATCGAAGGCTATCCACCGCCGCCCGATCCGCGCCTGAACGTTTTGAAGATCACGCCCGATCCCGGCGTGATCGAGGTTAATATTCAGCCCGCCGCGAGTTGGTCCGAGACGTCGGACATCACGCTCGGTCTCTACGAACTGGCCCGCGAAACGGGCTTGACCGCCGACAAGTTCCTCATTGATGGCCGGGCCGTCGGAACGGGGGGTGGCAACCATATCGTCCTCGGCGGGCGCTCGGTGAACGATTCGCCGTTCATCCGCCGGCCGGACATGCTTAAGAGCTTCGTCCTCTATTGGCAGCGTCACCCCGCGCTGAGCTACCTCTTTTCCGGTATGTTCATCGGTCCGACCAGCCAGGCGCCACGCATCGACGAAGCCCGGCACGATGGTCTCTACGAGCTGGAGATCGCGCTCGCCCAGGTTCCGGGTCCGAGCGAGGGAGAAGCGCCCGCGCCATGGGTGGTCGATCGGCTGTTCCGCAACCTGCTCGTCGACGTGACCGGTAACACGCATCGGACCGAGATCTGCATCGATAAACTTTTCTCGCCCGATGGCCCGACCGGGCGACTTGGGCTGCTCGAATTCCGTGGTTTCGAAATGCCTCCGGAACCGAGGATGAGCCTGGCGCAGCAGCTGTTGCTCCGCGCGCTTACGGCCTGGTTCTGGCGTGAGCCGCAGAGGGGCGGGCTGGTCCGCTGGGGAACGGCGCTTCACGATCGTTTCCTGTTGCCGCACTTTGTATGGGCCGACTTCCTCGACGTGTTGACCGACCTCCGCCATGCCGGCTACGACTTTGATCCGGCATGGTTCGAGGCGCAGCGCCAGTTTCGTTTCCCCGTGCACGGCACGGTCGCGGCCGGCGGGGTGACACTCGAAATCAGTCACGCATTGGAGCCGTGGCACGTGTTGGGCGAAACCGGCGCGATCGGAGGGACCGTTCGTTATGTGGACAGCTCGACCGAACGCCTTCAGATCAAGGCCAGCGGACTTGTCCCTGGCCGGCACGTCATCGCGGTCAATGGTCGTGCGGCTCCGATGACGACGACCGGCGTGCCGGGAGAGGCGGTTGCCGGAGTGCGGTTCAAGGCTTGGAAGCCGGCTAACTGCCTCCATCCGCTGCTCGAAGCCGACGCCCCGCTGACTTTCGACGTCTTCGACAAATGGAATACTCGTTCGCTAGGCGGATGTGTTTATCATGTCGCGCATCCCGGAGGACGCAGTTATGACACGGTACCGGTCAACGAACTCGAAGCCGAGGCGCGCCGCCGCGCCCGCTTCCAGGATTACGGCCACACCGCGGGCGCGGTCGTGGTGCCAATGCCCGAGCGTCCGAGCGAATTCCCGATGACGCTCGATCTACGCGCCCCTCCTTCCTGGTAGGGCCATCATGCAGGGGGATATGATGGCCGAACTACCGGGCATGCCGAGCCTGGGGGAGGGGTGGCTGCGCAGCTATATCGCCAAGGCCGGTTCGGCCGACGTGCTGCGCGGCGACGTGGGGCGCGGTGCGAAATGGTGGCACAGTCTGCTCGAAGGCTTGGGCGGTTTGAGCGAGGGCCGCCTCGATTCCCTGCAGCTCCGAATGGCACGCCAGGTCCAGGAATTGGGCATCGCATTCCGCCTGCCGGGCGAGGAACGCGAGCGGCCTTGGCCGCTCCAGGCGATGCCGCTGCTGATTGGCGAAGACGACTGGGCGATCATCGCGGCGGGCGTGGCACAGCGTGCCGAGCTGCTCGAACTGCTGTTGAACGATATCTTCGGCGAACAGCGCCTCGTTGCCGAGGGCGCCCTGCCGCCCGCGCTGATCACCGGCAGCCGCGCCTTCTGGCGCTCGCAAGTGGGAATCAAGCCGCCGGGTGGCTATCGGCTTCACATCTACGCGGCCGATATCGGCCGCGACCCGAGCGGCGACTGGCGGGTGCTCGACGATCATGTGCGCACGCCCGTCGGCGCGGGCTATGCGTTGGAAAACAGGTTGGCTGCTTCGCGGCTCCTGGGCCAATTGCAGAGCCGACTCTATGTCGAGCGGCTCGCCCCCTTCTTCTCGGCTTTCCGCGAAGGTCTGGCGGCGGTGTGTCGCCGCTCCGAGCCACGGATCGGCTTGCTCACGCCGGGCCGCTATAACCAGAGCTATGCCGAGCAGGCCCATCTCGCGCGCTATCTGGGTTTGCTGCTCGTGGAGGGTAGTGACCTCGCGGTCCGCGACGACGGCTTGTTCGTGCGCACGATCGAGGGCCTGAAGCGGGTCGATGCCTTGTGGCGGCGGATCGACTCGCGCCTGCTCGACCCGCTCGCCTTCGATGCAAGCTCGGCGATCGGAGTAGCTGGCTTGACCGATGCCATGGCCGCCGGACAGGTGGTAATCGCGAACGCACCCGGCGCGGGCGTGGTGGAATCGACGGCGATGGCAGCGTTCCTTCCGGCGATTGCCCGCCGCCTGCTCGATCAGGATCTGCTCCTGCCCAACATCGCCACCTGGTGGTGTGGCCAGGATGCGCCGCGTGCCGAGGTCGAGGCGCTGTTCGACAGCCTGCTGCTTGCCCCCGCCTTCGCTGAGGCGCCGGCGGGTTTGCCGCGGGGCCGCCCGGTCCTGCCGGCAACGCTGGATGCCGCCCAGCGCGAGGCTCTGCTCGAGGACTTCCGTCGCCGACCAACCGACTATGTCGCTCAGGAAGACGTTCATCTCTCGACGACACCGACCGTGCAGGACGGCGGCCAGCTCCTTCCCAGGCCTTTCACCATCCGCGTCTTTGCCGCTCGTGACGGACAGGGGCGCTGGACCGTCATGCCCGGCGGTTTCGCCCGGATCGGAGACGATTCGGACGTCCGGGCGACGGTGATGGGGGAGGGCGCCTTTTCGGCCGATGTATGCGTTGTCGGCTCACGGGCGGTTGAGCCGGTTTCACTGCTCCCGCAGAAAGTCGCTATCCGGCGCAATCCAGGCACCCTTCCGAGCCGGGCCGCCGACAACCTCTACTGGCTCGGCCGCTATCTCGAGCGCGGCGAAGCAACGCTCCGGCTGGTTCGGGCGACGCTCGGTGGCTCGATCGTGGCCGATGGGGGTGCGGCGCTCTTCCCGCTCACGCTCGATCGACTGGGCACGATGCTGGTTTCCTCCGGTGCCGCGGCGGCGCCCCGAGACGAGGACGAGGAGGAACCCGAGCCCGATGCGGAGGCCGGGGAGACCCATGACCTCCGCGAGCTGGCGCTGGCTGCGCTCGATGGCGAGGGGCCGGCCAGCGTCGCGACCCTGATGCGCAACGCCCGCATGATCGCCAGCGGGACCCGCGACCGCCTCTCAGTGGAGGTCTGGCGCCTGGTCGACGCACCGCTGCCCCGCGCGCTGTCCGAAGATGCCGAGGCGACCTTGGCTCGCGCGATCGGCCTGCAGGAGCGCTTTTCCGCGCTGGCAGGCCTGGCTGCGGAGAATATGGGCCGTACCGCGGGTTGGCGCTTTCACGACATGGGCCGCAGGATCGAACGCGCGCTTTGGGGCTGCAGGCTGGTGCGCAGCTTCGGCGGCAGGGATGCCTCGGTTGACGATCTGACGACGCTGCTTGACCTATGCGATAGTCAGATCAGTTATCGAGCGCGCTATCTCGCGGGGCTGTCACTCGAGGCTGTTCGAGATCTCGTCGCGCTTGATCCTTATAACCCGCGTGCCATCGCCTATCAGGTCGAGCGGATCGCCGAGCATTTGGGGGCTTTGCCAGCGCTGAAATATGACGGAATGCCGGAGACCCATCAGGCGATCTTTTTCCGGATCGACGCTGCCATCCGCACGGCGCGTGCGGAAAGCCTCGATGCTCCTATGATGCTTGGCCTCGAGAACATGCTGGCCGAATTTTCCAATGCACTTAGCGCGCGCTTCTTTCTTCAGGGTGCCGAAGGGTTCCGCATGGCCGGGATGATCCTCGCATGAACCGGGTCGACTGATGCTGTACGCCGTTCGTCACAAGACTCGCTTCCGCTACGCCTTTCCAGTGAGCGTCGCGCGGTGCAATCTGCGCTTGAAGCCGGTCGACTGGGCCGGGCAGACGCTCGAACATTACGAGCTGGATGTTTCGCCTACGGCGCTTGTCAATATTATGCGTCCGACTGGCTACCTCGGCAATGTCGCCCGAATGAAGCTCGATCGACCCACGCGCGAACTGATCATCGAGAGTCGCTTTCGTATCCGGATCGACCGGCCCACCCCCTCGCCGCTGTCCGGCGATCCGATCGTCGCCGAGACCGCGGCCGCCGTGCGTGCGACGACTGACCTGAGCGTCGAGAGTCCCGCCAATTACATCTACCCGTCGCCGACCATTCCGCTCGTTCCGGAAATCACGGCCTGGTGCACCCGCCATCTCGATCAGGCTCGGGGGGTGGTCGAGGCCGGATTGGCGCTTGCGCGGGAAATCCATCGCAGCTTTACCTATGATGGCAGCGCCACGACCGTCGACACTAGCCCGATTGACGCGTTCCGGAAACGTCACGGCGTCTGCCAGGATTTCGCCCAGATCATGATCGCTGGGCTGCGCGCTGCCGGGCTTCCTGCCGCCTATGTTTCGGGCTATCTCCGGACGATCCCGCCTCCCGGCAAGCAACGGCTCGTCGGCGCGGATGCCACTCACGCTTGGGTGGTGATCTGGTGCGGGCCGACACGCGGCTGGCTAGGCTTCGATCCCACGAACGGTTGCATGGTGGGTAGCGATCATATCATCACGGCAATGGGCCGCGACTATGGCGATGTAGCGCCCATCGACGGTGTCTTCACGGGCCAAGACGGGCAGAAGATCGATGTTTCCGTAGATGTTGAGCCACTCGGTTCATCCGGCGGGGAGATATCGGGTGCCGGAGCTGGCAGCTTATAAATCCTTTTGCCACGCGAACGTGTGGAGTTCGATCCTCGCTCTGGGGCCGGTCAAGTCCGGCGGTGGATATCAAGCTGCCTGTCGGGGACTGATCGGCTCGCGCCTGCCCGCCGCTCTCGCTACCAGCCTGTTCACATAGTCGATCTTGGCGGTGACTCCCGGCGACAGGCGGAACGGATAGAGGTCAGGTTGGCCCATGCTGCGGTTGATCGCGCTCAGCGCGAAGCTGAAGAGGACCATGCGATCGGCCAACGCCTCCGTCGGTGCTGTATAGGGGTCGAAATCCACGACCGCTTCGGCGTGGCTTTCCGGACCGGGGAAGGGCGCCATCTCTACGGAAAAACCGCGCAGCGTCGCGAGGGTGTCGACCATGTGGAGATAATGAGCGAAGGTTTCCGCGAAATCCTCCCAAGGGTGGGCGGTCGCGTAGAAGCTCACATAGTCTTCGGTCCAGATCTTGTCGCCGGCGGGGCCATAATGCTTTTGGAGCGCCTCAGCATAATCGATGGTCTCATCGCCGAAGAGGCGTCGGAACGCGTCGAGCGCGGCCGGATCCGGCTCTACGAGGCGAGACCAGTAATGGTGACCTACCTCATGGCGGAAGTGGCCAAGCAGCGTGCGATAAGGCTCCCCCATCGTCGTGCGCATATGTTCGCGCGCCGCATCGTCCGCCTCGATCAGGTTGAGCGTTATCACGCCGCCGTCATGGCCGGTGTAGACCTGCGGCTGGCCCTGCTGTTCAGCGGCGGGATCATACAGGAAATCGAACGCGAGCCCTTGGATCTTGCCCTCTTCCTCGGCCTTCGTCTCGAGCGGCAGGCCGAGCTTGATCAGGGTGTGGAACATGCGCCGCTTGGCCTGTTCGATCTTGCTCCAGCGCCCCGGAACTGTCGGAACGCTCAGATCCGGGATCGTGCGGTTATGACGACATGCCCGGCAATAACGAGTGCTCTCGCCACTTCCCACCAGCCAGTTGCACACGTCATATTCATTGTTATTCGCGCATACCACGACATCATGCGACGCCCCGTGTGTATCGCGCCACGCGGTCGCGCCGTCGCCGAGAAAGAGAAAGCCGTCCGACGCGGGATCGTAACCCAGCGTGAACGCGCAGCTTGGGCAGACGCGGCACTCGAAATGGAGCAGACGTTGGCAATTCGGGCACGGATATGGCGCCATGAGCAGGCAACTCGCTTGTCCTGGAGGGATTTCGGTCGCAGAACGCTGGGCAATGTAACCGGGTTGCCCTTCGCGGTGCGAATTTTTCGCTTGCGAAGGCGCAGCCCGGTACACATCTGAGTGTTGCAGATTTGCAACAGGGTGAAACCGGGATGACGACGACGACCATGGCTGATCTCTATTCCAAGCTCGGGGTAAAGCGCGGAGCCGACGAGGCCGAGATCAAGAAAGCCTATCGCAAGCTCGCCAAAGAGCTGCATCCGGACCGAAATCAAGACAATCCCAACGCGGCGGAGCGTTTTGCCGAGGTTACCGCCGCCTATGATCTGCTATCCGATCGCGACAAGCGCGCCCAATATGATCGCGGCGAAATCGACGAACAGGGCAATCCGCGCGGTCCTTTCGGCTTCGGCGGGCGTGGCGGCGGCGGCTTCCATCCTGGCGCGGAGCCCGCCGGCGCGCAGGAATTCGAGGCGTCCGATTTCGGCGACATCTTCGAGGGCATTTTCGGCCGATCGCGGGGCGCGGCCGGTGGGCGGCGCGGTTTTGGCGGCGGCTTCGGCGGCTTCGGGACCCAGGGTGGGGGCGCGCCGCCGAAGGGAGCGGACGTTTCCTATCGGCTCGCCGTTCCGTTCGAGGATGCGGCCGCGCTCAAGGCCCAGCGCATCACACTCGCCAACGGAAAGACGATCGACGTCAAGTTGCCGAACGGCGTTGATACCGGCACTCAGATGCGGCTTGCCGGCCAGGGCGAGGAAGGCCCCGGCGGCAGGGGAGCTGCTCTGATCACGATCGAAGTCCGGCCGCACCGTTTTTATCGTCGTGATGGCGATGACGTGCGTCTCGAACTTCCGATCAGTCTCGACGAGGCGGTGCTTGGCGCCAGGGTCAAAGTACCCACGGTCGACGGCGCAGTGATGCTCGCCATTCCGAAGGGAAGCAATTCAGGCAAGACGCTGCGGCTTAAAGGAAAGGGATTCCACCGCAAGGATGGCGAGCGTGGCGATCAGCTTGTCACGATCGTCATCGACATTCCGGCCGACGATGCCGAACTGGAGAGCTTCGTCGAGCGATGGAGTGCGAAGGGCAAGCGCAACCCGCGGGCCGCGCTCGACGTTTAGCGGAGATTGGCGCCTGGCGGTCCGGGCAGCGAGAGGGAATGACGGCGCTTGGTGCAGGATCAATCTCCCGAAGCGCGTCGAAAAAGGCCGCTCGAAAAGCATCTTAACCAGATGAGGCCGGGCGGCCGTCTCTACACCGTGCTCCGGCGCGCCGGGCTCGGCGTCTACAATGAAGGATTCATCCACGCGGGAAATCTCGCCTATCTGGCGTTGTTGACGATGTTTCCCTTCTTCATCGTCATGGCGGCTCTCGCGCAGATTTTCGGCCGGGCGCCCGATGTCCAGCAGGCGGTTCGCGGCTTTCTGCTCACTGTGCCGCCCTCCGTGCGCGAGCTCGTTCGCCAGCCGATCAGCGACGTCCTGGCCGCTAACGAGAAGGGGACGCTTCTCTGGCTCGGCGCGCTGGTCGGGCTCTGGACCGTCGGCAGTTTCATCGAGACGATCCGTGACATCCTTCACCGCGCTTATGGCACAAAACCATCGCGGAGCTTCTGGCATTACAGGATGGGCTCGATCGCAATCATCTTGGTATCGGTCATCCTGGCGATGGCCGCCTTCAGCGCGCAGGTCGTCCTCACCGGGACCGAACAGCTGCTCTGGCGGCTGTTGCCCCTGTCGCACGAGGTCCAGTCGCTGATCAACCTGTCGAAGATCGCGCCATTATTGATGCTGGCCGCTGCGCTCTACGCCTTGTTCCTGTCGCTGACCCCGCTCAAATATCGCATCGCAGCCTGTCCGAAATGGCCGGGGGCCCTGTTCACAGCTGCGTGGTGGATGATCGTCACGATGCTGCTGCCGGCCGTGGTTTCGCTGTTCGGCGGCTATGGCCGCACCTATGGCAGCCTGGCCGGTGTCATCGTAACCCTACTTTTCTTCTGGATTGTCGGGCTAGGACTTGTTTTCGGAGCGCACCTCAACGCGGCTCTAGCCGAAACCCCGGATGAGCCTGTAAAGGGGAGCGCGCCGGAGGATTGAGGGAGATGTCGTGGCGGGACTGATGACGGGGAAGCGCGGGCTGATCATGGGCCTTGCCAATGACAAGAGCCTGGCATGGGGCATAGCTAAGAAGCTCAGCGAGCACGGTGCCGAGCTTGCCTTCAGCTATCAGGGCGAGGCGCTGCTCAAGCGGGTTCAGCCGCTCGCGGAGCAACTGGGCTCGAATATCCTGATCGACTGCGACGTCGGTGATATGGGCGCGCTCGACAGCGCCTTCGCCACACTGAAGGCGAATTGGCCGACCATCGACTTCGTCGTCCATGCGATCGGCTTTTCGGACAAGAGCCAACTTCGCGGCCGCTTCTATGACACGACGCTCGACAATTTCCTGATGACGATGAACATCTCCGCTTATTCGCTGGTGGCCGTCGTCAAGCGCGCGCGCGAGATGATGCCCGACGGCGGCGCGATCCTGACCCTGAGCTATTATGGCGCCGAGAAAGTCATTCCCCATTATAACGTCATGGGCGTGGCCAAGGCCGCGCTGGAGACGAGCGTCAAATATCTGGCGGTGGATCTTGGGCCGGAGAATATCCGCATCAATGGGATTTCGGCCGGACCGATCCAGACGCTGGCCGCCCGCGGCATCGGCGACTTCAACTATATCCTCAAATGGAACGAGTTGAATTCACCGCTGCGCCGCACTGTTACGATCGACGATGTCGGCGGCGCCGGGCTTTACCTGCTGTCCGATCTCGCCTCTGGCGTCACGGGGGAGATCCACCATGTCGATGCCGGCTACAATGTCATCGGCATGAAGGCGGAGGACGCGCCCGATATCGCGCTGGCCTGATTGTGACGACGATTATCGATCTGCTGGCCAGTGGCCCCCACCGTCCCCAGCCTTCGGGCAGGGCGCTTCCATCTTCTATAATGGGAGACGGGTGACATGTCCTATAACTCCTTCGGCCGCGTCTTCCGCTTTTCGACCTGGGGCGAGAGCCATGGTCCCGCGATCGGGGCGGTGGTGGACGGTTGTCCGCCCGGGCTGAGCGTCAGCGAGGCCGATATCCAGCCATGGCTCGACAGGCGCCGGCCCGGCACCTCGCGCTTCACGACGCAGCGGCAGGAGCCGGACCAGGTCCGTATCTTGTCGGGCGTTTTCGAAGGGCGCACCACCGGCACGCCGATCAGCTTGATGATCGACAATGTCGACCAGCGGTCGAAAGACTATTCGGAGGTCGCGCTGGCCTACCGGCCCGGCCATGCCGACTATGCCTATGACGCAAAATATGGCTTCCGGGACTATCGTGGCGGCGGGAGATCATCGGCTCGCGAGACCGCGTCACGCGTGGCAGCCGGTGCGGTAGCGCGCCTTGTGATCCCGGAGGTTCGCATCCGCGCATATCTGGTCGAGCTGGGCGGCGACGCCATCGATCGTGCAGCGTTCGACGATGCGGCAATCGATCAAAATCCGTTCTTCTGCCCCGACCGCGCCGCCGCCGAGCGATGGGAGACGATCGTCGACGGCGCGCGCAAATCCGGCTCCTCGGTGGGCGCGATCGTCGAATGTGTGGCCGAAGGCGTGCCTGCTGGGTGGGGCGCGCCGCTTTATGCAAAGCTCGACAGCGAACTGGCCGCCGCGATGATGAGTATCAATGCCGTCAAGGGCGTCGAGATAGGCGACGGCTTCGCCGCGGCCCGGCTGAGCGGTGAAGCCAATGCCGATCCTATGCGCCCTGGCGAAGACGGTCGGCCGGTCTTTCTTGCCAACCATGCCGGTGGGGTAGCGGGCGGCATCGCCACCGGGCAGCCGGTTGTCCTGCGGGTGGCGCTGAAACCGACCTCGTCGATCCTGACTCCCGTCGAGACGATCGGGCGCGACGGCACCGCGGCCGAGATCCGCACCAAGGGCCGCCACGATCCCTGCGTCGGCATTCGCGCCGCGCCGGTGGTGGAGGCGATGATGGCGCTGGTTCTCGCCGATCAGAAGCTGCTCCATCGCGCCCAGCTCGGATGAGCGAGGCCGCCGACCGCGTCGCTCGCCGGATTTTCGTCAGGGGCAAGGTCCAAGGCGTCTATTTTCGCGCCTGGGCGGTCGAACAGGCGCTCGATCTCGGCCTGGACGGCTGGGTGCGCAACCGGATCGACGGCGCGGTCGAGGCCGTCGCCGCGGGTCCGGCGGCCAAGGTGGAGGAATTCATCGCCCGCTGCCGGCAAGGCTCGCCCGCCTCGCGCGTCGATCGGGTGACCGTCGAGGACACGCCCGGCATCGTGGCCGATGGCTTCACGCAGAAGCCGACGGCGTGAGCGCAAAACCAATCCGGATCGCCGCGCTGGCGGACTTGCCGCATGGCTTTCTCGGGCGGGAAGGGGGCGTTTCGCGAGGCGTCCACGCCGGCCTCAATGTCGGCCTGGGTTCCGAAGACGACCGCCAGGCTATCCGCGAGAATCGTCGCCGGGCGGTCGAGGCGGTCGCGCCCGGCTATCAGTTGGTTACCGTCCATCAGGTCCACTCGGCCGACTGTGTTGCGGTGGCCGCACCGTGCGCCAACGAGGCGCGGCCGCATGCCGATGCGCTGGTCACGGATCGGGCCGGCCTGTTGCTGGGTATCCTCACCGCCGATTGCGTGCCCGTGCTGTTTGCCGACGAGGCGGCGGGCGTCGTCGGCGCGGCGCATGCGGGTTGGAAGGGCGCGCTAAACGGCGTCACCGACAGCACGCTCGCGGCGATGGAGCAGCTGGGCGCCGATCGCTCGCGCGTGGTGGCGGCGACCGGCCCGTGCATCGCGCGGGCGAGTTATGAGGTCGACGACGCCTTCGTGCGCCGCTTCGGGCAGGCGGATCCCGCCAACGAACGCTTTTTCGCGGCCGGGTGCCGGGCAGGCCATGCCCAGTTCGATATCGAAGCCTATGTCGCGCACCGGCTGGCGGCCGCAGGCGTGCAGCAGGTGATCGCGCTGGGAGAGGATACCTATTCCCAGCCGGCGCGCTTCTTCAGCTTCCGTCGCGCCACGCATCGCAGCGAGCCCGGATATGGGCGGCAAATCTCGCTGATCGGCCTGGGGTGACGATCCCTGCCCTGGCGCCGACCGGGCCCGGCGATCGTGCCGTCAGAACGGCAACAGCCGGGATTTCTTCGTGAGGTTCATATAGCCGACGTTGACGCCGAGCCGCCAGCCGACCCCAAGGCGGATCGGGATCAGCACGACATCGCCGCGGCGCAGATAGGTCGCGGTGAAGCCGCCGACGATATAGGCTGCCCCCTCGACGGCGGGAAAGCGGCGGTAAATATCCTCGGTGTCGTAGAGATTGTAGACGAGTACGAAGGTCTTGGCGCCATTGGCGCCGAGATCGAAACCGAGCGAGGGGCCGGTCCAAAATATCGGCAGCTCGCCTTCGACCTTGTGGAACATCGTACCCGAGCCATAACGAACGCCGACGACGACCGCGGCTCCTGCCTCGCGGCCGGCGATATAGGCGTTCGGTCGACCCTGTTCGGCGAAAATCTTCTCGATCAGCTTGGCGAGACCCTGCGCTCCCCGGCCGAAAACGCCTTCGGCCGCGCTCAGCACATCATCCTGCGCGTAGGTGGCGCGCTCTGCGGGTACCCCCGGCTGCGCCGTTGCGGTCCCGGCTTTCGGCATCGGCCCCTGGGTGACAACCTCGTCGGTCGCCGCCTCGCTTGGCGCTGGCGCCGGGGAAGCGGGAGAGGGCGGGGACTGCGCCGGCGCCGTCATGCGAGTGCCATATTCCGCCTCGCTGGACGGGACCGCCGCAAGATCGCTTGCCTGGTCGGGGTCGATCGTCCGGCTCTGGGCATGGCCCGCCGCCGACAAGGCAAGCGTCAAAGCTACGCCCCAACCCAACATCGCCCCAATCTTCATCAACACTCTCCGACGCTGCCTTGCCTCGCCGCCAGATAAAGCGCCTTTTCGCTGTCGCTGCAATGAACGTCCGACATTATCTCGCCGCCGGGTGCATTGCACCGGTTGAAGCGGTTGATCGGGGCAGGGGCGCTCGCTATAGCCCGGCTTCTGCCTCGCCGGAGACGTGGGTGAGTGGCTGAAACCAGCGGTTTGCTAAACCGCCGTACCGAGCTATCGGTACCGAGGGTTCGAATCCCTCCGTCTCCGCCAAATATTCCCTGGCCCCCATTCGGCTATGGCTACGCGCTCAGCGAGTCCCGGGCCTACCTCCGCCGGCGACCATAGGTTTTACGGCTCAGGCCGGATCGAAACGCATTGCGGCTTCCTTTTCGGTTGAAACCCGGAAATATTCCGAGCATCCAGCAGTTACCTATTTGCGGGAAAAACGATGAAGCCGATCAATGATATTGTTCAAGATGTCATTAAAGAGTTAGGCGATTTCGACCTAATCGTCGACGAAAGCGAACGTCCCGAAACCTCCGATTATCTTCAACGCCACGCCCATGAATATATCCGCACTGTGTCGGACATCGTGGAATACCGTCCTAATGCCTCGGGCACCAGAATCATGGAGATCGGTGCTTTTTTTGGAGCCGTCAGCTTGGCGCTGAGTCGGTTCGGTTACTCGGTTACCGCAACCGACATTCCCGAATATATCGATATGCCTGAGCAGATTGCGCGATACGCCAAGCATGGTGTGGCGACCAAGGGCATCCGCTTGCAGGATTACGTCCTGCCGTTCGAGGACGAGAGCTTCGATGTCGTCATCATGTGCGAGGTGCTGGAGCATCTGAACTTCAACCCCATCCCGCTCATGAAGGAGATCAATCGCATTCTCTCCAAGGGCGGCATCCTATACCTGTCGCTGCCCAATTATGCTGCCATCCGCAACCGTCTCAGGGTGCTCCGCGGCGGAGCGCCGGGCATCTCGATCGACGACTTCTACGACCAAGTCCGGCCCGGTTCGCAGGTGATCGTCTACGGCCACTGGCGGGAATATACCGGGCCGGAAATTCGGGAGATGCTGACCCCGCTCGGTTTCTCGATCGCGAGACAATATTATTTCGGCCTCAGCGAGGTCCAGAAGGGCGGCGGCATCAAAAAGCGGATTGCCAGGGCGATGTATCGTCAATTTCCCGCCTTCAAGGAAAATCAGACGACGATCGCCATCAAGGAGCGCAGGGCGGACCTTCCGCTCCGCATCCCTGAGACGGTGCACCCCACGCTCCGGGCACTCTGATAATCGAGGCCGGGGGGAAGACCGGCCTCGGCGCCTGCCGCCGCAGCTTGCCCGCTACATAGTGCGAAGGAGCCGGCTCCCTATTGGGGATTCGGCGCCTGATCGTGGACGGCATTGATCTGGTCGATGATCGCACTCGATAGGGTGATCTCGGCCGCTCGCAGATTGAATTCCAGTTGGGCGGCATTGCTTGCGGCCATCAAGACGCTGCCGATAAAGGATTGGCGGGCGGCAAAGGCGAGCGCGAGATGAGGCAGCTCAAGACCATGTTCGCGTGCGATCTCGGTATATGCGGCGATCGCGTCCAGCCGTCCCCTGCCGAGACGGTTCACGAAGTTGCGGATTTGGCTCGATCGGCTGCCTTCGATTGGCTGGGGGTTGGCGCCGTATTTTCCGGTCAAGCCTCCTCCGGCCAGGGGCGAATAGGCGATCAGCGCGACGTTTTCGCGAGCGCCGACCTCGGCCAGGTCCAGCTCGAAACGCCGATCGAGAAGATTATAGGCGTTCTGGATCGATGCGAGCCTGGTTTGGCCGTTGGATGCGGCCGCGATCAGATATTGCATGACGCCCCATGGCGACTCGTTGCACACGCCGATCGCCCTGATCTTTCCTTCCTTCACGAGGGCGTCAAGCGCCGCCAGGGTGACATCGATGGGAACCGCATCGGCACGATCGACGGGATCGGAATATCTGGGTTTCACCGGATCCCGGAAACCGGGCCTCTGAAAAAGCGTGGTGATCGGACGCTCGGCCCAATGCACCTGATAAAGATCGATATAGTCGGTGCCTAAACGCAGGAGGCTCGCCTCCACCGCGGCACGGATATTCACCTCATCGAGCCCTCTGGCATCCCCACGGACATAGCCGAAGCCGCCAAAGGCCGCGACCTTGGTAGCCACGACCACGCGGTCGCGCACCCCTCGGCTGGCGATCCACCGGCCCAGCACAGCCTCCGAATCGCCTTGAGTTTCGGCAGTCATCGGCAGCGGATATACTTCCGCAGTGTCGAACAGCGTTATGCCGGCGGCAAAAGCCATATCCAACTGACGAAACGCATCTTCTTCCGAGGTTTGGCCGCCGAACGTCATTGTGCCGAGGCCAAAGCCGCTGACTTCGATACCCGCTCCGCCAAGTTTCCTATACTGCACAGCTATTGCTCCACTCGTTTGTTTCTCAAGGTTCTGCACAGGGCCGACCGCCGGCTTGTCTCGTCCAGCGTCGGTCGCCTCATATCCGTGGCGAGCCAACGCGCGGGAGGGGGGCAATGGCCGCCATCATCCGTCGCGCGTTCTCACGTTGAGACCCTCTCGGGAAGCAGACCGAGCGTCGTCAAGTCGTCCAGATATTTCTCGATCAATCCGCGTGACAGATGCGGTATGGGTTCGCGCCGCGGATCGTCACGCTCGGCCAGGGCCGCTTCAAATCGTGTGGCAGACACGGCCGACCCCGCGATGGCGGGCATCGGCTGCCGGAGATTGTGGAGCAGCGGCAGCGACGTCTTCTGGCGGAGATCAGAAGGAAGTGCGTGAAGAGCACGGGTGAAGCTATCGAGCCAATGCTGATAGTCATCGATCCTGTCGATCGGGAATCGCCCGTCCGCCATCATCCAGTCGACGAAGCTGTCCAGCGATATCGCGTCGTCATGAGGATTGACGACATGGCAGGTGTGAAAGCCCGATCTTCTTCCGCTCGCAAGGTCTGCCAGCGTCGCGGCGACGAAATCGACAGGCAGACCGTCATAATGCGCCCGGCCGGCCTTGCTCCTGTAGAATGACGCCGGTGCCAGTCCTGTCCGCGCCATGCTGAGGATCAGCCGGCTGAACAGGTCGGGGACGTTGAGCTGGCCGGCATAGCGGCGATGGGCGAGGATCATGTCGCACCGGAAAGTCGCGACAGGCAGGCCGAACATGTCGCAGGCGTTGCGTAGCAGGACTTCCGCCGCCCATTTGCTCATCGCATAGCCGCTCGACGTGCCCGGACCATCGAGTTTCAGCACGGGATAGGCCGTGCGCACGTCCGCGCCCTCGTCGATCGCTTTCGCCCGGTCGAGAAGGAAGGATACCGCCACCGAAGACACGTTGCAGATCGCCTTCAGCCTGGAGGTAATCGCAAGGCGGATGATCTCGGCCGTGCCCAGGACATTGGCCTCGAACAGCTGCTGATAGGGCAGGACGTGATTTACCAGGGCGGCGGGATGGACGATCAGGTCGACCGATCCCGCAAGCCGCTCCCAGTCGGCCTTCGTCAGGCCCATCCGAAATCCGGAGAGATCTCCGCCAAGAACCTCGAGATGCTCGGCCAGCCCGCCAAATCGCCGGGTCAGGTCCGGATCGCCGCTGTCATAGGCCCGGGCCAGCCGGCGTTCGCAGTCGGCCTGATCGCGTCCGCGGACCAGCGCGACGACCTTGCCTCCACAGCGCGCCATACGCTCCAGCCATTCGAGGCAGAGGAAGCGGCCGAGAAAGCCTGTCGCGCCGGTGACGAGAACCGTGCGGATCTCGGGAGATAGCGGAGCGGCCGCAAAGCCTCGATCGATCGCTTCGCGCTCGAGAAATTTTTCGAGCTGAAGATCGTCAGCCCTGATGGTGGTCGCATCACGGCCATGGATCGAGGCGAAGCTCGGCCTGTTGTCGCCGCGGGCGGCCACGCTCTCGATATGCGCAGACAGAGTTCGCAAGCTGGTGGCGGGACTGTTTATCGCGCTGACCGGGACGGCCACGCCGAATATCTCTTCGAGGAGGAGCGAGAAATCCAGCGCGGAAAGCGAATCTCCTCCCAGTTCGAGGAAGGTCGGGTCGCGATCGAGATCGATCTCCTCAATCCCCAGCGTCGCCTTTGCTGCGTCGCAGACCGTCTCGGTCACCGGCAAGTCGGCGCCCCTGGACCGAAGCCGTTCTATCGCGCTCGTCTGGCGATCGGAAATCCGGTCATATAATTGCTCCAGCCGGGCCCCATAGCGCGCGAGAAGCTCCCCGCGCGCCATTTTCCCCGTCTGCGTCAGCAAACCGTTCGAAGCCGAGAATGGCTCATGTTCGATGATGAAATCCTGCGGGACTTCATAGGGCTGAAGCCTCTCCGTTTGCGCAGTCTCCCGGATCGCCTGGTAGATGGCGGCTCGCAAGCGCTTCTCGTCGCGGTCCAGGCCCGATTGTGCCGCGATCGCCGCGTCGGGGACGATCACCGCCAGGAGAAACGAGCGGACGCTCGTCCCGTAGAGGAAAATCTGCGCAATCAATGGCGAACAACAGGAAAACACGCCCTCCAGCCGCTGCAGCGCCACGAACTCCGCCTGCGCGAGCTTGAGGATGTTGTTGCGCCGGTCGACATAGACGAGCTGATCGGGCGCAACTTCCGCCATGATGTCGCCCGTCCGGTAGTACCCGTCTTTGTCGAAGGCCGCGGCGGTGAGGGCCGGCTGGTTGAAATAGCCGAGCATCATCGCATCCGACTTGATCAGCAGCTCACCGCGCGGATAGGGCTGGTCGGTCTTGTGATATCCGAGCTCCGGGACGTCTTCGAGCTTGTAGTCGACGACAGGTGGCCGCAGGATCTTTCCGTTGAAGAGAATGCCCGATGTCTCGGACGACCCGAAGGTTTCGTTGAGAGGAACGCCCAGCAGCTCTTCGATAAAATCCCTCAAGGCTCGGGGCAGGGGCGCCGAACCGAAGGTGACGCGGACCAATCGGCCGCCGAGCTCCTCCCGGCGCATTCTTGAAAGGATCTCGCGGCGTAGTTCCACCGGATCGGTGCAGCCGGCGGCGCGACGGTTAAATTCAAGCTGAAAGCGGCTGTGGAGAACTTCACACAGCCGTGGGATGAGCGACATCGTGGTTGGGCGGATGAGCCTCATATCCTCGAAAAATTCGGAGAGGTCGTGCTTGGTGAAGTAGCAAGCTCCCCCATTGCTCATCAACCTGTATACGCCGGTTTGGCCAAAGGCGTGGTTCATGGGCAGATAGTGCAACATGATCAGCGGCCCATCGGAACTTACCCGTAGCGCGTCCTTGATCCTCTCTTCGGACTGCATCGCGCCTTTCGGCGCGCCCGTGCTGCCCGAGGTGTGGTAGATCACCGCCAGCCGCTTCCTAGGATCGAGCGACGTAGAGGCAGGCGCAAATGGCAGATTCCTGCCAATGGCCATCACCTCATTCAGGGTAAGGATCAGATCGGGCAAACCGGCTGCAGCCAATCGCTGCTTCGCGTGGACCAGCGCCTCGGTGTCTTCATCGTCATCGTCGAAATGATCGAGCAGGATCAACCTTTCCGGTGCATGGCCGCCGAGGATCAGATCCACCGTCAGAGCAAGCTGGTCCTTCCCTGCAACGAGCCATCGCGGTCGGGTCTCGGCGAGGATCGTGCGAAGCTGGCCAGGCGGCCCATTGGCCTGCAGGGGCCCGAGGACCAGATTGCTCTGCAACGCGGCTACCGATGCCGTTATGAAGTCGATGCCGGCAAAGCCGATCAGCCCGACGAAATCGTCAGCATTGCTCGTCGTCCTTCCAGATTGCTGCCAAAAGGCGGCTACGGCGTGCACCCGATCCCGAAGCTCGCCGTAGGAAACCGTTCTGAATCTCGCGATCCTTACACGTGATGCCCGGCCATCGGCATCGATCCGAAGCTCCGTCGCTCTCTCACCGAGTGCCGGGCGCGCTGCATATCCTTCCATGATTATGTCGAACATCTGCGCAAGGCTGATGCCGGAACGTGCCTTGGCTTTGCTCACGAGGGGATCGGGCATGCTGTCGCGGCATTCATCGTCTTCCCGGAGCGAAGCCATCATCTCTGATATCGTTCTCGCTTCGATGGCGTTGTTCATGCCCGTCCCTCGAAATCGCCCGTCTACCCCCCGAAAAATATCCGGAAATCGACCCCGTAAGAGCGCGGCCGCGTGCGCGCGGCGCGATCCGCAACGGGAGATTCGGTCACGGAGATGATATGATCGTCGTTGGTGAGGTTCGTCACCCAGGCGGAAAGTTGGAACTGTTCGCTCTGGCTGCGCCAGGTCAGCCTGGCGTTGACGGTTTCATAGGAGCCCGTTTCGATGCGGCCGATCACGTCGAACGGATAGCCCGAGCTGTAAAAAGCCGTGAGATTACCGCGCAGCGAGCCTCCGAACACCGGTGTCGGCAGGGTATAAGTGGTGTTGAGGCCCGCGGTGAACTTCGGGGCCCGAAGAACCTGGTTTCCGCTCGCGTCAACGAATATGCTGCGGCCGCCGGTGAGGGTTGGAACGCCATTTGCATTCACTATCGGTACCGTAGCGTTGGCACCCTTATAGTCTTTATATTCCGCGTGCGAATAAGCGGCGGACAGATCGATCGACCAGTCGCTGGTCGGTGCCAGCGAAAGCTCCGCTTCGCCCCCGTAGACCCTGACCGTAGCGGCATTCTGAAGCAAGGCAGCGGTGATGGGGACGCCGGTCGGGCTGACGCCGACCTGAACGAACGACGCGACCTGAACGTCCGTATAGTTGTAATAATAACCGGCAACGTTGAGGCGTGCCCAAGACGTCATGTCCCCCTTATAGCCGATCTCATAGGATTTCAGTTTCTCCGGATCGACCTTTTGGATCGTCGTAGTCGGGACAGGAATGACAAATATGCCCGCCTTGAAACCGGTGCTGTAGGTCGCGTAGATTTGCTGTTTTTCGGTGATGCTATAGCGCAGCGTCGCCCGGGGCGACATATCATTGAAGCTGATCGAATCGGCAAGGGTCAGTTTGGAGACAAGATTGACGGAATTCATTCGACGGCGCTCGTGTGAATAGCGCAATCCTCCCAAAATGCTCAGCTTGCTCGTGATGTCATACCCGACTTCACCGAACAGAGCCATGGCACGGGTTTTCTGCGTTGCCGCCGTGAACAGCGACGGGGCATTGGCGAACACGGGAACATCGACATTGTCCCGGAAATAATATCCTCCAAAAATCCATTTCAGCGGACCGTCTCCGTCGGAGGCGGCGCGCAATTCCTGCGTGAAAGTTTTGTAGGATTGCTTTGCTTCGAATGAGCTGACGAAGATTGGGGTGGCGTCATTATCGCTTATGAAGTGCGACCGAAACTTGCTGTAGCTCGAGATTGAAGTAACGGTGAAGCCGGGATGCGAGTAGCTGGCGTTGAGGTCCGTTCCCCATGAGCGGGTGGTCGCGTCAGACTGAACGTCGCGCGCGAGCGTATAGCCGCTGGTGATGAGCACATTGGGGTCGCGGACGCGGGCCGAGGTGCTGCCGCCGAAGACATAGTCCGAATTGCCGGTATTGTCGCGCGTCCTTGTATAATGCACACCGAGGGTCGCTTCGAAGGCATCCGCGGGCTTCCACAATATCTTACCCCGGGCATCCTTTGAACTCGCCCGCGACGCGCGGTGGTCGGCGAAAATGTCCTTGGCATAGCCATGGTCGTACGAGCCGGCGAGCGATAGGCTTGCGGCCACGGTATCGCTGAGCCCGCCGGTCGCGTAGACGTCCCCCTTGATCTCGGCGAAGTTGCCGTAGCCGCCGCCCAGTTCCATTTTTGGGGTGAAGCTGGGCGCGCGCGTGACGATGTTTATGGCCCCGCCCAGCGCGTTGCGGCCGAACAGCGTTCCCTGCGGACCCTTGAGGACTTCGATGCGCTCGACGCTGTTCAGCTTGAAAAGGCCGGCGGTGAGGCCCACCTGATAGACCCCGTCGATGTAGATCGGCACGACCTGCTCGTCACCGGGGGTGTTGCCTCGCGATCCGACGCCGCGGATATAGGGCTGGGCAAAGGCCGAAGCCTGAGCGAAGTTGAGTGCCGGCGTGACCACGCTGAGGCTTTTGGTGTCGGTGATCCCGCTGACCGCGAGTTTTGCGGATGTCAGCGCCGTCACCGCCACCGGAACGTCCTGGAGGCGCTCGCTGCGCTTTTGGGCCGTCACGACAATCTCTTCGAGTCCGGATGCCTCTCTTTCGGGCGACATGCCCGCTGTCGATCCGGCCGTCGTTTGGGCGGATGCCGCCCCACTCGCCGCGAAGAATGCAAGAGCCGAGCACGCGATAAAGCGTGATTTATTGAACTTCATTTGTCCCCTCCTTTTTGTTCGTTAGATGTTTAACAACCACTGATCAGTTCGTATGATATTATGTTATAGTGGCGGCGTTCTCGTTCTGATGCATCAGCCGGGCGCTTTCGTAGCGCCGCAGCATGATGATGGTCATCAGTATTGCTACCGATGTCGCTCCGCCCACGGCGAGTGCGACCGAGTAGTTGACACGCATTTCGTTCGCGAACAGATGTTCGGTAATCAGGGCGACGCCGAGCGTACCACCGCCGAAACCAACAACATTCGCGAGGAACAGGTAGACCGCCATCGAACGGCCCCGCATGCTCGGTGCCACTGCGTCGTAGAGTGCGGGGTAGCTTACCCCGGTCAACAGGCCGACCGCGAAGATCGCCAGGCCGACGCCGATCAGATAGAAATGTGCGGCCGGCAGGGCAAGGAGCGGCGCTGCAAGCAGCGCGGGCGCCAGCCCGATTATCCAAAGGGGCAGCCGGCCATATCTCGAATTGCGTTTGATCAGCATGTCGCCGATCAGTCCGGCCAAGATCGACCCCGTGATGGAGCCCCCCAGTTGCAGACTGCCTGACGCCATGCCCGCCGTACCGGGAGCGAAGCCGTAGATCCGTGACAGCACCGTCGGCGACCAGAGGGCGACGGCATAGGAAAGAAAGAAGATCGAGGAAAATGCCAGGTAAAGCGGCACGAAGAGGCGCCAGTTTCTGACGGCATGGCCGGCGAAACCACCGCCCCCGGCCTGTTGAACTATATGAGTATTGCGGCGGGGTTCCTTGACGGCGATCATTAACAACGCGACGATGAATCCGGGCATTCCCGTGACCAGGAAGACCGCGCGCCACGTTTCCACGGCTCCCGCCAGGGGAAGGTGGACCATCGCGGTTCCGCTCCAGAGAGTCAGTAGCGCGCCGCCGAGCAGCTTGGCCGCTCCGCCGCCCAAAGCTGCCGCCACTGTCAGGATGCTCATCGCGCGCCCCCGTCGGTCGGCTTTGAAGCTGTCCGCGACCATCGAGTAGGCTGCCGGCATGAGGCAGGCCTCGCCAATTCCGATGCCTGCACGAGCAGCGAACAACTGCCAGAAACTTCCCGCAAGGCCGCATATAATTGTGGACGCGCTCCAGATGACGATACCGGCTATGATGATGTTGCGACGGTTGAAGCGGTCGACGAGACGCCCGACCGGGAGGCTGGCGACAGCAAAGGGGAGCGAGAAGGAAATTCCTTGCAACAGGCTGACCTCGACGTCGGTCAGGCCGAAAGCCGCTTTGAGATATGGAACGAGGACGGCTATCACCCCCCTGTCCACATAGGAAACGATGATCGACAACGTCAGCAGAGTGGTCATGTACCACAGATCTACAGCGGCCATATCGCGTCGACTGGCGACCCGCTGTTCCAAATGCTTCCCCCTATTCCGGATGCCGGATCGTTTTTCTTTCTCTGCGGGGTCAGCCTAACATCCGATAGGTCGGGAGAAAAGAGCCTTTCGCGACCCAGAGATGCTGGTGCGGACGGCTCGCCTGCTGAATGCGGTCTGCCGTCAGGGCGCGACGCATATCGGATCGCATGCGGCGCGGCCGGTCAACTGTTGGTACCGCCGAACGCTGCAGCTGCGTTTTCTTGCTGAAATGCCAGCCGAGCCTCTTCGTAACGTTTGCGCATGATGACAGTCATCAAAATCGCGACAAACGTTGCTCCTCCCATGGCAATCGCGACCGAGTAATTGAGCAGCTTTTCATTGGCCAACACATGCTCGGTGATAAGAGCCACCCCAAGGGTTCCGCCGCCAAAACCGAGGACGTTGCCGAGGAACAGATAGACGGCCAGCGAGCGACCGCGCATGCTTGGTGCTACCGCATCGTAAAGGGCCGCATAGCTCACGGCGGTAAGCAAGCCGCTCGCGAAGATCGCGAGGCCGAGCCCCGTCATATAAAAATATGCGCGTGGTAGCGCCAGGAACATGGCCGCAAGGACCGCGGGAAATAGCCCGATCATCCAGACGCGCAACCGCCCATATTTCGAACCGCTACTGATCAGCATATCGCCGGTAAGGCCGGCGAGAAAGGCACCCAGCACCGAGCCAGCCAACTGGAAAGTGCCCGAGATCATGCCTGCATCCCCCGCCGCAAAGCCGTAGATCCGGGATAAGACCGTCGGTGACCAAAGGGACACTGCATAGGAGAAAAAAAAGACCGCCGAAAAACCGAGATAAAGGGGAACAAACAGGCGCCAATTCCTGCCGACATGGCCGGCGAAGTCGCTGACCTGAGCTGGCTCAGCTCCAAGAGCATGACGAGGGGGCTCCTGGACGAAAAGCATGAACAGTGCGACCAGGAAGCCCGGCGTTCCCGCAACCATGAACACCGCGCGCCAGGTCTCGACAACCCCCGCGAGCGGCATCGCGACCACGTCGGCGCCGCTCCACAGAGTCAGGAGCGCTCCGCCCAGCAGCGCGGACGATCCGCCGCCAACGGCCGTGGCCACCGTGAGGAGGCTCATCGCCCGCCCTCTCTGCTCGGCCCTGAAGCTGTCTGCGACGAGAGAATAGGCGGCCGGAAGAAGGCAGGCCTCTCCGATCCCGATCCCTGCCCGAGCGGCGAACAGTTGCCAGAAGCTCGCGGCAAGGCCGCACAGTATCGTTGAGACGCTCCAGATGAAGATGCCTGCGATGACGATGTTGCGTCGGCTGAAACGATCGACGAAGCGGCCGACGGGCAGGCTGGCGATGGCGAACGGGACCGAGAAGGAAATGCCTTGCAACAGGCTGACCTCGATGTCGTTCAGCCCAAAGGCCCTCTTCAGGTCGGGGACAAGGACCGCGATCACTCCGCGGTCCAGATAGGAAACGATGATCGCCAACGCCAGCAGCGTCATCATGTACCACACGCCGGAGGCGCGACTATGCCGCCCCGTCGCAAACCCTTTTTGCAATGCAACCTCCCAAGATATTTTGTCGCACGCCGCCGCCGGCCGCCACGCGCTATGTCGTGTCGACCTACCATGTGGCCACTATGCTGAACAGGAACATTCCCCGACCCTCTTCCAGGCGGCTTGAAGATCAAGGCGATGCGTATCGAATCGCTTGGCAAGGCAAGTTCCGCCAGCCTATGCCGATGCGCATCTGGCAGCGTCCAGGTCCGTGCGGCTTTGTCAGGATCGGGAGATTCGCCCGATTCGGGTGAAATCAGGCAGAACGCTCGGCGGCTCTCGCACATGTTCTGCGAAGCCTGATGGAAGCTTCATAAGGCTCAGAGATGAACAGTTCCGACTTGAAGCTTGCTCCTGTTGCCGCGCTGTCCGGCGTACGCATACTCGATCTGGGGCGGGTTTTGGCAGCTCCCTGGGGCACCCAGGTTCTGGCCGACCTCGGCGCCGAGGTCATCAAGGTCGAGCGTTTGGGCGTGGGCAGCGACGAGCGTGCCTATGGCCCCAAATTCATGCCCGGTCCGGACGGTCGCCGGTCGCTTCATTCCGCCTTCCATAATTGTGCGAACCGGAACAAGAAGTCGATTGCAATCGACCTTAGTTCGTCGCGGGGCCGTGACCTGGTCCTCGCTCTGGCGGCCGAATGCGACGTGCTCGTCGAGAATTTCGTTCCGGGAAAGGCACGCAAACTAAGCCTCGATTACGAAGCGGTCCGGGCTGTGCATCCCGGCATCGTCTATGCCTCCCTGAGCGGATATGGCCAAACCGGCCCTCTCAGTGACCGGCCGGGCTATGATGCCATATTCCAGGCGCGAAGCGGCCTGATGAGCTTGACCGGCATACCCGACGGGCAACCGGGCGCGGGACCCATGCGGATAGGACCCAGCCTCGTCGACGTCACCACCGGCTACAATCTGGCCATCGCGATCCTAGGTGCCCTTTACCATCGCGATGCCTTGGGAGGCCAGGGCCAGCAGATCGATGTCGCGTTGATGGATACCGCCATAGCGATCCAGTCGCACGCGCTGGCCAATTACCTGTTGAGCGGCGAACAGCCGCCGCGGCAGGGGTCCGCCGGAAATGGCGGGCACCCCTCGCAGGTCTTCGAATGCCTCGACGGCTGCCTCTACATCTCGGCCGGGCAGGACCAGTTCTTCGCCTCGCTTTGCGTCGTCCTCGGCTGCGAGGAATTGATCGACGATCCCCGTTTCCCGACAATCACCATGCGCGGCGAGAATCGGGCCGCGCTGAATGATCTTCTCGAACCGCTCATCGCGCGGTGGCGAACCAAGGATCTTTTCGACGCGCTCGAGGCGGCGCGCGTGCCCTGTTCGCCCATCAACGAATATGCGGCCGTCACAGCGGACGAACAGGTGCGCCATCGGAACATCTTCAGAAATTTCGCCGGTGCGGCCGACGTCGCCGGCGAAGTACCAACCATCGCCAACCCCATCCGCTATTCGGGCACGCCGATACGCTATGACCTGCCTCCTCCCGCGCTTGGCGAACACACCGACGAGATCCTCGCCGACCTGCTCCGCCTCGATCGAGACGATATAGAGGCATTGCGAAGGGACGGAGTGGTCAGCTAGCGATAGTGGCTCGTCGATAATCGCTTCGCGGGGTGGCGATAGACGTTTCGCCCGAAGTGAACAGCCTCTATGGCGGCCCGGTGCGGCCACCACCGAAAATGCTTGCGCTCGGCGCCGAAGGAGAGCCGTTCATTCTGCTCGACGATGCCAGGAGCGGAGGCCCCCGGCCGGTCAGGCTGTACAGGCAACCGCTGGCCACCGTCACCGCCGAACGGGTCGAAGACGTCGAGCCCGCGCTCGATCAGCTGCGCCGCGCGTCGCGCGACGGTCTGTATCTGGCGGGCTTCCTAACCTATGAGGCTGGTCTCGCCTTCGAGCCTCGGCTGGGAGGCTGCGCGACGGAGACGGCCGGACCGCTCCTCTGGTTCGGCCTGTTCGAAACCTGCCAGTCGGTCGATGGTGCCGACGTCGACATTCTCCTCCGCGGGGCCGGTCCATGCCGGCCAGGCTCGCTTCGCCCGGCTATCGACATGGCGACCTACGCCCGTCGCTTCGCGCGGGTCAGAGACTATATCGAGGCGGGCGATATCTACCAGGCGAACCTGACCTTCCAGTCGTCGCTGCCCTTCGAAGGCGATCCGGTTGCGCTTTATCGCTCTCTCCGGGTGAAAGCCGGCGCCGGACATGGCGCACTCGTCGCGACCGGCGATCAATGGCTGCTCTCCTTCTCCCCGGAGCTGTTCTTTTCGCTCGACAATGGTCGGCTTCTCGCCAGGCCGATGAAGGGAACGGCGGCGCGCGGGGCGACCGAGGACGAGGATGCGGAATTGGCGGCGTTGCTTGCGGTGGACCCCAAGCAACGCGCCGAAAATCTGATGATCGTCGATCTCTTGCGGAACGATTTGTCCCGCGTGGCGATTCCCGGCAGCGTCGAGGTTGCCCGGTTGTTCGCCGTGGAACGTTACCCGACCATATATCAGCTTGTCTCCGATATCGGCGCCGATCTGAAAGCGGGGCTGGACGCGTTCGACGTGCTACGCGCGACATTCCCCTGCGGATCGATTACCGGCGCGCCCAAGCTCAGGGCGATGGAGGTTCTGGCGAGTGTAGAGGGGACGCCGCGCGGCATCTATACCGGCTCGATCGGGCGGATTGATCCCGATGGCGACGCCTGCTTCAACGTTGCCATCCGAACCCTGTCAATTGCGGTCGGCTCGATAGAGGCAACACTCGGCCTCGGTTCGGGAGTAGTCGCGGATTCGACGGTCGGATCGGAGTGGCGCGAATGCCTCGATAAGGCACGCTTCCTCGGCCCCTGACCGCATAAGGTCAGCCGACGAAATTCCCGGCGAAGGCAACCTCGGACAGCGGCTTGCGGTCGCTCGGCTCTTCCTTTTCCCAAAGGTTTTCCGGAAGAAGCGAACGATCGGCCTGCCGGCCAATGGCGGCCGCGGCTTCGATACGGAAGTCCTGCGGCACGCCCAGTTCCCTCGCCGCCGCCTCGAAATCGACACCGGACATTCCATGGGCGCGCAAACCCAGATGCTCGGCTTGGAGGGCGAGCGACATCCACGCCGCGCCGGTGTCATAACTGTGCGTATGTGACGGCTTGCCGCGCGAAGTCGCGGCGGAGACGAAGAATATCAATAAGGAGGCATTCTTGGCCCATAGCTGGTTTGCGGGCACGAGCAGACTGAGAAAGCGATCCCAGTTGCCGTCGCCACGACGAGCATACAGCAGTCGCCACGGCTGGGCATTGAAGGCGGAGGGGGCCCAGCGCGCGGCCTCGAACAGGGCTTCGACATCGTCATCGTCGAGCGGCGAGCCGTCAAATGCACGTGGCGACCAACGATCGAGGAACATTGGATGGACCTTCGTGGCGGCAATGCGCTTCGTCATGGATGGACTCCTCTTGAATGCTTGCGTGCGATTGTTGCAATCGGCAGTCGGCGACGATGATGGCGGAGGCGGCAGCCGATGGCCACCGATAGTGGCGACATGTCCGCTTCGACCTCGCCAGCCCTGGCGAGCGAGCCTTTAGGTCGGATAGGTCGGATTGCGGTTCGCTCAAAGGCCGAAGGCAACGAGGCCCCGCGCGTCGATGGTCCAGGCGGGGTTCCACGCTATCTCCCAGGCATGCTGGTCCGGATCGGCGACATAGCCGCGGAACCCGCCATGCGGCGGAGCGTCTGCCGGTCTGAGCAGCGTTCCGCCCGCAGCGATGAGGCGGTCGATGGCGGGGCCGACTTCCGCCCGCTCGGCGACATTGTGCGCGAGCGCAAAGGCGCCACGCTGCTGAAGCCCATTTCGATTCATGTCCGTCTCGAGCGCGCCGACCAGAAACGTACCCAAAACCAGGCCGTTCATCTGGTAGAAGATGATCTCCTCATTCTCGAAGACCGGCGACCAGCCAAACCCGTTGACATAAAAGTGCCGCGAGCGCGGCAGATCGGCAATGCCAAGGGTGATGACCGAAATTTGTTGCTTCATGTCGGGACCCTCGTTCAGCGCGCGCGACGGGGCAGGACGATCGCCTCGAGCTGGTCCAGAGGCATCGCGCCGTAACCCAGCGTCAGCTGGTGAAACTGGCGGAGCGAGAAGCGCCGGCCCAGCCGCGTCCTCATGGCGTCGCGCATCGCCAGCAGGCGAAGCTGGCCGAGCTTATATCCGAGGGCCTGACCCGGCCAGGCCATGTAGCGCTCAACCTCGGCGACGACCTCACTCGTCGGCGACCCGCTATGCTCTTGCATATAAGCGATTGCCCGCTCGCGCGTCCATCTTAGCTGGTGCAGGCCGGTGTCGACGACCAGCCGAACGCAACGGAACAGATCGTCGGATAGCCGCCCGACGTCGCCGGCCGGGTCACCGGCATAAGCGCCCAACTCCGCTGCCAGCCTCTCCGCATAGAGCGCCCAGCCTTCCTGATAGGCGTTGAAGCTGGCGATACGAAGTAGCAGCGGCGCCTGGGACAGCGCGAGCATTGTCGCCCCCTGCGTATGATGACCGGGAACTCCCTCATGATAGGTGAGGGTGGGCAGCGCATAACGGTGGATGCCCGCCATGTCGCGCAAGTTGATCCAATACATGCCCGGCCGCGATCCATCGAGCGAAGGGCCGTCATAATAGCCGCCGGGCGCCGATTCCTGCGTTGCTTCGGGCACCGCGCGAATCTCCAGCCGTTGGGAGGGGATCATCGCGGGTGGCAGAAACTCGGCCTGACGTTTCTCCATCGCGGCGACGAGTCCGCGCAGATAGTCGATCACTTGGCGTCGTCCCTCGGGGGTGTCAGGGAAACGCTGCCCGGGATCCGCGCCAAGAGCCCCGAGGCGCTGACGCAGTGTTCCCCGGCTGTAGCCAAGCTGGCGCAACCGCGCGTCGATGCGAGAGGTTACGAGTTTGACCTGCTCGAGACCGGTCCGGTGGATCTCGGCAGGTGTCTCGGTGCTATCGGCTATCGACCGGATGTTGGCCAGATAGAGCGCCTCCCCATCGGGCTGCGCCCAAATGCCTGCTTCCTCGCGGCCGTGCGGCAGCAGCTCGCGCACCCGCGCGCGCAGCTTGGCAAAAGCGGGGCGCGCGCGCTTTTCGAGGGCCGCTAGCGCCCGCTGCTCCGCCGCGATGCGGGTGCGGGCATCGAGCCCGGCCGCCGCGGAGCGGTCGCGCAGCGCGGTAAGCAGCGGATGGTCCTCCGGCGGTCCCGCGAGGAACGCTTCGAGCACGGGCAGCGTCTTTTCGAGCAGCACGCGAGGCGGTACGCAGCCGAGTGCCTGGTCGGCGCGGCTCTTCTCCAGAACTCCCGCGAATCCCGGTCCGAAACCGTCCAGTTTTTCGATCCAGGCGTCAACGTCTATCGGTGAGGACAGCGCCTGTTGAGCAGCCATGATGTTCGGCGTAGTGATCACAGGGCCCGAAATCTGGTTGAGAATGTAGGGCTCGTGCCCCGAATACCAGAAGGGATTGGGCCGGCCATAACCGATCGCAGCGCTGCGAGTGCCGTTCTCGATGATCGCTGCCGCTACCGCTAGCCGGACTTCGCTCAACCGGTCGCCCGAGCAGCGAATTGCCTCGATGGCGATACCGGCTTCGCCCAGCGCCGCCCGCCAGCTTTCTTCGCCCGCAGGCGAGTAATCGTCCATGCGCCGGGCGAGCGGTCCGCCGCCCAGCGCGCCCGGCACGCCCGAATAGGTGGCGGTTTCCGGCGTCTGCTCCAGCAATATGTCCGCGACATGATCGAGCGGGGTCTGGATAGGGCAGGGCCCGGGCCGGTTCGAAGCCACCGCGGCGAACCACGGCACCATGGCCGTGATCGAGGTCGCTCCCGCGAGGGCGGTGAAGCGGCGGCGGGAGAGAATAGGGGCCGGTGAGGTCATGAGGTGGGTTCGCCATCGTGACATTTTCGATACAAGACGGCAACAGTCGCCCGATGTTCCCTATCGATTCGTCAGGTCGCACCTTCCGATGAGCAGGCTGCTGCTCATCGCCGATCACGCGTCGAACCATGTGCCTGCTGATATCGATCTCGACATCGATCCTGCGCTGCTCGATCAGCATATGGCCGTAGATATCGGCGTCGAAAAACTCGGGATGCTGCTGTGCGAGCGGCTCGGCATGACCGGCATCTTCGGGACGGTTTCGCGTCTGGTCATCGATCTCAACCGCGAGGAGGATGCGGCCGGTCTGATTCCGCTCGAGAGCGACGGCTTCGCTATCCCTGGCAACAAGTTGCTCGACGCTGAAGCCCGCACTGCGCGGATCGAGCGCTTCTGGCGCCCCTATCATCAGGGCATCGCGGCGCACATAGCACGCTGCCGGCCCCGCCTGATCGTCTCGCTCCACAGCTTCACGCCATGCCTCGCCACGCGGCCCCAGGAAGAGCGGCCCTGGCAGATCGGCGTTCTCTACAATCGGGACGACCGCGCGGCCCTCACAGGCATGGCGGCACTTCGGGCGGCCGGCATCATCACTGGCGATAACCAGCCCTATTCCGGCAAGGTGTTGAACGCGACGATGAATGTTCATGCCGAGGCGAATGCTATCCCCTATCTGGGGCTTGAGGTGCGGCAGGACCTGATTGGCGACGCGGTGGGAATAGACCGGTGGGCCGATCGGCTCACGCCGGTGATTGTCTCGACCCTGGCCGCGGTGGAAGGTTGCGGGTAGTTCTCTGCAATGTTGGTTTCCACGACCTGAAAGCCGAAACTGCCTCGCCGTCACGGCCGACGTTGCTTGACTTTCCAAGGCATTGCGTCCATTCCATTGGCGCTAACGTCGCCTGCGACGGATTTTGAGGCTTGACGGCCGATCTCTCCTTTCACGCGCTATTGCTTCGACCGCATTATGCGGCGGGTTGCTCGGGTAATTGCGAAGGATCACCATGCCGACCGGTACCGTCAAATTCTTCAATGTCGACAAAGGCTATGGCTTCATCGCGCCCGATGAGGGCGGTCAGGACCATTTCGTCCATATCAGCGCCGTCGAACGCGCCGGCTTGGCCAGCCTCGATAAGGACCAGCGGCTCAATTACGAGCTCGAAGCCGATCGTCGTGGTAAGCAGGCCGCAGTCAATCTGCAGTCGGCCTAGGCGCGTTGCCGCGAAGGCGGCGCAGCATCTTTCCTATGGCGTTCGCGCCAATCATATAAAGATTTATATATTTTGAGTAGATTTTTCAGATTGTTATCCGTCATCTCCCCATTCTCTTCCAAATCGGTACGCGGCACCCTGAGCCGCCGGGACCTCGAGCGCATCGTTGCGGAGATGGTCGGCTGATCGCGGCTAAGATCGACAAGGAGCAAAGCCATGTCAGCAACAAGCGATTTCTATTTCACTCGCGCGGCTGAAAGCGCGCGAGAGGCAGAGGAAAGCGGGTTGGCCAACGTCCGCGAACGCCATCTTCGCGCCGAGGCTGCCTGGCTTTCGATGGCCAGGCGGATCGAAAAAGCCGAGCATGACCGCGCCAATTTGGCGGCCGAAAAAGCGGCGCGGGTGCCGTTCAGCGAATAACGGTCATAAGAAGCTCGGCAATAATCTCGTGCCAGCGACCAGCATGTAACGAATTACCGATGCCATCTTCCGGATTGTGCGGCCTGACGAATAGATGACCTGCTCGCCGGGCGCGCCGCTTCGATGCGGCCGGAATCGTCTCATCGCCGGCTGGCGGGACTATCGATCGGGACCATCGATGACGTTATGAGCGCCGCTCTGGAAGGAGCCGCCGTGTCGTTAGTCCGCGCCGACCGGGGGTTTCCCTGGCCGGTGCGTGCGACGATCGCTGCCGCCGGCAATGAGGGATCGGCCCTTCCACCTTGTTTAGCTGCCGCCGCGGTCCTACAGGCCACCCGACAGCAAGGAAGGTCCGATGACGCAGACGTTCGATAAGTCCAAGCTCCCCAGCCGCCATGTCTCGGTAGGTCCGGAGCGGGCACCGCAGCGCAGCTATTATTATGCGATGGGCATGACGGCGGATGACATCGCTAAACCGTTCGTCGGTGTCGTCTCGGCAGGCAATGACAGTGCTCCGTGCAACACCACGCTCGATGCGCAGGCGGACATCTGCCGCGAGGGTGTGATCGCCGCGGGCGGCACGCCGCGACGGTTCAACACGATTACGGTCACCGACGGCATCGCGATGGGTACGCAGGGGATGCGCTCGTCGCTCGCCAGCCGTGAGGTGATCGCCGATTCGATCGAGCTCTCGGTGCGCGGCCATAGCTATGACGCGATCGTCGGCTTCGCCGGCTGCGACAAATCGCTGCCGGGTATGATGATGGCGATGCTGCGGCTCAATGTACCGTCGATCTTTGTTTATGGCGGATCGATCCTGCCTGGTCATTATCAAGGCCGCGACCTGACCGTGCAGGACGTATTCGAGGTGGTCGGTCGCTATTCCGCCGGTGCGTGCCCCTTGTCCGAGCTCGATGCGATCGAGCGCGCAGCATGTCCCGGCCACGGCGCCTGCGGCGGCCAGTTCACCGCCAACACCATGGCGTGCGTCGGTGAGGCGATCGGGCTGTCGCTGCCCAACTCGAACATGATGCCGGCGCCTTATGAGGGTCGCGGCGACCTGGCCAAGGCGGCCGGCCGCCAGATCATGGAGCTTGTTGCCAGAAACATCCGCCCGCGCGACATCTGCACGCGCGAAGCGTTCGAAAATGCGGCCCGGATCGTGGCAGCGACGGGCGGCTCCACCAATGGCGGCCTTCACCTCCCGGCGATGGCGCATGAGGCGGGCATCGATTTCAGCCTGTTCGACGTTGCCGAGATCTTCAAATCGACGCCCTATATCGCGGATTTGAAACCCGGCGGCCGCTATGTGGCCAAGGACATGTACGAGGCCGGGGGCGTCTACATGGTCATGAAGACGCTGCTCGCGGAGGGCTTCCTCCACGGCGATTGCCTGACCGTGACCGGCAAGACGCTGGGCGAGAATATCGACCAGGTCACCTGGAAGCCCGACCAGAAAGTGATCCACGACGCCCGCACGCCGATCACCCCGACCGGCGGCGTCGTCGGACTGAAGGGAAGCCTTGCGCCGGAGGGTGCGATCGTGAAGGTCGCCGGCATGGCGAGATTGCAGTTCAGCGGACCGGCTCAGGTGTTCGAGTGCGAGGAGGACTGCTTCGCCGCGGTGGAAGCACGCCGGATCAACGAAGGCGCCGTGATCGTCATTCGCAATGAGGGACCCAAGGGCGGCCCCGGCATGCGCGAGATGCTGGCAACGACCGCCGCACTTTACGGACAGGGTATGGGCGAAAAGGTGGCGTTGATCACCGACGGGCGTTTTTCGGGCGCCACGCGCGGCTTCTGCATCGGCCATGTCGGTCCCGAGGCAGCCGATGGGGGACCGATCGCGCTGGTCGAGGACGGCGACATCATCTCGATCGATGCCGAGGCGGGGACGATCGAGCTCGATGTGGCGGAAGAGGTGCTCGCCGCGCGACGCGCCCGGTGGCAACCCCGCCGCAACGACTATCAGTCGGGCGCGCTGTGGCGATATGCGCAGAATGTCGGTCCGGCCTGGCGGGGGGCGGTGACGCATCCTGGTGCGGCGGCCGAAACCCATGTCTATGCCGATCTTTGAAGCGAAAGCCGGAGCTCGGCTTTTCGGGGCAGAGGGCGGGGGCGGCCCTCGTCAACACGCATTGAACCCAGATCGGAGATCTCGCCCCCGCCCCTGGTCGAGCATCATGGCGCTTCTCCTGCTGACGGCCTGCTCGAGTGCTGACGAAACTGTGACGCGCGATCCGATCGCGTGCAGGGTGAAGGGCGCCGTCTTCCAGGAAATCTGTACGCGCGAGGACATTTCGGGCAGCGAGGGGACCGAACTGATCGTCCGGGCGCCGGATGGCGAGTTCCGCCGCTTGCTCGCGACGGAAAATGGTCACAACGTGGTGGCCGCTGACGGCGCCGAGCCGCTGCTCGTCGAAAAACACGGTGTCGACAGCCTCTATGTGACGGCTGACTCGATCACCTATCGCCTGCCTGTTCCAGTCGGCTCGTGATCGGCCGGCCCATCCTCACCGCAGCCCAGACCCGCGCGGCCGAGGAGACCGTATTCGCGACCGGGGTGACGGTGGACGAGGCGATGGAGAAGGCGGGGGCGGCCGTGGCCGAAGCCGCATGGCGCTTTGCCGGCCGGCTGCCGACATTGATATTGTGCGGGCCCGGCAATAATGGCGGCGATGGCTACGTTATCGCGCGTCTTCTGCGCGAACGGGGTGTCGACGTCCGGGTCGCATCCTGCGGCGAGACGAGGAGCGGCGCGGCGCTGGCCAATCGCGAGCGCTGGATCGGCCCCGTGGAGCGGCTGGCAGACGCGGTACCAGCTCCGCTGATGATCGATGCTCTGTTCGGCACGGGGATGGCTCGGCCGCTCGACCCGCCCGTGGCTGCGGCGCTCGGACGACTTGCCAGCGCCGCGCGCTGGCGGATTGCCGTCGATCTGCCGAGCGGGGTCGGCACCGATGACGGCTCGCTGCTGGGGCCGGCGATCGGCTATCATCTGACGGTCGCGCTCGCCTGTCTCAAGCCGGCGCATCTGCTTCAGCCAGCCGCGGGGCTGATGGGGCGCATCGTCGTCGCCAATATCGACATCCCCGCGCATGCCGAGCTTCAAGAGATCTGCCGGCCCGATCTGCCGGCGCCGGGTGCGGGCGCCCATAAATATAATCGCGGCCACGTCGTGGTGATCGAGGGTGCAATGCCTGGCGCTGCGCTGCTGGCGGCGATGGCGGCGCAGCGCGGCGGAGCGGGCTATGTTACGCTGGCCGGATCGAGCAGGCAGGGCCCGGCGGCACTTGTCCGGCGCGGCGATGACATCGACCGCATCTTGGCGGATGATCGGGTCGGCGTGGCGGTGATCGGCCCAGGGCTCGGTCGTGACGACGCCGCCTTCGTACGGCTGCAGCGCGCGCTGGAAAGTGGCAGGCCGCTGATCCTCGACGCCGATGCGCTGGTGCTGCTCGCCGAGCGCGGGATCGAGCAGGTGCCGGGCCAACCGATCATGACGCCGCACGAGGGTGAGTTTTCGCGCTTGTTCGGGGATCTTGCGGGCAGCAAGATCGATCGCGCGCGGGCGGCGGCGCATGCTTCCGGTGCGATCGTCGTGCTCAAAGGCGCCGACACGGTCGTTGCCGCGCCCGATGGCCGGGCGGCGATCTCTCGACCGGCGGCAGGCTGGCTGGCAAGCGCGGGTACCGGCGATGTGCTCGCCGGGTTGATCGCGGCCAATCGCGCGCGGGGCATTGCGCCTTTCGAGGCGGCCTGCGCGGGCGTGTGGCTTCACGGCCGCGCCGCTGATCTGGCGGGGCCGGGGCTGATTGCCGACGATCTCATCACGCAGCTGCCACAGGCGTTGGCGGAATGCGCATGACCGTGCATCCATCAGCGGGGCCAGGTCTGGCCGCCAATCCGGATCGCCGATGACCGAAGTGAGCATCGAGGCCGTTCCCATCGTCCGCATTGCGGCGCGCGGAGAGGGTATCACCGAGGACGGCCGACATTCCCCGCTGTCTGCGCCCGGCGATCTCCTGCGGCCGGATGGTACTCTGATCGAGGGACCGCATCGCGTCGACCCTCCTTGCCGCCACTTTCCGCGATGCGGTGGATGCCAGCTGCAGCATATCGACGATGCGAGCTACGCCGATTTTCTCGCGCAGCGGGTCGGTGGGGCGCTCGCGCAACAGAAGATCGCGCCGCCGCCGATCGCTCCGGCTATTCTTTCGGCTCCGCTGACCCGCCGGCGCGCGGCGTTGCGCGCAGAGCGGCAGGGCAAGCCGATGCTGATCGGCTTCAATGAAGAGCAGAGCCATCGCATCGTCGACATGAAGATGTGCGAAATCCTGGACCCCCGCTTGTTCGCGCTGATCGATCCACTGCGCAAGCTGCTGCACCCGATGATGCGCGACCGGCGATCCGCCGGCATTCAGATGACGCTGGTGGACCAAGGCATCGATCTGCTCCTGGAAAAGGTTGAGGTCGAGGGCTTGGCTGCGATCGGCGCTCGTCGACTTTGCCGCGCATCATGGGCTGGCGCGACTGTCGATCGACGATGGCTTCGGTCCTGCACCGCGGTGGGAGCCAGAAGCGGCGACGATAACGCTGGGGGATGTAGCGGTCGCTTTTCCGCCCGGTGCCTTTCTGCAGGCCACCGCGGACGGGCAGGCGGCTCTCGTAGCGATGGTGGAGGAGATCGTCGGCGATGCCGTGATCGTTGCCGATCTATTTTCCGGGCTCGGGACCTTCGCGCTGCCGCTTGCGCGAACGCGGCGCGTCTATGCCGCGGAGGGCGCGCGTGACGCGGCGCTGGCGTTGAAGGCGGCGGCCGATCGCGCACGGCGGCCGATCGCGGTCGAGCATCGCGATCTTTTTCGTCGTCCGCTTTCAACCGGCGAACTCGACCGTTTTGGGGCGGTGGTGCTCGATCCCCCGCGGGCAGGGGCGCGGGAGCAGGTGGCGGCGCTGGCCGCGTCGAAAACCGGCCGTATCGCCTATGTATCTTGCAACCCCTCGACCTTCGCGCGCGACGCCCGAACCCTGGTGGAGGGCGGATGGCGGATCGAACATATTACGCCGGTTGGTCAGTTCCGCTGGTCGACCCATGTCGAACTGGTCGCCTCTTTCGCACGCTGATCCTGCGCCTTTGGTAGCATGCCGGGCGGTCGAGTGGATCCAGTTAACCATCTTTTAGCGCGCGAACGACAAGTTGCGCACACCGCTTCTGATGGTGTGTGCATGTTGCGTGGCGTATCGTTGCTCGTACTGGGGTTGTTGTTTGCCAGCGACGCGCATGCGGCCGGGCCGGTGCTCGCCCTCGACCGCCATGTGCTTGAGGGCGGATCGCAGGTGGTGCGTTATCCTGACCGGCGGGGGGCATTCCGGACTGGCGCCGCCTGGCGCGGCGGGCGGGCCGCCGCAACTGGCGCGCTCACCGATCGCGCCTCGCGCCCCCGGTCCAGTCGTGAACTGGCCGGCCATTACCAGCCCTTCGGCAATGCCTTCCGAGCGTCGCTCGGGGTAAGGGAGGATGCGAACCGTCGATTGCTGCGCGCCAGCAGCGATCCTGCCGAACTCGGCAGCGGCAGCTACGCGCCAATTGCCATGATCGGCTTGCTTGGCACGGTAGCCGCAGGGCTGACTATCAGCGGCGATGCGGGGCTGATGGGCCCCACGATTACCCGCCCGCGCGACAGCCGGCTCGTCACGCCCATCGAGCAAAATCGAGGAGCAGATTCCGGACTCCAAGGCTATCGTCCGATCGTCCAGTTCTCCGCTGATTACCGCTTCTGACTCGCCGGGTCAGATCGCTCAACCGTTCAGCCCACCACCATCAACGCGGCCCGGATCGCGAGGACAAACAGTGCGAACGAACCGAGTGCGAACAACATAAATCGCAGCATGACATTATTGATCGTCACTTGGACGAGGCTGTGCGCCACGCGTAGGGCGACATAGATCCAGGCAAGCTGAGCATTCAGGCCGTCACCCCCTCCGACCATCGCAAGCACGATCGCCGTCGCGTAGAAGATCGTGGGCTGCTCGTGCAGATGGTTGTAATTGTCGGCTTTCCACCGGACTTTCGGCGGTATCTTGTCGTTGAAATCGCTGTTCGGCTTGGTGGGATCATAGACGATTCCACCCTTGGTCATCGCCGGAACGCGTGTGGCGTACAGCCAGACCCACATCACGCAGGTCCACAATATGAGCGCGATAACGGCGCCCAAAATCGGTGCATGCATCTATTATCCCCTACCTAGCGGCACGACGATGAATGAGCGGGTAGGAGTTGTCAAAGCAGTCTGTGGAAAGAATGATTAACCTTATTCCTCCTCCGCAAGTCGTAGATTCCCGAAGATAAAGGGCGATGAATCGCCTTTCGGTTTACTGTATCGCCGGCTAATCTGTGCGACAGAAAGTCATGTACCAGTCGCTTATCTATATCAGCCGCAGTCGCCTCGTCATGCCTGCTCAGGCCAGCGAGATTGATCGGATTGTCGCTGATGCAGTCCCCCGCCACGTGGCTCTGGGCATTCGTGGCGCGCTGATCTTTACCGAGCGTCACTTCGCGCATTTGATCGAGGGGCCGCCTCCTTCGATCGATGAATTGATTGAGGACGTGATGGCCGATCCGCGGCATGAGCAGGTGACGATCATCGATCGAAGGCCGATCGACGGTTACCGGTTCCCCGACTGGACCCTCGCCTATTGGGGTGACGCCGGTTATATGGACAAGCAG
>Ga0207641_10000180_pt1 | contig 87970 bp, 82 predicted proteins | sample KBSSwiS62_FD_184306 | JGI IMG/M metagenome (GOLD analysis project Ga0207641, IMG submission 184306) | Switchgrass rhizosphere microbial communities from Kellogg Biological Station, Michigan, USA - KBS Switchgrass S6-2 (SPAdes) (version 2) | ecosystem: Host-associated > Plants > Roots >...
GAATGCGAGCCCCAATTCAAACGTTGTGACGCTGACTACGCCGGTCGCGAGCCCGGACTGCAATTAGGAGCTGACATGCGCAACCTCATTCGACCCCGCTTGGCGGCTGTCTGGTCAGCAATTCTGTTGAGTGCGATATCTGCGTCCGCGCTGGGTGCAACAGGCCGGACTCCCGGTTCCTTTGCGGTTTCTCCGGCCGGCGCAGCGACGTACTCGATGCCCATTTGGGCGCCGCCGGGTCCAAATGGGCTGCAGCCGAACATCTCTCTGAACTACAACAGCCAGTCGCGTGCGGGCATTGTTGGAGTAGGTTGGAATCTGGGCGGCTTGAGCTCGATATATCGTTGCAACCGGACGTATGCGCAGGATGGCGTCGGAGCGGCGGTTGCACTAAGCACCGTCGACGGATATTGCCTCGATGGAAAGCGTCTGCGGCTGGTTAACGGCAGCTATGGGCAGGCGGGCTCCACTTATCAGACTGAAGTCGCCGATTTTTCGAATGTTACGGCCTACGGCACCCAGGGCGCAGGTCCCGCCTATTTCATCGTCAAGGATCGTAACGGTCGCAGCTATCAGTATGGCAACGACAACGGCAGCAACCATGCGCGGGTAACCGTTTCCGCAGCTCCCAACACAGCCATAACGTGGCTGCTGAACGAGGTAGACGATCCTGCCGGCAACAGCATGCTGGTGACATACACCACCGCGACCGGTTCGGCGGTTCCGGCAACCATTTCCTGGACGCCGACCAGTCATGGCAGCGCCTCGTACGCGTACACGATGACGTTCGGCTACGGCACCAATGTCGTACAAGGTGCCTATTCCGGATACGTTGCCGGCACTTCGGTGAACATACCGTACCTGCTGAGCTCAATCACGATTGCCCACAGCGGCTCGACACTCAAGAAGTATGTCCTGAGCTATCAGGTATGGTCAGGTACGGGCCGCAATGATCTCTCGACAGTCCAGGAGTGCGCCGACGATTCGGCAACCAACTGCCTGCGGCCGACCCAGATGACCTACCAGCCGGGGTCGATGGGGTTGGCAGATCCAAGCACCCTGATGACCGCCAACGGCTCGACGCCTCCGCCGAACAACTTCACGGCTTTTGACGTGAACGGCGACGGACGCACCGATTTCGTCTGGCAGGACTCCGCTGGCTGGTGGGTGTCCTTCGGTACGTCCACCGGGTTCTCCTCACCGGTCAGTACGGGAATCACGACCTCCTCCGTGGCGATCGGCAATGTCGATGGGTCCGTCGCCGACGGATTTCTCGTTCAGCAGGGTGCTACCTGGTGGTACTACAAATACAACGGTAGCGGCTTTACAGGAACCAACACCAACATAAACATCGGGCTCGACAAGGACGCCGCCACCACGTTCGCGCTGGCCGATGTCAACGGCGACGGTCTGCCGGACCTCATCACAACCCGCTCGGATAACTATCTCTATGTGCGGCTGAATACCAGTACCTCGGGAAGCGCCAGCTTCAACAGCACGGCGACCCAGACCATCCCGAACCCGTACGCGGCCCTCTACTCGGTCTGGCATACGAAGAAGCTGGACTTCTACGGTAGCGGCCAACGGGACATCGTCGGGTGGCTCAACAATTCCTCGGGCGACGGCTACTACGTCCTGCATTTCAACGGCACCACGTTTGTGACCACGCTGCTGTTCCCGACCAATCTCGGGACCTACTGGCTCATTGACATGGGGGATTTCAACGACGACGGCTGCACGGATCTCCTGACTAACTACGGGGTCATCACGTCCGCCTGCAATGGCGCGGCCGGTGCGAATATAGGGATGCCCGCCGGCGTACCGGGACTGAGCCCGGTCATGAGCCTGGATTGGGATGGCGACGGCCGCCGCGACCTGCTCGTCTCGCGCCAGGGTTACACGACACTTTTTGTAACCTTGTCAACCGGTTCCGCTTTCAGCACCAATCTGATTCCGACGAGCCTGCCGAAGACCATCGGTGCCTACATCATTCACAATCCGACTGGCGATGGGCTCGACGGGATCATCACCGAGCCGCTCAACCCACCGTATACCTATCAATATCAGCTTCACAACGGCGGCGGCCAGCCACCGGATCTGCTGCTTTCAATCACCGATGGCTATGGTAATCAGGCCAGCCCGACCTACGGCTCGGTGGCCCAGGGAGTCAACAACTACTATTTCCCGAGCACGGCGAGCTGGCCGAATGCTGAATATTTCGGCCCACTGTATGTCGTAAAACAAGCTACTTTCAGCGACCCCAGCGGCTCGGGTCCGACGTACGGCAATGCCTTTTATTACGGCAACGGTCAGACAAACATCCAAGGCCGGGGTTTTGCCGGATTCGGCAATTTCCAGACGCACGATCTGCGGGATAGCGGGCAGTGGATCACGCGAAGTTATTTCCTCACCTTCCCGCAGACTGGACTGTTCAACGGCGAGATTGTCACGCAGGACAACACTTCAAATACAACCCTGCGGACAACCAATGTCGTTGCCATTGGCAATGAGCTGAGCAGCGTCCTGCATCAGGAGCGATATCTGCCCTATGAGAATATGACCACGACGTGGCAGGAGTATGACTCCGGTATCGCGGGCAACAGACCTGTCAAGACCACGCAGGAAGTGCGTACCTTCGATGACTATGGCAATCCGATTTACGTTAAAACCATCGTCTCTGACAGTGATCAATTTTCTCCTTATGTCAATCAGAGTTGGACCAGCATCGTCACCACGACGTTCACTCCTGATACCAGCGCCAACTGGTGCCTGACGCTGCCGAATCAGACGACTGTTTCAAACACGTGGAGCGGCTCCACCAGAACCCGCACGGCATCCTTCAACCTGCCGGATTACCCGCACTGCCGGATAACTGAAATTGTCACGGAGCCAGGTAATTCGACTTACTCAGTGACCAAAGATCTAATCTATGACGCATTTGGAAACATCAGCACGCTGAATGTCACCGGGGCGGGGATGGCCCCGCGGAGCTGGACCACGGACTGGGGGAGCACGGGCCAATTTCCTGTAACGTTGCGTGACCCGGTCAGCAACGCCCTGGGCGCAGCCGGGTACAAGTCGGTCAAGGGCTATGACTACGGCTTTGGTGTTCAGACGAGTGAAGTGGTGCAGAGCGCAGATGGATCCGTCAACAATGCGCCAGCTACCTCCTGGCAGTACGATCCTTTCGGGCGCAGGCAAAGGGAAACGCGGCCTGACGGTACTTACACAACCTGGACGTACAATGATTGCGCGGCCTGGGTGGGTTGTCCTGTAGGCAGCCACGCGCTGGCACTCGTTCAAACCGTATATAACACAGATGGATCTGTTCAAACTGACGGGACGACCTGGTTCGATCCTCTCGATCGCGCCGTGCGCTCGAATGGGCGAATGTTGTCAAATGGTGCCTACAGCTTCACCGGTACTCAGTATGACAGTCTGGGCCGGCCCCACTTCAATCAGTTACCGTGTGGATACTCGGGAAGCCTGGCGCTTTGTCCTTACGGACTGACAGTGACTTACGACGCATTCGGAAGGGCGTCCAAGCTGCAGCGTCCTGTCAGCACTGCAGATACCTCTTTACTCACCACAAACATTACCTACGCAGGGTCCACTACCACCGCTACGGATTCCAATGGGAAGTCGGCTACGCGGATAACGACCCCCCTCGGCACCGTCGGCGTGCAGCAGGATCACGATAACTACCGGCAGACGTTCTCATACGATCCATTTGGGAATGTGCTCTCCGTTACCGACAGCCTTTCGAATACATTGTTCACTGCGACTTACGACTATGGAATTGCCGCGTTCCAGCGCAACGCAACTGACATGGATCTCGATCTGTCGATCTCCACGGGTCAACACCGCGTGTATGTTTACGATGCGCTGGGTGAGGTCACGTCCTGGACCGATGCAAAAGGACAGAGTTTTGCCGTGACCTACGACGGGCTGGCCCGACCACTCACACGAACAGAGAAGCTGGCCAACGGAACGGTAGACCTGGCCACAAACTGGACATGGGGCTCGACAGCTGCCAGCCACAATGTAGGCCAGTTGTCCGTTGTGACCGCGAACGGATACACGGAAACCTACTCCTACGACACTACCGGGCGTCCGCAGCACCAGTCATTCACCATTCCGGCGGATGGCACTTATACCTATGATTTTGCGTACAACACGACAACGGGCCTGCTGGACACGCTGACCTATCCGGTCAGCACTCCTTCGTACCAACTGAAGCTTTCCTACGGCTATCAGAATGGCATTCTCGCCAGGGTGTCGGACGCCAACGCGGGAACTGTTTACTGGGCCGCCAATGCGACCACGCCTCGCGGACAGGTAAACCAGGAGACCCTGGGTAACGGGATAGTCACCAATCGGGTATTTGATGCCGTAACGGGATCGACCAGTTCATTGACCTCCGGTCCGAACGGCACGGCCACCCTGCAGAATGAGTCCTACCTGTACGACAACGCGGGCAATTTGCTGCAACGCCAGAATAATAACGCCGGGCTCACGGAGAATTTCTATTACGACAACCTGTACCGCCTGGATCATTCGACGTTGAATGGAACTCTCAACCTGCAGATGGGTTACAACGGCGCCGGCAACATTAGTTCCAGAAGCGATGTCGCCGCGGGCGCAACTTGGACCTACGATGCTGTTCACAAGCACGCAGTGACCCAGGCAGGTAACGGGTCTTACACCTATACCTACGACAGCAACGGAAACGCCACGTCACGCAACGGGCTCGGCATCACCTGGACCAGCTTTAACCATCCGGTCAAAATCAACGGCGGCTCGGGCGAATCAGTCGAATTCGCTTATAACCAGGACCACGAGCGCTGGAGTGCTGTCTACACCAGTCCCGCCGGAGTTGAGACTACCTACATCATCGGCAAGCTCCTGGAGAAGGTGGTTCTGCCGGGCGGTGTTGCGCAGTACCGGCACTTCATCTACGCGGGCGATACCAAGGTTGCTGTCTATAGCCGTGCCACGAGCGGCAATAACCTTTACTACGTACGTGAAGATCACGAGGGCAGTGTATCGGCGCTTCTGAACAGCGATGGAACCTGTTACGCCAAAGAGAGCTTCACCGCCTTCGGTTTGCGACGCAGTTCCTGCACGTGGTCGGGAGCGCCGACCAGCGGCTCGCTCACGAAGATCAACGCAGCGACGCGCCACGGCTACACTTTTCAAACCGCGCTCGGCAATATGGGGCTGAATGACATGAATGGCCGCATCGAAGATGCGGTCACGGGACGGTTCCTGTCACCCGATCCATACGTTCAGGATTCGAACGATACACAGGACTTCAACCGCTACACATACACTCGTAACAATCCGCTCACCTACGTCGACCCCTCGGGCTTCGAGTTCATTTGCATTACTACACGCAGCCTGGGGTCAATTGCAGGCGGCGAGGTGATCATCAACCCGGCCGAGCAGGATTGCTTCCCGGCACCCAATTTCCCCTGGCCTTACATCCCCAGTCCGCAACCGGGCGGCGGAGGTGGAGGTGGGACGGGCGGGAATACCCAGGTGCCCTGTCAGCCAGGTGTAAACTGCTATGTGCCGCAAGTTGATCAGCCGGGGCTGCTTTCCCGACTGAAGCAGAATTGCCCGAAGCCTCCGGCGAGCGCGGGACATCCACACACTTCCGGATTCAATCCGACTAAGCTCATGACAGCGGCGCTGAGTGCTGCCAATGCGGGTCGTCTCGCGGCATCTGGCGTGGCCAAGCTGACGGCCGGAACGGCGGCTGACGTCACCGGTGTGGGCTCCCCGCCAGGAACGCTTGCAATCGCGATGGGCGTGCTCAATCTGCGCGGCGCTGCTGCAGCGTTGGACAAGTCATTCCTGCTCGGCCAAGAGGCCCTGAACGAGAACTGGTCCGACGCCTCCCTCCGAAATTTTGCGGGCCTGCTGCCGCTGGGTCAGTACTATGATGACCCGGGCGAGCCCGGACCGATCCAGGTGGTCGAGGGGAAGCTCGAGCACGTCGGTTGCTTGGTTGGGGAAGCTCTTACCGTGTCGCCATGAACGATTTCATATTTGCCTTCTTCTTGTTGGTTGCGATCATCGTCATTATTTGGGTGACGGTTGTGGCGGTGCGTTCCGTTCGGCGTGGCGAGAGTCCCTGGAAGGCGTTCAAAACGTGGCTTGTTCGAGTGATCGATGCGTTGTTCGGCGTTGGCTGATCTTCCCGCAGTCGTAAACGCGGATGCGGCGAGATCGGGTGGGATCAAAGTCGTGCAATCATGCGATGGGACACCACAATGACTCTTTCCGCGCTGCGAATTCGATCGGCCGTGCGCATGCAACTCGCAAGCAGCCTGCCTGTCGTGAAGCCCTCGAGTGCAGGCTAATCGGAATCATGGTAAGCAAAGTTGACGGCACAGGCCTGCAGGGAGGGTCTGTCTTCGAGCTCAGGGACCGACCAACAACGCTGATTGCTACTGCGACCGTGCTGAGTTGCATTGTGGTCTGTCCTCGTTGCCGAGGCCATCTATCAGGCTATGGCACGGTTTTCTTCACATATCCCATCTTCGACGCCTTCAAATCCAACGCGCGCTCGGCTGGGTCACCAAATAGGTCGGCCTCCGGGAGCTTCATGCTGGCGACCAGGCGTTGCATGGCGTGGTCGTGAGTTTCCAGCGAGCCATCGGCGAGGATGTGGGTGACGGGGACGCCTTCGCGAGCGAGCTCGCGGGAGACGAGGATCGTGCGGTGGCAGTCGAGCGGTTCGCGCTCGGCACACATGATGGAAATTCGGTGGTCGGCCATTCCGGTTTTGAGTCGCGCGATGCCGCGGCGGAACAGGTCCGTCTTGGCTAGCAGGGCGTAGCTGACCCGGCCGTCCGCATCGTAGACAGAGGGGTCATTGCTGCGGGCGCCGAGCTCCTCCCCGAGGAAAACGTACTGGATACCGGCAGCTGCGAGCGCGGCTTGTAACTTCTCCCGGCGGAATTGGGGGTTAAACCGGCTGTATGGAGTGGACCGGACGTCGGCCAGGGCGGTGATGCCGTGGGCCTGGAGTAGCCCGATGAACCGCTCGATGGGGTGGTTCGAATGCCCCACGGTGTAGATCATACTGCTTGCCATGATATGGACTGGACGCGCAATTAGCTTGCCTGAGACCGTCGGTGCTTCGCTGGAAGCGCTGTTCGAGAGGCCGGTACATCATGTCCAGGTTTTCGAGCATTCGCTATTTGTGAAGCTTCACGGGCGTGCGATTGCCACGACGCGCCGGGGTAGAATTTACCTGCGGGGAAGCGGGTCGGAGTTTTTCGACAATCCCTGGCTGATGCTTCACGAGTACTGCCACGTCATCAAACAGTGGGAGCCTCGCACGCTCACCATCGGTAGCTATGTCATCGAGTGCATGCGCCGCGGTTATTGGAACAACCGTTTCGAGGTGGAAGCGCGAGCGTTCGCGGACACGCACGCGCATCGTCTGCGGAAGATGTTGCAAACCAGTGTTACCGCCTGATCGCCCGGACCGAGGCTTACCCCAACAACGCCTCGCGGTGATATAGCCGCCCGGCGATAAACACCAGAACTGCGCCCACCGCCAGCGTGGCGCCGATCGAGAGCGCCAGGAATGCTGCCGAGATGGGCTCATCGCGCAGCAAGCTCGTGATCAAAAAATGCTGGCTCAACGACGGTACTGCCATCAACGCAGCAGTGGGGCGTAGACCCAGCACGCTGGCGAACACCAGAGGTAACGTTGGCACCAGCAGCACAAGGCCGAGGTACGTCTGTGCCTCACGGTAGCTGCGGGTGAAAGCGGCGACGATGGTCATCAACGCAGCACCCAACGGCACCAGCGGCAAGCAACAGGCGATGACGGACAACGCGACGAGCGGACCAAAGTTGACGCTCATCCCAAACCGCTCCAGCCCAGCAAATCGCAGCACAATGGAAAACGCCGTGACGGTCAACGACAGTGACAAAGTCATGAACGCACACGTCGCCAGCATCTTCCCGTAGATCAAGCTCTCCCGGCTCACCGGCACGGTGAGCAACGGCTCCAATGACCCCCGCTCCCGTTCTCCCGCGGTGGCGTCAATGGCGAGATACATGCCGCCCATCAGCATTGTGAGCAGCACCAGGTAACTCAACGTTCCAAGTGCCAACACGGATCGGCTGGCAGGCGTCGACACGTCGACGTCGTGTATCACGATAGGCGACACAACCATCGGATCAATGCCGCGGGCCATTACACGCAGGCGCGCAATCAGCCCGCCATACTGATTCAGCAACGTCTTGACGCGCGCAACATCCTTACCGCTATTCGCGTCGGACGAGTCGACATACAAAAGCAGCTGCGCCGGTTGCGAACCCTGGAAACGCGACCCGAACTCATCGGTTACCATCAGCACAAAAGGCTTGCGATGCTCTTTGACGGCCGAGCGTGCAGCAGCATCGTCGTACGAAACAGCTTCAACGTTGATGCCGTACTGCTCCAGATGAGCAAGCAGGCTAGGCGCCCGCTCTGCGTGCGACACGGCCAGCGTCACGGGCTTCTCCGCCACGGAGGTACCGCGCTCAATCGACAGTGAGAGCGCAGCTCCAAACAACAGCGGTCCGAACAACGGACCGAAGATCAGTGCGGAGATCAGCGTGCGGCGATCGCGCAGGTTTTCCCGGAACTCCTTCCGGAACACACTGAATATGGCCCACACTACGAGAGGCCCTCGCCTGTCCCAATCAATCGCACGAAAGCGTCTTCCAGGCTGCTTTCGCCCGTCTTCTGGCGCAGCTCCTCAGGCGTGCCATTAGCGACAACCGTCCCATGCGCAATCACCACCACATCGTCACAAAGCGCCCCCACCTCCTGCATCACATGACTGGAGAATAGAACGCAATGCCCCTCATCCCGCAGCTTAGCCAACAGCCGACGCAAGCTGCGCACAGCCATCACGTCCAGGCCATTGGTAGGCTCATCCAACAGGATGTTTCGGGGCCGGTGTATCAGCGCCCGCGCCAGCGCGGTTTTGACCCGCTGACCCTGAGAAAACCCTTTGGCACTTCTGTCCGCGAACTCGTCCATTTCGAGTAGAGAGATCAACTCGACCGTTCGTGCCGAACAGTCCTTCCTTCCGAGCCCATGTAATGACCCGAAATACTCCACATTCTCGCGGGCAGTCAGATGCGGATAGATGCCAGCATTGTGAGGCAACACACCCATGCGTCGGCGCGCTTCCAGTGGTTGACTCACGATACTCACGCCATCAATCAGCGCGTCTCCCGACTCAGGCGCAATCACGGTGTAGAGCATCCGAAGTGTCGTGGACTTGCCAGCACCGTTGGGACCCAACAACCCCGTAATGCGCCCATCGGTCGCGCGCAGGCTCACATCGCGAACCGCAGTCACGCTCCCGAAGTGCTTCCGCAAGCCGGCGGCCTCAATCATGGGGGTGGGCCTCAATCATGGGGTAGCCCCCGATCATGGGATGAGCCCCGATCATGGGGACGGGCCGCCGACTGTGGTGAAGAACGGCACGGGCACGTCCCTTTTGACGCATGACACGTCGAGTCCCTCGACGCTGCCTTTGGCCACGAAATTTCCCATTACTCGGTCAACACAGGGCGCCGCCAACTGCCCGTGACCGAATCCAGCCAGGACAACGTGCATGCTGTGAGAGAAACCGTGCTTTGCCTGCTCAGCGTCCGCTGGTGGCGTAACGGGATCATCCCCTCCTGACAGCAGCAAGGCAGGCACATCTGAGCGCAGTTCCGCATGGAAGTCGGGATCAATGGGTCCGCGCGGCCAAATGGAGCAAATGGCCTGGAGCCCGTCCAACTGCGCTGTCCCCAAATAGGTCTTTTCCAACTCCGCACGGTTCACCTTCGAGAGATCCCAGAAGGGAACGTCCTCAGTGCACACCACGCTGTTGTGCATCCCGTTCGCAACGGCATCTCCGTACGAGCGGTTGACCATCAAGAACTGAGAGGCCAGCGGTATGAAGTTGGCAGGTGCGCCGGTCGCACCGTGTAGCATCAACGGCAGCAACGCCGCTTGCTCCGCTGTGTAACTTGCGAGACGTAGAACAGACGCCAGATGATATGACGTGAAATCCAGCTTGGAAGGTTCACCGCTCGTCGGATCCGGCAGATTCACTGACACCGAGTGAGCCCGTAAAGAGTCGCGCAGCGTGTGATACGCCTCCGCGGGATCGCCGAAGCGCTTAGAGCATTCAGCGTCGTGGGCACACCGCCCTAGAATATCGGTAAGCGTATGTTCTGCATTCAACGCGGTGGCCGTTCCAAGTGCCAATTGCGGCGGCACCACTCCGTCGAGAATTACGGAGCGCGTGTGCTCAGGAAACCGTCGCACGTAATGTTGAGCAACGCGGGTCCCGTACGACACTCCATACAGATTGAAACGTTGATAGCCCAACGCGGTCCGCACAGCGTCGAGATCCCGAACAGCCACGCTCGTTGTATAGAACTCAACATGTGAGGTCTTCTGCAGCGTTGTCAGACACTTCTGCGCGTCAGCTGTGATCTCGGCGGGCGTAGCGTGATAAAGATCGTTGTCATCAACCGAGCAATTCAGAAAGTTCGATTTGCCGGTGCCCCGTTGGTCGACGAGCACGATGTCACGATCGCGGTGAATACGCTCAAAGGAGTGAGCCGCGGACGCATAGAACGACGTCGCTGCCATTCCAGGCCCGCCGGCGAGCACGAACAGCGGGTCAGGCTGTTTGCGCCGGTTGATGGCAGGAACGCGGGCTACGCGGAGGGTGATGTGCCGGCCGGATGGCTCGGCGGGATTCTCGGCGACGCTCAGCTCGCCGCATTCGGCCAGAACGACGGCGACCTTGGAGGGATCCTCGAGCTCGCAAGCGGCCAGCTCCAACGCCCCGGGAAGTGCAGCGCCAGTGACACCGGCCCGACCCATCACGCCGCCCGCGGCCGCAGCGCCAGTCCGACCGATGCCGGTCGCACCGTCTGCCGCCGTCGATGCGCTCTTGGCTCCAGCGGCTACGGCGCCCGCCCGTTCGATCCCGCTGGCGCCGGCTACCGCGGCCCCGATGCCAAACGCCCCCACTACCAGCAGCAATGAAACCGTCCGTAAATTCACGCAGTGCGGGCCTTGGCCTTGTTCGTAGATCGTCCAGCCCTACAATACGCGACTAACGTTTTGACCAGCCACGACCTGGACCTCGGAAATCTGATGCGCTTCGCCCAATCCTTTGACGTCATTGTCATTGGTGGCGGCCATGCCGGTACTGAAGCGGCATTGGCGGCTGCCCGTATGGGCGTGCGCACGCTGCTTCTGACGCAGAGCATCGAAACGCTGGGCCAAATGAGCTGCAACCCGGCTGTCGGGGGCATCGGAAAAGGCCATCTTGTCCGCGAAATCGATGCATTGGGCGGCGTCATGGCACGTGCCACAGACCGCGCCGGCATCCAATTCCGCACCCTCAACGCCAGCAAGGGTCCGGCAGTGCGAGCGACCCGGGCACAGGCAGATCGGCAGCTCTACAAGCAGGCGATCCGCACAGTCCTCGAAAACCAACCCAATCTCACGCTGTTCCAACAGGAAGCGGGCGACCTCCTGGTTGAAGGCCAAACCGTCCGCGGCGTGGTGACAGTGACCGGCATTGCGTTTGAGGCTCCGTCGGTTGTCCTCACGGTGGGCACCTTCCTCGGTGGGCGCATCCACGTTGGCCTCGACAACTACCAGGGCGGCCGAGCGGGCGATCCCCCTTCGAACAAGCTCGCAGCTCGCCTTCGCGAGTTGCACCCACGAGTCGGGCGTCTGAAGACCGGTACTCCGCCCCGAATCGACGGCCGAAGCCTCGACTTCTCGGTGATGACCGCCCAGCCCGGTGACACCCCCGTTCCGGTGTTCTCGTTCCTCGGGCGAGACAGTGAGCACCCTCAGCAGCTCAATTGTTTCATTACGAACACAAATGAGCGCACCCACGAGATCATCCGCGCCGCGACGGACCGCTCGCCGATGTTCACAGGTGTAATTGAGGGCGTCGGCCCACGCTACTGCCCCTCGGTCGAAGACAAGGTCGTGCGCTTCGCCGACAAGCTCTCGCACCAGATCTTCGTCGAGCCGGAAGGCCTCACCACCAATGAGATCTACCCGAACGGCATTTCCACCAGCCTGCCCTTCGACGTGCAGTACGAATTCGTACGCAGCATCCGAGGCTTCGAGAATGCGCACCTCACGAGGCCGGGCTACGCCATCGAGTACGACTTCTTTGATCCACGTGATCTGAAGCCGTCCCTCGAAACCAAGTGTCTCGAAGGTTTGTTCTTCGCCGGCCAGATCAACGGCACCACCGGCTACGAAGAAGCAGCGGCGCAAGGTCTCCTGGCTGCCATCAACGCAACGCTCAAGTGCAAAGGCCGCGAAGCTTGGATTCCGAAGCGGAGCGACGCCTACATCGGCGTCCTCGTAGACGACCTCGTCACGCGAGGCACGAGTGAGCCGTACCGGATGTTCACGAGCCGTGCGGAGCACCGCCTCCTGCTGCGCGAGGACAACGCCGACATAAGACTGACCCCCATAGGTCGCGAGCTCGGCCTCGTTGACGACGAACGCTGGCGCCTTTTCGAGGAAAAGCGGCGGCTTTCGGACGTCGAATTCCAGCGTCTGACCACGACCCGCGTTCAGCCGAACGCAGTGCCGCCTGACTGGACACAAAGGGTCCTCAAGGGCACCCCGCTCAGCCGAGACTTCTCAGCATTTGAGCTTCTCCTTCGCCCCGAAGTCACTTACGACAATCTGCTCGAAGTAGCCGGCCAGCCGGATTGGTCGGGCGTGGACGACCGGCTGCCCGCTCAAGTGAGGATGCAGATTGAAGTCCGCGCCAAGTACGCTGGCTACATTGAGCGTCAGCAGGACGAGATTGAGCGTCAACAGCGCAACGAAGAGACACGGCTTCCCGAAGACCTCGACTACCTCCAGGTGGCAGGTCTCTCGCACGAAGTCCGTCAGAAGCTCGGCGACGCCCGTCCGGCCACTGTTGGCCAGGCAAGTCGCGTACCGGGCGTGACACCCGCCGCCATCTCACTTCTCCTCGTGCATTTGAAGAAGCGAACGTTGCAAGACAAGGCTCGCGTGGCATGAGTGCCTTCATCGACAATCTGACTGCCAGTTGGAACCGGAACCATTCGCTGGTCTGCGTGGGTCTCGACCCCGAGATTGAGCGGCTGCCGCATGACATCGCCATGCAGCCATCGCCCATCTTCCAGTTCAACAAGGCAATCATCGACGCCACCGCCGATCTCGTCTGCGCCTATAAGCCGCAGTTTGCTCACTACGCGGCGTACGAGGCGGAAGACCAACTCGAACGCACGATCGAGTACATCCACCGCAGCTATCCGGGAATTCCGGTGATTCTCGACTCCAAGCGCGGTGATGTGGGCAACACGGCCGTGCGCTATGCCATCGAAGCGTTCGAGCGCTACGGCGCGGACGCCGTTACCGTGAATCCTTACCTGGGCGGCGACTCGCTCGAGCCTTTCCTCCAGTACCAGGACAAAGGCGTGATTATTCTGTGCCGTACATCCAACCCCGGTGGACGGGATCTACAGGATCTCGATGTCAACGGGCGGAAGTTGTATCAGGTCGTGGCGGATATGGCTGCGCGGCAGTGGAACAGCCGTGGGAATTGTTTGCTCGTTGTTGGGGCTACACAGCCTCGCGAGCTCGCGGAAGTCCGTGAGATTGTCGGCAAGATGCCGTTTCTCGTGCCGGGTGTGGGCGCGCAGGGCGGCGATGTTGCGGCGGCGGTGACAAATGGTCAGACGTCCGACGGAACGGGGCTCATCATCAGCTCATCGCGCGCGATCCTGTACGCCAGCTCGGGTGACAATTTCAGCACGGCTGCTCGCGCCGCTACGGAAGCACTTCGCGACCAGATCAACGCCAGCCGCGCCCCACGCTGATCCAGTGCGGACGCCAGCGGCTCACACGCCATCGCGGCCGGCACCATCGGCGCGAATGCCATCGGTAAATACGCCCTCGGCGCGGCCACCATCGGCGCGGCCACCGTCGGCGAATACACCAGCGGCTCCTAAGCCTTCGGCCCAAGCAGCAGTGGACACAACAACTCGCCGAACCCTGCGGGTCGCGCTTGCAGCCGCGCTCCTGGCGCTGTTATCCGCCGCCGCTGACATTGCCACTGCCGCCAGCGCCCCTGGCGCGGCCATTCTGCTGAGAGGCTCAGGCGCCGAACCCGACTCCCTGGATCCACAGAAGGCCCGCTCAGTCGAATCACAGATCATCCTTCGTGACTTGTGCGAAGGACTGACTACTCTCGACAAGTCAGCCGCCGCAGCACCGGGTGTTGCAACTGACTGGACGGTCAGCCCGGATGGGAAAACCTACACCTTCCATCTACGACCCCAGGCGCGTTGGTCAAATGGAGATCGGGTTGTAGCGGCGGATTTCGTGGCGGCGCTACGGCGGCTCGTCGATCCTGCGACTGGATCCGCGTACGCACAGGTGATTGATGTCGTCGAGAATGCGGCTGACATCGTCGCCGGTAAGAAGTCACCGGACAAGTTGGGGGTTGCAGCTCCCTCGGATTCCACGGTCGTAGTGACTTTGGGCTCCCCGGCAGCGTACCTGCCCAGCCTGCTCTCACACACGAGCGCCTGCCCGATTCATCGACCCACCCTGGCCCAACATCCGGATCAGGTTGCCAAGCCGGGCGTCATGGTCTCGAACGGCGCGTTCGTACTGAAGGAGTGGATCCAGGGCTCTCACATCTTCGCCACGCGCAATCGCAACTATTGGAACGACGCCGCAACGCATCTCGATGGCGTCAAATACCTGCTGATTCCCGACGAGAATGCCGAGCTCACCCGTTACCGCGCGGGCGCGTTGCATACCACGTATGTAGTGCCGAGGGGACAGTTTGATTGGATTCAGGCCAATCTGGCGAAAGAGTTGCACATCTCTCCGCAGCTGGACACCTACTACTACGGCTTCAATCTCAACGAGCCGCCATTCAAGGACAGCCCAGGCCTGCGTCGCGCACTGTCGCTGGTCATTGACAGAGAGCGACTCACCAGGCAAGTCCTTCGCGTTGGCGAGTTACCTGCGTATGGCTGGATTCCTCCGGGCGTCAACAACTATACCTCCCAGTCCTTCGACTACCGCAACACCCCCCTCACGGCACGCATTGCGGAGGCCCGCAAACTCTACGCACGAGCGGGGTATTCAGCCGCCAAACCTCTGAAGTTCGAGCTGCGTTACAACGCCGGCGAGGTTCACAACAAGGTGGCCGTGGTTGTCGCTTCAATGTGGAAGGAGGCGTTGGGTGTCGAGACAATCCTGACGGCCGTCGAATTTAAATCGCTGCTCCAGGATATCGACGCCGGCAACGTGCAGATGTTCCGCTCCAGCTGGCTGGGCGATTACAACGATGCCTATACGTTTGCACAGTATTTCAAGAGCAATTTCGGCATCAACCTGCCGCATTACCGGAACCCCGCGTACGATGCGTTGATTGACAAAGCGGCCGTCGAAGTGAACACAACCAGCCGGCGGGAGCTGCTCGAGTCAGGCGAGCGTCTGATGTTGCGCGATCACCCGATGATCCCCATTTATTTCTACGTCAACAAACACCTGGTGAAGCCGGAAGTCCAAGGCTGGTACGACAATGTGATGAATGTTGTCTATAGCAAGGACCTGAGCCTGCGCTCACACCCCTGATCAGGCTGCGGCGCGCCTCAAACGTGCGCCAGTCAGATCATGTACGAAGCTTCCATACCAGTTGTGGATATCGTGCCTGCGCACGGCTTCCATCATCAGCTCGTGCCGCTCCTTGCGCTCGGATAACGGCATGTTGAGGGCTGTCTGCAGTGCCTCGGCCATTCCACACTTGTCATAGGGATTCACCAGCAGCGCGCTGTGAAGCTCCTCCGCGGCGCCGGCCATGGGTGAGAGAATCAACACCCCCGGATCCTCCGGATCCTGTGCGGCGACAAACTCCTTGGCCACGAGGTTCATGCCGTCCCGCACGGGAGTGACCAACCCCACTTTGGCCGCCCGCAGAAAGCCCATGGTAGTTGCGTGCGTGTAGTCGCGATTCAGATACCGTATGGGCGTCCAGTCAGCCTCCGCAAACCGTCCGTTGAGGCGACCTGCGGTTTGTTCCAGTCCCCTGCGGATTTCCCCATAGGCGAGCACGTCCGAGCGGCTCGGCGGGGCGATCTGGAGAAACGTGACCTGCCCCTGGTTCTCCGGAAAGGTCTCGAGGAACTGCTCGTACGCCAGAAAGCGCTCAGTCAGCCCCTTGGTGTAGTCCAGGCGATCGACGCCGACAACCAACTTCCGTCCCATCAGGCTCACGGCCATGCGTTGCACGGTGTCCTGGTGGTGAGTTGCCGCAGCTTCACTGATTACGCTGTCAACGTCGATTCCAATCGGGTACGCCCCGATACCAACACTACGCCCGTCGATATCAACCCGGTCGACGAGGTCGCTCGTGGGCAGGTCCAGACAGGAAATGAATGAGCGCACGTCATTCTCAGTCTGGAAGCCGAGCAGATCGTACTTGCCCAGATCGCTCACCAGGTCCTGATAGTGCGGCAGCAGCCTCAGGATCTGCAGGTGCGGGAACGGGATATGTAGAAAGAAGCCCACGGGCCCGTTGAAACCCAGGCGCCGTAAATAGCGCCCGAGCGAGATGAGCTGGTAATCGTGGACCCAGATGGCATCGCCCGGCTCGATGACTTTCAGAAGCTGGCGCGCAAACTGCTCATTGACCGCCTGATACGCCTCGTACTGGTGCTGTTCGTGCGTGAAGCGATCGGGAAAGTAGTGAAAAAGCGGCCAAAGTGTCCCGTTGCAGTAGCCGTTGTAGAAGCCGTCGAACTCGGCGGGCTTCAAGTCGATAGTTGCGAAGCGGACTTTTCCGCGCGTGATGATGTCCGGCTCGGGAGCCGGATTTTCCGAAGTCTCGCCACTCCAGCCAAACCATACGCCGCCGGTATGTTGGAGTGCCGCGAGGACGCCCACGGCAAGGCCTCCCGGCGCCGCGCCGCGTCGTGGCACCGAAATGCGATTGGATACACAAACTAAACGCCTCACCCCGAGGAAACGCCCGAGGTGGCTATCGGTTCCAAACCCGGGAACGGTGGACAAAGTCAAATGAGCGACGCGCGACCCCTGCGCGCCGTAGGCGCTAGCGCATCTGCAGCCAGCCCATGCTGGGCCGGAATCGCAGGGCCCTTACCTGGCCCGCCGCCACGTCCAACGGCAGCACCCTGACGCCGGAATCGTTGAGGAAGTCCTGGACCATGTTCAGCACGAGGTCGAACGTCTCCTGCGCGCCCGGATGGTCCTCCAGGTGGGCGACCACCCGGGCTTGAAGATTGCGGGCACTGGGAGCAATTTCACGCATCGACTCGACACACCGGTCGAGCAGGAGCAACTCCGTGGCCAGAGTCGAATCTGTCATATCCACAGGCTTGGGCGAGCGGACAATGCAGCGCAGATGAAGCAGGGCCCCGGCCTCCTCGACCGCGTCGTAGACACAAACCGCGATCGCGGACTGCAGTTCCGTGATGAGGATCGCATCGTCCGCGGCGACCTCAAAGCGGTCGGGCGCGACGGTTATTTCCCGTTGGCTGGGCATCCGTTGTTGTATACCGTCCCGTCGCATGCGCGTGCGTCTCCCTGGTTCTCAAATTCTGAACTGCCGCACGTTGCTAGAATAGAACAACCTCAACCGTCAGGTGTGCACGAATGAAAACTTTTATTGTCGCGTTGCTCGCGTGCGCCGTGTCACAGGTCAATGCCCAACAATTTACGTCACCCATGTCGTCAATTCGCGTCACAGGCGATGCGGTAGTGACAGCCAAACCCGACCGTGCGCTCATTGATGTCGGTGTTCTGACACAGGAGAAACAGTCGCAGAATGCAGCTGCGCAGAATGCGCGCCAGCTCGATGCGATCATGGTCGCGTTGCACAAGCTGCTGGGAGCGGATGCGGATATCAAAACTATCAACTATGCGTTGAATCCGGACTATCAGTATCGGCCCCTGGGCGGCAAGTCCTCTGTCAGCTCATACACGGCATTGAATGTCGTGCGGGTTACGGTCGATGATCTGGACAAGGTCGGGCCGGTGATCGACGCAGCGACACAGGCTGGCGCGAATCACGTCGAGAGTGTTCGCTACACAGTCCGGGACCAACAGGTGTTGCGTTCACAGGCTGTACGTGAAGCAGCATTGAAGGCACGCGCCAACGCCGACGCGCTTGCTTCCGCACTCAACTTGAAAATCACTCGCATCGTGTCAGTTGAGGAAGGCGACGGCACGCCCGCGGGCCCCGATGCCGCGGACCCACGTGATCCCGCGGGACCTGCGCCAACCCCGATACAGTCGAGCTCGTTTGTCGTCACCGCGAACGTTACGTTGACAGCCGAGACTTCCGCGCATTAGATAACAGCTGCTTATCCGGCGCTTGGCCGCAGGCCATGAGGAGGCTAAACCATGACCATGGTTAGACAGCTCATTGATCGGAAGGGCCGGACCTTGTACTCAGTCGAGCCCGAAGACCCCGTGCTCGAGGCCATCCGGCAAATGGCGGAGTGCCACGTCGGCGCCCTGCTGGTCATGAAGGGCGTCGAGTTGCAGGGCATCATCTCCGAGCGCGACTACGCCCGGAAAGTGATCCTGCACGGAAGGTCCTCGGCCGAGACCCCCGTGTGGCAGATCATGAGCTCACCGGTCATCACCGTTACACCGGACCAGACTGTTCAGGACTGCATGCATCTCATGACCGAGCGGCGGGTCCGCCATCTGCCGGTGGTCGAGGGGGGACGGGTGGTGGCCATGATCTCCATTGGAGACCTGGTCAAGGCCGTGATCGAAGAACAGCAGCAGACCATCGAACAGCTCGAGAGCTACATCCACCACTGAGTCTGGTACCCCTGAGGCCTGGCACCCTGAAGCGGCACTGCGGATGACTCGAGGCGAGGACTGCGGCCCGAACGAGGTGATTGGACGAAATAATCCCCAGTCGGCCAACCGTTTGCAGGAGGGATCCGGACCGCAGCCTCCCCAGTAAGATGCCCCCATCGAGGAATTGGTTGCAGTGAAAGGCGGCCAGTTGCCCCGGGCGCGCGTTGAATTCCGTGAAGTCAGTTCGAACGAGCCGCGGACACGTCCAGCCGTGCCCAGCCTTGGTGCGAAAGTTACTTCCGCCAGAAGGCGGGCGTGAACAGAACGATGACACTGAAGATCTCGAGCCGCCCCAAGAGCATGGCGCCCGTGCAGATCCACGTTTGCGCACCCGTCAACGCGTGCAGGTTGCTCGTCGGTCCATCCGAATGCAGCCCGTGCGCCGTATTGTTGATCGACGCAATAGCCGCACCCACGGACGCAGGCAGATCGAGTCCCGTCAGCAGCAACGCGAATGTCAGCAATGCCGCGGTCATGAAGTACATGAAAATGAATCCGAGAACCGCGCTCGCCACCCGGTCCGGTATCGGCCGGCCGCCGACCCGAACCGGCGCCACCGCGCTCGGGTGCACGAGCAACTTGAGCTCGTGACCGGCCTGCTTCGCCAGCAGCAGCGCGCGGAACATCTTGATTCCACCACCCGCCGAGCCCGTGCTGCAGATGATGCAGGACAGGAAGAGCATCCAGAAGGGTGCGAATACCGGCCATGCATCCACGTTCTCGGTCACCAGGCCCGTGGTGGTCGCCATCGATACTACGTTGAAAGCCGCGTGGCGCAGGGAGACGAAAAAGCTCGGGTAGGTTTCGTGCGACCACAACAGCATGGCGACCACTACGATGCTGACTCCCAGGAGGGTCATCACCGCCCGAAATTCAGGGTCACGCGAGTAAGGCTCCAGGGACAATCTGCGCAGAGCCACAAAGTGCCGCGCGAAGTTGAGTGACGCCACGAGCATCAACCCAATCAACACAAACTCAATGGCCGCTGAATTGAAATAACCCACGCTGGCATCGTGCGTGGAGAATCCTCCGAGCCCGACCGCCGAAAATGCGTGACAGATGGCATCAAACCAGGACATTCCGCACACCCGCAGCGCAACGATCCCGATCGCGGTGATGAGCATATAGACCAGCCAGATGGAGCGGCCCGTCTCGGCGATCCGGGGCGCCAGCCTGTCGTCCTTGACCGGCCCCGGGGTCTCGCCCTTGTAGAGCTGCAAGCCACCGACTCCCAGCAACGGCAGCACGGCGAGCGCCATGACAATGATTCCCAGTCCACCCACCCACTGCAGCTCGTGCCGCCACAGATTGAGCGAGGGCGCGAGGTTGTCGAGTCCGACCAACACAGTGGAGCCCGTTGAGGTCAGTCCGGACATCGTCTCGAAGTAGGCCCGGGTGAATGTCAGATGGGGCAACGCCATCACGAGGGGAATGGTTGCCAGCGCGGAGGTGGTTATCCATACCAGTGTCACCAGCAGGAAGCCGTCTCTCGGCTTCAGCTCCCGTTTCCAATTGGTCGTCGCCGCGACTGTCAGCAGGCCCGTGCCGGTGCTCGCGGCCGCGCCCACGACAAAGTACAGGGCCAGGCCGTCACCGGAGAAAATCGAGAAGAGGAGCGGCAGAACGTAGGTCGCGCCAAAGAACGCCAGCAACAGCCCTAGAACGTGCGCTACTGCGAGCATTTCCTAGTGTCCTGTCCCGCAAATTCGCTGGCATTCGACCGCCGCAGAGGCCCGCCCGCGGCGTTGCGCCTCCCTTAAATACAACTCGGTATTCGCGGTCGGCGCGCCTAGCGGGCGGGCCTCTGCGGCGCTCTCGGTGCTCAGCGAATTTGCGGGACAGGACACTAGCGCGACGCTTGCAAGAACAGTCGTTCGACCGCGTCGAGGTGGCGGCGGTCGGAAAGAAACAGAATCGCATGATCATCGGCCTGCACCACCGTATCGTGGTGAGCCATCAACACCTCTTCGCCGCGGACAATTGCGCCGATAGATGTCCCTTCCGGAAGAATGATCTCTTCAACCCGCCGACCTACAACCCGCGAGCTGTGTTGGTCGCCGTGCACGACGGCCTCGAGGGCCTCGGCGGCACCGCGCCTCAAGGAGTGCACGCGGACCACGTCGCCGCGTCGAACGTGAGCGAGCAGCGAGCCGATGGTAATGGTCTGAGGCGAGATGGCGATGTCGATGCTGCCGCTTTCCATCAGGTCGGCGTATGACGGTTTGTTGATCAGCGCCATCACCTTATGAGCCCCGAGGCGCTTGGCCAGCATCGCGGACAGGATGTTGGCCTCCTCGGAATTGGTGAGCGCGGCAAAGACATCAGCGCTGTCGATGTTCTCTTCGACCAACAGCTCCTCGTCGGCGGCGTCGCCATTCAGAACAATGGCGTTCTCCAGGATCTCGGACGCCCGGCGCGCGCGCTTGAGATCGCGCTCGATGAGCTTCACCTGGCTGCTCTTCTCCAGGGTCCGGGCGAGCCGCAGCCCGATGTTGCCGCCGCCGGCAATGACGACCTTCTTGACCGGATCGTCCTGCTTGCGCAGCTCACTCATGACTTTCTTGATATCGGCGCGCGCGGCGAGGAAGAAGACCTCGTCGCCACTCTCGATGACCGTATCGCCCTCCGGCGCAACACTGCGGCCGGCACGATAGATCGCAACGACGCGCGCTTCCGACTTGGGCAGGTGCTCCGGCAGCTCGCGCAACCGCTGGCCGACGAGCGGGCCACCCTTGAGCGCCCGAACCCCGACGAGCTGCACTTTGCCATCGGCAAAATCCAACACCTGCAGCGCCCCGGGAAACTTGATCAGCCGCTCGACGTACTCGGTCACCAACTGTTCCGGGCTGATGAAGACGTCGACGTTCAATGCGGCATCGCCGAACAGCTCGGAACGGTTCGTGTATTCAGCAGACCGGATACGCGCAATCTTCGTCGGCGTGCGATACAGCGTGTATGCAATCTCGCAGGCCATCATGTTGACTTCATCGCTGTTGGTGAGAGCGACAATGATGTCTGCTTCAGGCGCGCCGGCCGCTTCCAGTACGGACGGATAAGCGGCATTCCCCGCGACCGTGCGGATGTCGAGCCGGTCCTGCAGGTTGCGCAGAATGTCTTCGTCCAGGTCGACGACCGTGACCTCGTTGGCTTCCTCGCGGGAAAGACTCTGGGCCGCGCTGCGGCCCACCTGTCCGGCGCCGAGGATGACAATCTTCACATCGGCTCCAGGTATTCGAGCATCATCCACTTCGAGCCGGGTATCTGTTCGAAGTTGACTTCCACGCGCGCCGTGGGCCCGTTGCCCTCGAAGTTGAGAATCACACCTTCACCAAACTTCCGGTGCCGCACGCGGCCGCCCAACCTGACGCCGGGAGCCGCGGACTCCTCGGAGCGCAGCCGCGATACGGCAGTGGCCACGGGACGTGTAACCTGGATCCGCGGACGGATCTCCTCGATCAGGTCGTCCGGGACTTCTTTGATGAACCGCGACTGCATTGCGTAGCTGTCCACGCCGTGCAGCCGGCGCTGTTCGGCGTAAGTCAGAAACAGTTGTTTCATCGCACGGGTCATGCCCACATAACACAACCGACGCTCTTCCTCGAGCCCGTCGATATCATTCAGGGAGCGCTGGTGCGGGAACAGGCCATCCTCCATTCCGCACAGAAACACCATCGGAAATTCCAGGCCCTTCGCGGTGTGGAGCGTCATCATCTGCACGCAGTCTTCCCAGGCATCAGCCTGCCCCTCACCGGACTCGAGCACCGCGTGCGCAAGGAAGGCTGCCAACGGCGGCATCTCACCTTCAACGCCTTCGGGCGTAAAGCCGCGGGCGGCACTCACGAGCTCGTCCAGGTTCTCGACACGCGCTTCGCCGCGATCCTGTTTGTCCTTCTTGTAGTGCTCAATCAGGCCGCTGCTCTGCAGGACATGATCCACCTGCTCGTGCAGGACCAACCCGGATACTTCGTGTGCGAGGCGCTCGATGAGCTGCATGAAGCCGCTCAATGCCGAAGCCGCCTTGGGTCCCAGTGAGCCCTGGCCGCTGACACAGGCGGCCGCGGCATCCCACATCGAGCTACCCGCGCCCTTGGCATATTCGCGCACAATATCCAGGCTCTTGGCGCCAATGCCGCGCGTTGGAAGATTCACGACACGCTCGAAAGACTGATCATCGTGCCTGTTGGACACGAGACGCAGGTACGCCAGCGCGTCCTTGATTTCCGCGCGTTCGAAGAACCTCAGGCCTCCATACACCTTGTACGGAATCCGGCCGGAGAGGAACGCCTCTTCAAACACGCGCGATTGCGCGTTGGATCGATACAGGATGGCAATCTCGCGACGCTGGCCGCCGTGCGCCACCCAGTCACGAATCCGATGGCTCACAAAATCCGCTTCATCGCGCTCGTTGAATGCGGCATACAGGCGGATCGGATCGCCACGCTCACCGCTGGTCCAGAGATTCTTGCCCAGGCGGCCGGTGTTGTTGGAAATCAGGCCGTTGGCGGCTGCCAGGATCGCGCCGGTGGACCGGTAGTTCTGCTCGAGTCTGTAGAGCTTCGAGGTCGGAAAGTCCCGTCTGAACTGGTGAAGGTTCTCAACGCGCGCACCGCGCCAGCGATAAATGGACTGGTCGTCGTCGCCCACCGCGAACGGAAAACCTTCACTGCCTACCAACAGCTTCATCCAGTTGTACTGAATGGCGTTGGTGTCCTGGAATTCGTCAATCAACACGTGGCGAAAGCGGCGGCGATAGTGGGCCAGCAGGTCGGCGTTGTCCCGCCAGATCTCGAACGCACGCAACAACAGCTCGGCGAAGTCCACGACGCCCGCCTTGGCGCAGGCCTCTTCGTATTGCGCATAGAGCTTGATCAGTTGATGGCGTGTCGGGTCGTTGCCGTCCTTCAGGGACGACGGCCGGTGCCCTTCATCCTTGTTCGAATTGATGAACCACTGCACCTCGCGGGGTATCCAGCGATTCTCATCCAGGTTCTGCGCCTTGATCAGCTTCTTGATCAGGCGCTGCTGATCCTCGGAATCCAGGATCTGGAAGCCCTGCGGAAGACCGGCTTCGCGCCAGTGCAGGCGCAGGAGCCGGTGGGCGATACCGTGAAAAGTGCCGATCCACAGGCCGCCGCCGGGAATTCCCAGCAACTGCTCGACGCGGGCCCGCATCTCTCCAGCGGCCTTGTTCGTGAACGTAACCGCGAGAATGCCGTGCGGGGAGACGTCCTGGGCCTGGATCAGCCAGACGATCCGATGAGTGAGCACCCGGGTTTTGCCGCTGCCCGCGCCGGCGAGGACCAGCATGGGCCCCAGCGGTGCGGTCACAGCTTCGCGCTGCGCCTCATTCAGAGGATTCAGGAGCGCGGACAGGTCATGGGGATCCGGCATGGGGGGCGCATTCTACAAAACTTTGCTCCCGGTCCCCCTCTTTTAATCGCCCCCAACGACCCCCTTTTCCGCGAATTGCATGAGGGCGGCCATGAAGCCGAGCAGCACGGGCCCGATGACCAGGCCGAGGATTCCGAACGCGGAGGCACCCCCGATCGCACCCACAAAGACTGCCAGGGTGGAAACCTCTGCCTGCTTCGCCGTGAGGTAGGGCCTCAAGAAGTTATCCATAACTCCGACACCCGCGCTCCACACGCCCAGGAAGATCGCGGCTCCCCACCGTCCTTCGGCCATCAGGTACAGCACGGCGGGAACGAGCACGATTGCCGAGCCCACGGGCAGAAATGCCGCGACGGTTGCGAGGACTCCGAAGACCACAGGCGACGGGAGTCCGACCAACGCGAATCCGACACCTGTAAACGCACCTTGGATGAAGGCCGTGGCCACCGACCCGAATATGACTGCGCGCGTCACATCGCCCAGGTAGGCGATGAGTTGTCCACGGGGCCTCGGTTCCATGGGAATCAGGGCAATCAGGCGCCTGATCATCAGGCGGCCATCCCGGAGGAGAAAGAACAGCAGGAACAGCATCATGAAGAATCCAACCAGCGATCCCATGACACCCAGCGCGATACTGCCGCCCATGGTCGCTGCTGATTTCAACACTGACTGCGCGCTGTCCGTGACCCAGGTTCTGATCTGTTCAGCGGAAACCGGCGCTGTGTCTCTAACCCATCGCACAATGCCGCCGACCACTGGAGTTGTGTCGGCTCGCGCCAGAAGATCGGGATAGGTCAGCGTGCTGCTCGACATTGAAGACAGAATGCTTGCAACCTGCCGCGCAAACACCACGCCCAGAAACGCAATCGGCGCCATGACACAGAACGGAGTCAAGGCCGTCAACAAACCGGCCGACACCGAGTCGCGTCCTTTGAACCTGGCGGTGAGTCGCTCATGCAGCGGATGGAGGAGGAATGCCAGCACCGCGGCCCAGCCGATTATCGTCCACAGCGGGTCGAGGATAGACCACAGCAGCCATCCCAGAATGAGCACCGTGGCGACAATGAACGTGTAGCGATAGAACGATGAATACATGTGGCTCTCACTTTACCCCAGGAGCGCCATCCCCGCGGGGGACGCCATCCCGGCTGGGACGCCATCCCGGCTGGGACGCCATCCCGGCTGGGACACTATCCCGGCTGGGACACTATCCCGCCGCAGGGGACAACGTCCGCGTGTGGGCCGCGTTCCCCTCAGCCTCCTCAACAACCCATTCCACGAACGCGCGGACGTTCGGCCGGGAGAAATTGGCGGGCGGAGCAACGAGCCGGTACGACCACCCGGCCTTCCACGACTCCTGGGTCAGTCGCACGAGCTGGCCTCGCGACAGCAGCCCCTCGATGTTCGGGCCTCGGCCCAACGCCACTCCGAGCCCGGTGACCGCCGCGCTGAGCAGCACGATGGAATCCGTGAATTTCAGGCCGCGTAACGCCGTGGGTGACTCAACACCGGCGCGTTCAAACCATCCCTGCCAACTCAACCAGGGTTGAGCTGAATGGCCGTCCACATCATGAAGCAGCGGCAGTGCCCGCAGATCGGCCACGGTCATAGGCAGAAGAGAAGGCGCCACGAGCGTGGGACTCGCGACCGGAAACACCTCCTCGCCCATCAGAAACACTGACTTTGTATCCGCGCCCGTTCCCGCGCCGAAGCGGATGGCCACGTCGACGTCTTCGCGGCGAAAGTCCGCCAGCGCCCGGCTCGTTTTGAGCAGAAGGTCGATTCGGGGGTATCGCTCGCGAAATCGGGCTATTCGCGGCAGCAGCCATCCCGAGGCGAAGGCGGGTAGCGCCGCCACGGTCAGCAGGCCGCCGATGCCACCGGTTCGCAGGCGGGCGGTTGCTTCAGAGAGGCGGTCGAAACCGGCCGTGAGCACGGGAAGATAGGTGCTGCCCAACTCGGTCAGCAGAAGCCCGCGCGGCAGCCGTTTGAACAGGCGGGTTCCGAGGTACCGCTCCAGCGTGCGCACCTGCTGGCTCACTGCTGAGTCGGTGACTCGCAGCTCCTCGGCCGCGCCCGAGAAGCTGCCGTGCCGGGCTGCTGCTTCGAAAGCACGGAGCGCATTCAAGGGTGGAAGTCGTCTGGCCATCGCGATCGGCTCTGTGGGTCAAGGGGCGATGCTAGGCCAGCTTACAGGGCAGTCCGCGGGTTGCCCAAGAATTTCTGGGCCATGGCCGCTGTTGCGCTCTGTTGGCTGCCGCTGTGCCACATTGAATAATGTGGCCCATGATAACCCTCTACGACTACCTGGACTCCGGTAACGGCTTCAAGATCCGGCTGCTGCTGGCGCACCTCAAACTGCCCTATCGTTGGATTGAGAAGGACATTCTCGCCAATCAGACACGCACGCCCGAGTTTCTGGCAAAGAATCCCAATGGGCGCATTCCTGCCCTGGAGTTGGAAGATGGCACGGTGATTGCCGAATCCAACGCCATACTCTGGTATCTCGCCGAGGGCAGTCCGTTTATCCCGGACAACCGGCTGCGACGCGCCCAGGTGTTGCAGTGGATGTTCTTCGAGCAGTACAGCCACGAGCCTTATGTGGCAACTCCCCGTTTCATCGTGAAACACTTACCCGCGGATTCTCCGCGGCACGCCGAGCTTCCAGATCGGATGGCGCGCGGGCGGGCTGCGCTGGCCGTGATGGACAGCCATCTCACGCGCGAGCCGTACTTTGTTGGTGGCGCTTACACGCTCGCTGACATAGCGCTGTATGCCTACACCCACGTTAGTCCCGAGGCCGGATTTGATCTGACGCCGTACAAAGCCGTACGCGCATGGATGGAACGTATTGCCGGTCAGCCGGGGTATGTGTCGTTGTATCAGCGCCCCGAGAACTGAGAATCCGTCAAGGCGTCAAGGAAGGCGATCAGGTCCGCACGATCATCGGGTGACAGGTCGAATGTGCGCAGCTTGGGGTCACTCGAGGGCTGCCTGGCGACCTGCGCATAGTGATCCAAAACCGCGGAGAGGGTCTTGAATCGGCCGTCATGCATATACGGCGCTGTCAGCACGATGTTGCGCAGAGTGGGGACGCGCATGGGTTGATCGCCAACGCCGTTGTTGGCAAACGCTGATTCACCCGTGGCGCCCTGGCTATCGCGCCAATTGCCGTTGAAATTGAAGCCTGAGTGGCACGAACCGCAACCGGCGCGGGGCGAATAGAAGATCTCCATGCCACGCTTCTGCCTGGCTGACAGTGCCTCGTGCTCACCCTGAAATACGTAGTGGTCGAAGGGCGAGTCCCCGGCAATCAGCGTGCGTTCAAACGCCGCAATCGCTTTGACCAGGTTGTCAAACGTGACAGGGCCGGCGGCCGAAGCGTCCGCGGCTACATTCGCGCGCGTTCCATCGCCGGCGCCGTCGACGCTCGCGCCACGAGGAAACGCCTGCACGAATTCGGCGTGGTACTCCAGGTCTGCCGCCAGCATGTTGCAAACGGCTGCCTCGCGTCCTTTGAGACCAAGCTCCACCGGATGCTCATTCAACAGGGGCTCGAGCATCTGCTGCTCGAGCGAGACCACTTCGCGCTTCGTCCACCCAAAGCTGACGTTGTACGCCGCGTTGATCAGCGACATGGCGCCTCGACTCAGTGGTTGCCCTGTCGCGCCTACTGCCAGGGCGCGTCCATCAGTAAACGCGCGCTCCGGTTCGTGGCAACTGGCGCAGCTGTAACGCCCGGTCACCGACAACCTGGGCTCAAAGAACAACCGCCGGCCAAGGGCGACCTTGTCAGAAGACATGGGGTTGTCAGGAGGGACCGCCGGCATGGGAAAGCCGCGCGGCAGATGCCATTCGTAGTCAGCTGAATGGCCAGCTGCGGCGCCGGATTTGCCAGCGCGCTCGATGCCGCCCGGCGGCTGCGACGTATGGTTCGCGTCGCTGGCCATCGCGCCGTGCCAGATCAACACAACCGCGGCGGCCCACACTAAAGCCGTGGGCGCTCCGGCGCACCACCTGCGCCCAACATTTGGGGCCGTTGCACTAATTCCAGCTGGCCGCAGCCCCGTCGCGCGTCAGGGCCGCTGTTTGCCCGGCAATGGTGGATCGCTCCTGGATCCACTTATCAAACTCACCCACCGCGGTGGCATCCGCGGATGCGGAGGCTTTCTGCGTGTCCAGCCATCCCTTCATGGCCACCAGCAGCTTGTCCGCCAATTGCCGATTGCCCGCGAACAGGTCCAGGTAGGCCTGTTTTGCATCCGCTATGCGGTTGAGGCCAAGAAACGCTTCGCCTCGATACTCGAGAGCGTCCGGATACCCGGGTCGCAGGGTCAGCGCCTGTGCGTACGCGCTCAATGCCGCGTCGTAATTACCCAGGTGCCGATTCGTGTAACCCACGTAGTTCCAGGCTTCCGGCATTTCAGGGTTGGTTTGCGCAGCCTGTTGGAATCGCTTCAGGGCACTAGCGTAGTACTCCTGAGCTTCGCGTGTGGCGCGGTCCTTCTTGCCGGCATCGGTCAACTGCGCCACGGACGCTTGAAACTTGTCAGCCTTCGTCACATTGCGAACACCGTCGTTGTAGAGAGACTTCGCCTTCTCCTCCGGTGTTTGTTCGCGTCGCTGGGTCATTTCAGGCTCCGGCCCGCCTCCATTCGACCAGGCGGCCGGTACGGCCGTCGCCACGAGCAAACATGCTGACAGAACCTGCATTCGCACTTTCATGAATCCGCTCCCGGCGGCTCGACGAGTGACTCGACGCTACCACTTGTCGCGCAATTCCCGAAGCTTCAGGAACACTGTTTTGGCATCGGGCTGTGCCCCGATGTCCGGAAATCGCGCGCGCAACCGATCAATCACCGTCGGGCTTTGCAGACGTAGAAACGTATTGAACCGTTTCTCTTCGCCGAGTGTCGTAACGGGCATTGCCGTTGCATCGAGCTGCCGCGCCGTGGCGACCCTCGTCGAGGCTTCCCCGTTGTCAGGTTCGCGATCGAGGGTGAACTCGAGATTGCGTGCCATATACTCGTGACCCGGAAACACGCGGGTGCTGTCGGGCAATCGCGCCAGTTGCCGCGCGAATGTTTCATACAGCACGGCCGGGTTGCCGCCATTGTGACAATTCCCGGCTCCGGCATTGAAAAACGTGTCGCCGCAGAACAGTGCCGGCGCCTCTGTTTGGGCAAAGAGACAGACATGTGCCATTGTGTGGCCAGGCGTGTCCATACACTCCAGCTCGACGGTCCGACCAACGCGGATGACCTCACCTTTCTTTAGACCACGATCAACCCCGCCGATGCGCGATGCAGCATCAGCGTGTGCCAGGACTTTCGCGCGCGTCGCTCCAACGAGCCCGGCGTTGCCGCCGGTGTGATCGAGATGCTCGTGGGTGTTCAGAATCTGCGTGATTTCCCAGCCTTTTGCCCGGGCCTGGTCCAGCACGAGCCGCCATTCCAGGGGATCGACAGCGAGTGCTTCGCCTGTCTGCGGACACGCAATCAGATAGTGGAAATTGCGGTAGGCATTCGCCGACCAGATGCGTTCGATCAACATAAATTGCCCTCTCGTTGCGGCAAAACCACGCCGCGGGACGGCGCTGGCGCCATAATAGGCCGATGTGGAAGCTCCCAGCATGATGCATACCTTTCTGTTCGAGCCGGGCGTATGGACTTCGAAAGGCACATTCTGGCGTGCCGATGGCGAGCCCATTGAAGCCCAGGGCCGGATCGAGATCGCGCATCACCCCACGCTCTGGCTGCTCTCCGGGAGTCTCAAGGTATTTGGCTCCCCGCCGGTCGAGTTCGTGAATGCCTACTCCATCAGTCCCCCCGGACGAGATGGCACGTGCATGAAATGGACATCCGAGAATGCAACGCTCGGAAAGCTGAGCGGCACCTACAGTGTCGTCGGTAGCAGCATTTTATGCGTCTATACATGTACGGCATCCGGCTACCACGGCGCCGAACACCTGGGACAGGTTGATGCCCATCGCTACAACGCAGCGGGAATACTCCTGCTCCACGAGCGCCGCCTGTCATCCTGGCAAGTTGTTTTGACACGCAAGGCTCCCTGACATGTTAGAAGTGAGGAGGAGTCGTGACCGCGGTTACGACGATCACGGCTGGCTGAAATCGTGGTATACATTTGTATACGCCGACTACTACGATCCCGAGCACGTGGACTTCGGACCGCTGAAAGTCCTCAACGAAGATCGTGTCATGGCCGGAAAGGCGTATCCCAATGAGTCTCGCCGCGATACCGAGGTGTTGAGCTACCTCATCGAGGGTGAGCTGCGCCACCAGGATTCCCTCGGGAATGAAACTGTTCTGCAGGCAGGAAGTCTGCAGTGCCTGAATGCCGGCACGGGCGTGCGCCACGTTGAGTTGAATCCTTGCGCCCGGGAAGCTCACCTGCTGCACATCTGTTTCACGCCTGTCCGGGCCGGGATGGCACCGACCTACGAACACAAGAGGTTTTCTGCTGAAAGCAAGCGCGGGACGTTGCGGCTGCTGGCTTCACCGGAAGGCGAGAATGGATCGCTCCTGCTCCACGCGGACGCCCGGATTTTCGGCGGGCTGTTTCACGACGCCGAGCGGAAGGAACTGGAATTGCCGAAAAACCGGCGCGCTTACCTGCACGTCATCCGTGGCTCCATTGCCGTCAATGAAACCCGTTTGAATGCCGGAGACGGCGTCAAGATCAATCCACCCGGCAACGTCGTTCTCCAGCATGGGCGCGATGCGGACATCATCCTGTTCGAAGTGCTGGCCGGACCGCAGCCCGCGAAGCGCAAATCAGCTCGTCAGACTTAAGTCTAATACGGCCGGTGCGGCCGCCGGGACCTTTGATTCAGAACGCATGCTGTTGCGCGGTAAGCGCCTCGCCCCTTCGCGTACACTGCGTGCTCGAATGGATCGAGAGTTGCAGGGTTTGTATGCGCATCCTGGTGGTCGAGGATGATTTCCTGGTTGCAGACGCAATCCGCCGCGGGTTGTGTATGTCAGGTTTTGCTGTTGATTGCGCTTCTGACGCCGAGCAGGCCGCGGCCGCATTGGCGGCTGAGCACTTTGATCTCGCGCTGCTGGACATTGCCCTGCCCGGCGCCGATGGTTTGACGTTCCTGCGCCGCCTGCGAAACGCCGGCACGCATCTTCCTGTGATGATCCTCACGGCCCGTGAAACGCTGGCCACGAAGGTGCAGGCCCTCGACCTGGGCGCCGATGACTTTCTGGTAAAACCTTTCGAACAGACCGAGCTCGCGGCCCGCTGCCGCGCCTTGATCCGCCGCTCCAACCTGAGATCCAGCGGCCAGCTCACGCTCGGCAAGCTGCGGATCGATATCACCGGACGGCAGCTCTACATCGACAACGAGCCGGTGGAGCTCACCGGCCGCGAATGGCTGATTGTCGAGTGTCTGGCTCTCAACTCAGGACGCATTGTCACCAAGGAACGCCTGCAGCAGGCCGTGGCGAGCTGGGACCAGGCAATTACTCCCAATGCCGTCGAGGTTCATGTTTCGAGAGTCCGCGCCAAGTTGGGCGATTCCGTGGTGCTGCGCGCGGTGCGCGGCTTGGGATATCGACTCGACGAGCCCCGATGAACGAGAGCACAGCGTCGGCCACATCGATCCGTCGACGTCTGCTGCTCTTCCTGCTGCCGCCCCTGACATTACTCATGTTGGTGGGCGTGTTTATCAACTATCGCACGGCAACCCTGTTCGTGCGCGCGGCTTACGATCAGAAGCTTGCTGACATGGCGCGTGCCTTCGCGACTCAAATCCAACAGCCTGAGCCGAAGGCGCTGGTCGCACCCACGGGGATCCTGTTCTCCATCTCGACCCCCCGCGGGCAGGTCACGGCGGGACAGCCCGGACTGCCCCAGGCTCCCGCAGGAAGCTCGCCCCTCTCTTATGGCGATGCCAGCTTCGAAGGGCACGACCTTCGTCTCGCCACGTACAGAACGTCTACGGCAGTCATCACCGTCGCTGAAAATGACGACTCCCGCCCCAATCCGGGCCGATTCATTCTCGCCAGCAACTGGCTGGTCGATTTCATCCAATTGGACGTCACGCTGCTCATTGTCTGGATCGGGGTCCACTTTGGACTAAAGCCTCTACTGCTGCTGCGCCGTCAGATTGAAGCGCGCTCGGCTCGGGAGCTTCGCCCGCTCGATGCCGCCTCCGTACCTGCCGAGGTGCGTCCACTGGTGGACGCCCTGAATCTGCTGTTCGAGATGCTGACCGGAGCCGCGCAGGCTCAAAGCCGGTTTGTCGCCGATACGGCGCATCAGTTGCGTACACCCATTGCCGGCCTTCGAGGGTCCCTGCAAGTGTTGATGCGCGAGCCTGCGGCAGCACCTTTGCATAGCCGTCTATCCTCGCTGTATGAGGGTGTATCGACGCTTTCTCACTCCGCGAACCAGCTTCTGGCACTGGCGCAAGCCGATCGCTCCACGAGCCTGACGCGCGGTTTCCATAAGACGGATCTGAAATCTGTCGCCGAGCGCATTGTCGAGCGCAACGTCGATCGCGCCGTCGAAAGCGGTCTCGACCTCGGCGCCGAGTGCAGTCCCGCAGGTGTCGATGCGAATGCCAGACTGTTGGATGACCTGTTGGGCAACCTGATGGATAACGCCCTGAAGTACACTCCATCAGGTGGTCGCATCACCGTTCGCTGTGGTTATGAAACGGGTCAGGCTTACCTCGAGGTCGAAGACGACGGCCCGGGAATTCCCGAGGCAGAACGTCCTCGCGTGCTGGAGCGCTTCTATCGGATTCCCGGCTCGCCCCCCGGGGGTTGTGGACTCGGACTGGCGATTGTCGATGAGATCGCCCGCCAACACGACGCGCGCCTGTCTATTGAGTCAGGTGCCGAAGGTCGCGGTACCCGCATCCGCGTGACATTCAACCGCGGTCCCACTGAGAACAGCGTCGCAGACTGAGCGAATCGGCGCGCGTCCCCGGACCCAACGTCAGCTTCCCGCAAGGTTGACTGCCTAGCCTCGTCAGCTGTTCGAGGAACTTCCGCATTCAAAGGGATGGCTGTGACCCACTCATACGCGCTGAGCTCGCGCGCCGCCGGCTTCTCCATTTTCGAGCTGATGATCGTTCTGCTGCTCATCGCGATCCTTCTCGCGCTGGCGACGCCGTCGTTCCGTGAGTTCACTCGCAGCAATCAGGTCACATCGACCAACAATGATCTGGTTACAGCATTGAACCTGGCGCGCAGTGAAGCGCTGAGGCGAAGCACTGCGGTCACCGTCTGCTCCTCAACCAATGGCACATCCTGTGGTTCGGAGGACGATTGGGGATCCGGCTGGATCGTGTTTGAGGACGCCGCAGGTACCGGCGTAATCGCTTCCGACGACAAAGTCGTGCAGAAATGGAGTGCCACAAACAGTGCCGTCAAGATCGTCACGGCCAGCACGAACATCAAATACCAGCCAACCGGTACCGCGGCTTCCAGCGCCACGATTGATGTCTCCTTTGACTCGTGCAAAGGCCCGAGCAAGCGACATATCCAGGTTTCCGCGGCGGGAAGCATCAGCACTCAACTTCGGAACTGCTCGTAACTGAACGGACCACATTCCATGCAGGACGCAATGCATCGCAGATTCCGCGAGCGCGGATTCACCCTGGTTGAAGCCCTCGTGGCTCTCGTTGTTCTTTCCATTGGACTGCTGGGCGTAGCCGCCCTGCAGTTCACGAGCCTCAAGGCGAATCATGGCTCGGCCACTCGCACCCAGGCTGTTTATCTCGCCTACGACATTATCGACCGGATGCGCACCAACCCCCTGGCTGTGAGCGCGGGCGAATACCAACTGGGGTTCGGTGATACCCCATCCGGTACCACAATAGCGAAGAAAGACCTCATCTCCTGGCGTCAGAACATCACGAATGCCTTGCCGGGAGGCTCCGTCGCGCCTTCTGGCTCTGTGAACGTGGACGCCGTCTCGCATGTGATCACTGTGAGTATCAAGTGGGATGACAGCCACGCGGAACAATCCACTTCGGCGGCCAACGTCGTGACATTCACAGTTGTCACGCAGATCTCCAACTGACGAGCGCGTGCCAATGACACGAAGACTACAAACCGGTTTCAGCATGGTCGAGCTCATGGTCGCTCTGACGTTGAGCCTGATCCTCATCGCCGGCGTTCTGTCGCTCGTCTACAGCTCAAAGGTCACTTACATGGAGAACGAGCGAGTGGCGGGCACGCAGGAGGGCGGCCGCGCGGCGTTCGAGATGCTCATGAGGGATCTGCGCGGGTCGGGCTTTCCGGGCTGCGCGCAGCCGATTGCCAACCTCGTGGTCTCCAACAATGTCCTCACTAATCCGACATCGTTGCTGTGGGCACTCGATGTGCCGCTGCAGGGCTATGAAGGCACGAGCGGCACCTGGAAGCCCGGCCTCGATCCGATATTGAGCGCAGCGGCGCCCGCGGCGCCGAACGACATTGTCGTGATCAGAACGATGCGCGCGGGTCTGGCCCAGATGCGCACGACGACTGGCTTGAGCGCCGCGGATAACGTCACAGTCAGCAAGACCGCCGGGCAGAAGCTCGTCGGCAACACATTCGTCATCAGCGATTGCCGGTCCGAGACCTTCTTTGCCGCCTCCGTCGCCGACAATGGCGCAACCGCGACGCTGACGAAGCTGACTGCCGGAAGCGCGCCGATCAATAAATCCGACAGCCTCGTGACCAACTTCGACTCCGGGGCAATGGTGACTCCGCTCGACACCGTCATCTACTACATCGCGCCGAGCAATACACCGGCGATACAGGGCGGGGCAGCCGGTCCTGCTCTCTGGCGAATCGTCAGCAGTGTCAACAGTGCACAGCCGGAAGAGTTGGTTCCAGGTGTCGAACGGATGGAGTTGAAGTACGGCGTGGACACTGATGGCGACACCGTCGTGGACGAGTATGACGACGCGGATGCGGTCAATACGGCGGGAAACTGGAACAATGTCGTGAGTGTCAGGGTGGCGATTCTCGTCCGCTCCCTCCAGGCGAACTCGCCGGACCTCGACAAGAAAACCTACACCCTGCTGGATTCCACCGCGGGCCCCTTCAATGATCACTACGAACGATCGCTGTACACGACGACCGTCGCGCTGCGCAATCGCACCACCTGAGGACTGAAATGGCTCACCCACAGCGAGGCGCCGCTCTGATCACCGCGCTACTGTTGCTCGTAGTGTTGACCATCCTGGGCATCAGCGTCATGCAGATGTCCCGCGTGCAGGAAAAGATGGCGGGCAACACGCGTGACATCAACGTTGGTTTCGAAACCGCCGAAGGCGCCCTGCGCAGTGCCGAAGCGCTCATACGCGTCCAGCCGGACAGACCCCTTACCTGCATCGAAGCGTCGTGCCCGTTCCGAAGCACGGATCTGGGTGATGTCGCGAACCAGGATTCGGCCTGGTGGGACAGCAACGGCCAGGAGTTCGCGGATGGCATCGGTAGTCCGATGACCGGGGTTGCGAAGAATCCACGCTATGTGATCGAACAGATCGTAGTGCTTCCGGATGTTCTCGATGACACCGATCCCGGTGCCTCCCGCACCTTCTATCGGGTGACGGCGCGATCCACCGGAGCATCCGGGCTGTCCAACACCATCGTTCAATCCACCTTCGCACGCAAAGACTAGAGCCATGAGCAACCGCCGATCCTATTATCTGAGAGCCGCGGCCGCGTGCCTGCTGACCGGTCTGTCGGGCGCGAGCGCAGGTCCACTCAATCTCAGTGACACGCCGCTGTTTCTGGCCACCGGGGTCGAACCCAACCTGATCATGGCCATCGACGACTCCGGCTCCATGGATTTTGAGCTGCTGGTGCGGGCCAATGACGGTGCCGCGTGGTGGCTCTCCAGTGGGGCGACCTCGGGCTCGGGGTCGGCGGCCTGCAACTCCAAAGGCAGTTTTGTGGGTTGTTCCGCCGATGGCACCACGGATTTTGCGTCCGACAACACCATCAACTTCAACAACAGTGGCGATGCCAAGAACGGCTGGAAGAAATTTGCCTATCTGTTCCCGAATGGCGCCAATAGCGCCAACAATTCGGACCAGCGGCGGCTCGTGGACAACGCAAACGATCACTATGCAATCCCGCCCATCGGCGACTATGCGTGGACGCGCTCGCCGGATTTCAATGCCTCCTATTTCAATCCCTCGACTACCTACAGCCCGTGGCCGAGCGAAGGCGGCTTCACCTTCAGTGACGCGACGATAACTGCAACCCGCTGGGATGCTGTCTACAACACATCCGGCACGACGATCGACCTGACAAGGGATTTCGCCGGCAACGCGGGTGTTGCCACGACAGCTACCTGCAACGACACCTCCATTACCGGCACCGGCGCGGACAACTACACCTTCCGGGTGTTCTTGGGAATGACGCTTCCCGTGGGGACCTGCTTCCTGCCGATGACCGGTTCGAGCACAACTCAGCGTTGGCAGACCGTGGCCTCGAACAGCGGCAAGGGTTGCATCATCCAGGATTCGGGCGACAAGGCAAAAGCCTGCGTGACCGACCTCAACACATTCAACCTGTCGACCAACACCAAGGTGGCCATCCGGTATTTCCCGGCGACCTTCTACCTGAAGGCGACTACGGCGCTGCCGACAGGATATGGCTTCAAAGGCGTAACGTTGAGCGGACTCGCTCCCGATGGCACGACGCTCAAGGGGTACGAGATCAAGGCGTCGAATTTCTCGACGCCGGCGCAGTACAAGGCCGCGATACAAAACTTCGCCAATTGGTTTCAATACTACCGCAAGCGCCATCAGTCACTGCGCGCGGGCCTCGGCGCGGCATTCGTAAATGTCAAAGACACGCGCGTGGCCGGCTTTACGCTCAATGGGGGCACAGACGCGACCAAGCCTGATGTAACCATGCAGGACATCGATGTCCAGGCCAATCGGGATTCGCTGTATACGCAGTTCTATAAGACGTGGACCGGCTCGGGCGGTACGCCCAGCCGCTCGTCGTTGGCCAATCTGGTGCGCAACTTCAAACGTACTGGCGCCGATGCGCCCATCACCGCCGCCTGCCAGCAGAACTTCGGCATGCTCTTTACAGACGGCTTTGCCAACCCACCCGCCTCGGGCGATGGTTTCGATGAAGTAGGGAATGTCGACGGCAGCTCCAAGGCGCCGTACTCGGACGCCACTTCAAACACCATGGCCGACGGCATCATGAACGCCTATGCCAATGTGCTGCGCTCCGATCTGCCCAAGGGCAAGGTGTCGGTTCCAGCCGCCTGCAGCGTGGCCAACCCTGATCCCAGCCTGGACTGCAATACGAACCTGCACATGAACTTCTTTGCCATCACGCTCGGCACGCGGGGTCTGCAATTCAACTCGGACAGCCCGGTCAACCCCTACACGGCCAAGCCGGCGATTGTCTGGCCCACCGCAACCCAGTTGTCACAGGCGCGTAATCCGGTCGCGGTCGATGATCTGTGGCATGCGACCATCAACGGTCGCGGTGCATTGCTCAACGCGAAGAGCCCATCAGATGTCTCCGACGAGCTCAAGTCGGTTCTGGCCAGCATCGCGGCCCGGGTCGGTGCCTCAGCCGGCCTGGCGGTGAACGGTCATGCCATCTCGAGCAATACCCGCGCCTATCAGTCGAGCTTCAACACTTTCCAATGGAGCGGTGACGTCGAGTCCGTCAAAGTCAACCCGGATGGCACGTTCGACTCCACGGGAGGCTGGGTGGCGTCCAAGAAGATGCCGGTTGCCGATTCGCGCCAGATCTACACCGTCGCCAGCGATGGCAAGACGTCGATGTTGTTCAATGCATCGAGCGTTGCGGCCGATCCAACCCGGCTGAAGCAGATTCAGCAGGACACGGTGACAACGGTGAACGCCAAGATCGACTACCTGCGCGGCGACCACTCCCAGGAACAGGTGAAGGGCGGTCCATTCCGCAATCGCGGCAGCGCGCTCGGCGACATCATCAACAGCGCTCCGACCTATGCCGGCGTGCCGTCCTTTCTGTATCGGGACGACCTGGAGTCCGTGCCGTATTCAAATTTCCGCGCCGCCCAGGCGAACCGGGCCGGGGCTGTTTATGCAGGGGCCAACGACGGCATGTTGCATGCGTTCGCCGCGGAGGGTGGCCAGGAGTATTTTGCCTTCATCCCCGGCGCCGTTTTCAACAACCTCTATAAGCTGACACAGCCCACGTATACGCATCGCTACTATGTCGATGGCTCGCCCCGAGCCATCGACACCTTCTACGGCGGCGCCTGGCATACCGTCCTGGTTTCGGGTCTGGCCGGCGGCGGACAGTCGATTTTTGCCCTGGAAGTGACGCGACCTGATTCGTACACATCCACCAACAGTACCTCTCCGTTCATGTGGGAGTTTACCGACGCGCAGGACCCGGACCTGGGTAATACATTCAGCCAGCCACTGGTCATCCGTATGCACAACGGTAAATGGGGCGTGGTGTTCGGCAATGGATACAACAACACCGCGGCGGATGGCCATCCGAGCTCCACCGGAAATGCCGCGTTGTTCATCCTGGATGCGCAAACCGGCAAGCTCGTCAAGAAAATCGATACGCTGAAGGGGCCGGCCAGCGACCCCACCAAGCAAGGGCGGCCCAACGGCCTCGCCGAGGTGTTCACGCTCGATTACGACAACGACTCGATCACCGATGACGTCTATGCCGGAGATCTTTATGGCAACCTCTGGAAGTTCAAACTGACCGATGCGTCGGAGGACAATTGGAGATCCGCCTATCTGGCCGCGGACGGTAAGACGCCGGTTCCGCTTTTCACGGCCAGCAATGATTCGACGGATCCAACCAGGCAGATCCAATCCATCACGACCAAGCCGATCGTGGTTCGCGGCCCCCACGGCGTCGGGCTGGTCGTCATGTTCGGCACGGGCAAGTACCTCGAGCCTTCCGATACCAACCCCGCGAATCTCACGACGCAAAGCTACTACGGCATCTTCGATCCGAACACCAACACACCGGGCGACGTGGTGAGCGGCCGGGACAAGCTCACCAGGCAGACCATTGTGTTTGAGGGACCCGTGACGGTGACCTCCTCCGGTGGCACGAAGACTCAACAGAACATGCGGGCCGCGAGCAACAACGCAACCACCTCGAGCCGCGGGTGGTATCTCGACCTCGTCTCGCCGGTCAAGGGCTTTCAGGGCGAAATGGTCGCGACGAATTCGAAGGTCGACAACGGCATGGTGATCTTCGATACCCTCATACCGAACGCCGATCCCTGCAGCGGCGGCGGAACCAGTTGGGCCATGACTCTGAACATCTACTCCGGCGGACGGCTGGATTTCACGCCCTTCGATCTCAACGGCGACGGGAAATTCAATTCCAACGACTTCGTAACGATAACGCTGTCTGATGGCTCTACGGTGAAGGTGCCGGTATCGGGCATGGGCATGGACAGCATTCAATCCACTCCGACGGTCCTCAACACCAATGACACCGTGACCAGTGGGGGTGGTACGGATCTGCTGCTCTTCAGCGACGCGGGCGGAGGCAAGCATGCGCAAAAGATCAATCCCGGTCCGCGTCACGTCGGCCGGCAGTCATGGCGGCAGGTCCGCTGACAGGAACATGCAAATGAAATCAACTGCCCGTGGATTTACGCTCGTCGAATTGATGGTGGCCGTGCTAGTCGTGGGAATCCTGGCGGCGATCGCCATCCCCTCGTATCGAAGCTATGTGTTGCGGGCGACACGTGCCGAAGCAAAACAGGCACTGCTGGCGCGGGCCTCGGATCTGGAGCGCTGCTACACGCGCAACAACACGTATATGAATGCGGCGGCCACGCCATGTCCGGTGGCTGCCAATCTCGCCAACCCATCCGTGGGAATCAAATACAAGGTTCAGGCACAGACGCTCGCCGCCAACACGTTTGTGCTGCAGGCAGTTCCGGTCAACGGACAGCAGGCCGACAATTGCGGGACGTTCACGCTGGATGACAAGAACAGCCGCGGCGTGTCAGGAGGAACAGCGCCTGCTCGAGAGTGTTGGAGTCACTGAGTCGCGATACGCAGACAGAGTACAACCGTACAGTGTCGCGGATTCGAGGTTGGATTTTCCGAGAGATAACCGACTTTCAGGGCCGGAATTTTGCGACGCGGCTCTCATAATCCGCTGTTAAATCCCACGGTGCGGACGCAATCGCCCGAATCGTCAGCTTCGCGCAAGCTTCAAAATCCAGTCTGCCTCCCACGCGCGCACTGCGTCCCGCGCGCGAAGTGGGATAAACATGAAGCCTTACGCGGGATTTACGATGATCGAGCTGCTGGTGGTCATCATGATCGTCAGCATCCTCATGGGGGTGGGCGTCCCCTCCTATAAGTACGTCACCAACTCCAACCGGTTGTCCGCCGAAGTGAACGGACTGTTGGGCGACATGCAGCTGGCCCGCTCCGAGGCCATCAAGCAGGGCGTGTCCGTGACGGTCTGTGCCTCGAAGGACCAGGCGTCGTGCAGTCAGTCGAGTGACTGGTCGTCCGGCTGGATCGTGTTTACGGATTCGGGAGACGTTGGAGTCAGAGACGCTGACGAGCCGATTCTGCGCACTCAGAAGGCACTGCACCGCGGCGACAAGCTCTTCGACACGGCAGGCACGCTGTCCAGTGCCACGTTCAACCGGGCCGGTTTTCTCTCGTTCACAGGCGCACCGGTCGACGGAGTCACCCTGACTCTGCACGACGATCAGGCCACTGTGGCTCACACGCGCTGCCTGTGGATCGCTTCCCAAGGGCTGATGACGACTCAGACCCCGGTAACGGATGCGGGGTGCAAATGAACAGCCGGGAGCGCGGATTCAGCCTCGTCGAGGTGATGGTGGCCCTGATCGTCATGTCGGTCGGCCTGTTGGGGATTGCGAAGATGCAGGCCGCGGCCCTTTCCAACACGGCCGTTGCCAGCACGCGCTCCCTCGCAGCCATCGAAGCATCCAGTCTCGCTTCGGCGATGCACGCCAACCGCGGGTACTGGAGCTCTTCCGTCGTCGCGACAACGATCACTCTGCGCGGAAAGACTGTCACCCCGAATGTCGCACCGGCCGATGATTGCGTTGCGAAGTCCTGCACTCCCGCGGTTCTCGCTGCTTACGACCTGCAGCAATGGACCACGGCGGCCACGCAGGTTCTGCCGCCTGACTATCAGGCCACCATTATCTGTGCGCCCACCGTCACGCCGCCGAATTGCACCATCCAGATCCAGTGGGCCGAGAAGTCGGTCGCGATCAACAAGGATGGACAGCCCGCGGCGGCCGCCGATTCTCTCGCTCTGAACCTTCCGAAGTACGAGCTGTACGTCGAGCCATGAGAAAACCACGTCAAAAAGGCTACACGCTCGTCGAGGTGATGGTGGCCATCAGCATCGCGCTGTTCCTCATGGGTGGAGCGCTCCTGATGGTCCAACACACCCGCAATGCCTTCAAGGCTCAGAACCAACTCTCGCAACTGCAGGAGAGCGAGCGGATGGCCATGGCATTGATTACGGACGTCATTCAATCCACGGGTTATTACCCCAATCCGCACATCTTCACGGACGTCCAGACGCTCGTGCCGACGCCTGCGCTCCCAACACCGGGCGCGCCCAACATCACGAACAAAGCGGTCGCCAACGCGGTCGGTGACACGATCACGGTGCGATATGCGGCGGGTCCGGCCGACAATGTCTACAACTGCCGTGGTGACAGGAATACGTCGGCCGGCGCGTTTGAGACGTGGGAGAACACGTTCAGCGTGGTTCCGGACGCGCCCGCTCAGGACGGGACTCCGCAATTCAAGTTGCAATGTACGCTGTGGAGCTTGTCCGCCGGCGACGCCCCTCCGGCTCCATTGGTGTCCGGAGTGCGGAATCTGACCATTCAATACGGCGTCAAAACCGCCGGAGCGGCCGCTCCGAGCTGTGTTGATCGGTACAAGGCGACGAAGGACATGCAGCCGGCGGACTGGAGCAACATCTGCTCCGTCAAAGTGACTCTGACGTTCGCCAATCCATTCAATCCGCCGGGCGGCGCGACGCCGACCATCAATTTCACGCGCATCATTGCCGTGATGAACCAGGTGTGAGTCCATGAGCTACCCGAAGTCGAGCTCCGCTCAGAAAGGCATGGCCCTGATAACAGGGATGTTGCTGTTGGTTGTTGTCACGGTCCTGGCGATGAGCATGTTCCGTGGTTACGGCACGCAGCAGAAGATTGCGGGCAACGTTCGCGAGAAGAATCGCGCGGTCAGTGCAGCAGTCAGTGCGCAGCAATATGCGGAGTATTGGCTGCACAATGCCACATCGATACCGACGGGCGTCGATTGCAGCGCAATCAGTGTGTCGCCCATTCCGCAGGTTTGCAGCAACTCACCTGATTTCACGGTGGCGCCGTGGACAATGAACACCAAGCCGGTGGGAGTGAGCTTCAACAACTTCAACAGCATGACGAAAGTGAGCCGCGAAAATCCGGCCAACGGAACCTACTATTCGACACCGATGTTCTATATCACCGACCTGGGAGCACCCGTCGCAGGCGCTGGTGAGGTCTACCAGATCGATGCCATCGGCTGGGGCGGCACGGCTGATACCGTTGCGGTCGTCGAAAGTACCTATCTCCTGCAACCCGCAGGTAACACGTGGGACAAATGAACTACTTTATTCCCAGGCGAACGCTCGCCGTTCTCGCCTTCCTGGCCTCCAGTGCGCATGCGCAGGTCGTATTGACCGTCAGTGACGACTTCACACAGGCGGCGGCCCAGAACAATTGGGCCACCTTCGACGGTGCGTGTCTCACGGCGGGCAGTGGTGGGGGAACCGTCCCTGCCTGTATCGGGTTGCCCTATTACCAGGGTCAGACTCTGGTGGGCGGCACGAGCGGAACATTGCCGGATCAGGCAGGCGCGGGTGCTCTGCGCCTGACCAACGGTTTCACGTCAGGACACGGCTCTGGATTCGGTTTCGGCTACAACCAGGCCGGCGGCATCATTTCCAATTTCACCTTCGCGGCCGGTACCGGCGTGGACATTCTCTTCAAGACGGTCACCTACCGGGGCAATTCGGGGGGCAACGGCGGCGGTGCCGGCGTGGATCGTGGCGACGGCGCCGACGGCATGAGCTTCTTTCTCATCGATGCCACCAACAGCAACGGCAATCCCTATGACATGGGAGCGTTCGGCGGCAGCTTGGGTTATACCTGCTCGAACACCAACAACGACGGCACGCTGCGGGCCGATGGCACTCCGCGTCAGTACGACGGTCTGTTGAACGCCTACGTCGGCCTGGGGATGGATGAGTTCGGCAACTTCCTGAATCCACGCGACAACACCGCCAGCGGGCCGGGACTGCAGGCCGGGCGGATCGGACTTCGCGGCAACGGCAGCATCTCCTGGAAGGGACTGAGAGCCTATCACCCGAATCTGTATCCCATATCGCTGACGCTGGCCCAGCAGGCCAAGGCGGTCAACAACACCTGTAAGACCGGCACGCTGTGGGATTATTCCCAGGCGACTCCCGTGAATACCGGCACTCCCGTCAACGACTACGCGGATCTCGGCGCCACGACGATTCTGCCCGCGAACCAGCCGATAGCCAACGAAGCGGCGCTGACCCGCACCGACGGCACACCCATCGCCTATCATCTCAAGATTACTCAGGACGGCCTGCTGAGCTTTGCCTACAGCTACAACAACGGCGCGTTCCAGCAGGTCATCACCAACCAGTCGATTTCCGCCAGGAACGGTAATCTTCCGAACCTGCTGCGGTTCGGCTTCGCGGGCTCCACCGGTGGCAGCACGAACGTCCACGAAATCCTCTGCTTCCAGGCTAACCCGACGCAGCTCGCCGATACCTCCGTGGGCGTCAACCAGAAGCAGGCGACGCAGATCGGCAGTGGCACGCAGGCCTTCCTGGCCATGTTTTTTCCGAACGGCTGGTGGGGTCGCCTGACCGCCAGCAATCTGCTTTACGACGCTACCAGTAAGCAGATTCTGGTGAGCTCAACCGCCAATTGGGACGCGTCATGCGTTCTGACCGGCGTGGCCGCCCCGAGTACCTGCGTTACCACGGGCCAGACGAGCGTGCCGGTGCAGGGATCCAACAGCCGTTCGATCATCACCTGGAATGGAACCCAGGGCGTGCCGTTCCGGTGGACGCAATTATCAGATGCGCAGCGCGCGGCGCTCGATCCGGGAGTCTCCAGCGCTGGAGCCCCGAACCGTTTGAACTACCTGCGAGGCGATCGGACGAACGAAGTCAACACGAGTGGAGTGGGTCTGTACCGTGCCCGCATCAGCGTGTTGGGGGATATCGTCGATTCGAGCCCGACGTGGGTGGGTCCGCCCAACAATCCGTACACGCTCATCTGGCATGATCTGCTCTACCCGAAAAATACGGCGCCGGAAAACGGTACGGCGACCTACACTCAGTTCGTCAGCAGACGGCAGACCCGGCAGAACGTGGTCTGGACCGGCTCGAATGATGGGCTGCTGCACGGGTTCCGTGCCGGCGGCTTCGATGCCGCGGGGAATTTCGACAAGAGCATCCCGAACGATGGCCTCGAGGTTCTCGCCTACATGCCGGGCGCCGTCGTCAGCAAGATTCACGACAATACCAACAACGCGGTTGATTATTCGAACACCCAGTACGGACACGCATTCTTCGTGGATGCGCCGCCGACAACCGATGACCTGTACTACAACGGCGCGTGGCATACATGGCTCGTCGGCGGGCTCGGGCCCGGTGGCAATGCCATTTATGCGCTCGATGTGACCGATCCGACTCAGTTCAACGAGACGAACGCGGCCGCGCTGGTGATTGGCGAATGGAACTCGAACACCCTGCAGTGTGTCGGCAACGGTGGTTGCAACCAGAGCCTCGGTAACACTTACGGAGTGCCCGTCATTCGTCGTCTGCACAACGGCATGTGGGGCGTTATTTTCGGAAATGGGATTGGCAGTGCCAGCGGCGACGCCGGCATCTATGTCATGACCGTGGATCCTGCTTCCGGCGCCACGTCGTTCTACTACCTCAGCACCGGCCAGCAGGGCACCAACGATGGGATCACCTCGCCCGCACCGGCGGACTACGACGGTGACCACATCACCGACTACGTCTATGCCGGTGATCTGCTGGGTCATATCTGGCGGTTCGATCTCACGAGCAGCGATCCCGCCCAGTGGGGTGTGACTGCCGGCGGGCCGCTGTTCACTGATCCCGCAGGTCAGGCAGTCACCACGAAGCCCATGGTGGCCTCGGGTCCCGTATCGGGACTACCCCGGGTGATGATCGACTTTGGCACGGGGCTGAAGACGCCGCTGACCAACACTGCGCCGGCGTCGTTTTCGACAGGCGTGCACACGCTGTACGGCATCTGGGACTGGAATATGAGTACCTGGAATGCAAAATCCACGGCTCGCTTTGCAAGCCTGAATACCCGTCCCGCGAGCACTCTGCAACAACAGCAGCTCATCGCGAACACGAAGGGTGATCTCGATGGGACCACCAACGCAATCTGTTGGGCCGACCAGAGCAACTGTTCGACCAAACCGCAGATCGGCTGGTACATCACCCTCGGCCATCCGGGCGAGCAGGTCATTTTCAACCCGGTGGTCTACCAGGACGTGCTGCTGGTCAACACGACCCTCCCGGCCGACAACTCGCCCTTCAGTTGTAAAAACAATGGTGATGGTGGTTACACGGTGGCGGTGGCACTCGACACGGGAGCGGCGATTCCCGGCTTGTTCCCGCAGTATGGCGACACACTGGCCGCCGGCTCGCTCACCAACAACTCCGGAAGCCCGTTCATTGTGCTGGTCGGAAGTCAGGCCTTCATGGTGACCCAGACCGTAGGCGGCGGAAAAGTGGACGGTTCTGTCACCTGTACGAAGGGATCGGCGGTCTGTGATGCGCCAATCAGTCCTCCGGGCCCGGTCGGCAAGCGCCTGACCTGGATCCAGAGACGTTAATTTTCGAATGGAGATGTCGATGTCGGTGTGTGTCAAACAGCGGCGGGTGGCCGGCTTCACTTTGATCGAGCTGATGGTGACGCTGGTGGTGGCCGCCATCCTGATCTCGATTGCGGTTCCTGCCTATCAGACGCAGGTGCGAAAGTCGCGTCGGACTGAAGCGCGCAATGCCGTAATGGATCTGGCGGCGCGCGAGGAGCGCTACTACAGCGTAAACAACGCCTACACCAACGTGGCCCTGGAACTGGGCTACGGCCAGGACAATGCAGTTATCTCGGGCCGGCCGATCGGCAGTGGCTATTACACGGTGTCGGTGGACTTGACGGCCCCCGATCCGGCCGCCACTCCGCCGGTTCGCGCTGGTTTCAAGATCACCGCAATCGCGGCGGGTGCGCAGTTGAAGGATGCACCCTGCCAGAAGTTCGTCGTGGATGAGGTTGGCACACAGACATCGACGCCTTCGACGGAGTGCTGGAACTAACGGTGCGCCTAAGCGTGAAGGTAGTGATCGACCAACAATGCCGCGAACAGCCACATCAGGTAGTTGACTGAGAACCTGAAGACCTTCATCGGCAGCTCCTGCCGTGCGGTGAGCTTCATTGCAAAGGCGTAATACAGAAATCCCGCATTCAACCCCAGCGCGACCACCAGATACAGCAAGCCGCTCATGTGCGTCAGAAACGGCATGAGCGTCACAATCACCAGCAGGACCGTATAGAGCAGAACCTGCAGGCGCGTGTATTCCACGCCGTGCGTGACCGGCAGCATGGGGATTCCGGCTCGCGCATATTCATCGCGGCGGGCAATGGCGAGTGCCCAGAAATGCGGCGGCGTCCAGACGAAGATGATCAGAAACAGCAACAGGGCGTTCGGATCGATCGTGTTGGTTACGGCTGCCCAGCCCAACACCGGAGGCGCGGCTCCCGCGGCTCCACCGATGACGATATTCTGAGACGTCGCTCGCTTCAGCCAGACGGTGTAGATGACCGCATAGCCGATCAATGAAATAAACGTCAGTACCGCGGTCAGCAGGTTGACCAGGAACGACAGAATCGCCATGGCTGTCATACCCAGCACGGCTGCAAACACCAGGGCCTGGCGCTCGTTCAACTGACCAGTTGGCAAGGGCCGCGCGCGCGTGCGGTTCATCTGCTCATCGATCCGGCGGTCGAGCACATGGTTGATGGTCGCCGCGCAACCGGACGCGAGCGCGATTCCGAGGTTTCCCCAGATGAGGGCATCCAGCGGCGGCATACCGGGACTGGCCAGCAGGGTGCCGACGATCGCCGTGAAGGTGATCAGCGCGACCACCTTGGGCTTGGTCAGTTCGAAATAGCGGCGCCAGATCGCCGTCGCGCCAGGCGCGCCGGCCCTGGCGATTTCGGGGGTCGTCGCCACGATAGTCGAAGGCTCGGTAGCCATTTTGGGGACGCGCAGCGTAACAGATCGGGCCGGTGGAGCCGATCAGGAGACGGAGTCGGTTCCGCCCTGATGCTGCAGCTTGGCGATCGCCGCGGCCAGATCCTCCGGGCTGATGGGCTTGGCCAGATGCCCCTGGTAGCCGCTCGAGCGAGCGCGGATGGCATCCTCGAGCCGCGCGAACGCGGTCAAAGCCAAGGCCGCGACCCGCCCACCCCGCTCCGCAGGCCGCGCTCGCAGCAGGCGCATGAACTCATACCCGTCCACGCCGGGCATCCCGATATCCGAAACGATGACGTCCGGCACCCACTTGTCCAGGAGAGTCAGCGCTTCCTGGGCCGTGCCCGCTGACCGAAGCTCAAAGCCCGCCTTCTCCAGGCCGGTAACGGTGACTTCGCGAGCGTCTGCGTCGTCCTCTACCAGCAGGACTCGCCACGCTCCACCTTGCGCCGTCGTCGATTCGCGCGGTGCTGCTGCCGGAGTGGGGCGTTGTGTGCTTGCCTGCTCGGTACTTGGCAGAGGCAGGGTCACTACAAAGCTCGAACCGGTGTCAACTCCACCGCTCTCTGCTCGTACCTTGCCTCCATGCAGCTCGACAACATGGCGCACTATCGCAAGCCCGAGTCCCATGCCCGTGTGCTGGCGTGTGCTCGTGCTGTCCGCCTGCCTGAAGCGATCGAACACATGGGGCAGGAAATCACTGGTGATGCCGATGCCCGTGTCCGTAACGGACACGATGACTTCGTCTCCCGTCTGGTACATCCGGACATCGACCGCGCCGTTGACGGGTGTGAACTTCACTGCATTCGAGAGAAGGTTCCAGAATACCTGCTGCAACCGGTCCGGGTCGCCCTTGATGACCACATCATCGGCTTCCTGGGTGAGAGTCACGATGATCTGCTTGGTTGAAGCCACCATCCGCTGGTTGTCCACCGCGGATTTCAACACCGAGCCGAGCTTGACGTCCTGCATTTCCATGCGGAACTTGCCGGTCACGATGCGGGACACGTCCAACAGGTCTTCAATCAACTGGGCCTGTGAGCGGGCGGCCCGCTCGATCGCCTCGGCAGCCCGTATCTTCTGCTCGTCCGTGAGCGGTCCACTACGCAGCAGATGAGCCCAACCGATGATGATGTTCATCGGCGTGCGCAATTCGTGCGACAGGTTCGCAAGGAACTCGTCCTTGAGCCGGGTCGCTTCCTCCGCCTGCGCGCGGGCGGCTTGCTCGCGCAGCACGGTCTCCCGCAGCCCGGCCTCGGTCCGATGCAACTGCAACAGCGTGCTCACGACCGTCTCGAGCACCTTGGCCTCGAGGGGCTCGGTGAGATAGATATCGGCGCCGCCCAACAGGCCTTCCTGTTGGTCCTTCTCGGTGATGAAGGTCGCCGAAACCTGGATGACGGGGATCAGGCGGCTGGCCGGATCACTCTTGATCTGCCGGCAGACTTCGATTCCGCTCATGTCCGGCAGCTTGACATCCATCAATACGAGGTCAGGCAAAAGCTCCCGCACCATCTGCAGGGCACGGGCCCCCGTGCCCGCTTCAACAACCTCATAGCCCGCGGCCCGCAGAACACGCGTCTTTTGATACCGCATGGCCTCGGTATCATCGACGTTGAGTATGGTTATGCGAACCTGCTGCGTCATGCTCTCTGTCTCAGGATACGAGGCCGTTGGAAACCAGAATCGACCGTGCCCAGGCGCCGTTGAGCTCGCTCTTCTGCACAACTGATTGCGCGCGTCGCGCCAGACGCTCACGCTGGTCGTGTGATACCAGCGCGGAAGTCACGATGGCAACCGGAACTTCGTGCAGATCGGCGTCCGCCCGCAGTGCCTCGAGCACATCCTCCCCGCCCAGGTCAGGGAGATTCAGATCCAGGAAGATCATCGCAGGCTTCGAGCGGCGCGCGGCGGCGAGGCCGCTGCGGCCGTCGCGGGCCTCGATGACACAGACATTCGAGGCCTCGAGCAGCTTGTGCAACAGGTAGCGGGCAGCCGGGTCATCGTCAATGACCAGAACGCGTTGTGCCGTGAGGCTGTCGAGCTGTGACAGAAGCTGCTCGGCCGTGATCGGCTTGATGCAATACGCATCCGCGCCGAGAGCCCGCGCCTTGCGTTCATCTTCCACTGTCGTGACGACGATGACAGGAATGCCTGCAGTCTCACGGGAGCTCTTGAGGTCACTCAGCCAACGCCAGCTGTCCTCACCTTTCAGCATGATGTCGAGGATGATCGCCTGGGGGCGCACTCGTTGCATCAGCTCGCGCGCTTCGCGCAGGTTGCGGGCGGCAAGGGGCTGATAGCGCGAGTCACGCAGGTATCTCGTCAGGATGTGCCGCAATTCAACTTCATCATCGATGATGATCACGGGCATCAGTCCGGCTTCGATCGGCAACTCCACGGGTGCGATGGCAGGAGCGCCCGCTTCCTCATAGTGCAGCGGCAGCGTTGCCGCGAACACGGAGCCGACTCCAACTTCACTCGTGACATTCACCTCGCCGCCCAGGAGGCGCGCGAGCCGCCGGCACAAGGGCAGCCCGAGCCCCGTACCTTTCACCTTGGCCTGCAGGGGGCTCGGGATCTGGGTGAATTCCTCGAATATGGTTTCCTGGTATTCCGGGCTGATGCCGATGCCGGTATCCGTGACCGCGAAGGTGACTCCGCGCCCACCCAGTACGGCGCTCACGCGTACCTCGCCCCGTTCGGTGAACTTGATGGCGTTGGAAATGAAGTTGCGCAGGATCTGCGACACTTTGCCTTCATCGGAATACAGCTCGAGCGGTGCTTCCGGCTCGTCAAACACCAGCTTGACCCCCTCTCCCACCAGCAGCGGGCGCAACATGCCGCGCAAGGCGCTGAAGAGGTTGCTGACATTGAATTCAATGGGTCGCACTTCCGTCTTGCCGGCTTCGATCTTGGCGAGATCGAGCAGATCGTCCACGAGTGCCGTGAGATCCGTCGCCGCCTTGCTGATGAAGTTGACCTGCCTGGCCTGCTCGGGAGTCAGCGCGCCGTCGGATTCCTGCAGCAGCAGGCGTGACAGGGCCTGGATGGAGTTGAGCGGCGTGCGGAACTCGTGGCTCATGTTGGAGAGGAAGCGGGACTTGGTCTCATCAGCCCGCCGCAGGTGGTCCGCCTTCTCATCCAACTCCGCGTACAGCGCGACGACGCCCCTGTTGGTGTCTTCGAGCTCGCGGTTGAGATGCAACAGCTCCGCCTGGCGTTCGCGTAATTCCGCCAGCGTGCGCACCAGCTCGCGGTTCTGCTCCTGCACTTCCTCCAGCGCACCCGCCGGTGCCTTGCTGGTCAGCTCCTTCATTATCCGGTTGAGGCCGGCCGTTTCCACGAGAGGCGCGCGCGGGGGCAGGATCTTTTTCAACAACACGTCGGTGCCGGCGGTCGAGGATTTGATCTCAACCTGGTCCATCAGGCGATGCGCGCCGAGGATGCCCATTCCCATGCCGGTGGAGGACTGGTAGTTGCCGCTCATGACGTGAGTGAGATCGGGTATGCCAGGACCCTGGTCCTGTACCCGCACGAGCAGCAGTTGGGGAGGGCTCTGGCCTTCGAGCGAAAATTCGACCCGACCGCCCCCGGCGTACCGGAATGCGTTGCGCACGATCTCCGACACGGCAGTGGCGATGCGGGTTTGATCCTGTCCCTCAAACCCGAGCAATACAGCGATTTGACGGGCGCGCTGCCGTGCAATGACGACGTCCTGCTCGTATCGGATGGCAACCGTGAGAAGAGACCTGTTCATTTGGATCAGCTCGCGGCTCCGCCCCCGTTCCGGACGACCAGAACAGTCACGTCATCCCGACCCCTCTCATGATCGCGGTACAGCACGCCCGCTATGATCCCGGGATGGCGGCCTGCCAGGCCCGGATAATCCGCCAGATTCCAATGCGTAGCCAGCCCGTCACTGTGAAACAGGAGAAGCGCGCCGGGGGGCAGCGGAAAGTCGAACTGCTGCACGCGGCGCAGCATGTGGCCCAGGGTGCCATTGTGCGATACGAGTTGCCTGCGCACGTCGCCGGCTTCAATACGGCAGGCGATGTTGCCGATTCCGGCGAATCCGACTTTGTCGGTTGAGATCCTGGCGACTGCAACCGCGGCTCCCCGCGTGGGGACCAGCGCGCGATGGCAGCTCTGAATGATTTCGGCCGGCTCAACATCCGGCCGCTCCTCCAGCACGCGCGTGGCCGCAAGTGAGGCCCGGGCGGCGTCCGGGCCGTGACCCAGCCCGTCCGCGACGAGGATGCCATGCCGGCCCTTGCTGGAGACCACGGTCCAGGCATCACCCGACACGGTTTCGCCGGCCTTGGCGAGGCAGATGACGCCCAACTCGAGTGTCGCCGGGGCAACCGGCCTGGCCCAGACCTCCAGGCGCACAATCGTGCCTTTGCCGGCGGGTGCATAACATTCGAAATGGTCGGCCAGCCGGGTCATGGCACCGAGGCCGCTTCCCGGGCTGCCGGCCGTTGACACGCCATCGCGCAGGCTCGACTGCAGATTGCGGATTCCGGGACCTTTGTCGAGGGCGAGCATCTCCAGCCCGCGGACCCCGCCCCGCTCCAGTGCACGCACCACGATTTTCCCGGAGCCGGCGTGCTTCACGATATTCGTCGCCGCTTCCGTAACGCACAGGCCCACCTTGCCGGCCTGTGTTGCATCGAAGCCGTGCGACTCGGTCATCTCGAGCGCCGCACGCCGGGCAGCACCGACTTCGCTTCGTTCGCTGATCTGGAATTGAATCTGGGGTAACACCGCCGCTCGTCAGCGCCAGCGGGCGATCATGACCCGCGTACCTTTGCCTGGCGCGGAATCAATGTTGAAATCATTCGAGAGCCGGCGCGCGCCACTCAATCCCAGGCCCAGTCCGCCACCGGTGGAATAGCCGTCGGTCAGGGCCTTCTGCAGATCCTGGATGCCGGGTCCTTGGTCACTGAAGGTCAGGCGCAGACCTTTGCGCATGCCGTCGATGAGCCGTGCAATTTCAACTTCGCCGCCGTTTCCGTAGTCCAGGGTGTTGCGTGCGAGCTCACTCGCCGCGGTGACCAGCTTGGTCTGGTCCACGAGCGAGAAGCCGTGCGCGACCGCGTGCTCACGTGTTGCCTGCCGCACCCGGACGATGTCTCCCGGATTGCGGATGGGCAGAACGGCGCGCTGGGCGACGCTCAACGAGGCGGAGTTGGAAGCAGAGTCCGGCACCTATTGCTCGACCTCCGGATCTTCGAGGCTCTTCTGCAGAAGCGCCATTCCCTTGTCGACATTGAGCGCGGTCCGTACTCCCTCCAGCGACAATCCCAACTCCACCAGTGTGATGGCGACCGCCGGCTGCATGCCGACCACCACGGTTTCCGCATCCAACACACGGGCCATGCCCGCGATGTTGCTGATCATGCGCCCGATGAATGAGTCGACGATCTCGAGCGACGAGATGTCGATGAGCACGCCGCGCGCCCTCACCGCCACGATCCGTGCTGTCAGGTCATCCTGCAGCTGCATGGCCAGCTGGTCATGCATGTCCACCTGGATGGTCACCAGCAGGAAGGGTCCCATCTTCAGAATCGGGATTCTGTCCATGCGCCTCCCGCCTCAACCGCTGATGCCCTTGGGCAACGCAGAGTGAGTCCGCTTCAAGGCAACCATGAATGCATCCGCCAGGGTAGCCTTGGTGATCACAGATCCGAGATCGACGCCCAGATGTACGATGGTTTGCGCGATCTGCGGACGGATGCCGCTGATGATGCAGTCGGCACCCATCAGGCGGGCGGCGGCGACGGTCTTCAACAGATGTTGGGCAACCAACGTGTCGACTGTTGGTACACCTGTTATGTCGATGATTGCGATGGAGGCGCTCGTCTCCACGATCTTCTGGAGGAGACTTTCCATCACAACCTGCGTGCGCGCGCTGTCGAGGGTTCCGATCAGCGGCAGCGCCAGGATGTCCTTCCACAGGTTCACAACCGGAGTCGAAAGCTCGAGGAGCTCCTGTTGTTGCCGTGCGATGACCTCCTCGCGGGTCTTCTGGTGCATCTCGGTGGTGTACAAGCCCAGCTGGTCGATCAGGACCGTGGTGGCCCAAAGCTCATCCGCCAGGGATTGCGCGTCGTTGATTTCGCGGCGCAACCGAGCGAACAGCGGCTTTTTCAGGGAAAAGACGAAGGTCGCAGTCTCGGCCGGGGAGAACCCCTGGATGGCGCGGCTGCGGGAGATGACGCCCAGAAACTCATGAACGGGTGCCCACGCGGCTCCTGACACATTCTCCAGCTTGCCGGCGCGGGCCGCTTCCTGCAGTAACGACAGGAACTCCCGGCATTGCTCGCGCAATTCGCTTTCTTTCATCAGGTCGGCGCGTGTTGCACCGTCCGCCGTCTGAGTCTCGAGCCACTCTCCGAGCAGCTCTTTCTGTGTTCTGGCAATGATCTGCTGCAGTACCTGGCCGGCTGCCATCGCGAGCCCCCTTTGATGGACCTTGGACGGATTTGTGGCGCAGGAGCCTACCAGATGAGGCGGGCGCGCGCTGTGGCTCCAGCGCCACGCAACAGGGCCAGCACTGACAACAACAACAGCGCGGCTCCGGCCGTGTGCGCCGTGGCCAGCCAAAGGGGAAAACCACGCAAAACCATGGTTATTCCGATTGTCAGTTGCAAGGCCAGAGCAATGAGCACGGCGTAGGCAGGACTAACATATGTTGTTGAGACCTTGCGGCGTATGACTGTCATTGCCGCCACGATCAGGGTTACTGTGGCAACAATGGCACCCATCCGGTGCGTCAGGTGAATGGCCACGCGTGCGGGGATCGAAAGCACTCCGCCTTCATAATTCACACCGAGACCGCGCCACAGAACAAAAGCGTCACGAAAGTCTGCGTTGGGCCACCAGGCGTCCTGGCACTTGGGAAAATCGGGGCAGGCAATATCCGCATAGTTGGTGCTCGTCCAGCCGCCCAGGGCAATCTGGATGATGAGTGCAATCAGCCCGATCAGCGCAAGTCGCCAGACCGTCCGCGCCGCTTGTACAGCCGCTGTAGTGGGCGGCGTGGCGGAGCTGCGCACGCCGGTCCCGGGGAGTGACAGCCACAGCCACCAAAGCAGGCTGAGAGTCGTGAGACCAAACAACAGGTGCCCTGTTACAACCAACGGCGTCACCTGCCAGGTCACCGTGAGCATTCCCAACAGGCCCTGAAAGACGATGATCGCCACCAGGCCCCAGGCGAGCGGCAGGCTGACCAGGCGTTGGCGGCGTGTTGCAAATGCAAGCACGGCGAGGGCAACACAGATCATTCCGAGCGTGGAAGCCGCGTAGCGATGGATCATCTCCCGCCACGCCTTGCCTTCATCAATCGGCTTGCCGGGGAAGACCTGGTTGTTTTCGGCGATTTCCAGGTGGCTGGGCGGCTTGAAGTGCCCGTAACATCCCGGCCAGTCGGGGCAGCCCAGCCCTGCTGTCGTGAGGCGGACGTACGCACCCAGAACGACCACGCTGAAACACAACACCAGGCCCGCCAGCGCGAGCGAGCGAATCCAACGGGCAGCAGGCGGCATGGTAGTCATTCAACCGATGTGGGAGAGAGTCAGGAGCTTCTTCAGGTCCTGGAGCAACCCCTTGGGGTTCTGCCGGATGTCATAACGCATCATCAGGTTGCCCAGGGGATCGACAATAAAAAGGCTCTGGGCGCGGTTGTCAGACGGGAATTGACCGAGGTCCGCGGGGGCCGTCAACACTTTCAGGCCGGGATGCTCGCGGTCCAGGAATTCCCGCGCGCAGCAGTTGCCCGTGACCAGGAACACGCGCGCGACCCGATCCATTTCATTGTTGAGGGACAGGCGTGTCTGGCGCATGACCACCAGGGCGCTGCGGCAGCTTTCATCACATTGGCCGTCCCCGATGTAAACGAGGGACCACTTGTGCCGGAACAGATCGGCAGGCAGCCCCACGTAGACGGGTAACGGGCGCGCGGGATGAATCAACTCACCATGATTGACGGTTTGGACCGGACGCCAGTCCGTTCCGTAGTAAACCCAGAATGCCAGCGCGAGCGGCAGCAGAAACAGTCCCGCGAGCGCACCCAACAGCCGCAGATTGCGGGCGCGCAGTTCTTTTTCTACCAAGCTCATTGCGACCCGACCTTCCTCGAGCTCAAAGCCACCCACAGTACAAACAACACAACCGCGAACGACCACCACTGCACGGCATAGGACCAGTGCCGGATCGGCTCCATGCCCGGCGGATGCCAGTCGCGCACGTAGCCGTCGGGCTCTTTCGGATCCAGGAGAATGATCGCTGGTTCCAACGGTACGCCGAGAGCCGTGCTCAACTGGGCCATGCTCGGAAATGCGGTGACCTTCGGCCACGGCAGCCGCTGGCTGGGAGCCGAGCGGCCACTCGCAAGTCCCGCCACCGGCAGGTTGTCGACTCGACCCACCACCGTTACCGAGTCGTGTGCTTCGAGCGCGACCCCGGGTAATCGGTCACGCAGTCCGGAAAACGGGACCCAGCCCCGATCGACCAGCACTACGCGACCGTTCGGCCGCTGCAGTGGAGTCAGCACTTCAAATCCGGCGCGGCCCTGGTAGCTGCGATTGTCGAGCAGGAACTGATGGTCCGCATCCAGGTGGCCCACAGCGCTCACTCGCTGGAAGCGGGCGACCTGGTCGACGCCTCGGGACCCCAATGGAATGACTTTCTCCGCTCCCGCGGCGAACCGATCGTATTCAGCCTGACGCAGCTCGCCGCGATTCCACTGCCATCGGCCCAGAAAGTAAAAGGTCACGCACAGGACCACCGTCAGGACCGTGAAAAACCACGATGGAGCAAAGACACGGGAGCCGATCGGAATCCGGATGGACACGTCATTCGCCAGGGGTCTATAAACAGACGGACATGGAAATCTTCGTCCGTCTGCTCATCTTCGCCGCCCTGCTGGGCATCGTTGCCAGCCTGGGGTCGGCCCTTTTCAATCTGTCGCGGAAGTCAGGTGACTCGCGCAAGCTCGCTCGTGACCTGACCATCCGTGTGGGACTGTCCGTGGCCCTTTTTGTTCTGCTGATGATCGCCTGGCACCTGGGACTGATCGCGCCGCATGGCCTCGCCACCGCGGCGCATTGATTGATCAGTCGTCAGATCCAGTAGACGAAAACGAACAGACCGAGCCAGACGACGTCAACGAAGTGCCAGTACCAGGCCACCGCTTCGAAAGCGAAGTGATGCTCTGGAGTGAAGTGACCCTTCAGGACGCGCAGCCAGATCACCAGCAGCATGATCGCGCCGATGGTCACGTGCAGGCCGTGGAAGCCGGTCAACATGAAGAACGTCGAGCCGTAGATGCCAGTGGAGAGCTTCAGGCCCAGTTCCTTGTAGGCTTCACCGTACTCGTGACTCTGCAGGCCGACGAACAGGAATCCCAGGAGAAAGGTCAGTCCGAGGAACACCGTCAGAACGCCGCGCTTTCCAGAACGCAGGGCATGGTGAGCAATCGTGACGGTGACGCCGCTGGTCAGCAGGATCGCAGTGTTGACTGCGGGCAGGCTGAACGCGGGAATGACGCTGAACGTGGAGTCAGGCCGGCCGCCTACGTGTCCGGGACCATTGGTCGGCCAGGTGCCTTCATAGCTCGGCCACAGGACGAGGTTGGTGAAGATCTTTACGCCCTGGCCTGACAGCCATGGCACTGACAGCGTGCGAGCGTAGAAGAGAGCGCCGAAGAAGGCGGCGAAGAACATTACTTCGGAGAAGATGAACCACATCATTCCCATGCGGAAGGAGTGGTCGACCTGGGCGTTGTACATGCCCTTCTGGTTTTCATCGATGACGGTGCCGAACCAGCCGAAGAACATGAATGCCATCAGCAGCGCGCCGGGAATGAAGATCCAGCCGCCGAACCAGTCGTTCAGATAGGTAATGGCACCGAACATGAGAGTGAACAGCGCTACGGATCCCGTGATGGGCCACGTGCTGTCGTGGGGGATGTAGTACGAGTTGCTATTGGGTGCGTGTGCTGCGTTTGCCATAGTTTTCTCAGCGCGAAGAAACCCGCGAAGACTCATCGTAGAAAGTGTAGGAGAGCGTGATCCGGTCTACGTAGCTCGGTATGGCCGGATCAATGATGAAACGGACCGGCATGTCGCGCTGCTCGCTGGCAGTGAAGTGCTGCGGTGAGAAGCAGAAACATTCCGTCTTGTGGAAATAGGCCGCCACCTTGGAAGGGGCGATGCTCGGTATGGCCTGGACGATGGTGTCGCGGCCGGTCAGGTTGTGAGCAAAGAACTCGGCGGAGTACAGCTTGCCGGGATGGACCTCGATCTCGCGTTTGACGGGACGGAAATCCCACTCGCCGGCGCCACCGGTGTTGCTCAGGAATTCGACGGTGATGGTTCGGTTCGGATCCGGATGCTCGGCGGCCGCCTTCGCTTTCCGCAGCAGCGCGCTCTGATCGCCCACGCCGGTCACTCCACAAATCACGTTGTAGAGCGGCACGAGCGCAAAGGCGAACCCGAAGCTGCCCGCGGCAATGGCGAGCAGCTTCCAGGTCAGGGCGCGATCAGATTGCTTCTTCTGCTCGGTCACGATTTTGCGCGCAACACCGACATCACAATGAATGCGACATAGAACGCCGCGGCAATCAGCCCGAACAGGATGGCGGTTCTGCGAACCTTCCTGCGTCGGGCATCTTCATCGGATTCGATCACGGCGCTCAGTGGAACGCTCCCTTCGCAATGACTTCATCCGAAGGAGGCGTGGACCAGGAGTGATAAGGAGCCGGTGACGGCAGTTCCCACTCGAGGCCATGCGCACCTTCCCAGGGCTTGTTGACCTTCACGGGCGTTCCGGCCTTCACGCACTTCCAGATGAGGTACGGGAAGAGGAGCTGCGACAGACCAAACCCGAAGCCACCGATCGAGGACACCATGTTCCAGTCGGTGAACTGCACAGCGTAGTCCGGGATACGGCGCGGCATGCCGGCGAGTCCCAGGAAGTGCTGCGGGAAGAACAGCACGTTTACGAAGATCGCCGACAACCAGAAGTGCCACTTGGCCAGTGTCATGTCGTACATGTTGCCGACCCACTTCGGCAGCCAGTAGTACACGCCGCCCATGATCCCGAAGATCGCACCCGGCACCAGCACGTAGTGGAAGTGAGCCACGACGAAGTAGGTGTCCTGGTACTGATAGTCAGCGGGGACGATCGCGAGCATCAGGCCCGAGAAGCCACCGATGGTGAACAGGAAGAGGAACGCGAGGGCGAACAGCATCGGTGGCTCGAAGCTGATGGAGCCCTTCCACATCGTTGCCGTCCAGTTGAACACCTTCACGCCCGTCGGGATGGCGATCAGCATCGTGGACAGCATGAAGAAGAGCTGTGCCGCGAGAGGCATGCCGACCACGAACATGTGGTGAGCCCAGACGATGAACGAGAGGAACGCGATGGACGCTGTTGCGTACACCATCGCTTCATAGCCGAAGAGAGGCTTGCGCGAGAACGTCGGGATGATCTCGGAGACGATGCCGAACGCCGGCAGGATGAGGATGTACACCTCGGGGTGACCGAAGAACCAGAAGATGTGCTGGAACATTACCGGGTCACCACCGCCCGCGGCGGTGAAGAAGGTGGTGCCGAAGAAGTGATCAGTGAGCAGCATCGTTACTGCGCCAGCGAGCACCGGCATCACGGCGATGAGCAGGTAGGCGGTGATCAGCCACGTCCAGACGAACAGGGGCATGCGCAGGAGGGACATGCCAGGCGCGCGCATGTTCAGGATCGTGACGACGACGTTGATTGCGCCGAGGATCGACGAGGCACCCATCATGTGAACGGCGAAGATCAACATCGGGAACGAAGCGCCGTTCTGCAGGACGAGCGGCGGATACATCGTCCAGCCGCCGGCGGGTGCGCCACCGGGAACGAACAGCGTCGAGATCAGGAATGTAAATGCGAACGGGAGGATCCAGAAGCTGAAGTTGTTCAGACGCGGGAGGGCCATGTCGGGTGCGCCCACTTGCATGGGAATCATCCAGTTGGCAAGCCCCGTCCAGGCCGGCATGACCGCGCCGAAGATCATGATCAGCGCGTGCATGGTGGTCATGGAGTTGAACAGCTGCGGATCCACGAACTGCATGCCGGGCTTGAACAGCTCGAGGCGGATCACCATGGCCATGGAGCCGCCGATGAAGAACATCAGGCACGCGAACACCAGGTACATCGTGCCGATGTCTTTGTGGTTGGTTGCGTAGACCCAGCGACGCCAGCCGTGTGGCTTGTGGTCGTGATCATCGTGTCCGGCGGCTACTGAATGCTCGGCCATGGGATTTCTCTCAGCTTGAATTTGGCTACTGTTCTATCTGTGACTTGGACGCCCCGGGGGGCCTCGTCTGTCTGCTGTCGCGTCGTGTGTCGTCTACTGCGTTGGATCGTCGGTCAGCCTTAGCGGACGCTGGCACTGGCCAGGGTCGCCTCAACGCCAGCGGGTGCTCCCGCGTTGGCAGTCGGTGTTGCCTCAGCGCCAGCGGGGGCGGCCGCCTGCTTCTGCTTGGCGGCCTTCTCGGCTATCCAGGCGTCGAAGTCTTCTTTCTTACGTGCATCGACGACGATCGGCATGAAGCCGTGATCGCGTCCACACAGCTCGGCGCACTGGCCGCGGTAGATGCCGGGCTTGTCAGCGTCAATGTTGAACCATGCTTCGTTCACGAAGCCCGGGATGCCGTCCTTCTTCACCGCGAGGTCGGGTACCCACCAGGAGTGAATGACATCCGCGCCGGTGACCAGGAGGCGCACTTTGGTCCCAACCGGCACAACAACCGGGTTATCAACACTCAGCAGGTAATGATCGACGGAATTGGGATCAACGCCTGATCCCAGCTCGCGAGCCGCGTCGCTCTTGCGCTCCAGGCGTGAGAAGAAGGTGACGCCCTTATCGAGGTACTCGTAGTTCCAGCCCCACTGGAAGCCGGTCACTTTGATGGTGAGCTCGGTCTTCGTCGTGTCTTCGATCGCGACGAGGGTGCGCGCCGCAGGCACGGCCATCCCAATCAGGATGATGACCGGAATGGCAGTCCAGACGATCTCCACCTTCGTGTTGTGGACCATCGTTGTATCGGCGACCGCGCCCTGGGACTTGCGGAATCTGATCAGCGACCAGAACATCGCCCCGAACACCACCGCGCCGATGATGACGCACACCCAGAAGATCTCCATGTGCAATTTGTAGATCTCACGGCTCATGTCCGTCACGCCGTGCGTCATGTTCAGCAGGTCCCAACCTCCTGGCTGTTGCTCGGCGGCCTGGGCGGGCACCTGCATCAGCAGGGCCGAAGCCGCGGTGAGAGAGAGGAGCGTGGCACGGCGTGCACAGTTTGAACTCATCATCATTTCGATCGTGACCTTGGTTAGACCTTTTGGCGCGCGCTCGTCACAGGTACGAGCGGCACGCATGACCCAAGAACTCATCCCCAAAAATTAATTGAGGCGCCATCACTCGGCGGGGGCTACCGCGCCAGTGAAGGCGACTCGTTGACGCGTCCGATCAACCGTTGCAACCGAAGAGCAAGACCGCGTCGCTCCGTCTCCGTCAGAAAATTGCCCAGTTCGCACTGACGTCCATGCGACTCAATCGTGAGCCGGCTCGGATGCAGCCTCGATGCGGGGCGGCGGAGTTTAACCTGCGCCCAATGCCGCGGGAACACGTGTTGAACGGAATGCGTGCGATCGCTGAGCTCCACGCTCACGTCATCATCGGTTACGGTGATGGTCTGGCGGCGATGGCGTCGCGCCATGCTCACCCACAGCGCCCATCCCAGGAACGCCATTTCGAGGCCCGAAAAAGGCAGAACGGGCCAGAAGCCCTTTGCGGTCATGAACCCGGCGATGGCAAACGAGACGGCGCACATTCCGCCGAAAAACAGGAATGCGGCGCGCACGCTGAGCGAACAGTGAGGGCAGATTTCGATGCGTTGCAGCTCGGGTTGCACTGAGGCTCTCTACAGTCACTCAGCGGGTGACTCTCGATGGTACTGCAGCACATTTTTTATTCAAGTCATTAACTTATGAGGGAAAGATGGCGGGCGAAGTGTTCGCCGCAGCGAACGTCGGGGTGTGCCAGGGGCGTGACGCTTACGGTCGCCGAGTCGGCGGCGGGCGCGAACGGGAACGCTGCCAGGGGCGGGCGTCCGAGGATTCGCTCCAGCGTCGCCAGGTTTTCGGCGGCGCGTTCCAGCTTGGGGTCGATGGAATTGGCTACCCAGCCGGCGAATTCGACGCCTTGGGCTTCGATGGCTTCTTTGCTGAGCCGGGCGTGGTTCAAGCACCCTAGCCTTACGCCCACTACGAGGATTGCCGGGATATTCAGGACCTTCGGCAGGTCCGCCATGGACTGGGTTTGGCTGATGGGGGCGTACCAGCCGCCTGCGCCTTCGACGATGGTGATGTCGGCCTTGGCTTTGAGGGCATCGAAATTGCGCCTGATTACGCCGATATCCGGCGCGATACCGGCCTCTTCTGCCGCGATATGCGGGGAAATGGGGGGTTCGAAGCAATATGGATTCAGGGTGCTGTAAGGCACGTCGACATTTGAGGCGTCCCTTAACGCCATCGCATCCTCGTTCCGCAGGCCCTGTGGAGTGCGGTCCGATCCGGAAGCTATAGGTTTCATCACGGCCACTTTCAGGCCGTGCTTTACCAGAGCCTTCACCAGGGACACGGACACGTGCGTTTTGCCGACGCCGGTGTCTGTGCCGGTGATGAAGAAAGCGTTCGGTGTATCAGGCATAGCGCTGCTTGCCGTCAGCGCCGCGTCGGGCGGCGGATGGCATTGGGCGAGATTCGCACCTCGCCGCCGACGGCGGGCGCCCCGGCGCGGCCTGCGGCTCCCCAGGTCGCGCCGTAAATAACTTCATACGTCGCCGGCAATCGGCCATCGCGCCGGTGCGTTTCATACGCGGCCTGCATACGCGCAAGGCGCGCGCGGCCCATCAACCCGCGCGAACGGCCTTCGGTGACGTTGTGAGCACCGATCGCTTTCAGGTCTCTCATCAGGCCCAGCGTGTCAGTGTATGTGAGCTGGACGCGGTCAACATCCAGCACGGGCTCGACGAGGCCAGCGCGGACTAACGCCTCGCCAACGTCGTGCATGTCAACAAACTGATTGACGTGGTTGTACCCGTCAGCCTCCGCCCATGCGCCGCGCAGCTCCTTGAGTGTGTCAGGTCCAAATGTGCTGAACGCGAAAAAGCCTGTTGGCTTCAATACACGTCTGACTTCCGCGAATGCCACGTCCAAAGGGTCGCACCACTGCAGCATCAGGCTGCTGAATACGACATCAACGCTGGAGTCTGCAAACGGCAATCGCATCGCGTCCGAGCACACGCGCTCGAAGCGGCGGAAAAAATGCTGACGCTTTTGCGCTTCTCGCAGCATCCCTGGGGCCATGTCGAGCGCTACCACCAGCGCCTTTCGATAGCGTCGCTTCAACTCCTCCGCGCCGCGGCCGGTGCCTGTGCCCAGGTCGAGCACGACTTCGGGTTGGAATTTGAAGAATTCCAGGCGGGTCATCAGTTCCTGGTTGACCTGCGCCTGCAGAACTGCCGCGGCTTCGTAGTTGGCGCTGGCGCGATCGAACGAAGTACGGATGCTGGGGCGATCGAGGCGAAAGGCGTCCGGGGGCTGGCCGACGGCTGTTCCAACACCGACCGCAGCATCGGCGCCAACGGTTGTGTCGTCGACGCCGGTCATCGTGTGGACGCCTGTAGTTTCTTACGGGCGCGTGCCTTCATGCGCTTTTTCTTCGCAACACGTACGGGTTGGGTTGGCTGAGGCGTTGCGGCCGGTTTGATGGGTGGATCAGCGGTGGCCACGAGCGCGGCGGGCAGGCTGCGGCCTGCGCTCGCAGCTGCGGTGGTCGCGGGCGCGTGCGGCAGGTTGCGGCTTGCGGTTGCTGATGCCGCGGCCGTGGGCGCATCGGATGCGCTGGTCTCGACCGTGTCGGCATCGCCTGTTCGTAGGAATTGCTCCAACACGGCGATGAATTCCTTCCGATGCGAAAGGAATGGTGCGTGTGCGGCGCGGCGCATCTCGACGTATCGCGCGTCGGGTAGCGTTGTTGCCAACACGCGCGACGCACCGGGTGCGGTGATTCGATCGTTCTGTCCGGCAATAACTAACGTCGCTGTTCGCACATGCGGAACTGTAGGCCTGAGGTCACTCGTGGCGAGTGTGTTGAGACCTGCTTCAAGTGCCTCCGGTTTGGCCTCACCATGCACAGACAACGCGCGGCGGAGTTGCTCCACCACACCGTTGCCATCCATGCTGCCTCTCACCTGCAGATCAAGGAAGTCTCGCACCGTCCGCTGATAGTCCGTACGCAACTGCGTAGCCATCTTCGTGATGACTTCCAACTTCATCCCGTACGGCCAGTCCGGCGCAGCGGTGAACCGCGGCGTGGTGGCTACGAGTACCAGCTTCTCAATCTGCGCCGGCATCGCCGCCGCCAGGTCCAACGCGATCTGGCCGCCCAGGGACCAACCCAGCAGCGAATAACGGTTGGAAATCGGTGCCAACGTCGAGTGCAGCAGCCACGCCTGCTCAGCCGGCGTATTCCGACCTTGAGTCCAGGGGCTCTTCCCGTGTCCCGGCAGATCTACAGCAATCAAGCGGTAGCGGTCGCGCACTTCCTCTACCAGTCCATCCCACACGCGCACGTTGAGACCCCACCCGTGCAGGAGCACCAGGTCAGGTCCATTGCCAGTGACTTCGACGTGTAGATCCGACATCAGGAAACCATTCTCTGTGCCGCGCAAATGCGGCTCAATGTTTCAACCAACTCATCCACCTGAGCTTCAGTATGCGCGGCCGAGAGGGTGACCCGTAGGCGCGCGCTACCTTGGGGAACTGTAGGCGGCCGGATGGCCACCACACAAAAACCGGCCTCCAACAGCTCCCGCTGTGCCCGGAGCGCCTCTTCGGAGCTCCCGAGCAAAACCGGCTGGATTGGAGTCACCGGCTGATCAGGTTCGTGCGGGCCCGCAGCGGTCGCATCGTCGCTGCGGCCGCCGGCGGAAGCCGCGGCGGTGGCTAGCAGGGGCACGCCTGCTTGCGCCGCGCCCGTGCGGAATCGTGCTGCGAGGGCCAGCACTCGCTCGCGGCGCCATGTTTCGCGCTGGGCGATCTCCAACGCCTTTCGTGACGCGGCGGCGACCGGCTGCGGGAGCGCGGTTGTGTAAATGTAGGGCCGTGCCTTTTGCATCAAAAGCTCGATCAGCTCAGCCGACCCGGCGACGAAGGCGCCGAACGAGCCGAACGCTTTGCCTAATGTGCCTACCAACACGGGCACGGCGTCGGTGTCCAAACCAAAATGCTCCACAGCGCCCCGGCCGGTCGCGCCGATGACGCCGAGGCCATGGGCGTCGTCGACGACCAGCCATGCGTCGTGCGACTTGCTGGCGCGCGCGAGCTCGTCGAGCGGGCCAATGTCACCGTCCATGCTGAACACGCCATCGGTGGCAACCACAGACGTCGTCTCGGAGTGTTCCGCCAATGCGGATTCGGCAGCTCGAGCATCTGCGTGCGCGAAGCGTTTGAAGCGCGCGGCAGAAAGTAAGCCGCCATCGATCAGTGACGCATGGCTCAGCCTGTCCAACAGCACGGTTTCACCACGTCCCGCCAACGTCGTCATCACGGCGAGGTTCGCCATATAACCTGTGGAGAACAGCAACGCTCGTTCGCGCCCGGTGAAGGCGGCGAGTTCCTCTTCCAGCCGGGTGTGCTCAGCCCCGTGCCCCGTGACCAGATGCGAAGCACCGCTGCCTGAACCGCACTGCTCCGCGCATTCGCTCATCGCTGCCGCAACTGCGGGATTGCGTGCGAGCCCCAAATAATCGTTGCTGGAGAAGTCGACGAGTTGCCGCCCGTCAACAATGGCGGTTACCCGACTGCCCGGCTCGACGAACGCATCAATCGTCCGCCGCTGACGACGCAAGTGCTCGCGATCTAACTCGTCGAGGACAGCCTGTAGTTCAGACTGTCTGCGCTTCATGTTCGTGGCGGTGGGCACAAGCGGTGGCATGGGCCGTCCCATGAGTCGCATCGCCAGTCACGGCTCCCTCGGCCTTCAGCCCCAACCGCGCAAACAACTCCTGATCCCGCACCACGTCCGGATTCCCGGTGGTGAGCAGCTTGTCGCCGTAGAAAATGGAGTTGGCGCCCGCCATGAAGCACAGCGCCTGCGCTTCATCCGTCATGCTCTGTCGACCTGCGGAGAGGCGGACGTGAGAGGCGGGCATGAGAACCCGTGCGACGGCGATTGTGCGGATGAAGTCGAACGGATCGACGCCTGCCTTACCGTGGAGCGGAGTTCCGGGTACTTGGACGAGCTGGTTGATGGGCACGCTCTCCGGGTGCTCGGGCAGGTTAGCCAGGGTGCGCAGGAGTTGCGCACGATCTGTCACGGTTTCGCCCATTCCAACAATGCCGCCGCAGCACACCTTCAACCCGGCGTCGCGGACCGCGCCGAGCGTGTCCAGACGGTCCTGGTAGGTGCGAGTGGTGATGATTTCAGCGTAGTACTCGGGCGATGTGTCCAGGTTGTGGTTGTAGTAGTCCAGCCCGGCTTCCTTGAGTTGCTGAGCTTGCTCGGGCTTCAACATCCCCAGGGTTGCGCACGTCTCGAGGCCCGCAGCTCGTACCTCACGAATCATTTCTGAAATGATCGCTATGTCCTTAGCCTTCGGCGCCCGATACGCAGCGCCCATGCAGAAGCGAGTAGCGCCAGCCGCTTTCGCCTGCTGTGCGGCCTCGCGGACGGCCGCGACTTCAAGCAGCGTCTCACGATCGAGTCCGGTGTCGTAGTGAACGCTCTGCGGGCAGTACTTGCAGTCCTCGGGGCACGCGCCGGTCTTGATCGACAACAGCGTGCTCATCTGGACGGTGTTCGGAACGTGATTTTCCCGATGCACACGCTGCGCATGGAAAACGAGGTCCATAAATGGCAGGGCGAACAACGCCTCCACCTCTGGAAGGGACCAATCGTGTCGAACAGAGCCGAGCGAAGCTGGGTTCATGGAGTCTCTCAAGTGGGCCGGGGCGGGGCGATGTTCAGGGGCGGGCCGGGCGTTGTCAACCGGACACATTCCTGCAGGTTGACAATTGGTTAATCTTTAACCAGATGGCCATTTGGGACAACGGCAGAGCCGCGCGAGCACGTCCGCCAGGGCCGCCTAATGCGCGTAAATGTACTGCATAAGGATGCCGATGAAGATCACCATCCCCACGTACTGATTGTTGAGGAAGGCGCGCAGGCACCCGGCGGGGTTGCGATCCCGGATCAGCCATTGCTGATAGAGGAAAAGAAGGCCCGCGGCGGTCAATCCGGCGTAGTACCACTCGCCGAAGTGCATGTTCTGGCCGGCGAGGACCAGCGCCCAGATCATCATGGCCTGCATGGCGAAGATGATGGTCTTGTCCATATCAGCGAACAGGATCGCGCTCGATTTGACGCCGATCTTCAGGTCATCTTCGCGGTCGATCATTGCGTAGATGGTGTCGTAGATGGCGGCCCAGATGATGGCCGCGATGTACATGACCCATGCCACGCGGGGCAGCTTGCCCGACTCGGCGGCAAACGCCATCAGCACGCTCCAGCCTCCGAAGGAGATTCCCAGATAGAGCTGCGGCATCGGGAATATGCGTTTGACGAACGGGTACGACACCGTGAGCGCCGCGCCCCCGAAGGCCAGCTCGATAGTGAACTTGTCGAGCAACGTAACCAGACATAGCGCAACTAGCAGGAGCGCTGTGAAAAGGACGAGAGCCTCTACCGGAGACACCCGGCGAGATGCCAGCGGGCGATCGCGCGTCCTCCGCACGTGTGGGTCGATGTTGCGATCGGCGAAGTCGTTGATGACGCAGCCGGCTGCACGCATCACGACTACACCCAGAACAAACACAATCAGGATTTTCTGGTTGGGGGTGCCTTCACCGGCCACCCACAGCGCCCAAAGAGCAGGCCACAGGAGCAGCCACGTCCCGACGGGTCGGTTGAAACGGCAGAGCTCCGCGTAGTTTTCAATACGCCGCCCGAGGCGATGAAAAAAAGGCGCCTCGCCCTTCTTGGAAGGGCTCAAAGAAAGTTCTGGCGAAACTGCGGCCATCAGATATCGGGTCCTGACTCCAAATCGCGCGACAAATGGCCCGGCCAGCGAGGCGAGCACGAGCCAATCACTCCGACCGGCGGCGGTTTAGCCCACCCGGCCGTACCGTTCCGCCGTCCCCACCCAGCGCATAGCGAGCGCCGCAATATTATCCGGGTGGGAGGCTAACAACAGCTCCGCCGTCTCATGTACGGAAGGCAGCAGGTCGGCGTCGCGGACGAGATCGGCTACCCGCAACTGTGCCAGCCCGGTCTGCCGGGTTCCGAGCAATTCGCCCGGTCCCCGCAATTCGAGGTCTTTGCGGGCAATTTCGAATCCGTCATTGGTCTCCCGGATGGCCCTGAGTCGCTCCCGGGCAAGCTGCGAAAGAGGCGACCTATATAAGAGAACGCAGGTGCTGGCCTCGCTGCCACGGCCTACGCGCCCCCGGAGCTGGTGGAGCTGCGCCAGCCCCATGCGTTCCGCGTTCTCGATGACCATCAGCGTCGCGTTGGGCACGTCCACTCCGACCTCGATTACGGTCGTGGCCACCAGCAGCTGGATCTTGCCGTTCTTGAACGCCAGCATTGCCGCGTCCTTCTCCGCAGGTTTCATTCGGCCGTGGACGATGCCGACATGCACTCCGGGCAAAGCCTCGGCCAATGAGGCGGCAGTTTCCTCCGCGGCTTGAGAACGAGCCTCCTCGGACTCTTCAATGAGAGGGCAGACCCAGTACGCCTGTCGCCCCTCCTGGCAGAGTCCGACAATCCGCTGAACAACAGCAGCCCGTTTCTCCTCCGGGATCACAACCGTCTTGATGGGTGTACGGCCGGGGGGTAACTCATCAATGACTGAAATATCCAAGTCCGCATACGCCGTCATCGCGAGCGTTCGTGGAATCGGCGTCGCTGTCATGATGAGTTGATGGGGGAAGCGACCATCTTTGCGCCCCTTCTCCTGCAGGCGCATGCGCTGCTGAACACCGAACCGGTGTTGCTCGTCTACGATCACCAGTGCGAGATTCTTGAAATCCATGCCTTCCTGGAACAGCGCATGCGTTCCAACGGCTATTCGAACCTCGCCGGAAGCAATCAACTCCAGCGCTGACTTCCGGGTCCGCGTGGGAACCGATCCGGAAACGAGGGCAACATCCAGTCCCAGCGGCGCAAACCACTCTTTGAAGTTTCGGTAGTGTTGCTCGGCCAACAACTCAGTAGGCGCCATCATCGCGACTTGCAACCCGCTGCCAGCGGCCCGTGCCGCCGCCGCCGCCGCTACTACGGTTTTCCCGCAACCAACGTCGCCCTGGATGAGTCGAACCATGGGGCGGCTCAAACCTAGGTCCGTGTCAACATCCTGTAACGCCCGCCGTTGGGCACCCGTCAGCGGAAACGGCAACGACTCGATAAACCGGCCCGCCAGACCCTCGGCGTCAGCCAACGCCGCAGCGGGCTCCGTGCGAGCCTCGTGTTTGATGAGCTTCAAACTGAGGTGATGCGCAAGCAATTCCTCAAAGGCCAACCGCCGCTGGGTGGGGTGGACCCCTGCTGCCAACACCTCGATCTCAGCTTCGCGAGGAGGCCGATGCACATAGGCCAGGGCCTCCTTCAGCGGTGGCAGATCCAGGGAGGCAACGACCTTCGGCGGAATCCAGTCCTGTACCGCAGTGCCGCCGATTTCATCCAACACCTGGCCAATCAAGGCTCGCAGACGTGCCTGGGGTAACCCTTCGGTGGTTGAATAGATCGGCGTCAGAGTCTCCTCCAACGGAGCTGACTCTCCAGCCACCCGGCGGTATTCCGGGTGCACGATCTCGAGTCCGAAAGGGCCCCGCCGGATCTCGCCGAAACAGCGGATGCGGGTGCCCCGCTGCAAGCCGTTCTGTTGGGCGGCGGAAAAGTAGAAAAAACGAAGTGTCAGGAACCCGGAACCATCGGAAATCCGGCACAACATCTGGCGACGGCGGCGGAATGTGATTTCAGTGAGTTGGACCTCACCTTCGACGACCGCGCGGGTTCCGGGGACCAGCGCGCCAATCAGCGCAACGTGGGTGCGATCTTCGTAGCGCAGTGGCAGGACGAACAGCAGGTCCTGGACCTGTGAAACACCGATGCGCGACAGCTTTTCGGCAAGCGCGGCACCCACTCCACGCATCGCAGTGACCGGGCGCTGCTCGGCGCGCGCTATTGTTGGATTTGCTGCCACGTGAGCCAACCAGTTTCGATCCGTCCCTCGGTTTCGTTTGCCGCCGCGTCGCGTCCGGGCGCGGTCAGGGCCTCGCGTCAGCCGAGGTAGAGCACGGCCTCGATTTCCACGCGGGCGCCCCGGGGCAACTGAGCAACGCCGACCGCGGCTCGGGCAGGGAACGGCTCCGTGCAGTAGGTCTTCATGATGTCATTGACCTTCACGAAGTGCGACAGGTCGGTGAGGAACACATTGACCTTCACCGCGTTCGCGAGTGAGCCGCCCGCCGCTTCCGCGACCGCCTTCAGGTTCTCAAACACGCGGCGAATCTCGGCTTCGATGTCACCCGTCACCAGTTGCATGGTCTCCGGGTCCAGGGGAATCTGGCCCGACAGATAAACGGTGTCGCCTGCACGGACTGCCTGTGAGTAGGGACCGATCGCCTGGGGCGCACGGTTGGTTTGGATGATCTGTCGGCCCATTTCGATTCTCCTCTTACCTGTTATTTATCCGCGTCTTCCTGGTCGTCGATGATCTCGTCGGTCTCTTCCCGCTCATCACCCGCTTCGCGTGCGTGTGCCGCCAGCGAACGCGCCACCCGCACTACGTCGGGCATGCGCCTGATGACACGAATGATCCGGGCGAGATGCTCCCGGTCGTGCACGCGCAATTCAAATATCAACACCACGGCATCGCTGCCGTGCTCATCTATGGCCACGCGATCGATGTTGGTTTCGAGATTCGCGATGGCGGCCGCCACACCGGCCAGAATGCCGGTGCGGTTGACTGCGTAGACCCGGATTTCCGAGCTGAAAACCCGATCCGCGGCAGGCTGCCAGGTCACCGGCAACCACTTCTCGGGATGCTTGCGGTAATCCTCGACGTTCACACAGTTCTCGCGATGGATCACAACACCGCGGCCGGCTGACAGGAACGCAAAGATGGGATCGCCCGGGATCGGGAAGCAGCAACGCGCGTAAGTGACGAGCAAACCTTCCGTACCCGCAATGGAAAGCGGGGCCAGCGTGCTCGATCCGTCGTCCGCATGAGTTCCAGGGAGTAGCCTGCGTGCAACCAGGGGTGCCAGGCGTTCGCCGAGACCGATGTTCTCGTACAACTCGTCGAGATCCTTCATGCCCAGCTCGCCGAGGACCGCTGCCTGTGCTTCTGGTGTTACATCATCGAGCGACACCCGGAATTCTCCGAGCGCCTGGTTGAGCAGACGTTGGCCGAGGGCAATCGCCTCGGTACGCCGCAGGCTCTTGAGATAGTGCCGGATAGCGCTGCGAGCCTTCGCGGTCACGACGAAGTTGACCCACGATGGATTGGGCATCGCCCCCTTCGCAGTAATGATCTCAACAGTCTGTCCGTTACGCAGCACGGTTCGCAATGGAGTCAACCGCCGATCCACCTTGGCAGCGACACACCGATTGCCGATATCGGTATGCACTGAATAGGCGAAGTCGACGACGGTGGCGCCGCTGGGCAAACGGAGGATCTCGCCCTTTGGAGTAAAGACGTAAACCTTGTCGGGGAACAGGTCGACCTTGACGCTTTCGAGGAATTCCTCGGAAGAGCCGTCCTCCTGCAACTCGACGAGGTTGGAAATCCACTCGCGGGTGCGCTCCTGTTGGACCGAGCCCGAGCCCTCGCCCGCCTTGTATTTCCAGTGAGCGGCAATGCCGGACTCGGCCACGCGATGCATATCCTCAGTGCGGATCTGCGCTTCAATCGGCACGCCATTGGGGCCAAACAGGGTTGTATGCAGGGACTGGTAGCCATTCACCCGCGGAATGGCGATGTAATCCTTGAACCGGCCCGGCATGGGCTTGAAAACCGAGTGCACGATACCGAGCGCGCGATAACAGGTGTCGGTTCGATCAACGACGATGCGCAGACCGTATACATCGACGATTTCATTGAGGATGGCGCGCTTGCGGCGCATCTTTTTGTAGATGCTGTAGAGATGCTTTTCGCGCGTCTCGACCTTGGCAACGATCTCGTTCTTGACCAGCGCAGCATTCAACTGCTGCTCGATCTTCTTGAGGAATTCTTTCTGGTTGCCGCGTGCTTTCTTGAGCGCACGCTCCAGCACCAGATAGCGACGGGGATACAGTGCCTTGAAGCCGAGGTCTTCCAACTCGAGCTTCATGTTGTAGAGACCCAGGCGCTCGGCAATCGGCGCGTAGATCTCCAACGTCTCGCGTGCGATTGCGCGGCGTCGTGGGGCAGACATCGCTTCGATTGTCCGCATGTTGTGCATGCGATCCGCGAGCTTCACGAGGATTACCCGCAGATCGCGAACCATTGCGAGCAGCATCTTGCGGAACGACTCCGCCTGCGCTTCCTCGCGGCTCTTGAACTTGATCTGATCGAGCTTGGTAACGGCGTCGACGAGCTCGGCAACCGCGGCGCCGAATCTGGCCGCGAGTTGATCCTTCGGCGTCGGGGTATCTTCGATGACGTCGTGAAGGATCGCGGCCACGATGGTGTCACCATCGAGCCGCAGGTCCGCGAGAATGGCGGCCGCGGCAACCGGATGGGCGATGTAGGGTTCGCCAGAAAGGCGCTTCTGGCCCTTATGTGCCGAAGCGCCGAACTCGGCCGCTTCGCGAATGCGAGCGACCTGCTCCGCGGGAAGGTAGGTCCCCACCGAGGCCAGCAACTCCTTCAGCCCCGGGGTGCGCCTTCCGCCGGGGAGAAGTCCCAGGAGCGAAGACGCGTAGTCCATAGATCAGCGGTCCGGTGATCAGTCTCCCAGGCCGAATTGCGGGGCGCGGAAGGTGGACTGAACGTCCATTTCCGGTACCGGCGATTCGACTGGAGGCTCGGGCTCGCGGAGCATCTCGACGGTCACATTGCCCGCGGCGATTTCGCGCAGAGCGACGACGGTCGGCTTGTCGTTTTCCCAGGCCACGGTGGGCTCGGCTCCATTGGCCAGGCGGCGGGCGCGCTGTGCGGCCAGCAGCACGAGCTGGAACAGGTTATCGACGTTGTTCAGGCAGTCTTCGACAGTAATTCTGGCCATGTTTACGACTTTGCCACACTGAAAAATTTGAGGAGACGCCCATTGGGGCGCAGAAGGTCAATTAGTATACGCGAAAGCCTGCGGGGCAGGCCAGCGACAACCGTTTGGGCGTAAATGGGGCCTGAGGGAGCCCGAAGCAACCCGTGCGTGCAGCGCACCCGCCGCGCTTATCGGCCGACCAATTCTTTGAGCAGCGGCGCCAGCTCTGGGCGACGGGCCTCGAGCGCCTGGCCGCGGCCTTCGACGATATCGACCAGATCACCCACGGCCCGATCGAAGTCGTCGTTCACCACCACGTAGTTGAATTCGTCCCAGTGAGACATATCCCCCACTGCGTCCCGAAGCCGACGCGCGATGACCTCTTCTGAGTCCGTGCGCCGATTTCGAAGGCGCTCTTCCAGGGAAGCTCGCGAAGGCGGCAGCACAAAGATGGTTACGCACTCGGGCAGTGACCGTCTTACCTGCTGCGCACCCTGCCAATCGATTTCCAGAACGACGTTATTCCCGCGGGCAAGCTCCGTTTCCACCGGACGTCGTCCAGTCCCATAGAAGTTGTCGAAGACCTGGGCGTATTCGAGGAATTGACCTTGCGCCTGAAGCTGCTGGAAGTCGCCGACCGACACAAAGTGGTACTCGCGACCATCTTCCTCGGTGGGCCGCATTTTTCGCGTCGTATAGGAGATAGACACGTGCAGCTCGGGCTTGCGCTGCAGAAGCGCTTTTACGAGTGACGTCTTGCCCGCTCCCGAAGGTGCAGCAATGACGAAAAGACGACCGCGGTCAGATGGTGAGGGGGGCATGGGCCGCGAAACATACACGTGGCCCCCGGTGGGGTCCACTTCCGTCGGGTTCGATCAGCGGCAAGATTACTGTGGACCGATTTTGAGCCGTTCCAGGTAGTCTCTGACGACGTCGCGATACCCCTCGCTGCTCGTTACCGTGGTTCCTCCTGCAAGCACGAGGATGAAGTCTCCACGCGGCGTCCGGCTGATCTCGCGAATGTGATTGGTATTCACCACGCAAGACCGGCTTATGCGCAACATCGGCTGCGACTGCAGCGACTTTTCCGCCGCCTGCAGCGTGCTGCGCGCCAGGAAAATCTCACGCCCTACGGTCAGCTTCACGTAGTTCCGGTCCGCTTCCAGCAGCTCGATCTGTCCCACGTCGAGCATGTGCATTCGGCTGCCGGACTCAGCGAGAATTCGCGGACGGGTCTCCACCGTGCCGCGCACGTTCCGCTCAATCTGAGCGAGAACCGACGTCAGGGCGGCCTGCCGTTCCGAGACGTCCTCTGCTTCGCGGCGTTTCCTCACGCGATCCAGTGTCTTTCGAAACCGATCGTCATCGAACGGCTTCAGCAGGTAATCAACGGCGCTCACTTCGAACGCCTCGAGCGCGTATTGATCGTATGCGGTCACAAAGACAATCAGCGGTAGTTGCCGGGGGTCGAGGGCGCGTGCGATTGCGACGCCATTCAGTGAATCGATCTGGATATCGAGGAACAACAAATGGGGCGGCTGAGCGCGAATAGCCTCCAATGCCGAGCGACTGTCACCATACTCGCCGATGATCCGCAGATCAGGGCATCGCAGGCAACACTCACGCAGCGTGCGCCGCGCGGTCGGTTCATCGTCAACGATGATTACATCCAACATGTTGGCGGTCATGCTGCTGCCGTGAGCTCCGGGCCGTCGCGCAGCAGGGGCATGCGGATCTCCGCTATCCAGTTTGTTGCATCGGCGGCCGATGCGTTGAAGGTGGCCCGCTCGGCGAACTGAACCTCGAGTCGCTCGCGGACGTTGCGCAGGCCAATTCCATCGCGGCCGGCCACGGCATTGGGCGCCATTGTGTTGATCACCCTGAGAACCAGGTTCTCCCCGCAGACGGTGACTTCAACTCTGATCTCCACGTTGCCGCTGTGTCCCGCCAGGCCGTGCACCACGGCGTTCTCAATCAGCGGTTGCAGAATCAGGCTGGGCACCCAGAGTGATGGAATGCCATCGAGATCCGCCATCCAGATGGTCAGGCGGTCGGCGAAGCGCTTCTGCTGCAGCTCCAGATATAAACGTGAAAAACGCAGCTCATCGTTCAACAGCGAGAACTCGCGTTCTCCCGCAGTCAACAAGCGCCGCAGGAGGTCTCCCAATTGCACGACCATCGATTGCGCGGCCGCGGGGTCCCAGCCAATCTGACCCCGAATGGTATGCAACAGGTTGAACAGCGTGTGCGGCGACAACTGCATGCGCAGCGCGGCCAGATGCGCCGAAGTCAGTGCCCGCTCCAGGGCCGCCGATCGCAATTGCGAATCGCGGTAACGCTGGTAAATTCCAAAGCCGGTCACGAGCGCCAGACCAAAGCCGTAGGTCAGCTCAAAGTTGGTTGCAGCGGCCAGCCACATCGCCGAGTCAGGTCCTTTGAAAAATTCCGACCAGGAATAATGGTCAGAGTGTCCACCGTCCTCGTGACCGATCAGCATTTGCGCGAGCTCCATTGCAGGAGATGCGAGAAAGGAAAAGAACAGACCCATCGCGATCTGCAGCGGAACCGTGCGCCACATCGGTGTCCAACCCACGCGCACCGAGCCGAGCACGCACAGGATCAGAATGGGATACAGAAACAGATGCTGCAGCACGCGCGCGTCCCAGGGCGCGAAGTAGTGCCCCGGCGACATGCTGGCCAGGCTGGCCTGCATGCTGGTCGCATACAGCACGTTGGACAGGGTTACATAAACCCAGAAGCTGGTCAGAATCGCCAACAGGGGCCAGAATTTCAGTCCACTGCTGACGGAGTCGCTCAGGTCCCTGGCCACGCGCGCATGGGACGCCAGGAATGGCCGGTTCGTGGTGACGGCGTTCATTTATCACTCTCCCGCAATGCACGTAGGGTACTCCACAGGAGCCCTAAATCACCAAAACAGCGAGATATCCGGGACGACTCCGTCGCCTGCGGGGACGAATCCGCGAACCTCCTGTGATCACCACTGTCGCCTGCCGCGTCGTAACAACCAACGCACAATAATTCCATGCCCTCGGCGGCCGGCTCATCCGGCGGACGGGCGCGCGGCTGCAGGTACGAACTCGTGAGAACGCGGGACCAACTCGATTGCGGGCCGCAGACGGGGACGGGGGCGACGGTGTTTCATATCCCCACGGTGGCAAACCACCGTTGATCAACCACTGTCGATCAACCATCAGGCCCAGGAGAGGATCATGAGCACAGTCGTTTCAAAGTTCGCGCTTGCCATTGTTGGCGTCGTTGCCTCCGTAGCGTCATTCGCTGCCGCACCCGGTGTTGATGCACCGTCTGTGTCAGTCAGATATGACGATCTCAACCTGTCAACGACGGCCGGCGTCGACGCGTTGTATCGGCGGATATCTGCCGCGGCGCGGGATGTTTGCCCGGATATCTATTCACGTGATACTCACACTGTTCTTGCAGCCCAACGTTGCCAGGCGGCGGCGATTTCAAAGGCGGTGAGCCAGGTCAACAATCCCAGCCTGGCGATGCTTCACCCAGTCCGCCCTCCTCGCGGATGAGACAGGACGGTGTTGAGGTTGGATTGCCGCTGATGGTGGGTTCGCCGGCGCCCCGGGACGCCGGTGACCGACCCGGTGGCTTCGGTGTTGGGATTCATTTGGCTTCCCACGGCTACTACGGAGGTGTAATTAACTCAACCGTTGGAAAGTTGGTGCGAAACCTTTTGACGTCGCGTGTCAATATGGGGCATTTTTCAACGGCCGCATGCGCGCCAATATAGAAGTCCGGAAGAATGCCGTGCTTCTTACCATCACGGCGACGATATTTGAGAAATGACTTTGCTGCCATGAATAGCGCCTCACGCGGAATCGGCTCGACGATTAGCGGAGCATCCGAAATAAAGGCCTCCACCTCCTCGATCCGCGCAAAAGCAATCGAAAGCTCCGAATAGATCACTGGATTGATGATGACGGAGCCGATCAGTTTCGCATTCTCGAGTTGTTGCTCCGACCACTCCTTCCAGTTTGGATCCTCCGTGACGATATCGAGCAATATATTCGTGTCGACGAGGATCAAGGGTCAGTCGCCGCGGGTCAATGCCATAATTTCTTCGGTCGTCATCTTTACGGTCGCCCGACCGCGAAGTTTCGCCAACGAGCCACTTGGCGGTTTCGGCTTTGGCTTGGTCGGCCGCATCACTATCTCGCCGCTGGCCAGTCGCTCGAAGGTCACCGCGCTTCCTGTCTTCAGTCCCAAATAGTCCCGAATGGTTTTGGGCACCGTTACCTGGCCCTTGCTGGTCACAGTCGTAGGCATAAGTAATACCTCCTCTGCACATGGTATTACTTCAGGCATTGAGCGGCAAATTTGGTTTGGCGAAGGAGCTGTAGTCGCAGGGCTGGCTGCGGCGCTTGGAGTGGCCCGCAGCCCGGTCAGTGTTTTATGCGAGTCATCGGGGGTGCACCGCACGGGCGCAGCCCGGCCAATTCAACTCACGTTAGTTATGGCTAGGGTGGTCATGGCGGCCGCAAAACATCACTCGACGTTCTGCACCTGCTCGCGCAATCACGCCATAAGTGTCTGATTGGACGCGCTTCCGCAATCAGGTCGCAGTCGATAGCTACACACCTAGCTACACAGGCGCCCACGTTGTTTCCGACACCAGTACGACCTCGTGCGGCCTCGCTCGGACGCGGTCAGCGCTTCACAATTCTTTGCAGAAGCCGCGATTCTCCCAGCGCCTTAAACTCTTCCGCTTTTCGACTCGCGTCGAGGATCGTAGGGCCATGCGGTTCCGGAATGTTGTGCTACATGCGGGTGATGCAGATCATCGATCAAAGTCACCGTACACCGAAACGGGACCGTCCCCCTCGGGCGCGACATCAAAGGGTCTGGCTTGAAACGCCCGCCAAAGGAGATTAGCACCTCTGCCGCGGTTACAACTTGCAGCGGAAACGAGCGCTTTTTCAAGGAGGCTACGAGGCGGGCCTTATAGTGATCGATCATTGGCTCGAACTCCGGACTGGATGGAGTCAGCCGCTGTGTCAAAAACTCGATCGAGATCTCGCCGTTAGCGGATTGAAGCGCAAGTGCGCACAGCTTTCCGATTGCCCAGTAGCCGGCGATGTCATTATGGGGGTCGGAGAGCGACTGCGGACGGGGATGCTTGCCCTGTAGCGAGAAAAGCTCCGGGGTCATCGAGGAGCGTCCAACGCGAAATTAGAGTTGTGAGTTGAGGGCAGGATAGCGAGATGTCCGCAATTTGCTGCAACGGTGTCAGTTCCGTACGCAAGCTGCCTTCGTGATGTAGCTTAGACAGAACGAGCAAACAATCCGCCCGAAAAGAAGTGAGCTAGCACTCCGGCGAACAGCATACCAATGGCAAGAAGCATCCATCGCACACGCAGCCATATCCCTCGAAACGCGGAAATTTGTGCAACGACATCCGCTATATACGCGGCGCAGTACGCAACGTTAGCCAGAACCGCGAGCACAAACAGCACCTGCAGAGCCTCGGCGTTCAAAACGGCGCTTGAAGCAGGTAGGTTCGCCCAGTAGGTTGTGGCAACCACAAGCAGCAGTACGGCGTTGTAGAGGATGCGCCGAGGTTCCCAATAGCGAATTGCATCGGATAGGGCGTCCCTTGCTGCGAATTCCGTCATGAGTGTCGAGCTCCAAAATCACCCTGCGACGGAAGGGTCGCGCGGGTCGCTACGGTTGACGACACTCTGTGCATGTTTCCAGGCATGTTCAATGTGTCTCCTCACAATTTCGTCCGGACAAAGCACTAGATACCCAGCCACCGACTTGAGCCACGTGGTGTCCTCATGATCCGAAAGCAGATAAACGAGGTACCCGGCGACGCGATGGTGGGCCTCATTCAGTATGCGAATTCGCTCCACAACCTCTGGATCAGACTTAGCCTCGTAGGCCAGAACCCGGAGTGATACGGTTAGTTCGTGGCTCAACAAGGCCAGCAACTGAGCCCTCCGTGACGGATGCAGTAGCTGCATCCATCTCGCCACCTCGTCGACACTGTCCTCATTGTTGCCTAAGCTCATCTGATTGATTCTCCAATCCAGGCGTCGGCGTGATCGACGCCGCGCGATCGTGCTTTCAAGTGTTATTCAGCGTGCCGCCTGCCGCCGAATTGGCGTAACCTTACTCTCGCCGCGCTCGATTTCCAGAAGGACGGCCGTCCACGACTCCAGCGCCGCACGACGTTCGCTGAGATAGTCGTGAGTGTTATAGGTACCTTCGACGCCACGCAACTTGTGCCCAAGACACCGCTCGGCTACTTCGCTTCGGACTCCAAGAGCCGCGAGGTGGGTTCGCATGGTTCGCCGCAAGTCGTGTAGTGTGAAGTGCGCAACACCATGCTCCACGCTGGCGAGAGCGGCGTTCAAGGTGTCGATTCCGACATGTAGCGATCGATTGCGCGGATCGCGCCGCCGTTTCGGGAAAACGTGAATGCTACCGCCTGCGACCAACCGCAACGCGTGCAGCCATTCGATCACTTCGCGCACCAGGGGAATTGTCAGCGGCTCGCCGGTCTTGGTGCGATTGCCGGGTAGTCGCCAGACCGGTCCGGTGTCCGGCCTGCCTTCGAAATCGAATTCGTCCCAGGTCGCTTTGAGCAGCTCGCCCTTTCGAACGCCGAGCGCGAGCAGCAATTTGATCGCCAGGAAATTATCGCCGCCGAAGCTCGGCGCCGCGCGCAGCGCTTTAAACAGGTCCTCCAGCTCACCGCGACTCAACGCGCGTCGGCGCCTTCGCTCTGGTCCGCCGGCGTCCTGCTGATCGAAGTCCGCGACTGGGTTAGATGACAACAGATGCCGGCGAACACCGAACCGGAAAACACGCCGCATGAAGCGCAGGAGATCATTGGCGGCGGTCGGAGCACGCTTGCTGACCTTGGCGAGCAAGCGAGCGGCGTCTGTCGGCGTGATCTCAGCTGGGGCGCGATCGCCGAATTCAGGTAGCAGGTAATTGTCGAGGTGCCGGCGCGGCACTTGGGGGTGCTTCAGCCGCTGGCCCTCGATCTCGGTGTCGTACCAGTCTTCCGCCAGTTCGCGAAACGTGCCCCGCGCCCTCCGCGCGACAACGGCGGCGCGTTGCGCCTCAAGCACCGCCTGCTTCTCAAGCAACGGATCGCGCTGCTTGTCGAGCATCGTGCGCTTCTCACGCGCCTCGATGCGAGCGTCGGCCAGGCTCATGTCCGGATAATTGCCGAGCGTCATCCACCGAGCACGCCCAGCGAATCGATAGCGGAGCGTCCAGGACGCGCCGTCGCGAGTCTGCTTTCTGAAATACAGACCCCCACCGTCGCACAGCATCACGGGCTGTCCTTCCCGATGCGCGTGCTCGACAGCGAGTGCTGTCAGCTTGCCCGTTGCCATAACGTCCTCTGTTGCAGCGTGTGCCGGCGTGTTAGCTACACCAGCTACACGCCTAGCTACAAACCGGAGGCAACCTTACTCGCGACCCGACAGGACGTCCAGAGTCACAAACGGCCGAAAAGGCCTGAAAACAAGGGGATTTCGTTCAACACCGGGACCGCGAGAAACGCCCCGGTACACCGCAAAACATCATTCGACGTTCTGCACCTGCTCCCGCATCTGCTCGATGATGACTTTCATATCAACGGCACTGCGTGTCGTCTCCAGGTCCTGCGACTTGGATGACAGCGTGTTGGCTTCCCGGTTGAGCTCCTGCATGAGGAAGTCGAGCCTGCGCCCCGCCGCCTCATTGCCGTTGATGATCCGCCGGATCTCAACAATATGTCCGCTCAGGCGGTCGAGTTCCTCGTCGACATCGAGGCGCTGCAACATCAGAGCCAGCTCCTGCTCGAGCCGGTCGCGATCGAGATTCACCTGCAATTCTGCGAGGCGCTCATTCAGCTTGGCGCGGATGCGCGTCTGAACCTCCGGCAAGCGACGGCGCACCTGCGTGACCAACGCCTCCAACGCACCGCACCGTTGCTCCAGCAGCTCACGCAATCGAAGCCCTTCGCGCGAACGTGCTGCCACGAGATCCTGGACGGTTGCGTCGAAGAGGCTACGGGCTGTCACCAGCAGATCTTCGCCGACGTTAGTGTCGTCTCTGAGCACACCCGGCCACCGGAGTATGTCTAGTACGTTCACCGAATGATCGGGCAGCAATTTGCTGACGTCGCGAACGCGGGCGGTCAGCCGTTCCAGCGCCTGGGTATCGACCTCCAGCGCATTGTCCGGCCCCTGCTGGCGGCGATATGACATAGAACAGTCGACCTTGCCGCGCTTGATCTCTTTCGCAAGCCGCTGTCGCAGCTCGGATTCTGTCTGACGGAGCTCATCGGGCAGACGAAAGCCCGGCTCCAGGAAGCGGTGGTTGACGCTGCGGATTTCACAGACGAGAGTTCCCCACGGCGCCGTTACCTCGCGGCGTGCGAACCCGGTCATGCTGGCTAGTGTTGTCAAGGCGAAAGCGGAAACTACGCGAGTATGCTGCGGGGTGATATAAAGCTGAACCGAGTCTAACAGAAGTACGGAATTCTTCTTGCGGGTTGACTACGCCGATATCAGCCTCCTTGGCGGGCGCGAGGAGAACCAGGACAGGGTCTCCTGCGCAGTCGCGGAGCATTCAGCCTTGCTCGTCGTCGTTGACGGCATGGGCGGGCATGCTAATGGCGCGAGGGCGGCCGAGGTGACGCAGCAGGTCATCCTCGAGGCATTCTGGCACACGCCGCAACCCATGTTCGATCCCATGGGCTTTCTGCACCTTACTCTGGGTAGAGCGCATGAAGAGGTCGTCAAGCTGGGGGCCAACCTTTCCATCGAACATCGGCCACGCGCTACCTGTGCCGTTTGTGTCGTCCAGCAGGGCGCGACCTGGTGGGCCCATGTGGGCGACAGCCGGCTCTATCACATGCGGCAAGGTGCCGTCGTGACGAGAACGCGGGATCACAGCCACGTTGAGCTTCTGCTGCGCGAAGGTTTGATCACCGCCGAACAGGCGCAAGTGCATCCCATGCGCAACTTTGTGGAATGTTGCCTGGGGGGCGACCCTATCCTCCCCGATATGACGCTCGCGAAGCGTCGTCCGTTGGAACCAAACGACGTCCTGCTCGTCTGCACCGATGGAATGTGGGCCGGAGTGCGTGATAACGAGCTGGCAAGCGAGATGACGGCGCCGGGTGTTAACCTGCGGCAAACGCTCACCAATCTTGCTGAGCGTGCGGTGATACGAACAGGTGCGGCGAGCGACAACACGTCAGCCGCGGCACTGCGTTGGATAAGTGAGTAATGACCAGACCCAGCAATCGAGCGGCCGACGAGCTGCGGCCCGTTTCATTCACGCGGCAATTTACCAAGCACGCTGAAGGCTCGGTGCTCGTCAAATTTGGAGATACGCACGTCCTTTGCACTGCGAGTGTTGAGGAGACTGTTCCGTCATTCCTGCGGGGCAAAGGTCAAGGGTGGGTGACTGCCGAGTACGGCATGCTGCCGCGCGCGACGCACACCCGCTCGCCTCGTGAGGCGGCCAAGGGCAAACAGAGCGGCCGCACTCAGGAGATTCAACGTCTGATTGGCCGCTCACTGCGAGCAGTGACGGATCTGAAGGCGCTAGGCGAACGCACGATTACCGTCGATTGCGACGTACTTCAGGCCGACGGCGGCACACGCACTGCATCCATCACAGGTGGGTTCGTCGCCCTGGCGGAGGCCTGTGACAAGCTGGTGGCTCGCAAGGCCATTGCAGCCAGCCCTTTGCACGGCCAGATCGCGGCGATATCGGTGGGTATCTATAACGGTACCCCCGTGTTGGATCTCGACTACGCGGAAGACTCGAACGCCGAAACTGACATGAACGTCGTGATGAACAACGGCGGTGGTTTCGTGGAAGTGCAGGGTACGGCAGAGGGCCACGCCTTCCGCAGACACGAGCTCGACGCCCTGTTGAATCTCGCCGCGGCGGGGATAGCGCAACTTCACGCTCTGCAGACCCAAGCTCTCCAGATGCTGTGAGAGTCGTTCTCGCCAGCAGCAACAAAGGCAAACTTCGAGAGCTTTCTGCGTTGCTCGCGCCGCTGGGTTACGAGGTCGTCCCACAAGGCGCTCTGGGGATCGACACGCCGCCTGAGACAGGGGATACGTTCGCGGCCAACGCTCTACTGAAAGCCCGTCACGCGGCAGCAGAATCAAATCTGCCTGCTTTGGCTGACGACTCCGGCATTGAGGTTGACGCTTTAAATGGCCGCCCGGGCATTTACTCGGCACGCTACGCAGGTGAGGGTGCCAGCGATCAGGACAACCTCCTCAAAATGCTCGGCGAGATGCAAGGCGTTCCGGCACTAAAGCGCACAGCTCGCTATCAATGCGTCATCGCCTTCGTCAGCACCGCTGACGACCCCGATCCCATACTGGCCAAGGGTACGTGGGAGGGCTGGCTGACCAGCCAGCCGAGGGGCTTGGAAGGCTTCGGTTATGACCCCATATTCATTCCCAGCGGTTTCGACCGCACAGCCGCAGAGCTCGATCCGGGAGAGAAGAACTCGCTGAGTCACCGGGGGCAGGCCCTGCGTGCTTTGATTGACCAATTACGAAGGCGCGGCGGATAGGCGCTGCTGCCGTTACATCCAACGCATGTCCCGCCTCGTCCCCCCACCGTTGTCCCTCTACCTCCACTTCCCGTGGTGCGTACGAAAGTGCCCTTATTGTGACTTCAACTCGTACACCCTCAACGGGCAGCTTCAGGAAGCGGCTTACCTAGAGGCTCTCGAGCGCGACCTCGAGACCCAGGCGCCCGAGGTAGCGGGCCGTGAGGTCATCAGCGTCTTTATGGGCGGCGGCACGCCCAGCCTGTTTCCCCCGTCGGCAATTGATCGTGTCCTCGCGGCTGCCCGCCGGCACCTGACTTTCGCCAGCGATGTTGAAGTGACGATGGAAGCTAATCCCGGCACCATCGAGCGAGGTCGCTTCGCCGAGTATCGAGCAGCAGGCGTCAATCGCGTGTCCCTGGGCGCGCAAAGCTTCGACACCAGGACGCTGCAGGTGTTGGGGCGCATCCACTCCCCCGATGAAACGAGGCGTGCTGCCGAAGAGTTGCACGCAGCGGGGCTGACCAACTTCAATTTGGACCTGATGTATGCACTGCCGGGCCAGGATGTTGCCGCCGCCATGGCGGATGTTGAATCTGCCCTTGCGCTGAAACCAACACATCTGTCGCACTATCAGCTGACCCTGGAACCAGGGACGGTGTTTGCGGCTCAACCGCCAGCAGATCTGCCGACCGACGATACGGCCGCTGAGATCCTCGCGGTGTGTGGCGCCCGCCTGGCCGAGGCAGGCTTTGGCCAGTACGAAGTTTCGGCGTACGCACAGCCGGGCCGGCAGTGCCGCCACAACCTCAATTACTGGACGTTTGGGGACTACCTCGGCGTTGGTGCCGGCGCGCACGGCAAGATCACCCGCGCCGGCGATGACCTCGACGCATTTGCCCACGGCGATCGCGGCGCCATCATCCGCACCACCCAGTCCCGCGACCCCCGCCGCTACGTAGCCGCGCCGACCGCCACCCGGACCCCCGTTCCTGAAGCCCAACGACCATTCGAATTCATGCTCAACGCCCTGCGCCTGATCGACGGATTCGAAATCCCGACTTTCGAGGAGCGCACTGGCCTGCCATGGGAAACTGTGGTGCCCGAAGTCGAACAGCTCCTAACCCGGAAGCTTCTGGAAGTCCAGGGCCCCCGTCTCCGTACGACTATCGTCGGCCTGCGTTTTCTCAACAATCTGCTGCTGAGCTTCCTGGAGGAAACCCCACAAACGACCGGGGCTTTTGGATTGTCAACCGCGATTTGAGATGATTTCCGGCAAGGCCGCGGGCTTTATTCACAGGTCGAAGGGCCTGCGTCGGCAAATGAGTACATTACGAGCAGAACAGGTGATGTTGCTCAATAATGTGCCTCTAAGTGCTTGATATGTAAGAGTGAAATACCCTGGTCATTTTTTCACCAGGGTAATAAATATGCAATATGGAAGCGTTTTTTGATGTGGGTGGGTAGAGAAGTCCACAGAGTTATCCACAGGTTCTGTGGATAAGGAAACGCTTGCTCCGACCCGTTCCCGATTGCTGCTGCGCACCCGTTCGAGCTTCCCGTGAAACTCCTGCGTTTGAGGCTTGAGGACCGGGTGACATGCCGCTAAACTCCCGCGCCCTTTATTTTCGATCAGGGCGCCGCCACATATCCGGTCGGCATCCATTCAGAGCTGGTGAGACCCCCATGAAAGCCCAAGGCCATCCCGAATACAAAGAGATTACGGTTAGCTGCACGTGCGGCAACACGTTCAAGACCAGCTCGACCCTCGGACACGATCTGCAGGTCGAGGTGTGCTCGAACTGCCACCCGTTCTATACCGGTAAGCAGAAGATCGTCGATACGGCCGGCCGCGTCGACAAGTTCCGCAAGAAGTACGCCGCCGCGGGCGCCGCGACGAAGTAGCTCATCGTCCGAAATTGCCGCCGGCAATTTCGTAAGCTGATCTAGAGTTGCGGGCCATGGAATTCACCGTGGTCCGCAACTACGCCTCGGCCTCCGAGCCCGGTGGGGTCCGCAGCACTAGCAGCGTCAGCCTTCTCAGCCGCCGCGCTAGCACCCTCTTTGCTCTGGCCGCGATAGCGGCTCTCTCGACTGTCTCTTGCGCCACTAATCCCGCAACGGGTGGCCACAACGTCGTCCTCACCACCGTGAAGGGCGAGCAGGACCAAGCCAGGCGAGTCCACCAGGAAATCATCCAGTTCTACGGACTCTACGAAGACCAGTCCGTGCAGGACTACGTGCAGCGCGTCGGCGCACGAGTCGCCGCCCAGACCCCCATCGCCAACTGGAACTTCAAGTTCTTCGTCCTGGACGACGATGAAGTGAACGCCTTCACTCCCGGGGGCGGCTACGTCTACATCCACCGCGGCCTGCTGAACTACCTGAATTCCGAAGCCGAGCTCGCTGCCGTGCTCGGTCACGAGATAGGCCACGATGTCGCTCGGCATCCGGCACGCACCGAGACGCGCAGCGTGTTGATGTCAGTGGGAGCCGTGGCCGCTGCAATCGCCAGCGGCTCTGAAGCCATCGCCCAAATGGCGAACATCGGCGCAACCGCCTGGTTCCAGGGATACGGCCGCGAAAACGAAATGGAAGCCGACCGCCTGGGACTGACCTACGCCGCCAAAGCCGGCTATCGCCCCGAAGCCATGGCGTCCACCTTCAAAGCCTTGCGCAGCCAGGAGTCCTTCGAGCTTCAGCAGGCGAAAGCAGAATCCCGCCAACCCAACATCTATCACGGCGTTTTTTCGGACCACCCCGCCCCCGACGCCCGCGTCATTCAAGCAACGCAAGGTGCCGCGCACATATCCCAGCCACCCAACGGCTGGCTCGATAATCGTGATGCATATATGCACGCCATCGAGGGTTTGCCATACGGTTCAAGCCGAGAGCAGGGCATCGTCCGCGACAACCGCTTCTATCATGAAGGCATGGCCCTGACAGTTGCATTCCCGCGCGGTTGGACCGTGAACAATCTGCGCGACCGCTTGCTGGTCTATACAAAGCAGAAGGATGCGCTGCTGCAGATCACCACGGAAAAACGCCCGGAGAAACAATCACCGCGCGAATTTCTGCTTTCGAAGTTGAAAGGCGGCGGATTCTCACGCGGCGCTGATATTTCCGTGGACGGCATGGAAGGTTACACATTGATTACGCGAGCCGGCTCACCGCTCGACAGTGGTGAAGGTCCCGTTCGGTGGGCGGCGCTTTATCGCGACAAAAGCGTGTTTCTCATCGGTGGCGCGAGCCGCTCGAGTGCGAACGGCGCGCCTGTAGATGACGGCATCTTCATGAGCTGCGTAGAGACGATGCGGCACCTGAAGCCTGCCGAGTATCCGTTGGCTCAGCCGTATCGGTTGAAGATCGTTCGGGTCGAAGGCCCGATTAAACTAGGGGATTACGTCAAGAACGTGCCCGATGAAAAGTTTCAGCAGGAACGCCTCGAGTTACTGAACGGACTGTATCCAAAAGGCGAACCGCGCCCCGGCGATTTTCTGAAAGTGATCGACTGATTCTTCCCGGACGAACACCGCTGCATATTTGCCTGCACGGGCCTAAAATCCCCTTGCTCTCTACCGTCCGGTAACTTGATTTCAGTGGCTGGACGCTGTATTTCTCAAACGTTGTGCCGCGCCCGACGCCGTGTCGAATGCCCGCGGTCCCACCAGGAAAAAAGAACCGCATGACCGAGAAAAAGTTCGAGCTCGTCGATCGAGCCACGGAGCGCAAAGCGCAGCTGAACGTCCGCAACGGAACCATTGGGCCGTCGGTCGTTGACGTCTCAACGATCAACAAGGACCTCGGCGTTTTCACCTACGATCCCGGCTTCGGGATGACGGCAGCCACTGACAGCAAGATCACTTACATCGACGGCGACGCCGGTGTGCTGCTGTACCGCGGCTATCCCGTCGAGCAGCTCGCGGAAAAGAGCTCGTTCATGGAAGTGGCCTACCTGCTGCTGCTGGGCGAGCTGCCCAGCGCGAAGCAGCTGAACGAGTTCAACGGCAACATCCGCCTCCACACAATGATCAACGAATCATTGCTGCGCTTCTTCAACGGTTTTCATCACAACGCACATCCGATGGCGATGGTGTCCGCCGTGATTGCCTCGATGTCGGCGTTCTATCACGACACGATGGACATCTATAACCCGCGCCATCGCGAGATCTTTGCCCATCGCATCATCGCCAAAATCCCTACGATTGCTGCTGCCGCACACAAGCACTCGCTCGGCCAGCCGTTTGTCTATCCGCAAAACAACCTCGATTACTGCAGCAACCTGCTGCACATGTTGTTTGCGGTCCCGTGCGAGCCGTATGTGGTTGATCCGGTCGCCGCCGAAGCGCTCGACCTGTTGTTC
>Ga0207641_10000181_pt1 | contig 87655 bp, 76 predicted proteins | sample KBSSwiS62_FD_184306 | JGI IMG/M metagenome (GOLD analysis project Ga0207641, IMG submission 184306) | Switchgrass rhizosphere microbial communities from Kellogg Biological Station, Michigan, USA - KBS Switchgrass S6-2 (SPAdes) (version 2) | ecosystem: Host-associated > Plants > Roots >...
GGGTCATGTATGGATGCCCCCAGTCGTACAAGAGAAATCGGAATGGCGCCGGCATGTGATCAGATGCGGTCATGTATCAGGCCTGTTGCGCAGACTTACGCCTGCTGGCCGGTATGGAGATGCGCGGATCTGATGCAAAACACTTCTGCGGGCTCTTAGCCCTATGACTCGGAATGCATTTTCAGAACCGGATCTGTCCGATCACTTTGCCCTTACTACTCCTCGATCTTCTCACACGCCCGACGCACCGGAAACTGACCGCGCGATCGTTTGATCAGACCGCGACAGCTACCGGATCCCTATAGTCCTCACCCTTGGTCAACATCGCCCAGACGGAGCGAGCCATCTTATTTGCCAGGGCAATGGCGACAAGCATTCGAGGCTTGCGTTCCAGCATGCCGGCCAGCCATGAACCTTTCGGCGGCGTTTTACGGCTCGCCCAGCGCACTATCGTCATGGCCCCAGTAATCAGTAGCCGTCGAATGTCACGCTGACCCATCTTTGATGTCCTGCCCAGGACCTGCTTTCCACCTGTCGATCGCTGAACAGGGACAAGCCCAAGCCAGGCGGCAAAATCCCTCCCGCGTCGAAAAGTCTCCATCGGGGGCGCGAAGGCTTCGATCGCCATTGCGGTGATGTGGCCAATCCCGGGCACGGTGAGGAGTCGGGCTGAATTGGCCGCCTTGGTCGCCGTTTTCTGAAGAACTTTTTCGAGGGTCGCGATTTGCTCACTCAATGAAGCAATCTGCGCAAGGTAAAGGCGTGCCGTCTCAACGATCAGCAGATCGATCGACTTTTTAACTTCCTCGATCGCGGCCTCGAGGATCCGCACATTCGTCATCCCCTGAGGCGCGACAACACCATGTTCGGCGAAATGACCGCGCAAGGCGTTGATGAGTTGAGTGCGTTGCCTGACAAGTAGGTCCCGTGTCCTGAACACCATCGCACCTGCTTGCTGGCTCTCCGATTTCACCTCAACAAAGCGCATGTTTGGTCGAACGGCAGCTTCAGCGATCGCCTCAGCGTCCGCAGCATCGTTTTTCTGCCGCTTCACAAATGGCTTAACGTAAATAGGCGGGATCAGACGAACCTCGTGCCCCAGTTCTCTGATCGCCCGGCCCCAAAAGTGAGCGCTGGCGCACGCCTCCATCGCCACAATGCATTTTGGCTGCTTCGCCAGAAACGGTAGGACCTGGGATCGGCTGAGTTTCTTGCGGAATATCGCGTCTCCGTTCGGAGACGCCCCATGCGCTTGGAAAACCCTTTTTGCCAGATCCAGGCCAACAATGCTAACCTCGTCCATGGATGCCTTCTCCTCTGCTGTGACGTTCGCAAACATCACAATGGCACATTTGATGCCGTCGGGAGGGGGCATCCACTCCATCACTTCTCAGCGGCAATCAACACGGCGAGGGCGATCTTCACTTTACCCCACATCACCGACCGACGGCTGTTCGACTTCGCGCTCGAGCAGGTGCGGTCGGACAAGAACCTCCTCGGCGTCGACACGACCGTGGTTGGCGAGGCTCTGCTGCGTTGGCGTCCTGATGTGTTGGCTGCGGAGTTGGATCAGGCGGACCCGCTGCTAAGCGCTGTGAACGCGGCCCTTGCCGAGGCGACCGCAGACGAACTGACCGGTGTCGTCGCGAATGTGCCGGGGACGGTCGCCGTCATAGTCGCGGCCCGCCCTGACATCCTTGAGCTGCCTTCGTTCTGGCAGGTCGGAACGATCGACGCGCCGCGTCTAATTAGTTCCCTGCCCGTGGAGTCGGAGCGCGCCAGCCGAGTCGTCCGCGCCATGATGCACGCCGGCCGTGACGATTGCGCATGGCTAGCTGTTGAGCGGTTCGGGACCGGGTCGCTCGTGACCGCCCTTTCCAGCCTCGACGTGAACGGAATCCGCTCCAGAGCGGAGTGGGTCCGCGCGGTCGCCCGCCGGACGGACGACGTTGCTAGCCTAATGGCCAGCGGCACCTTGTCGCACAGGCCGCTTCTCTTCGTTCTGATCGATATGATCGACCCTGACGCCGTGCCGAATAGCGTCGGAACGGACCCCTGGGTGACGGCCGTGGAGCGCACGAGAACCTCGGACGACGTCGCTTCGGAAGACTTTCTCGCGGCATTTCTGTTTAACCGCGCCCGAGGATTGCGCTCCCGGTCGGCAGGACGGCTCTTCTTTTTATCTGTCCAGCGCATTCACAAGGCCATGGCCGAAGCGCGGCTTTCCGACGCAGCATGGCAGCTCGTCAGCCCCAAGATCCCCAGCTCGATATGGCGGGACTGGGATCGGTGCGACCGGCTTCGGCATGCCGTCGTGGACAACTTCATCGACCGCGACCTTCCTCCCATCGAATTCGGCACCGTCGTCGACGACGGAAAGCTGTGGTGGGAGCTCGTGAAGCTGGCCGCAGATAGCTCGCGGGGACGCCGCTATCTGGATAAGGTGCGCAAGGCGCTCCGGGACGGTCGCGAACCATGGTGGGCCGAGCGCGCAAAGTTGATCGACCGAAAGGTGAAATAGCATGGCACGCTGATGACCGGGGTGGTAGGGCGTGCCTGAGACTAGGTGCCGTTGAGGATGCCCAGGGCATGGCGCTTTATTACTTGCGCCTCCTAAAATTGAGAGATATTTATGTAGTTTTGCGCGGGCCCGCACCCAGAGCATTCACGCCGGCTCGATCAACCATTCGCGCATAACTCTGCGCGCCATCACAGGTTCAATGTGCGCTATGGTGACAGTGGCTACGGGTTGGAGCGCTAGTTAACCGAACGGCCGTTTTCGAGATCGTCATGTCGCAGCACGAACGAGTGCAATTAGAGCGCCTTCCCCATCGTTTGCTCTAGAGAGTCTTGTCGGCAGCTTTTGTAAGGAGCAGACGTTCGCGACGCCTAATCTAGACGACCGACTTTGGGTCGCGACCTGCCGGTTACCGGACAGTCCGGACCTAGGGATGCGAAATTGATGCTTGAATGGCGACAAAGGGTCGATAGTGTTGAAAAACCCGGCCTTGCAGTGATGGCGCGGTCCTGATTCACGGACCTTGTCGTTACCTGCCCTGCGTCACAACGGGAGCCGGCTTCGTCCCAACGTCAGAGACTGATAATCGCAGACTTCTTCAACGCTATCGGTCGGAAGCTGCCTTTCGCTATTCTACGGTCGCAGATCGAGCGGCGGGAAATGCGGCCGGTAGGTGCCTGCAGTCCTTCTTGCCGGCATTAGATTAGCGCTACGGCGTAGAAGTAGTTCTCATCATGATCTGGCATGGCTCGCCAAACATCGCCGTAGGCCGCCATCTTCGCTCAAGAGCCGCAGCGACTGCGCTAGCATAGTAGTAGTGGCTACGGTGCCGGCGCGTATCAGCGCTATGACGCCGTGTCAGGCGCAGGCGAAGCGGCCGCTGTGATGGCAATCAGAATCGAAGACCTTGACCTTGACACGATGTCAGACCCTATCTGGGATGCGAAGGAGTGCCGTGATGAACCATTCCCAGGCCGATGGGGGCCATGGCTGTTCGGGGAAGGTCGCCACCCCGCCGCCGTGAAGGACCCCATTTGTGGAATGCTGGTCGACCCTGCGGCGACCGCGCATCACGCGGAACGTGGCGGCACGGCCTATCACTTCTGCAGCGCCGGCTGCCGCGCGAAGTTCGTTGCCGACCCCGCCAAGTTCACGCCTGGAGAGACTTGGGCGACGAACGCCGCGCCGCAGTCCTCGGCGTCGACATGGACCTGTCCCATGCATCCGGAGATCAGGCGCAGCGAACCCGGCAGCTGTCCGATCTGCGGCATGGCGCTGGAACCGGTCGAACCCACGGCCGAGGACGGTCCCAATCCGGAGCTGGCGGATTTTAGCCGCCGCTTCTGGGTGAGCGTTGTGCTCGCCGTGCCGCTGCTGCTGGTCTCGATGGGCGGCGAAATGGTGGGCTTGCATCTTGTGCCGATGCAGTGGTCGCCATGGGTGCAACTCGCACTGACCGCGCCGATCGTCCTGTGGGGTGGCTGGCCGTTCTTCGAGCGCGGCTGGGTGTCGTTCAAAAGCCGCCACTACAATATGTTCACGCTGATCGCGCTCGGGGTCGGCGCGGCGTTTCTCTACAGCCTGGTGGCTACCGTCGCGCCAGGACTTTTTCCGGCGACCTTCCACGAGCATGGCGGCATGGTTCCGGTCTATTACGAAGCGGCTGGCGTGGTTGTCGCGCTGGTGCTGCTCGGTCAGGTGCTGGAGCTGCGCGCTCGTGCCGCGACCGGCCGCGCGATCCGCGCGCTGCTGAACCTTGCGCCCAAGACCGCACGCCGGATCGGCACCGATGGCGAAGACCATGAGGTCGGATTGAACGAGGTCGTGAAGGGCGATCGCCTGCGCGTGCGCCCCGGTGAAGCCGTTCCGGTGGATGGCACCGTGCTGGATGGGCGCTCGTCGGTCGACGAATCGATGCTGACTGGCGAGCCGGCGCCGGTGATGAAAATACCAGGAGCGGCGCTGACCGGCGGCACCGTCAACGGCACCGGCAGCCTCGTCATGGAGGCCCAGGCGGTCGGCGCCGGGACGATGCTGGCGCGTATCGTGTCGATGGTGGCCGAGGCACAACGTAGCCGCGCGCCGATCCAGGCGGTGGCTGACCGCATCTCGGGCTGGTTCGTGCCCCTGGTCGTGCTAATCGCACTCGCGACGTTCATCATCTGGAGTCTCGTCGGCCCGGAACCGCGGTTCAGCCATGCGCTGCTCAACGCAATCGCCGTCCTCATCATCGCCTGCCCCTGCGCGCTGGGGCTCGCTACGCCGATGTCGATCATGGTCGGCACTGGCCGCGGTGCCCAGGCCGGCGTGCTGGTCAAGAATGCCGAAGCGCTCCAGGCCCTCGACAAGGTCGATACGCTGGTGATCGACAAGACCGGCACGCTGACCGAAGGCCAGCCCAGGCTGGTCGCGGTCGAGCCGCAGGGCGCATTCGACACGGATCAGGTGCTCGCATCGGCAGCCGCGGTGGAGGCTCGGTCCGAACATCCGCTGGCGGTCGCTATCGTCATTGGCGCCAGAGAGCGTGGGCTCGTCGTCGCGTCGGTCGAGGAGTTCCAGTCACAGACCGGGATGGGCATCAGCGGCCGCGTCGATGGCCGCGAAGTCGTCATTGGCAACGCCGCGCAGATGCGCCGCATCGGGGCGGATCCCGGCGCGTTGGAAGTGGCGGCGGAGCGATATCGGGCCGATGGCAGCGGTGTGATGCTCGTCGCGATCGACGGCGTCGCCGCGGGGTTGATCGCGGTGGCCGATCCGATCAAGACCTCCGCACGCGAAGCTATCGCGTCACTTCATGCGGAGGGGCTGCGGATCGTCATGCTGACCGGCGACAGCCGCGGGACGGCAGAGGCCGTGGCGCGGTTGATCGGTGGGATCGACGAGGTCCATGCTGATCTCAAGCCGGAGGACAAGGCCAGGATTGTCGGCGAACTCAAGGCGACGGGTTCGGTGGTGGCGATGGCGGGTGACGGCATCAACGACGCCCCGGCGCTCGCGGCGGCGGATGTCGGGGTGGCGATGGGGACTGGCACCGACGTCGCCATTGAGAGCGCAGGGCTGACGCTGACCAAGGGTGATCTTTCCGCGATGGTCCGCGCGCGCCGTCTCGCCCGCGCCACGATGGCCAATATCCGCCAGAACCTGTTCTTCTCCTTCCTCTTCAACGGCGTCGGAATACCGATCGCCGCAGGCATACTCTATCCGGTTACCGGCATTCTTCTCTCGCCGATGTTCGCCGGCGCGGCGATGGCGCTATCCTCGTTCATCGTGGTGGCGAATGCGCTGCGTTTGAATGCCCTGCGACTGGAGGCGCGCAAGGCATGAACATCGGTCAGGCGACCGATGCGACCGGCGTCTCGCAGCGGATGATCCGGCACTATGAAAAGATCGGGCTGATCCCCGCGCCGGCACGGCTGGACAGCGGCTACCGGGACTATTCGGATGCCGACGTACATCGCCTGAAGTTTGTAGCGAATGCCCGAGACCTCGGCTTCCCGATCGAGGAAATCCGCTCGCTTCTCAGCCTCTGGCAGGATCGGAGCCGGGCCAGCAGGGAAGTCAAGGCGCTGGCGCTGTTCCGTGCCTCTGAGCTTGGGCGCAAGGCCGCGTTACTCGAAGCGATGCGCGCAACGTTGCTTGACCTCGCCGAGGCATGCCACGGTGACGATCGGCCGGACTGCCCGATCCTCGATCGGCTATCGTAGCGCTACACCGTGGATGTAGTGCTCATCATCATCGGGTGCGGCCCGCCATACCGTTGTACGCCGCCGCCTCCGCCTCTCAAGCCGCTGCCGCTACCCCGCTCAGTATAGAATGGCTTTGTGGGACATTTCTAAGCCTCCTAACGAATTGGCCAAGGGCTGTTCCTTTCACGAGCAGACATCTAAACGTCTGCTCTACCGACATCGCAGAATGCTAAAAAATTCTGGTCGTTCTTTGACTACGCGGGCTTGGCGAGTGCGCGATACCCTGTTTCAATCTAATTGCGTTCGACAGCGGCTGTCGAGCCTGACGATAACGCGTCGATCAGCCGGCACTCGGCGATGGTTGTGGCGTCGCAACGGCCCCATTTAGCGACTTCCTTGCGAAGCGTGTGGAGATCGGCGAGCTTGCGATCGATTTCCTCGATGTGCTGCACGGCCATTGCATCAACCTCGGCGCATGATCCGCGCGGATCGTCGGCCAAGCGCAGAAGGTCGCGGACCTGATCGAGCGTAAAGCCAAGGTCACGGGAGCGCTTTACAAACGACAGTCTGTCCAAGTGCGACTGGCCGTAGAGCCGATAATTGCTCCCGCTTCGCAGAGGCGGGTCGATCAGCCGTTCACTCTCGTAGAAGCGGATGGTTTCGATCTTCAGCCCGGTGCGCTTCGCAATGTCGCCGATCTTCATGGAACGCTTGACCCTCTAGTAGGATGAGGGTTCATATAGGGTGTCCGACACGCGAATCGAGAGCATCATGGCGGACGACTGCTGTTCCAAAAAAGGCGACACGATCGCCGCACTCGGCCGCAAGGCCGAGCAGCGCCGCGTGCTGATTCTCGTCATGGCAATCAACCTTGTCATGTTCGTTGCCGAGTTCGGCGGTGGCCTGCTGGCGCGATCATCGGCGCTGATGGCGGATTCGGTCGACATGCTCGGCGATGCGGTGGTCTATGCCATCAGCCTCTATGCGCTGAGCCGCGGTCCCCGCTGGGAAGCGGGGGCGGCGCTCGCCAAGGGCGGCATCATCCTCTTCTTCGGCATCGCGGTTGTGGTCGCAATCGTCGACAAGATCGTGAACGGCGTGCCGCCCTCGTCGATGCTGATGCTGGCGTTCGGCAGCGCTGCACTGGCCGCCAACCTGGCCTGTCTCGCACTGCTGTGGCGGTTCCGTTCCGAGAACGTGAATATGTCGAGCACCTTCGAATGTTCACGCAATGATGTTGCCTCGAATATCGGCGTGCTGATCGCCGCCGGACTGGTCGCGGCAACCGGGACGGCATGGCCCGACATCGCCGTCGGCGGCGTCATCGCGATCATCTTCCTGCGCTCAGCCTGGCGTGTACTGGCAGAGGCGATTCCGGCATGGCGCGAGGCCCGACCGGTTCGGCCTGAGGTTCTACGATGACTTCGCGTGCAATCTCACCTAAACGAAGGTCGATGCTGCGTAAGTTGTGGTCCCTTTTGCTTGTCATGCTCGCGTCATCCCTGGTGGTGACGGGAACCGTGCACGCGCAGGAGAGACCGGGCGCCGTCACGATCGAGTGCAGCGGTGCCGTGCATAGCGAAGGCGATGCCGATCAGTCGCAGGGCGATTCTGATAAGGCCGTTCCGCACCATCACGGCACATGCCATGGGCCGTCGCTGAACCTTCCCGCAGCCGATGAGTTGGCGGCAATGGCCCGTGCCGGCGGTATGCGCCCATTTGCCGGTTCCGACGCGGCCATCGCATCGCGCTTGGTCGATCCTGGGCTGAGGCCGCCCACCGCCTGACATCTTCCGCTGGCCGGCATGAGCCGGCCCGACGCAATTTGTCAGGATTATCAGATGATGAAAAAGTTGATCGCGGCCGTACTGGCCGCGGCGTCCTGCGCATCGATCGCGCAGGCGCAAGCACAGGCGCAGCAGGCGGCGGTGCCGCCGGAAACGTCGATGGCGGCACAGCCCCTGTCGGCTTTCACGCTGGATCAGGCCGTGCTGGCGGCGGGCGGTGCCGCGCCGTCGAATGCAGCCGCAGCAGCGGGCGTCGAAGCCGCGCAGGCGGGACGCTCTGTCGCGGGCCTCCGACCCAACCCGACCTTTCAGGGGCAGATCGAGAATGTCGTCGGGTCCGGTCCTTATCGCGGGGTGCGAAGCGCGGAAACGACAGTCGGTGTCGCGATCCCGATCGAGCTGGGGGGCAAGCGCAGCGCCCGGGTCGCGGTCGCTACTGCGCAAGTCTCACGGGCAGAATTACAGGCCGCGATCGCAGCAGCCGATATCCGCGTGCAGGTAACGCAGCTCTATGTCGAGGCAGTCGCAGCCGAACGGCGGTTGACGACAGCCCGCGACCAGGCGCGGATCGCAGCCGAAGTGCTTCGCGGCGCCGGGGTGCGTGTCCAGGCTGGCCGGGCATCGCCGCTCGAACAGCAGCGCGCCGATGTCGCTCGCATCTACGCGGAAGCCAATGTCGAGCGGCTAACGCGGCTTGCGGAGGCGGCCAAGACCAATCTCGTACGCCGGATCGGACGCCCGATCGATGGTCCCCTGGACGCAGGTTTGCTCGATCGACTTCCTGCACCGACCTTTGGGCCGGTTGCGCCTCAAAGAGCCGACGGCACGCTGACGCTGGCGGCGGCGGATGCTGATCTAGCCATAGCGGACGCTGGCATCCAGCTCGCGCGGGCAAACCGGGTGCCCGATATCAATGTCGGACCGGCGCTGCGGCGTTTGGAAGCGACCAACGATACCGCCGCGGTGTTCGCTATCTCGATCCCGATCCCGGTGTTCAATAATGGCCGCGCTGCCATCGCGCAGGCGACCGCCGAGCGGACGCGGGCCGAAGCGGTGCGGCGCGTGACCACGCTCGATGTTGAGCAGGCGATCACCGACGCGGAAGCCGAAGCGGCCAATGCTGCGACCTCGGCGCGCGCCGCTGCCGGTCCAGCGCTGGCGGCGGCACAGGAAGCCGCCCGCATAGCGCGGATCGGCTACCGCGAGGGCAAGTTCGGCCAGCTCGATCTTCTCGATGCCGAACGCACGCTCGCCGAAACGCGGGTCACCGCGATCGACGCGCTCGCCAACTACCAGAACGCCCGCGCCCGTCTCGAGCGATTGACCGCTCCGGCGCCAGACCAACAGGGGAACTGATCCATGTCGATGTTCATGCCGCGTACCGTGGCCTCACTGGCGCTTGCCCTGGCTCTCGCTGCGTGTGGCGGATCGGGCGAGTCCGCCAACGAGGCCGCGCCGGCGAAACGTGGCGAAGAAGGCGCGGGGGGCGGACATACCGATGAAGGCAAGGTAACGCTCAGCGCCGATCAGATCGCGGCGGCGGGTATCCAGCTCGGCCGTCCGACGCTCGGCGGATCGGGGACGATCGAGCTGCCGGCCACGATCGAAGGTGATCCGCAAGGCACGCAGGTTGTCTCGGCCGCGATCGGCGGCCGCGTGGTATCGCTGACCCGCAATCTCGGCCAGTCGGTCGGGCGCGGGCAGACGATCGCCGTCATTGAAAGCCGGGAGGCGGCGCAGCTCAAGGGTGAGGTCGAGGCGTCCCGCGCTCGCCTCGCGCTCGCCAACTCAAATCTTGCCCGCGAGCAACGGCTATTCGCGCAGCGCGTGTCACCGGAACAGGATCTGATCGCCGCCAGCACGGCGGCGACTGAAGCGCGCATCGCCTACAGGCAGGCTCAAAGCCAGGTGTCGGCAGCGGGCGGTGGTGGCGGTGGGCTCAACCGGCTCGGCATCGTCGCGCCAATCGGCGGCCAGATCATCGCCCGTCCGGTCGTGCTGGGGCAGACGGTCGCGGCCGATGCCGAACTCTATCGCATCGCGAACCTCGGGCGTGTGTCGCTAGCGCTGAACCTTAGGCCCGAAGACGCAGGGCGGGTGAAACCCGGGAATATGGTGATGGTGCGGGCACCCGGACGTGAGGCCAGTGCTCGGATTAGCTTCGTGTCGCCGGCGCTCGATCCGCAGACCCGACAGGTCCCGATCATAGCCACGCTCGATAATGGCGGTGGTCAGTGGCGCGTCGGCGAAGGGGTGACGGCTTCGGTGCAGCTCAGCGGCACCGGTGGCGCCGCCAACACGGCCATCCTCGTGCCCACCACCGCGATACAGACGGTGGAGGGCAAGTCGGTCGTGTTCGTCCGAACGGCGACGGGATTCCAGGCAACCCCGGTCACGCTCGGCGACGCTGCCGGTGCGACCGTCATCGTTCGCTCCGGGCTCACGGGCCGCGAACAAATCGCCACTACCGGCAGCTTCACGCTCAAGGCCGAAATCGGCAAGGGCGAAGCGGCGCACGAGGATTGATGCCATGATCGCCCGTATCGTCACATGGGCGGTCGAGAAGCGCTGGCTCGTCCTGCTCCTCACCGCCATCGCCACCGTCATCGGTGGCTATTCGCTCTACCGGCTTCCGATCGATGCGGTGCCGGACATCACCAACAACCAGGTTCAGATCAACGTCCGCGCATCCGCGCTCTCGCCCGAACTGGTCGAGAAGCAGGTGTCGTTCCCGATCGAGACCGCGCTCGCGGGCATTCCCGGTCTCGAATATACCCGTTCGCTCAGCCGCAATGGCTTTGCTCAGGTAACGGTCATTTTCGATGAATCGACCGATATTTATTTTGCGCGGGCGCAAGTCGCCGAACGGCTGACGGGCGTCCGGGAGAATTTGCCCGACGGCGCTATTCCAGAGATGGGACCGATCTCAACGGGTCTTGGGGAGATCTACAACTGGACCGTGCGCCTCGCGCATCGCAACGATGACAAACACAAGCCTGGTGAACCGGGCATGCAGCCTGATGGTAGCTACATCACGCCCGAAGGCGAGCGCCTGCCCAGTGAAATCGACAAGGCGACCTACCTGCGCACGACGCAGGAATGGATCGTGGCGCCACTACTCAAGAACGTATCGGGCGTCGCTGGCATCGACACGATCGGCGGCTATGCCAGACAATATCTGGTCGTTCCCGATGTTCAGAAGCTGGCCGCCATTGGGCTGAGCCTCACCGATCTTGCAACTGCCCTTGAACGCAATAACACGAGTGTCGGCGGTGGCTTCGTCAATCGCAATGGCGAGGGTTTGGCGGTCCGTTCGGACGCTTTGGTCAAAAACGCGGCTGAGCTTGCGCGTATCGTCATCGCAACGCGAGAAGGCGTGCCGATCACGCTCGATCAGGTTGCGACTGTTCGCACCGGGCAGGCGGTGCGCATGGGTTCAGCCTCGGAAAACGGTTCCGAAGTGGTTGTCGGAACCGCGGTCATGCGGATCGGTGAGAACAGTCGGACGGTGGCCATTGCGGTTGCCGACCGACTGAAGGAGATCAACGCCTCTCTGCCGCCCGACGTCGTGGTTGAGTCCGTGCTCGACAGGACCACGCTCGTAAACTCCACGATCAAGACGGTCGCGAAGAACCTCTCGGAAGGTGCGCTGCTGGTCATTGTCGTGCTGTTCGTGTTGCTTGGCAACTTCCGTGCAGCACTGATTGCGGCGGCTGTCATCCCGATCACGATGATGCTGACCGGCTTCGGGATGCTGCGTCTCGGCGTCTCTGCCAACCTGATGAGCCTCGGCGCGCTCGACTTCGGGCTGATTGTTGACGGTGCGGTCATCATTGTCGAAAATGCGCTCAGGCGCCTTACCGAGCACCAGCACCATGTAGGGCGACTGTTGACGGTCAAGGAACGGCTCGAGGCAGTCGCGACCGCTGCCCGCGAGATGATACGTCCCTCGGTCTATGGACAGGCGATTATCATCCTCGTCTATGTGCCTCTGCTGACCCTGACCGGGGTCGAGGGCAAGACGTTCGTACCGATGGCGCTCACCGTCATCATCGCGCTGCTGTTCGCCTTCGTGCTGTCGCTGACCTTCGTACCTGCGGCGATCGCCGTCTGGCTGTCGCGAAAGGTGACGGAAGAGGACGGACGCATCATTTCGTGGCTGAAAAAGCGCTACGAACCGGGCCTGGAAAAGGCGATGAAGCGGCCCTCGATCACGATCGGCGCGAGCATTGTCAGCCTCGTCCTGGCGGCGCTCGCCTTCACGACGTTGGGTCAGGTCTTCCTGCCCCAGCTCGACGAGGGTGACATAGTTATCCAGGCCACGCGCATACCGGCAACGTCGGTAGACCAAAGTCAGGCGATGACTTTGCCGGTCGAACGTGCGGTGGCGAAAATGCCTGAGGTCAAGCTTGCCTATTCCAAGACCGGAACACCGGAACTTGCTTCCGATCCGATGCCGCCCAACGCGACCGATATCTACGCTATCCTCAAGCCACGCGAGGCGTGGCCTGATCCCAAGCTCGACAAAGCAGAGCTGATCGAACGGATCGAGAAGGAAATCGCTCGTTTTCCTGGCAACGCCTTTGAAGTCACGCAGCCGATCCAGATGCGTTTCAACGAACTGATCGCCGGCGTGCGCGGCGATGTCGCGATCAAGGTGTTTGGCGACGATTTCGTCGCCATGAATCGCACCGCTGAACAAATCGCGGGCGTCCTGCGCCGCACCCCCGGGGCGGTTGACGTCAAGGTTGAGCAAAGCACAGGCCTTCCGATGCTCGACATTCGGGTGAACCGGGACGCCATGGCCCGGTTGGGCGTCACCGCGCAGGACCTGCAGGACACGATCAGCGCCACGCTGGGCGGACGTGAGGCCGGCATGATCTTCGAGGGCGACCGCCGTTTTCCGGTCGTCATTCGCCTTTCAGATGCGCAGCGGGCGAATTTGAACCAGCTCGGCCAAGTGCAGGTTCCGGTCCCCGGCGGGGCATTTGTTCCGCTATCCAGTGTCGCTGACATCGGCATTGCTGATGGGCCGAACCAGATCAGCCGCGAAAATGGTAAGCGGCGCGTTGTGGTCCAGGCTAATGCGCGCGGTCGCGATGTCGGTTCCGTCGTCGCCGATGCGCAGGCAACCATCGCCAATCAAGTGCGGCTACCTGCGGGCAGCTATCTCGAATGGGGCGGCCAGTTCGAAAATCTGAAGTCCGCTAGCAAGCGGCTTCAGCTTGTTGTTCCAGCCTGCTTCATCCTGATCCTGCTGCTGCTCTACGGAGCATTGGGTTCGGCGCGCGATGCTGCGATCGTTTTCACCGGCGTGCCGTTCGCGCTGGTAGGCGGCGTGCTGTTGCTGTTCGTGCGCGGCATGGACTTCTCGATCTCGGCCGCGGTGGGGTTCATCGCGCTGTCGGGCATCGCGGTTCTTAACGGGCTCGTGATGGTTAGCTCCGTGCAGGATTTGATCGCCAAGGGCATGGACCGGGCGGAAGCCGCCCGTACCGGGGCAATCCAGCGGTTGCGTCCCGTCGTCATGACCGCGCTCGTCGCCAGCCTTGGCTTTGTGCCGATGGCGTTTGCGAGCGGTGCCGGTGCGGAAGTACAGAAGCCGCTTGCGACAGTCGTCATCGGCGGTCTGATCTCGGCGACCCTGCTGACGCTGTTCGTGCTGCCAACGCTCTATGCGCGGTTCGGACAGCAAGCGGTGAAGGTCTATGAAACCAAGACCGATGCGGAGACGGCGTGATGACGGAAAAGCTCGAACTCGATATTCCCGTCCTGCTGCCTGAGGTTCCCGACGCGGCCGATGCATGTGTCGGGCGTCTCATCTCGACGCTGAGCGCCAAGCCCGGCGTCGAGCGTGCGCACGTCCTGCCTGCCGATGGCGATGCGCCGGCGAAGCTCTGCATCCATTTCGACGGCGCGGCGCTGCCGCTATCGCGTGTGCGCGAGATGGTACGGTCAGCGGGCGCGGAGATCAGCGGGCGATACGGCCATGCGACATGGCAGGTCGAGGGGATCGGGCACGAACGCCGCGCCCGCACTGTCGGCGAGACCCTGTGCCAGGTGCCCGGCGTGCTGCAGGCCGACGCCAGCGCCTCGGGTAGCGTCCGGGTCGAATATGACAAGGAGCGCGTCAATGAGGCCGCGATCATCGCGGCGCTGGGCAAACTCAAGGTCAAACCGGGCAAGCGGACAGGCTCCGATCATGCCGACCACGATCACGGGCCGGACAGCAATGCCGAAGGCGCGGAAAAGCACGGACCGGGCGATGGCCACGATCACGCTCACGCCAACTTCCTCGGCCCCAGCACCGAGCTGATCTTCGCGCTCGCCTGCTGTGCGCTGCTGGCGATCGGCTTCGCGATCGAAAAGCTGGTGGCGGGCGCGCCCGACTGGCTGCCGACCGCTTTCTATGTCGGCGCCTATGTGTTCGGCGGCTTCTTCACGCTGCGCGAGGCGATCGACAATCTGAAGCTCAAGAAATTCGAGATCGATACGCTGATGCTCGTCGCGGCGGCCGGCGCTGCGGCGCTCGGCGCCTGGGCGGAAGGTGCGCTGCTACTGTTCCTGTTCAGCTTGGGCCATGCGCTCGAGCATTATGCGATGGGCCGCGCCAAGCGCGCAATCGAGGCGCTGGCCGAGCTCGCGCCCGACAAGGCGACGGTGCGCCGTGACGGACAGACCACGGAGATTCCGGTCGAGGAGCTGGTGGTCGGCGACATCGTGGTCGTGCGGCCGAACGAGCGGCTGCCCGCCGACGGCTTCGTCATCAAGGGGTTGAGCGCGATCAACCAGGCTCCCGTCACCGGCGAGAGCATCCCGGTCGACAAGGAACCCGTCGCCGATGTCGAGGCGGCGCGCGCGAAGCCTGATGCGGTTGAGGCGACGTCGCGGGTGTTCGCCGGCACTATCAACGGCGGTGCCGCGATCGAGATCGAGGTGACGCGGCGTTCCAACGAAAGCGCGCTCGCCAAGGTCGTGAAGATGGTGAGCGAAGCGGAGACGCAGAAGTCGCCCACCCAGCGGTTTACCGATCGTTTCGAGCGCGTCTTCGTGCCGGCGGTCCTTGCCCTTTCGTTCATCCTGCTGTTCGCATGGGTCGTGGTCGACGAGCCGTTCCGCGACAGCTTCTATCGCGCGATGGCGGTGCTAGTCGCGGCCAGCCCTTGCGCGCTGGCGATCGCCACCCCGAGCGCGGTACTGTCCGGCGTCGCGCGCGCCGCACGCGGGGGCGTGCTGGTGAAGGGCGGCGCGCCGCTCGAAAACCTCGGCTCGCTCAAGGCGATCGCCTTCGACAAGACGGGGACGCTGACAGAGGGCCGTCCCCGTATCACCGATGTCGTCCCCGTCGACGGCGCGAGCGAAGAGGATCTGTTGACGCTCGCCGTCGCGGTCGAGGGGTTGAGCGATCACCCACTGGCACAGGCGATCGTCAAGGATGGACGCGAGCGCTTGGACGGCCCTAAGCTGCCGACCGCGACCGATCTCAAGAGCCTGACCGGTCGCGGAGTCACCGCGACCGTCGACGGCGAGACGGTATGGATCGGCAAGGCCGAAATGTTCGGCAAGGTGGGTATACCCACGCTGAACGCGGCCGCGACCGACGCCATCGCAACCCTGCGCGAGGGCGGGCGCACAACGATGGTCGTGCGTAAGGGCGATAAGGACATCGGCGCGATCGGGCTGATGGATACGCCGCGCGAAGCGGCCAAGGTTGCGCTCAAGACACTGCGCGAGATGGGCATCACCCGGATGATCATGATCTCGGGGGACCACCAAAAGGTGGCCGACGCCATCGCCAAGGAAGTCGGGCTCGACGAGGCATGGGGCGACCTGATGCCGGAGGATAAGGTGGCCGCGATCAAGAAGCTCACCGGCGAAGACAAGGTTGCGATGGTCGGCGATGGCGTCAACGACGCGCCGGCGATGGCGTCGGCGACCGTGGGCATCGCGATGGGCGCCGCGGGTTCGGACGTGGCGCTGGAGACCGCCGATGTCGCGCTGATGGCCGATGATCTCGCGCATCTGCCGTTCGCGGTGGGGCTAAGCCGCCACACCCGCGGCATCATCCGGCAGAATGTATTCGTGAGCCTTGGCGTCGTCGCGTTCCTCGTGCCCGCGACGATCCTCGGCCTGGGCATCGGCCCGGCGGTGGCGATGCATGAAGGCTCCACGCTGCTGGTCGTGTTCAACGCGTTGCGGCTGCTCGCCTACCGCGATCCGGCGAAGCAAGCGGCATGACGGCCGATCGCTTCGGCCTGATTTCGGCCGGCGTAGTGATATCGAGTTTGGTTACCCGCCGCCGCTCCGGCCCCGAAATTACCGTGATCTGACTCATCGCACCGTCCCTAGTACCGGTGCAAACACCGGCGCTTGCACCGGTGCCATCTCGAAATATCAGCCGATCACCGCAAGGCGGCCCTCATCGGAGCGAAACTTTTAGGGGACACCGAGGATAGCAGCTTTCGGCTAGGATGCACCTCGTCACCGCGCGACGCCAGCACGTCCCTATCCAGCATCCTAACCATGGCCGATGCTCTACAGCCGCTGGTTGCCGGAGGTCTCGGCCGTCACCGCTGCGCCGACGATAACGCTGTAATCGTTGGATGTCACCGCGGACCTGAAGCGCTACGAGGTCGCAGCTTTCACCATCACTTGATGGACGGCCCGCGCCAAATGCTCGCGTTCATAGGGTTTTTGGATGACGATCTCTTCGTCTTCGCGCCGCTCAAGCGCCACTTCCTCGCCGTAGCCCGTCGCAAAAATGAACGGTGTGCCAGTGGCGCGCAATTTCGTCGCAAGGTCGAAACTCGTTCCCCTGCCGACGTTGATGTCAAGCATCGCAAATTGGAAGCATTGCTGTGTCATGAGCTGATCGGCCTCAACCAGCGTCGACGCCAAGGCAACATGCACAGCGCCCAAGTCACGAAGCATGTCCTCCGCCTCCAGGGCAATGATCATATTATCCTCTACCAACAAGACGTTTGCGCCGCGCAACGCCTGATCTTTAGGCTGAGAAGGCTCGACTATCGAGGCCTCCCGCTGCAGAACCTTTCGGCTATCCGACTCGTTCGAGGCGAGGAAAATATGACTATGGGGGATAAAAAACTCGGCCTCTAGTCCTGCCAGCAGAAAACGGAGCTTGGCTGTTCCTTGAAGATCGAAGGGGATGGTCCGCTCGACAATGACGGAGCCAAAGCCTCTCCGTGTGGGCGCAATGACCGCCGGACCGCCGATTTCCTTCCAGCGGATATAGACGCCCTCGCCATCCACCGTCTCCAGCGCCACTTCGATGCGCCCTGACGTGGACGAGAGCGCCCCGTGCTTGCAACTGTTGGTTACGAGCTCATGGACCACGAGCGCCATCGTCGAAATCGCCTGAGCCTGCAATTGAATGGTCGGCCCGGAAATCGCCAGGCGTCCAAGGGTGCCGTCATGTGCTGCGAACTCATCTTCAAGCAGACCCACAAGGCTTGCAGGCCCCCAATTTTGCCGCGTGATGCGATCATGTGCGCGCGCCAGCGCTTGTACCCGTCCACTTAGGGATTCGACATAATCGGAGACATCGCCCGCGCCCTGGCCCGTCTTGGTCACGAGGCTCCGGATCAGCGCAAGAATATTGCGGACCCTGTGATTGAGTTCGGCAATCAGCAATTCCTGACGCTCCGAAGCGCGTCGTCGTTCATCACTCGCCCCATCTGAGTAGCGCAAAATGACCTCGATCAATGCCTGCCTGATGGCTTCGCCAATCCGCTGTTCCCGGTCTGAAAAAGGCGCCGCCTTGCCTCTCACGAGCTCGGAGAATGCGGCAAAGCTCTTGCGGGGAGAAAGCCGCAAGCCGTCTTCGCTTTGCTCCACCACCTTCGCGGGGTTTCCGCCCCAACGCACCTCGCTGAGCCGCTCTCGGCGAAAGAGCAGGATGTAGTCGCGCGGGACCCGCGAGATCGGGATCGACATCATTCCGGCGGCATCGTTCGCTATCTGAGCGCAGGGCGCGTGCACGGCGCTCAGATTGTCGGTCACGAAAACCCGGCTGGGCGAAGCGGCATTCAGATGATGCGCAAGGGCGATCACCTGATTCTCCGGCGGCGTGGCACCGTGAAGAAAGGCCGTCCCCGAGCGGTAAATGGCAACTCCATCGCAATCGATCATGTCACGCGTGATGTCCTGCAGCCACTGCGCATTTTCCATTAAGCTCTCGTCGCCCGCTATGGTGGCGATCATCCGATCGGCAAGCGCGCGCGCTTTTTGCTCATCTTCCGCCCCGCCGCGCCTCAGCCGACTTTCGAGCATCATGGAATACATCGCGCCAAAGAGTTCAGATGCGGTACGCATCACGAAGCTGGGCAGTCGCGGGGTGCGGGCATGGCAGGCGATCAGTCCCCATAGCCTCTCCTCGACCACGATGGAAATCGACAGGGAAGCTTCCACGCCCATGTTCTTGAGATATTCGATATGCACCGGCGACACCGCACGGGCGATCGATAGCGAAAGGTCGAGCGGCGTGGTCACGGCGTCTGCGGGCGGAACGAGCGCTAGTGTCGGCGCATTCACGTCGGCGATTATGCGGAAAGGGTTACGCAGATATAGGGCACGTGCCTGCAACGGTATGTCTGAGGCAGGGAAATTCAGTCCCAGAAAGCTGTCCATGCCTGAGCGGGTCGATTCACTAATCACCTCGCCATTTCCGATATCGTCGAACCGATACATCATCACCCGATCGAATCCGGTGATGGCGAGGACTTGCCGCGCGGCATCCTGATGAAATTTCACAAGCGTAGGGGCCTTAAGGAGTCGCGCCGCCATCGCGCGCACCATAGAAGCTGCTTCCATCCGAGTCGCCTTTTGCGACCATTCGCCTTCGATAATCAGGGTGTCGCCCTGATAATGGATCGACAGATCGACACTGCGCATCGCCTTGACCAGCTTGATGTCAAAGAGCCGTTCGCCGCCCGTGGAGGCGATGATGGCAATCCGGTTTCGAATGTCGTGCAACGCGGCTTGCGTGATCCATGTATCGATGCGCGAACCCAGCAGCCGTTCGGGCTTCGTCTTGAAGAAGGTTTCGATATTCTCCGAGACGCGTGTGATCGTCCAGTCGTTCACCATGGCTATCAGAAAACCGAAACTCTGGATGCGATCGAGCTGGGTTATCGGCTCCCTGTCGCACAATGTCAGATCGGGCGGCGAGCTCCTATGATTTGGCATGTCGTCCCCCTCCTGACTAGCGTCGCTGGATGCGATAATTTAGCGGCGATGTCCCCATCACCTCGCGAAACACGCGCCTGAACTGCGGGGCGCCTTTGTATCCGACAGCCGAAGCGACCGCGTCGATGGACAGGTCCGCATTCATCAGCAAAGTTGTTGCTCGAGCGATGCGTCGCCGCTGCACAAACGCATGAGGATTTTCCCCTGTCGTTGCCTTGAAAGCGCGGGAGAAATGAAAGCGGCTTAGCCCCGCGACGGACGCGAGATCAGAGAGACCGACAGTGTCCGAAAGATGGGCCTCGACATAGTCGCTTACTGCACCAAGCTGCCGATCGGATAGCCGCCCACCAGCGTCGGCCAGAACGCCGAATATCTCGAGCGACGCCAAGAGACATACGCTTTCTGCATGAAGTTCATCCACGTCCGGCTCACGCAGAAGCGTCTCGAGTTTCTTGAGGGTCCCGTGAAGCTGAGGATTGCGGGCATAGGCAAAAGGTGCCGGCTTAAACCGGGCATATCTCGCGCCCAAATCTTCGCGGACCGCATACGGGTCAAAATACATTGCGACAAAGCTGTTCGGGCGCGCGTCCGGGTGGCACCAACCGTCGATGCCACAGCCTTGTGGTACGAATGTTATCGTATCGCGCAGATCGCGATTATGCAGCGTAGGCAGCCCATCAACCCGCAACTCGCCATCGCGTAACGCGATATCATGCAGGGCGAGGTAATGGTGCTCGCCACGGCTTTTGAATTCATATGGGGCATCACTGGCCAGCTCGACATATTCGGCTGAAAATCCGCTCCAATCTCGGGGTACCCGCGCAAGCGGAGGTGCTCGATCCGCATATGCCAGTTCAAGAGAAACCCGAGATCCCATGCGTTTCCTGATAGCACAGAATTTGCTCAGAGGAACGAAATTTGCGTCTAGTCATTGCGCTTGTCGCTTCATGTTCGATAAGATGGAGGAATTAGAACATCATGATTGTAGGCAGGGCCATCGACCGATGAAGCTCGATAGAAGGGAGGATCTCGGGAGCTTTCTGGCAAAACTCGAGCGTCGAGCGCCCTTGTCAGCCGCAACACGCGAGGCGTTCCTCGCTCTCCCTGCAACTGTCGTGAATGTTCCAGCCAATAGGGACATTGCGCGGGAAGGTGGTGCGCCTGGGCCAGCTTTCTTCATAAAAAGCGGGGTTGTCAGCCGTTACAAAACACTGCGAAACGGTTCCAGACAGACGCTGTCTTTTAACATTTCCGGCGACCTCACCGGGTTGCACCATGCGCTCGTTGCAATGGTCGATAATGGAATACGTACGCATGTGGATTCAGAGATCATCACCGTCGATACGGCTGACATGCTCAAACTGGCCGCTACACACTTCGAATTGGCACGGGCATTCTGGCTTGATGCACTGGCGGAGGCGGCAAGGGTCAGAGAATGGGTCGTTAATATAGGCCGGCGGGATGCCCGCTCACGAACCGCGCACCTTCTTCTTGAACTGGCGACCCTGCACGACAGTGCAGGACTTGCAGATAATATGCGCTTCCATTTCCCCGTAACGCAGAACGACCTAGCGGACGCGCTTGGGCTGACGTCCGTTCATTTGAATAGGGTTCTTCAGTGGCTGCGTCGTGCCGGTCTCATTCGGACCCAGGAACGCCTGATTATCATAGAAGACAGAAAAGCGCTGACAACTCTCTCGGGGTTCGACGATGGTTACCTTCATCTCAAGGCTATACCGGACATCACCAAATTCGGCATTCCTGACACTTCAACCTGACTTTTTCAGACTGCTCCGCCAAGTAGCTGTCTCTCTACGCGTTATTCCAGAAAGAGCTCGCTCCGACATACTGGTCAGAAGCCGCCACCCTAGAGGGGTTGATGTTGCGGCGCCAAATTGCAGAGGGTCAGAACCCGCTGAAAGTTTCACAATCTTTTGACGATAATCGCATCCATGGTCGTTCTGTTCGAAAGCCTGCCATTTTCTTTAATCGCTGACTTCGGACTTAGCGTCATCCTCAACGCCGTTTTGGCCGCCGCTTTCGTGAGAGGCTGGCGAGCAACTCCGAAAGCTCGGCCGCGTCCGGTATATCATATCGGGCAAAAGGGGCGCGATACCGGGCGGCTCAACCATCGGCGTCTCGTCCGGCGATGCGCGCCCCGGGCTTTCGGCAGGCGCCTGTGGCTGGACAATATCGGGTGGCGGGAAAATTGGTTGGCTCGCCAAGAGGCGTCTCCTTCGAACAAGCGCTGAGACCGCCGCAAGACGGCCAGCACTCAGTCTCTGCTTTCGCGTACACATTCGATATGCGTAATTCACCGGACGCGCATGTTGGGCGGAGGCAAGCGACCCCGGTGCGCCAAGATCGCCGGGAACGCCGCGATTTCCAGCCGCATGCGGTCACACGATCGGGTCGGGATTGTGTCAGTATATCTCCGTATATCGGCTTGCCCCTTTGCCGGACACAAGACGGCAACGATCCCGAAACGATAGGGACCATGCCTTGGGGGCGCACACTACGATGCTGTCATTGTCCGAACCACGCGAGTCTCCGCGAGTCATCAGGGCTGCAGCCCGGTGCGACGCCTGCGCGGTCCGCTCCGCGGCAATTTGCGGTTCGCTCGGGCTTGACGCGCTCGAGGACCTGTCCCGCTTAGGGCGTAAGATCCAGCTTCATCCAGGCCAAGCGCTGCTCTGGGAAGGCAATGAGGCTGTCCTCGTCGGCAATGTCATCGAGGGGATGCTCAAGCTGTCGACCGTGACCGGCGACGGCCGCGAGCAGATCGTCGGTATCGTCTTCCCGTCGGACTTCATCGGCCGCCCCTTCGGCAAGAACAGCCACCAGACCGTGATCGCGCTGACGCCGGCCACGGTGTGCGTTTTCTCACGCGCCGCCTTCGACAGCTTCGCAGGCGATCATGGCGATATCGAGCGCGCGCTGCTGCGACGTACGCTCGATGAGTTGGATCGCGCACGGCGCTGGATGATGCTGCTGGGCCGCATGTCGGCGACCGAACGGGTCGCGAGCCTCCTGCTGGAAATCGTCGATCGTGTCGGCCCACAGGCCCCTGGCGAGCATATCATGCTCCCGCTCAGCCGCCAGCAAATGGCGGACCTGCTCGGCCTCGCGATCGAGACGGTCAGCCGTACGATGACGCGGTTTGAGCGTGAGGGCCTGATCGGCCTGCCCGGCGGACGGCGCGTAATCGTCACCGACGCTTCTGCGCTGGAGCGCATTGCGAGCGGTTGATTTTGACCTGGCGCAAAGCCGGCAAGGAAGCGGCGGGCCTATGAGCCGCGTCACGCAGGAATCGATTGGGAACGGCGATGGACAATTTGATGATCAAGGCGGGTTTCTGGCTGCTCGCCATGTTCCTTGCGCTCGTGGGCGCGGCCGAGGCGATCGACGCGGGCTTTGCCGCGCAAATGTGGATCATCGCGGCCGCCGCGCTGATCGGCCTGATCGTGATGATGCGCAATGCCGACTATCAGGCGCGGGGCAACGGTATCGTCCGCCCCAAGCCTAGCGGCTATTACGACGATGTCATTCGCCTCGGTGTGATCGCGACCATCTTCTGGGGCCTCGCCGGCATGCTGGTCGGGGTTTATATCGCCCTGCAGCTCGCTTTCCCGTCGCTCAATCTCGGCATGGAATATACGACGTTCGGGCGGCTGCGGCCGCTCCACACCTCGGCCGTCATCTTCGCATTTGGCGGCAACGCCCTGATCGCGTCGAGCTTCTGGGTCGTCCAGCGCACCTGCCGCGCGCGGCTCGCCTTTCCAAAGCTCGCCGACTTCGTTTTCTGGGGCTACCAGCTCTTCATCATCCTCGCCGCCACCGGGTATCTGCTGGGGATCACGGAATCCAAGGAATATGCCGAACCCGAATGGTATGCCGATATCTGGCTGACCATCGTCTGGGTGAGCTATCTCGCTGTGTTCCTCGGCACGATCGTCAAGCGTAGCGAACCCCACATCTACGTTGCCAACTGGTTCTATCTCTCGTTCATCGTGACCATCGCGATGCTGCATCTGGTCAACAACCTGTCGATGCCAGTCAGCATCTTCGGATCGAAGAGCTATTCCGCCTTCGCCGGCGTCCAGGACGCGCTGACCCAATGGTGGTACGGCCATAACGCGGTTGGCTTCTTCCTGACCGCCGGCTTCCTGGGCATGATGTATTATTTCGTGCCCAAGCAGGCCGAGCGGCCGGTCTACAGCTACAGGCTCTCGATCGTCCATTTCTGGTCGCTGATCTTCCTCTACATCTGGGCCGGACCCCACCACCTTCACTATACGGCGCTCCCCGACTGGGCGCAGACGCTCGGCGAAGTCTTCTCGGTCATGCTGTGGATGCCGAGCTGGGGCGGCATGATCAACGGGCTCATGACGCTGCAGGGCGCCTGGGACAAGGTCCGCACCGACCCGATCATCCGCATGATGGTTCTCGCGCTCGCCTTCTACGGCATGAGCACCTTCGAAGGCCCGATGATGTCGATCAAATCGGTCAATTCGCTCTCGCACTATACCGACTGGACGATTGGCCATGTCCATTCCGGCGCATTGGGCTGGAACGGCATGATCACCTTCGCGACCATCTACTTCCTGGCGCCGCGCCTCTGGGGCCGCGAGCGGCTCTATTCGCTGCGCATGGTCAACTGGCACTTCTGGACCGCGACGATGGGCATCGTCCTCTACGTCTCGTCGATGTGGGTGGCGGGCATCATGCAGGGGCTGATGTGGCGCGAATATGGGGCCGACGGCTATCTCGTCTACGCCTTCGTCGACGTCGTCGCCGCGATGAAGCCCTATTATCTGATCCGGGCCACAGGCGGCCTGCTCTACCTCTCCGGCTCGGTCTTCATGGCGTGGAACGTCTACCAGACCATCCGCGGCCGGGTGCGCGATGAAGCGCCGCTCACCGCCACTCCATACAATCCGGCTCTGGACCGTCCGGCCCAGCCCCAGAACGCATGAAGGATCGCGCCATGGCCACCAGATATTTCGACCACGGCAAGATCGAGCGCAACGTCACGATCCTGCTCGTTCTCGCCCTCATTACCGTGGCGATCGGCGGCATCGTCGAAATCGCTCCCCTCTTCTGGATCGATTCCACCGTCGAAAAGGTCCAGGGCATGCGGCCTTACACGCCGCTCGAGCTGGCCGGGCGCAACATCTACATCCGCGAAGGCTGCTACAGCTGCCACAGCCAGATGATCCGGCCGTTCCGCGACGAGGTCGAACGCTACGGCCATTACAGCCTCGCGGCCGAGAGCATGTACGATCACCCGTTCCAATGGGGATCGAAGCGCACCGGGCCTGATCTAGCGCGGGTGGGCGGCCGCTATTCCGATGAATGGCATGTCCAGCACCTCGTTGATCCGCGCGCTGTCGTGCCGGAATCGATCATGCCGCCTTACGCCTTCCTCAAGGATCGGCCGCTGGATGTGAGCCATCTCGACTGGCATCTGCAGGCCCTGCGCAAGGTCGGCGTCCCCTACACCAATGAGGAGATCGCCAAGGCGATCGAGGATGCCACCGCGCAGGCCGATCCGTCGGCAGACAGCAGCGGTCTTCTCAAGCGCTATCCAAAGGCGCAGGCGCGCGACTTCGACGGCAATCCCGGCCAGGTGACCGAGATGGATGCGCTGGTCGCGTACCTCCAGGTGCTGGGGACGATGGTCGACACCAAGGCGGCCGAGCCGATGGAGAAGCCGCGATGATGTACGAGCTGCTTCGGCATGCCGCCGACACATGGGGCATGCTCTTCCTGGGCCTGCTGTTCCTGATCGCGCTCTGGTTCGCGCTGCGACCCTCGGCCGCCGGTCGCCATCGCGATGCCAGCGAGATCCCCTTCAGAGACGAAAGTCCGTGCGATGACTGAGCGCAAGATCGACGAGGCCACCGGCGTGCCCACGATGGGGCATGAATGGGATGGCATTCAGGAACTCGACAATCCGATGCCGCGCTGGTGGCTGCTCACCTTCTATGCCTGCATCATCTTCGCGATCGGCTATTGCATCGCTTATCCCGCTATTCCGCTGCTCCATCGCGCGACGGCCGGGATGCTCGGCTGGACCAGCCATGGCCAGTTGGCCGAGGAAACAGCCAAGGCCGAAGCGGCCCGCGCCGCGACGAAAGCCGCGCTCGCAAAGGTCGATATCGCGACCCTCGATCCGCAGTCCCCGCTCATGCGCGCGGCCATCGAAGGCGGCCGCGCCGCCTTCAAGATCAATTGCGCGGCCTGTCATGGCGCAGGGGCGGCCGGCGCGAAGGGCTATCCCAATCTCAACGATGACGACTGGCTGTGGGGCGGAACGCGCGCCGATATCCACCAGACGCTGATCCACGGCATCCGCCAGCCCGGCGACGATGCGACCCACATGTCGCGGATGCCGGCCTTCGGCCGCGACGGTATCCTGAAGGCCGACGATATCGACGATGTCGTCTCCTACATCCGCTTGGTGTCACGGCAGGAACGCGCCAATGCCTCGTCCGCCCGGGGCGCCAAGCTCTTCGCGACCAATTGCGCGGTCTGCCATGGCAACGACGCGCGGGGCGGGCGTCAGTTCGGCGCGCCCAACCTCACCGACGGCATCTGGCTCTATGGCGGCGATCGCGACACGCTGACCGCGACCGTAGCCAATGCCCGCTATGGCGTGATGCCGGCCTGGGGCGTCAAGCTCGATCCGGCGACCCTCAACATGCTGACTGCCTATGTCCACTCGCTGGGCGGCGGCGAGTGAACATGCACGCGCCTTCGCCCGACGGGCAAGCGCGGCTCTATGCGCGCCGCGCGGACATCTTTCCGCGCGCGATCGGCGGCTTCTATCGCCGGCTGAAATGGGCGGTGATGGTTGCGACCCTCGCCATCTACTATGTGACCCCCTGGATCCGCTGGAACCGCGGGCCTTATGCGCCAGACCAGGCGGTCCTCGTCGATCTCGCCCATCGCCGCTTCTACTTCTTCGCGATCGAGATCTGGCCGCACGAATTCTATTATGTCGTCGGCCTGCTCGTGATGGCCGGCATCGGGTTGTTCCTCGTCACCACGACCGTCGGGCGCGCTTGGTGCGGCTATGCCTGCCCGCAGACGGTCTGGACCGACCTGTTCCTGCATATCGAACGCGCGATTGACGGCGACCGCAATGCGCAAGTGCGCCTGCGCAAAGCCCCCTGGTCCATCGCCAAGGCGTCCCGCCGGCTGCTCAAGCATGGGCTCTGGCTCGGCGTCGGCCTGGTCACGGGCGGCGCGTGGGTCTTCTATTTCGCCGATGCGCCCACGCTCGCGCATAACTTCGTGACGGGCCAAGCGGCCTATGTAGCCTATGCTACGATCGCGATCCTGACGGCCACGACCTACGTCTTTGGCGGATTCATGCGCGAGCAGGTCTGCCTCTACATGTGCCCCTGGCCGCGCATCCAGGGCGCGATGCTCGACGAACGCTCGCTTATCGTTACCTACAAGGACTGGCGTGGCGAACCGCGCAGCCATGGCCTCAAGCGTAGCGAGACCAGTGGCGACTGCATCGACTGCCAGGCCTGCGTTCAGGTCTGTCCGGTCGGTATCGACATTCGCGATGGCGCCCAGTTCGCCTGCATCACCTGCGCTTTGTGCATCGATGCCTGCGACCAGATGATGGCCAAGATCGACCGGCCGCGGGGTCTCATCGACTATGCGACGCTCGAAGACTGTAAAGCCGAAGCGGCGGGTGCCAAGCCCGTTCCGATCCGCCGCACCATCCTGCGGCCACGCACGATCGCCTATTTCTCCACCTGGGGGGCGGTGGGGCTCGCCATGGTCTTTGCGCTGGGTGCCAGAACCCGGCTCGATCTCGCCGTCGGGCACGACCGCAATCCGCTCTGGGTGCAGCTGTCGGACGGGGCGGTGCGCAACGCCTACACGATTAAGATCCGCAATATGGAATCGCGGGCCCGGCCGGTCGCGCTCACCCTCGAGGGTCTTCCCGGAGCCGCCATGTGGGATTCTCTAACCGATGATCACCGAGCCGCCCGCGCATTGGGCTTTGTCATCGCCCCCGACCAGGTCGACACCCATCGCATCTATGTGCGCGCGCCTGCGACCGGCGGCCAGGACTTTGCCTTCCTGCTCCGCGCCCAGGACCAGCAACGCACGCACGTGCGCGTTGCCGCCCGCTTCGAAAGACCGGAGATCCAGCCGTGACCCGCACCTTCACCGGCCGGCACATGCTCGCCATCACCGTCAGCTTCTTCGCTGTAGTCATCGCTGTGAATCTTGTCATGGCGCGGTTCGCAATCGAGACCTTTGGCGGCACCGTCGTTAACAACAGCTACGTCGCGAGCCAGGAGTTCAACCGCTGGCTCGACGAAGCGAAGGCGCAAAGGGCGCTCGGCTGGAAGCTGACCGCCGAGCGCGATGGCCATTATGCGATCGTTCATCTCGACGGCGCGCCCGGCGCGCAGATTAGGGCGACAGCCATTCATCCGCTGGGCCGGCGGCCGGACAAGGTTCTCCATTTCGTGCGTCTGGCGGGCGACCGCTATCGATCGATCGAGATGCTCCCGGCCGGTCGGTGGCGGCTTGAGCTGGAGGTGCGCAGAGGTCGCCACCGGGCCCGCTTCGTCGATGAGGTGTCGGCATGAACATGGCGGTTGCGCGCAGCGAGTTCAGCCTCCCCGGCATCCGCTGCGCGGGCTGCATCTCCAAGATTGAAGACGGCCTTGCGGACGTACCGGGGGTCCGCGCTGCACGAGTCAATCTGACCGCGAAGCGCGTCGCGATCGAGCATGGCGAGGAACTCGATACGCTCGCCCTGAAGGACGCGATCAGCGCGCTGGGTTTTGCGGCCGAGCCGGTTCTGATGTCCGGTGCCGACGCGGCAAATCACGCCGAAAGCCGACGCCTGCTCAAGGCGCTTGGCGTCGCGGGCTTTGCGGCGATGAACATCATGCTGCTGTCGGTCTCGATCTGGTCGGGTGCCGACGGTCCGACACGTCAGCTCTTCCACTGGCTGTCCGCGCTCATCGCGATGCCGACCGTCGCCTATGCCGGCCAGCCCTTCTTCCGGTCCGCCTGGGGTGCGCTTCGCCATGGCCGCACCAATATGGATGTTCCGATCTCGATCGGCGTCCTGCTCGCAACCAGCCTCAGCCTGTTCGAGACGATCACCGGCGGCGCACATGCCTATTTCGACGGCGCGGTCTCCCTCATCTTTTTCCTGCTGGCCGGCCGCTTCCTCGACAGCGCCATGCGCGACCGCGCGCGCGACGGTGCGGCCGCCCTGCTGCGCCAGACGGCGCCCGGCGGGACGATCGAATGGCCGGACGGCTCCACGAAATGGTTCGCTGCGAGCGACATTGCGATCGGCATGCGCCTTCTCGTCAGCGCCGGCGAACGCTTCGCGGCCGATGGCAAGGTCGAGACGGGGACCAGCGAAGTCGATCGCTCACTGGTCACAGGCGAGAGTTGCGCAGAGCCGATCACGCCAGGCATGGCCGTAATCGCGGGATCGCTCAATATGGCGGGTCCGGTCACCGTCCGGGTGACAGCCGTGGGCCCCGATACGGCGATTGCCGGCATGGCGCGACTGATGGAGGCGGCCGGGCAGGGACGATCGCACTATGTCCGGCTCGCCGACCGCGCCGCGCGCTATTATGCGCCCGCCGTTCACACCCTCGCGGCACTGAGTTTCGTTGGCTGGATGATCGCTGGCGCCGGCTGGCACCAGGCACTCCTTATCGCCGTCGCCGTTCTCATCATCACATGCCCGTGCGCGCTTGGCCTCGCGGTCCCCGTTGCGCAAGTCGTGGCATCCGGCGCGCTGATGCGGCGCGGCCTGCTGGTGAAGGATGGTTCCGCCCTCGAACGGCTCGCGGAGGTCGATCGCATCTGCTTCGACAAGACCGGCACGCTCACGCTCGGCCGCTCGCAACTGGCCGGCTCTCCAAACCTTGCGGCCGAGGACGCCTCGATCGTGCTGGCATTGGCCCGGGGGAGCCGACATCCGCTCTCCAAGGCGCTCGGGGCTGCGCTGGAAGCCGCCGGCACGCGACCCGCCGTCCTCCAAGACGTCCATGAAGCCCCCGGCTTTGGCCTTGAGGGCATATATAAGGGGATGCGCGTGCGGCTCGGCCGTCCGGGCTGGGTCGGCGCGTCGGGTTTCGCGGACGAGGCCCTGTCCTGCGGCTATGGCAGGAACGGTCACACTGCGCATCTCTTTTGCTTTGCCGACCAGCTGCGTCCGGATGCCGAGGCGGCGGTAGCGCAGGTCGTGTGCATGGGCCTGAGGCCCGTCATCCTCTCGGGTGATTGTCGCGAAGCGGTCTTACCCGTCGCGCATAGGCTCGGAATGACCGCGCGCGCCGATATGAGGCCGGAGGCGAAACTGCGCGCTGTCCAGGACTATGCTGCGGAGGGCGACCGCGTGCTCGTGATCGGCGACGGGCTTAATGACGGCCCGGCGCTCTCGGCGGGGCATGTCTCGATCGCGCCCTCCTCGGCTAGCGATGTCGGCCAGAACGCGGCCGATATCGTGTTTCTCGGCGACAGCCTCCTCCCGGTTCCCATCGCCATTCGCGCGGCGCAGCGCACGATGCGCGTGGTGCGGCAGAATTTCGCGCTGGCGATCGGCTACAATGCTCTGGCGGTGCCGCTTGCGTTGGCGGGCAGGGTGACGCCCTTGATCGCCGCGATCGCCATGTCGACCTCCTCGATCCTCGTCGTCGCCAATGCGCTCCGGCTCAACAGGTGTGCGCGATGACCGGGATTGCCCTGCTGATCCCTGTCGCACTGCTGCTCGGGCTTGGTGGCCTGGCGGCCTTCCTGTGGTCGCTGTCCGACGGCCAGTTCGATGACCTGGAAGGCGCGGCCGAGCGCATCCTGATCGATGGCGAGGCGAAAGAGCGCGAACCGGATTGACCGTTGCCGCCTGCGTTCGCCGGGCGATTTTCGTTACTGTCAGCCGATCGTTCCGCTGGCCGCCTTGTCTTTGAACGCGGCCGGTGTCCGGCCCGGATCGACGATCGCCCGGGCCGGATGCGCCTGCTGCGTCAGGACAGCTGCATCGCCTCGGGATCGGGGTTGCGCGTCCAGTTCCAATAGTCCGCCAGCTTGAACGGGCAGGAGACGTAATTGCGCCCCTTGCTGTTCAGATAATAGCTCTTGGCCTTGGGATGCGACCAGATCATCTGCGCCATCTGGCGTTCGACCTTGCTGTTCCAGCCAAGATAGGCTTGCTCGGTCGGCTCGATCGCATGGCCGCCCGCCGCGACGATCATGTCGAGCGCCGCAATGATGTAGTGGATCTGCGCCTCGAGGACCATGTTCACCCCCGCCGCATGATTGGGCGCGCTGTTCGGGCCCAATGTCATGAAGAAATTGGGGTAGTTGGGGGCCATGACTCCCAGATACGCGCGCGCCTCGTCCTTCCCCCATGCGGCGGCGAGATCGCTGCCGTTTCGGCCATAGACCTTGAGCGGGCCAAGGGCAGGGGCTATTTCGAACCCGGTTGCGAGCGCGATGACGTCGACCTCATATCGATTGCCGCTCTTGGTGACGATCGCATTGTCCTCGATATGGTCGATGCCGTCGGTTTCCAGCGTGACATGCGGCCTGAGCAGCGTGTCGAGCCAGCCATTGTCCGCATCCAGCACGATCCGCTTGCCGAAAATCGGATAGTCGGGGACGATTTTTTCCAACAGGTCCGGCCGGCCGCCGAGCTTGTGCTGGATATATTGCAGAGCGTAGCGTCGGGCGGCGTCGTTCTGGGCGGAAACCGACACATCCTGATCGGGCCAGTCCGGATCCATTTTCACATTGTTGTAGAGACCGTCTCCCGTGAACCAGTATACGCGAAAGCGGAACCACTCCTTGTAATGGGGAATGTTGCGCAGCGCGAACTGGATGTTGGAATTGACTGGCGCGGCGATGTCCGGATTGTTGAGCACCCAGTGCTTGGAACGCTGAAAGATCACGATGCTGGCCGCGTTGTTGGCGATCGCCGGCGCGAGCTGTGCCGCGCTGGCGCCGGTACCGATCACCGCGACGCGCTTGCCGCTCATATCGATGTCCGGATTCCATCCCGCCGTGTGCATCTTCGGGCCATGGAAACTGTTCAGGCCGGGAATGTCGGGGAACGACCAGCGGTTGAGGATACCGTGGGCCAGCAACACCGCATTGGCGACCTCGATGCGCTCCGCGCCGGTTTTCACGTCCCGCAAGGTGACGCGCCAATTGCTTTCGGCGTCGCTCCAGCGCGCCTCGACGACCATCGTTTCGAACTGGACGTGATCGCGCAGCTGATATTTGTCCGCGACGCCGGTCAGATAGGCCTGAATTTCCGCACCCTTGGGATGATAACTGCTCCAGTCGGGATTCAGCTCGAACGAATAGGAATAGAAATGGCTGGGCGTGTCGACGCCGACGCCGGGGTAGCGGTTCTCGAACCACGTGCCGCCAAGTTCGGAATTCTTTTCGATGATCGTATATTCATATCCTGCCTCGGCGAGCTTTATGCCCGCGGCGATGCCCGTCATGCCGCCGCCGATCACCAATATGCGAAAGCCGGCGGGCGGCCGGGCGCGGCTGGGAATGTCCTTGAGCGGCACCGGCTTTTCAAAGCCCATCTGGTCATAGAGCACCGGCATGATCGCCGGATCCACCTCTTCGCCTACGTTCACGCCCATCATCCTGCGCAGCAGCTCGGGATCGATGGGTCGCTCCTGCGGGGGCGTCGGATCGGTCAACAGCGCGAACAGCTTTTCGCGCAGATCCTGCGCCAACGCTGGCGGCACATTGCTGGGGGCATCGGCTGCATAGAGGCCGGTCAAGTAAGGGGCGAAGCTTTCAAGATAGGCGCGGTCCTGAACATACCCCGTATACACCATGAGAAGCGTCGGCAGGTTTGCGTCCTGAAGCGCGGCGCGGAGGTGGTTCTCGTCCCGGATAGGGAGGGGGCATATCGTGGACAATTTGGGGCTCTGGGCGTTCATCGTCGTTCCTCTCTAGGCTCCGGCGGCCCTCAGATCGCCGGACTCGCTTAAGTGAGTAAATGCTTACGCAAGGCCTGGATTTGACTTGGGTCAAAATGTCGCAGGGGGCGCAGTCGGAGAGAACCACTTCCCGATAGCCCTGCACCCCGCCAGAGCGCCCTATGCCGCTATCGCGCCACGCCGGTCGATCGTGACGTCGACGCCATTTACCCGGGCCTGCAACTCCGCGGCGCGGGAACGCGGGGCGTAGAATTGCCGGTACCATTGCCTTTCCTTGTGGAAGGGGCCGTCATCGGGGATCTGAAGGATGTGAATGGCCGGCTCCTTATATTTCCACAGTTCGAAATCCTGTGAAAAGGCGGCGAGACCGGCCTTGTGATACTCGCGGGCGGCGGCCCGCTGCGCTTCGGTGGGCTTGGCGTTCGCCCCCGTCCGCGCCATGACCGCGAACCATATGCGAACTTCGCCGTCCTCGACAGGGGTGTTGCAGATCATCATCAGTGAGGGATGAGCGCCTTCCATCCGGGACAAAAGGATTCCCGGCCCGGTATACCATGTGTCCGTGGTCAGCATTCCCTCCGCATCCACCAGCGTGCGATGGCCCGAACAGAAGCGCTGACGCATGATGTGTCCATCGAAGACATTTTCGAAATGGATGCTGCCCGTTGACCCGTGAACCGGCGCAAAATGGGCATAATCCGTCATGTTATCGAGGATTTCCTGCGGATGGATCGGCAGGGTGCCGAGGTGGTCGATTTGCCAGCGCGCCCAGCCTTCGTCCTGCCCGTCCCATTCGGGGAAGTCTGGCAGGTCATAGTCCGAGCTCCCGCCTTCCATATCGTGCCACATCCAAATGCAGCCCGCCCTCTCGACGACCTTGTGCGACTTGATGCACGCCGCCTTGGGTATCGCCCGCTCCGTATAGGGGATGTCGTCGCATTGGCCCTCCGGCGTAAAACGCCAGCCATGGGCCGGACAGCGGATGGAATCGCCCTCGATCTGGTTGCCGTCACGCACGACATAGGATGTGGTATTGCGCGCGATGTTGACGCGCATATGCGGGCAATAGGCATCCAGCAGCACGACCCGACCACTCTTGCCCCGGTACAGCGCCATGTCCCTGCCAAAGAAACGGATCGGTTGAGGCTTGCGCGTTACCTCCGCGGCAATGGCGACCATGAACCAGCCGCGCGGAAATGCGAACTCGCCGAGGCCATAATCGGCTGTCTTTGCCATTGTACCTGTCCTCGCCTTAGATGAAGCTGTCGGTATTGGTCGCGCCGAGCATGACTCCGCCCAGATTGCGCCCGACGATGCCGGGATTGTTCGCCACATGGGCGCGACCGGCATGGATGTCGCAGAACGCCCGGGCGATGGGATTGCCGCGCGATATGGCCTCCGCGCCGCTGGCTGCGAAGATCCTGGCGACGAGCGCGCAGCACCGGCTCGAGATTTGCGCGGACTGAAAGCGATATTGCAGGCGCGTTTCGATATCGGCCTGTTCGCCCTTGCGCGCCAGGTCCGTCAGATTGCCGAAATTCCGGAACAGGATCGTCCTCATCTCGTCGATCGCCGCTCGTGTCTCCGCGATGATCATCTGCACATCGGGATCGGCGGACGCGATCGCCCCGCTGTTGTTGCTCCGCCGCCGGGCTCCCACCTCCAAGAAGGTGTCGAGCGCACCCTGCAGCGCGCCGATGGACGAGGAGGATACGGCACGGACGAATACTTGCCCGAACGGCAGCCGGTAGAGATAGCCGGGATTGACCTTCGCGCCAGGATTCGCGGCGGCAAATCCGTCTTTGGACCGGTGGGTTCGGTAGGCCGGGACATAGGCGTCGGAAATTGCGACATCATGACTGCCGGTGCCGGCGAGACCGATCGTGTCCCAGACGGGCAGGACCTCGAAGTCGCTGCGGGGCACGAGAAAGGTCCAGAAGTCCGGCTCACCCGTTTCCGGGTCGTTCACCAGGCCGCCCAGAAAGGCCCAGTCGCAATGATCCACCCCGCTCGAAAAGCCCCAGCGGCCGCTGATGCGATAGCCGCCATCGACCGGCGTCACCTTCGCGCGCGGCATGTAGGATGATGAGATGAGGGTCGTGGGATCCTTGCCCCATACATCCTCCTGCGCCTGCCCATCGAACAGGGCGAGCTGCCAGTTGTGCACGGCTACGACCCCGAGCACCCAGGCGGAGGACATGCATCCTTCGGCAAGCTTCATCTGGACCGAATAAAATGTGTCGATATCCAGCTCGTAGCCGCCATAGCGGCGCGGCTGCAGGATTTTGAAAAAGCCCGCATCCTGAAAATCGCGAATGGTTTCCGGCGGGACCATTTTCTTCGCGTCGCACGTATCCGCGCGATTGCGCAGGACCGGCACGAACTCCGTCGCGCGATCGACCAGGCTGGCCGTCGTGGGGGTGGGGATTGCGCTGGCATATGTCATCTCTTCTCTCCCGTCGTTCAGGCCGCATCGGCCATGGTCGCCGTCCCGTCAGCCCCGAAGCCGATGCTGAAGTCGTGGCCCCACAGGCTCGCAGAGGTGCTTTCGAAAACCGTATGCCGGTCCCAGTCCATGATCCGGCCGCCACAGCCATATTCGAGGGCGAAACCGCCCGGCGTGGCGATGTAGAAGCTGACCATCCGGTCATTGGTGTGGCGACCCAGCGTTGCCATCAGCCGGATGTCGGCTGCGCAGGCTCGGTCATAGGCCCGGCCGACCTCGTCGAGCGTCTCGACTTCGACCATCAGGTGCACGCACCCCGAGGGCACCGGGCCCTCGAACAACGCCAGGCTGTGGTGGCGGCCATTGGCGCAGTGCAGGAAGTCTATCCGCATCTCCGGCCCGCCTTCGCCGGTTGGGCGGTGCATCATGAAGTCCGAGAGCCCGAGGCCGAGGACATCCATCAGGAAATCACGAGTCGCCTCGATGTTCGGCGCGGGCACCACCGCATGGCCATAGCCCAGGTCGCCGGAGACGAAGCGGGCGCCCTGTGGCGAACAAAATGGGGCAAAGTCGCTGACATATCCATGGGAAAGCTCGTGCCGGTTCCCGGCCGGATCGTGAAACCAGATCATCCCGTCACGTGGCGCAGGGCGCGTTCGGCCGGGGTCGAATGGGTATAAGGGACACCGATCGCATCCAGTCTGGCGATCGCATCGGCGAACTGCCGCTCGGTCCGGACTTCCCAGCCACTGGCGAAATAGGCGTCCCTATCGCCTTGGACGACGAACAGCCGACCCGCGCGCTCATCTATTCGCAAAGCGATGCCGCCCGGCGCCTCATGGGCGGAGAAGCCGGCAATATCCTCCGCGAAGCGCGTCCACTGTGGCGGGTTACGAGACTTAATGACGCTGTAGGCGAGGGCGGCAACGTGCATCTGACTGATCCTCTCTTCCACGCCACGACCCTGTCATGAGAGGCGCTGTTCAGAATTGATCAGAGTCAAAAAAAGCTGAATTGCGTTGGCTGGAAGAGGGTTTCTACGCAAATGGCGAGCCGATGGACGGATTCCGCGCCAGAATCTGTAAGCGCATCGATGCAGAAATTCCTCCCTCGTTTGATCCGAGTCAATGCGCCGACGGGTTGGAGGGCGCGTTGCATGGGCCGCATCCGCCAACACATCAGGGGAGACGGTCGTGAGCGTTCAATCGATGAGCCGCACGAGAGCACGGCAAACCATCAGCCATGTGAACCTGCATTATTCCGACGCGTCGGACGGTCCGGCGGCGGCGCTCCTGCTTGAAGCCTGCGGACTGACGCGGTCGCAGGAAATGGGGCTCCCGCAAGGCGGTACATTCTATCGCTTCACGACCAATCGCGATGCGCCCAATCAAGCCGACAATATCGTGTATCTCAGCCCTTTGCCGCCGGCGACGGCCGCGTTGATCGCTGCGGCGCGGTCCGGGCTCGGCATGGGGACATCCGACGAGCATCCAACGGTCGGCGCCTATCGCGCTGCGCACGCGGCCGATCCGGAATATAACTTTCACCTCGGCTTTCTGATCGACTCGCTCGACGTGCTGGAGGAACGGTTTCTGGCGCTCAAGGCGCTGGAGGCGAACGATCCGCTTTTCCGCGGCCGCCTGAAATTCCTGGTCAACCGCGCTCTTCCGGGCGATCCGGCGATCGATGCCCGGCTAGATGGATCGCCGGTCTATCGGGGCGTTGCCCGCTACACCTATGGCCGCAACGGCGTTCAGGCTTTTTGCGAGACCGATCTGATCGTCGACGGTCCGTTGGGCGATGGCCTGGTGCTGGAATTCGATTATGTCTTTCCCGGCTATGCCGAGAACATCATGTCGGTCTCGGAGAAGACGCGTTGAGCCCATTGCGCTGACATCTGCAGGTGCAAGAAGGGGGGAGGCCAGGCCTCCCCCTCATGACGCCCGGGCGGTTCTGTCGGTTCAGAAGCGCATCCCCACCCCGACGCCCACGACCAGCGGATCGAGATGAACGCGCACGCGCTGCTCGCCGAGCGCTGTCGTCGCCAGCCGGCTATTGGTGTCCATGTCGATATATTTGACGTCGAAATTGAGAAAGGTCCGTTCCGAGAGGGGCACGTCGAAACCGGCCTGGAGCGCGTAGCCGAAGCTCGAGCTCATATGGACGTCGGTCTTGCCGACTGCCGCCTCGAGTCCCGACGATGCCTTTTCGGAATAGAAGATCGTGTAGTTGACGCCCGCCCCGACATAGGGGCGGATCGGGCCATCAGGCGCAAAATGATATTGCAGCGTCAGGGTCGGCGGCAGCACCCAGGTCGAGGCAAGCTTGCCGATGCTCCCGGTCGTGCCCGTCTTGCCGCTGGCGTCATGCTTGGTGGTGGCAAGGATTAACTCGGCGCCCACATGCTTGGTCAGCATGTAGGTGAGGTCGATCTCCGGCATCACGCTGTTGCTGACTTTGACCTTCTCTGCCGGAAAGGTCGGCGTGATCCCACCCGAGCTTTCGTTGGGCGCGACCATGATGCCGCGCACGCGAACGAGCAGATCGCCCTGCTCGGCGAAGGCTGGCGGCGCCATGCCCGCGCTCGCCAGCAAAGCGGTGAAGATGATCCTGCGATACATGCCGAACTCCCTTTTCTACGGTTCACAGCATCCGATTAGGAAGCACTGGCGCATCGGGCTTTGACGAAGGCCAAGGTCCGCGTTGACCTGCGTCAAGGCAGGCGTGGCCACCGCGCGGCATCACCCTGCTCATGTGGCCCTATCATCCAGACCTGCTGGCCCGGCCCGTGCCGCGCTACACCAGCTACCCCACGGCGATGGAGTTCGACCAACATGTCGGCCGGAGCAATCAGGCGCGGGCGCTTGAAACGATCGCTGCCGGCACGCCAGCCTCGCTCTACGTCCATATCCCTTATTGCCGGGAAATCTGCTGGTATTGCGGCTGCAATACCGGGGCTGCCAATCGTTCAGCCCGGCTCAGCGGCTATCTGGACGCGCTGGAGCGGGAAATCCTGACAGTCGCCCGCCAGCTCCGGCACCGTGCTCGCATCGATCGCATCGCCTTTGGCGGCGGCAGTCCCAATGCGGTGCCGCCGATCCGCTTCGTGCGGCTGCTCGACCGCCTCATCACCGAGTTCGACGCGGCGAACGCGCAGATTTCGATCGAACTTGATCCGCGAACGCTCGACGACGACTGGTATGCCGTCATCGCCGCGGCGCGGGTCGCCAGCGCCAGCCTGGGCTGTCAGACCTTCGCGCCCCATGTTCAGGCGGCGATCGGCCGGATCCAGCCGCTCGCGATGATCGAGCCCGCGACGGCCCGGCTGCGCGCCGCGGGCGTCACGTCGCTGAATTTCGACCTCATGTACGGTTTGCCGGGCCAGAGCCGCGACGACCTTGAAGCAACCCTGTCCGAGACGATCCGCTTGGCGCCCGAGCGCATCGCGCTGTTCGGCTATGCGCATCTCCCGGCGGCGATCTCGCGCCAACGCCGGATCGACGCGCGCCAGCTGCCGGGGCCACGCGAGCGGTTCGACCATGCCGCGCTCGGCTTCGATCGCTTGACGCGTGCAGGCTATGATGCGGTCGGCTTCGATCATTTTGCCCGACCGGGGGACCCGCTGGCCATCGCCGCCCGCCATGGTCGGCTGCGGCGCAATTTTCAGGGCTTCACGGATGATCCATCGCCGTTAGTGCTTGGCCTTGGCGCCAGCGCAATCAGCCTTTTCCCCGATCTCATCGTCCAGAATGAGAAGCTTGCGGGGCGCTATCGCATGCTCGTCACGTCCGGACATCTGGCCAGCTCGCGCGGTGTAGCCCGCCCCGCCGACGTCCGCATGCGCGCAGCGATCATCGAGCAGCTGCTATGCTCGCGCCACGCGCACATTCCCGGTGAGATCCTTGCGCCGGTGCGCGGCCTCCTTGGCTCTTTCGCAGACCGGGGATTGCTCGTGGTGGGAACGGACAGTCTCACGATCACGCCGGCGGGCCTTCCCTATGCCCGCGTTATCGCGGCCGCCTTCGACAGCTATCGATCAGGCGCCGCCCGCCCGTGCAGCCATGCGGTTTGAGCGCAGCCGGATTGGCTTTCTGCCCGCCGCGCTGGCGGCATTCGGGCTGGCCCAGATGCCGGCTGGCGGCCGATCCATCCTCTTGCACAGCGCCTTGTGCGGCTCGGCGCGCGGCGCGAATATTGCCTTGCACATACCGCTCAAGTCGGGTCGTCGCCGGCCGGACTGCCCGGCCGGCTGTCACGCCGCATGCCGGGGTCGGCGCCGATCACAGGGACAGGGCGACACCGGGGACTGCGCGGACCCGCCCGGCTTCTGAGAGCCTTCTCTGATTGGGGGTCCTCGGGTCAAGCTGCTTCCTCGTATTTGTGTCCGTTCCCCTGGATCACTCGCTTCTCTCCGCAGTCAACGCGTGGCTGCCGCATGATGGGGTCAGGAGAGCGAGATGCCTCAAGCTGTTTCGCGACCTTCAGGCGAACCTGAGGATCCGGTCTCTCAACGAGGTCATCTCGCCCATCGTCCCCATGGGAACGATCGCTACCCGCCCTTTTCAGGCGGGAACTGGTTCGTGTCTTCTCATGCTGCTGCGAGCGCCGGCGCCGTGCTCCAGCGGAACTCGGCCTGGTCGCTCCACATGCGATGCAGAATGACGGCAAGCTTGCGTGCTACGGCGACGCGGGCTTTGGCCATGCCTCGGCGCTGTGCCACGCGCATGCCCCACGCCTTCAGCGTCGACCATTTCTGACAGCGCGTCAGCAGCGCGTGCGCCGCCTCATAGAGCGCGGTGCGGGCGAGCTCGTCGCCGCATCGGCTGATGCGTCCCTGGATATCGGTCTCGCCACACTGGTAGCGTCGGGGCGTGAGACCGAGGTGGGCGCCGACGTCGCGGGATCGTCGGAAGCGCTCGGGCTGATCGACCGTCGCCCGGAAGGCGAGCGCGGTAAGCGGTCCCACGCCTGGCACCGTCATCAGCCGCCGGCATATCGGCTCGACCCGGACCGCATCCAGCACGCGCTTCGTCAACGGCTCGATCTGGCGCGCCATCGTATCAAGCACCGCAAGCAGCGGCTCGACGATGTCGGAGATGGCAGCATCGACTGACGCGAGTTCGCGGACCTGACCGGCGAAGAGCTTGCGCGATGGCGTCCCAAGCTTGAGCCCGACATCGCGAAGCACCGCGCGGACGGCATTCTCGATGTCGTGCTGCTTGTTCAGCATCGTACGGCGAGCGCCGAGCAGCGCGCGTGCCGATCGGCACGGCGTGCTCTTCACATGGACCGCTCGATACCAGCCCGTTCGGATGATCTGAGCCAGACCACGAGCATCGTTGCGGTCTGTCTTGTTCGGCATCGCGCCCATTGCCGCCTTGGCTGCCCGCGTTTCGATGCACAGCGCTGGCAAGCCGGCGCGCGTCAGCCCCTGATGCAGCCAGGACGACAGCGAGCATGCCTCCAGTCCGACGCGCTCAAACGTCAAGCCGGTAGCGGCCAGCGTCTCGACCAGCGCATCGGGCTCACTGGCCGCACGAAGCTCACGGATCACCTTGCCAGTCTCGTCGACAACGCAAATCACAGTCTCTTCCAACGATACATCCAGTCCGGCATAATCGCGCATGGTTGCTCCTCCTCATGGTTGTGGCCGCTCGATACGGACCACGTTTTACCATCTTGCGAGGAGCAGCCACCCCACCGACTCGGGGCTGAGCCCCAATCACCCCATCTGTTTGGAAAGGCGCAAAAGAGCGCCTTTCTGGGTCCGCACCAGCCCCCACACCCCCCGTACCACCCATCAGCATAGCATGTCTGGGCGGTCGGATGGGGGTGTGGGCTGGTGCGGATGCGCCAATGGCGCATTTCCAAAGGATTTCTGACGCCTTGGCGCTTTCCGCTTTTGACTTTGGTCAAATCTCCGCGCGGGCAGGGGGATTAGGTCGTTGCGGAGAAGGAGTATGAGCATGGCTGAATTGTTTGGCGATTATTTCGTGGAGCTGGTCATTATTGCGGTGTGCTCATTCATGATTGTTCTCGGCGGTGTCTCTATCGAAGAGGCTGTAAGAGAGAAGCGTCGTTGAACCCGCCCGTCCGCGATACGCCTTCACCCTATGAGGCGGTTGGCGGGCGGGATGGCGTCGCCCGCATCGTCGCGCGCTTCTATGACCTTATGGACGGCAACCCGGCGTTCAAGGATTTGCGGGCCATGCACGCAAAGGACCTGGCGCCAATGCGCGAGTCGCTCAGCGGCTTCCTGACGGTCTGGATCGGCGGTCCGCGCGACTGGTTCGCAGATCATCCGGGCAAATGCATGATGTCCGTTCACGCAGCCTTGCCGATCACACGCGAGGCGGCCGATCAATGGGTCAAGGCGATGGCCATGGCGCTCGACGAAAGCGGGATCGACATGGACCTCGCAGCCCGGATCGGGGCGGCCTTCAGTGCGATGGCGTCAAACATGGTGCGGACCGGCTGAAACGCGCGACGCGTATCGGTCAGGCGGCAAGCCTGACCCGCTCCCTCGACTGGCCAATGGCGAGCCCCTGGAGACCCCTGCGACGATCGAGGATCCCGACGTGCTCGACGAGTTTCGCCGATTGTTTAAACAGCAGGCGGCATAACCGCCCATCGCTCCCGAGTCCGGCCGAGTTAGCGAGCACACGCCCCATCGTCTCCCGGCGCCCTTACGCCCGTGTCGCGATGATAGATGTCGGGCAGATAGCGGATGCCCCCAAGTTCGTCGGGTTCGGCCGTGAAATAGGCGACGTAGACGGGGATCGGCGCTGCGAGCGTCACGGTCCTCGTCTGGCCGCTCGCCACCGCCGCATCCAGCGCGTCACGGCTCCAGCCTGACTGAGGCGATAGTAGAGCCGCCACCAGTCCCAGCGCGTCGCCGACGCGGACGCAGCCATGACTGTAGGCGCGCACATCCTGCGCGAAGAGCGCTTGCGCGGGCGTGTCGTGCAGGTAGACGTTGAAGCCATTGGGCATCACCAGCTTCATCTTGCCCAGTGCGTTCGTCGGCCCGGGCCTCTGGCGATAGCGGCCAGATTCGAGCACGAAGCCCTTCGCGGCCGCCGCGCCGGGATTATTGCGTACCATCGTTGCCACACTCTCGGTCGCAATGTCGGGCGGTATCTCCCACCAGGGGTTGAGGATCACGCCTGTGACCGTCGCGCCGAAGACGGGCGTCGGCGATTTCGTTTTGCCGACGACGACCTTCCAGCGCCCCACCATCTGGCGGCCTTCCCACAAGGTTGCCTCAAAGGCTGCGGCGTTGACGAGCAGATACCGCACTCCCAAGGTCCGCGGCATCCACCGCCACCGATCGAGATTGGCGGCGAGCGTCGCGCGCCGATCCGGATCCTTCTCCTGCGCATAGGCTGCGCGCAGGGCATAATAGAAAGGATGGGACGGCCGCGCGGTGCCGAACAGGGTGTCGATCTGATTGCTCGTAACCGCGGCGGCGACGCTTGCGGCGCTGCCGCCCCAATTGTTCGATTCCGGAATATGCCATCCCGTTCGCAGCGATGCGTTGCAGCAGCCCCGCCGATAGGCGTCGAGTAGGCGAACCGAGGCCGCCGTCGCTGTGACATCGAGCGTGAGAGGCTCACCATTGTCAATCGCGGCCTGGACGGTTCTCGCTTGCGGCGTCACCAAGCCCAGACCGTCGGCGGCGGCGGCATTCAACCATTCGATGAGGCGACGCGCCTGCGCCGCCGTCCAGTGCGGCGTGGGCGTCTCCTGCGCGTGCACGGAAGCACTTACCCAACACAGCGAGGCGAGAAGAAGCGCGCGTTTCATAGGACCGTCTTCGCTAGATCGGCGCATCGCCACTATAAGGGTTTGTACGAACCTCGGCACCGCAGGCCCGCAATGATAGACTGGGCCGATCAAATATCTGGGGTTGCCGTGCTGTCTCGACGTCGTTTTTGTGCTTTCACCGCCGGCGGACTATTTTCCATACCGGCCATCGCGCGCGCGGCGCTGACCCCGATCGCACCATCGCCCGCGCTGCTTGGCCGCGCGCGCGCAGCGCTCGATCGCCATGCGCGCGCGGTTTGCGATCGCGTGACGATTGGCGTGGTCGATTTCGCCGCACCTTCGTCATCGCCGCGCTTCTATATTCTCGATCTGGTCACCGGACGCTCGTCGGCCATGCTGGTCGCGCATGGCCGCGGGTCTGACCCGGCCCACAGCGGCTGGGTCGAGCGCTTCTCCAATATTCCAGGGTCTGAGGCTTCGTCGGCCGGGGCCTATCTCACCGCCGAAATCTACGACGGCAAGCATGGCCGATCGCGCCGGCTGAAAGGTCTGGATGACGACAACAGCAATGTCGAGGCGAGGGGCATCGTCATCCATGCTGCCGCCTATGTCGATGAAGATATCGCGAAGGCCAGCGGCAAGATCGGCCGCAGCGAAGGCTGTCTTGCCGTCGCCGCGGCTGACCTTGATCATGTCCTGGATCGGCTCGGCTCCGATCGCCTCATCTATGTCGACAAGGTTAGCGCCGCGGCCTGATCAGGGCAGTCAGGCGGCGTAGCGCATCGGTTCGACGGTCGCTGCGGCCGCGCTCGCTTCGCTGCGCAGTTCATCGACGACCTCGAGCGCATTGCGCGACTGGACTTCGACCGTGCGCCCTGCCTCGCGCGCATATTGCGCGGCGGCGTCCTGCCAGAAGGTCATACAGGCGCTGAAAACATCTTTGACGGTTGCTGCCGCCATGATCTGATCGGCCAGCTTGAGTTCTTCGTCGCAGCGGTGCGCGAGGAAGGAGGTCGTCTCCTTCTGCTGCGCGACCGAAGCGCGCAGCAGGGCGGCCTGCATGCGCGGGCCGAACAGCATCAGATGCTGCAGATGGGGCGCTGTCTGGAAGAAGGATGTGAACGCCGTCGCCGGTTCGCTCGCCTTGTTCTGCGCGGACTTGTCGTCAGCCATGTCATGCTCCTGCTTTCGAGTATTCGAGGAGCTGACCCTGCTCCGCTGGAGCGGAAGGCGACTATACGTGATCTTACCGAAGCCCTGGCTATTCGGCCTCTTCAGACGGAAGATCGAGCCTGGGCAGCTTGTCGCGCTGCGCGAAGGCAATTTCGAGCAGCGCCGACAGGTTCGCCACGTCCAGCTTGCGCATGAGACGGGCACGGTGGATCTCGACCGTGCGGTGACTGATCCCGAGAAGCAGACCGATCTGCTTGTTGGTCAGGCCCTTCACGAGGCCGGCGAGGACATCCCGCTCCCGACGGGATAATATGTCGATCGATGCGTGACGCCGTCCGCGGCGGCTGCGCGCGGGGCGCAGGCTTGTCTGGACGGGTCGGTCGGACTCGCTTGCCATCCTAGCCCCCGCCGCTGGCCTGGACGAGGCTCTGCACGGTCTTGACGAGCGCGTGCTGGCGCAGCGGCTTCTCGAACACAGCGTCGAACCCGGCGCCACGCGCCGCGCTCGCCACGCCCGCCGATGGGTATCCCGTGATCAGGACTGCCGGGCCGTGCCAGCCCAGCTCGCGCAGGCGCACCAGGATATCAATGCCGTCGCAGTCGCTGATCAGATAGTCGGCGACGAGGCAGGCGGCCTCGATCGCGGTCGCATCGGCGAGCAGGGTGGAACCGCTTGAGTAGGCCCGGACATCAAAGCCGTTGGCCTGGAGAAGAAGCTGCAAGGAGCGCCGAACGGCGGCGTCATCTTCGACCAGGAGGATCCTGGTCTTCTTGTTGTCGAGCAGCCCGCGGACGATGTCCATCGTAGTCCAATCCCTGAAAGCACTTGTTTCGCAGTCAGGTGACGACGGGTCGCTACGTAATGGTCCCGATGGGTCAGACGCCCATGCCGGCGGCGAATGCGATGCGCAGCGCGTCGGAAAGACTGCGCACGTCGAGCTTCGACATGAGGTTGGCGCGGTGGACCTCGACCGTCCGTGGCGAGATCCCCAGATCATAGGCGATCGTCTTGTTGGGCAGTCCCTGCGCCAGACCCTCGAGAACATCCTTCTCGCGCGCCGTCAGAACGCCTAGTAGAACCTGCGCCTCGGCTTCGCGGGCAACCTTGTCGCCAGCTGCGGCAAGGCGCTCGAAAGCGGCCTCGATCGCCACCAGCAGGACCGCCTTTTCGAAGGGCTTTTCGAGAAAATCGACTGCGCCTGCCTTCATCGCGCGGACCGCCAGCGTCACGTCGCCATGGCCCGTCAGGATGATGACGGGCATGGTGATGCCCTTGTCGGCGAGCGCCTGCTGGACCTCGAGACCGTCCATCTCGGGCATCCGAACGTCGAGCAGGATGCAGCCTTCCGCCGCATGGCGAGCCTCCTTGAGAAAAGCGACCCCGCTCGCCCAGGTTTCGACCGCGAAGCCTGACGTCTTAAGGATGAAGCTCGCCGAGCGCCGGATGGCGTCCTCATCGTCGACGATGTGAACCAACCTTCTCTCACTCATTCCTATCCTCCGTTTCTGCGCGCACGAGCGTGAAGTGGAATTCGGTGCCGCCGCCTTGCGCTGGCTCCATCCAGATGCGGCCGCCATGGGCTTCGACGATCGTCCGGCAGATCGATAGGCCAAGGCCCATGCCTTCCGCCTTTGTGCTGACAAAGGCCGTAAACAGCTGCTCGGCGATGCGCGGCGCTACGCCCGGCCCCGTGTCGGCGACGACGACGCGGACGAAACCGGGCTGGTCGAGCCGCGTCGACACCGTGAGCTTGCGGACGGGACTTTGCGCCATCGCTTCGACCGCATTGCGGATCAGGTTGATGAGCACTTGCTGGACCTGAACCTTGTCAACCAGCACGGGCGAGGCATAGGGGTCGAGATCGAAGCTCGGTTCGACGCCCTTTTCTCGGGCACCCATGAGCCCGAGCACCGCAGCCTCGTTGACGAGCGGCGGCAGCTTCTCGACTGTCTTTTCGACCTCGCCGCGTGCGACAAAATCGCGCAGGCGGCGCACGATATATCCCGCGCGCAACGCCTCCTTGGCGCCATCGTCGAGCGCATCGCGGATCATCGGCAGATCATCGGGGTTCGGGTCGACGAGCAGGTCGCGCACGCCCTCGAAGTAATTGGTGACGGCCGTAATCGGCTGGTTGAGCTCATGGGCGAGTGTAGAGGCCATCGTTCCCATAGCGCTCACGCGCGAGACGTGGATCAACTCCGACTGTAGCGTCTCCAGCTTCTCCTCGGTGCGCTGGCGTTCGGTCAGATCGCGAATGAAGCCGGTGAAAAGGCGATGCGCGCCCTCCGTCGTCTCTCCGATCGACAGTTCCATCGGGAATGTCGAGCCGTCCTTGCGCTCGGCGAAGACGACCCGGCCGATCCCGATGATCCTTTTCTCGCCGGTCTGCTGGTAGCGCGTGATGTAATTGTCGTGGCGTTCGCGATCGGGTGACGGCATCAGGCGGCTGACATTGACCCCAACCAGTTCGGCCTCGGTGTAGCCGAACAGGCGCTCGGCCGCGGCGCTGAACGAGAGGATCGCACCCTGATCATCGATGACGACCATCGCGTCGGGAACCGTGGACAGGATCGAGCGCAAATGGCTTTCACGCGACAGGAGCGAGTCCTCTGCAGCCCGCCGATTGGTGATATCGGTGACGATCTTGGCAAAGCCGCGCAGCGCGCCTTGGTGGGTCCACAAGGGCGTGATCGTGACGCTCGCAATGAACTCGGAGCCGTCCTTGCGCAGTCGCCAGGCTTCTTCCTCGAACTTTCCCTCGCTGGCCGCGATGGCAAGATCGGTCACAGGCTTTCCCGCCTCGACGGCGTCGGGGGGATAAAACAGGGAAGTGTTTTTCCCGATGATCTCGTCCTCGGTCCAGCCCTTCAGCCGCTCGGCGCCCTTGTTCCAGATGGTGACGTTGCCTCCGGTGTCGAGCATGTAGATGGCATGACCCTGCGCACCGTCGATCAGCAGGTTGAGCTCCTCGGCGACCTGCTCAGCCTCCGCCGCGCGCTGATCCGCGCGCAGATTGCTCTTGATGACCTGCGCGCGTGATATGCCGATCACGTGGGCCAGAAGGACGATCCCGGCGGCGGTCGCAATGAACGTGGCAGTGGCAACGATATCGCCCAGATTAAAGCTGTGGATGTCGGCGAAATAGATGCCGCCCGCGATGCCCGCGATCGCCGCGACGGTCCCGGCCGTTGTTCCGAGCCAGGCGGTCGCCAGGAGGATCGCCAGCGTGAACGGTACGAAAGCCGCGCGATCGCCGAGCCATGGATTGAGAAGGATGCGGATCAGTGCCGCGACGGCAACGATAGCCAAGGCGACGCTGATACGGGCAGGCAGGGAACGCGGTGCGGTCGACATAAAAGGCACGGCTCCCCACCGCGCAGCGTCGGCGAGGGGCTGGACATTCCCAGCCTGATGAAGCCGCCTTGTTACGGGTGCATCATAGTCTAGTTTTGGCGTCTCGGATATGGCGGCAAGTCCTTGGCTAAGTAATTTGCCGTAAGGGGCTAACAGGCATGGCTACTTACCGTGCCTTAGCCAAGGAATGCGGGAATCTACTAATAGGTCGCCGTGTCCCGCACAGGCATTTCGGGGGTGAAGCAGCGTGGCTGCCCAACCGATTAGGAAATGCCGTGACGATCCGAAATCTCGACGCCATTCTCCGTCCCAAGAGCGTCGCTCTGGTCGGTGCCTCGACAAAGCCCGGTTCGCTCGGCGCCACAGTGCTGGCCAATGCGACGGCCGGCGGCTTCATGGGACCGATCTACGCGGTCAATCCGCACGGCGGGACGGCCGAGGGCGTGACCTGGCGGGCGCGGATCGACGAACTGCCAGAAAATCCCGACCTTGCCATCGTGATGACACCGGCAGCGACCGTACCTGATATCATCGCGGACTTGGGTGCGCGAGGCACGCGGGCCGCGGTCGTGTTGTCCGACGGGATCCATGTCGCTGACGGCAGCCGGCAGAAACTGCTCGATGCAGCCCGACCGCACATGCTACGGATTGTCGGCCCCAATTGCCTCGGCATCTTGGCGCCTCCGGCGGGCCTCAACGCCACCTTTGCGCGAACGCCCGCCCGGCCCGGGAGGCTCGCCTTCCTCTCGCAGAGCGGGGCGTTGGTGACCGCGATCCTCGACTGGGCTGACACGCGCAATATCGGCTTCTCGGGCATCGTCTCGGCAGGCGACATGGCTGACGTAGATGTCAGCGACCTCATCGATCTGTTCGCCTGCGACGCGGGTACGGATGCGATCCTGCTCTATCTCGAGGGCGTCACCAACGCTGCCAAGTTCCTGTCCGCCGCGCGGGCGGCCGCGCGCATCAAACCCGTGATCGCGATCAAGGCCGGTCGATCGCCCCAGGCTGCCAAGGCGGCCCTGTCGCACACCGGCGCTCTCGCGGGCTCCTATGACGTCTACCGCGCCGCTTTCGACCGCTGCGGCATCGTGACCGTCGATACGCTCACCGAGCTTTTCGACGCGGCCGAAATCCTGTGTGCCTACGATCATCCAACCGGCGATCGCCTCGGAATCGTCACCAATGGCGGCGGCGCCGGCATTCTCGCGGTCGATGCGATGCGCGACATCGACGCGCACCTCGCGTCGCTCAGCGATCCCACGCTCGCGGCGCTGAACGACGCCCTCCCGGCCAACTGGTCGCACGGCAACCCCGTCGACGTGATCGGCGATGCGACACCCGACCGGTATCGCGCGTCGGTTGCGTCAGTCCTGCGCGATTCCCAGGTGGACGCACTCCTCGTCATGAACTGCCCGACCGCGACGGCCCGTCCGACCGAGATCGCCGCTGCGCTGATGGAGACCGTCAAGCAGGCCCGAGTCGATGGGCATGCGAAGCCCGTCTTCGCCTGCTGGCTCGGCGATGCCAATGCCGAAGCGGTGCGCGCGCCCTTTTCGAGCGCGCGCATTCCGCTCTACGGCACGCCCGACGATGCGGTACGCGGCTTTGGCTATCTGCTCGCCGCGCAGCGCGCGCGCACGGCCCTGGCCGACGCGCCGGCCGACTGCCGCGAAGCGCCGAGGGATACGGCCAAGGCCCGCCACATCATCGATCAAGTGCGCGCCGAGGGACGGACGATCCTGACCGAGATCGAGGCGAAGGCGGTGCTCGACGCCTATCATATTCCGACGGTGCCGACCCGATTCGCCCCCTCGGTCGAGGCGGTCGAGGACGCCTGTGGTTGGTTTCCGCCACCCTATGCAGTGAAAGTCGTATCGCCTGATCTCAGCCACAAGTCCGATGTCGGGGGCGTTGCGCTAGGACTTACCAACCGTAAGGCAGCAGCCGCGGCGGCGTGCGCGATGGAGATGCGGATCACCCGCGAGCATCCCGCAGCACGGATCCTGGGATATGCCGTCGAAGCCATGGCTGAGCGACCGCATGCGCGCGAACTCATCGTCGGCATTGCCGATGACCCGACCTTCGGCCCGCTTCTTATGGTCGGCGCGGGCGGCACCGGCGTCGAGATCATCGCCGACAAGGCGCTCACCCTCGCGCCCATCGATCACAGCCAGGCGCAGGGCCTGATCAGGCAGACACGCATTTCCCGGCTGCTCGCAGGCTACCGCCACGAGCCGGCCGCCAATCTCGAGGCGGTAGCCGATGTCCTCGACGCGCTGTCGGCTATGACCGTCGATCTGCCCGACATCCTCGAACTCGACATAAACCCGCTGCTGGTCGATGCCGACGGCGTCGTGGCGCTTGATGCGCGGATCCGGATCACGCCAAGCGCCGACGCGCCAAGCCGGCTCGTGATCCGCCCCGTTCCGTTGGAATGGTCGGCCGATCTGGCCACGCGCACCGGGCTTGCCCTACATGTGCGGCCCGTGCGCGCCGATGATGAGCCGCTGTTGGCGGCGTTTTTCGCCAAGGTCTCGCCCGAGGATCTGCGCTTCCGCTTCCTGAGCGGCGTCGTGTCGGTTGGTCATGACCGGCTCGCGATGATGACCAAGGTTGACTATCGCCGCACCATTACCTTCCTCGCCTTCGCTGGCGATCGCAGCGAAGTCGTCGCGGCGGCGATGTTAGCAAGCGATCCCGACCGGACCCGCGCCGAGATCGCCCTGACCACCCGCGCAGATATGAAGGGGCAGGGGATCAGCTGGACCTTGTTCGAGCACGTCATGCGCTATGCGAAGGCGGAGCGCATTGGCGTCGTCGAGGCGATCGAATGCGCCGATCATGAGGTTGCGTTGCACATGGAGCGCGAGCTGGGGTTCGAAACCCGCGCCGACGCCGACGATCCCACCATTCGCATTGTCCGGAGGACACTGGAGCCGGTAGCGGAAGGGCAAGCGTCGTGACACCGCGCCGGATTACCCTCATCGACGGGCATCCCGACCCCGATCCGGCCCGCTTCATCCATGCGCTGGCGGACAGCTATGCCAAAGGCGCCGGGGTCGCGGGTTACGAGGTCCGCCGAATTGTGCTCGCGGAACTCGAATTTTCGCTCCTGGGCTCACGCCACGACTGGGAGGGCGACTATATCGACCATGATATTCGCAAGGCGCAGGACGCGATCGCCTGGGCGGAACATCTCGTGATCCTCTATCCGCTGTGGCTGGGCGACGTGCCGGCCCTCCTGAAAGGGTTTTTCGAGCAGGTGATGCGGCCCGGCTTCGCGTTCGAACAAGGCAAGGGCAAGTTGCCGGCGAAGCTGCTCAAGGGACGATCGGCCCTCGTCGTCGTCACCATGGGCATGCCGGCTATCTTCTATCGACTCTATTATGGCGCCCACAGTGTGAAGAGCCTGGAGCGCAACATCCTCAAATTTGTCGGCATCAGCCCCGTCCAGCACATGCTGATCGGCAATGTCGAAGGCGACGCCGACACGCGTGAGGGTTGGCTCGAAGAGATGTTCAGCCTCGGTGCAAATGGGCCATCTGCCGACTGCGCTTCAACCGTGACGCAAGCGCTCGGATCGGCGCGCCGGACCCTGCCCTGAGATCGCCTGGTGCATCATCACCATGCCTGGCGCAAGCGGCAGCCAGAGTGTAAGCACGCGCAGCAGGATCGTTCCGGCGAATGCGGCCTCAACCGGCACACCCAGCAGGTGCAGGGTCGCGGTCGCACTGGCCTCGAATGTGCCCAGTCCCATTGGAATGGGGCCAAGCGTCACGACGATAGACGCCATGATGAGCGCAATGAAGGCCGTATCGAAGGCGGTGTGCTGCCCCAGCGCATGCAGGCAGGCGAACAATGTCCCCGCATCCGCCAAGAAGATGAGACCGTTGAAGGTCGCAACGCGCATAAGCAGGCGACGGTCGCGCAGCAGTTTGCCCGGCGCTTGGCTGACCGTATCGAGCAGCGAGCGCACCAAGGATATCCGCTCAAGACGCGGCGGTAGGGGTGCGCTGCCGCGGCTGCGCAGCCACAAGGCGAGCGAGGGGATGGCGAGCGCCACCATCAGGAACATGGTGACAAGTCCGGCCATGAGTGGCGTCGCCCGGTCATGGAGCCACAGCAGGATCAGCATGCTGCAGGCGAACAAGGCGTAGGCGGCGTAGAAGCCGATCATCGACAAAAGCAGCGCCGCGACTGCCGCGCCGCGCGGCACGCCAAGTGCGCGAAGCTGGTCGACCAGCAGGACATTGCCTCCCATGCCGGCGCTCGGAATGACCTGATCGGCGAATAGCTTCGTTACCGCGATCCGGACCAGCGGGCGCAACCGCCTTGGTGTATCGGCGGCGACGAGAACTGCGGCCCAGCCGGAAGCGACGCTCACATAGGTGGAGAGCTGGAGCACGAGTGCCAGCATGAGCCAGATCGGCTTGGCCTGGCGCACGAGCAGCGCGAAGCGCTGGATTTCGCCGAAATGCAGGACCACGCCTGCGAGCGCGGCGACGATCACGACGCCAAAGAACCATTGGCGCCACCTGGAGCCTCGGGACGGCTCGGCGGGCTCAGTGCTCGAGGACATAGCGGCCCGGCGCCGCACCGAGCGCCGCCCCCGACTGTTCGACGTGCGGCGCGGACGGCGCGGCGACGGATTCTCCCGATCGGTCCTTGAGCCAGTCAACCCAGGCGAGCCACCAGGATCCGGCACGATTCTCGGCCGCTGCCAACCAAGCGTCGCAGTCGATATGCGGTGCTTCGGCTGGCCGGGTGTGAATGCGAAAAGCGCGGCCCGCATGGCCGGGCTCTGACACAATGCCGGCATTATGGCCGCCCGACGTCAGAACGAAGGTCACCTCCGCCTCGGTCAACAGGTGGATCTTGTGAACCGAGCGCCACGGCGCGACGTGATCGCGCTCGGTCCCCACGACGAAGAAGGGTTGATGCAGATCCTCGAGCGCGATCGTGCGACCATCGACCAGAAACCGTCCCTCGGCCAGATCGTCGTCAAGGAAGAGCTGGCGCAGATACTGACTGTGCATGGCCTGTGGCATCCGCGTGCCGTCGGCATTCCAGGCCATCAGATCGTTGACCGGCGTGGGCTCGCCCATGAGATAGCCGTGCACGACCCGGCTCCAGATGAGGTCGTTGGACCGCAGCATCTGGAACGCGCCGCCCATCTGGCCGCTGTTCAGATAGCCCTGCGCCCACATCAAATTGTCGAGATAGGCGAGCTGCGCATCGTCGATGAAGAGTCCGAGCTCCCCCGGCTCGCTGAATTCGGTCTGCGCGGCAAGCAGCGTGATCGTTGCGATTCGATCATCCTTCTCCCGCGCCATCGTCGCGGCGGCAATGGCGAGAAGCGTTCCGCCGAGGCAATAGCCTGCGGCGTGGACCTTCGGTGCGCCCGTGATCGCGCAGATCGCATCGAGCGCCGCCATCACGCCGTGGCGCCGATAGTCGTCGAACGACGTGTCGCGCTGCTCGATCCCGGGGTTGCGCCAGGAGATCATGAATATAGTGAACCCCTGACCCACCAGGAACCGCACCAGCGAATTCTCCGGAGACAGGTCGAGGATATAATATTTCATGATCCACGCCGGCACGATGAGCAGTGGCTCGGGACGCACGGACGTGGTCGTGGGCGTATAGCGGATGAGCTCGATCAGCGTGTTGCGGAACACGACCGTCCCGGGGGTCATAGCGACATCGACGCCCGGTTTGAACTGATCCGCTCCGGCCGGGGCTTCGTGCGAGAAAAAGCGCCAGACGTCCTCTGCCAGCCGGTTCATGCCGTCGAGGAGGCACTGGCCCCCCGTTTCGCCAATCCGTCGCTGAACGACCGGACTGGTCAGGATGAAATTGGTCGGCGCGAGCATGTCCAGGATTTGGCGGCCCATGAAGCGCACCACATCCTCATGATGCGGGCTTACGCCTGCCACGTCGCGGGTCGCGGTATCCCACCATTGCTGGCTGAGGAGGAAACTCTGCTGCAGGAGGTTGAACGGCCAGTGACACCAGGCGTCATCGCGGAAGCGCTGATCCTGGGGCAGCGGGGTGATGCAGACGGGGGCGTCGTCGCCCGCAAGCGCCATCTGCCGGGCATAGTCGAGAAAGCGCAGCCAGTCGCGCGCCGCCTTCGCGCCCAGGCGTAGCTGGCGGCCGGGTGACAGGGCGACATGGCTCGCCCAGTCCTGGAAAGCCGCGGCCAGCGAGGCAGGCGAAAGGCCGCCGGTTAGCTGGGCGAGGGCGGCGCCGGTCGCCCGGTCGAGCAATTGCGAGGGCCCCTCCCAGGGATCGGCGCCCTTGGACTGGTCGATAGTGGGAAGAACGGCAGGGACGGGCATGTCGTGCTCCAATGGCGATCTCATTGCCTCCTATGCCGGGCCTGACTCCGGCGAACTTGGGAGAGGTACGTAGGTTCACGGATTCTTAGGGGTCGCGTCGAGGATCAGTCTTGGCGGGCACAGCCAAGGAGATCCGCCATGTCCCAGCCCGGTCATGACTTCTGGGAAGTACCCGACTCGCTTTTCGTTACACGCGAAGGGGAAAAAGCGCACTTCACCCCGTCTGGTCCTGCGGCAAAATCGCCGGATTTGCGCGCTTTTCTGCTTTCCGCCTTTTTGCAGATGGCGATGGGTGTCGCCCTGTCCGCTGCCACCGCCACGCTCGTCGCGGTCGATCCCGCCCTGCAGGCCTGGCTCGTCGGGCCGACCGGCCTGAGCTGGACAGGCTGGATCGTCATGCTCGCGCCCCTCGGCCTGGTCATCCTGCTCGGCGCGCGGGTCGAGCAGCTGTCGGGTGGCGGTGCGCGCATGATCTTTCTGGGCTATGCCGGTCTTGTCGGCCTGTCCCTCGGCACGGTCTTCCTGGGGATGGCGCCGGCCAGCGTCGCGGTCACCTTCCTGGCCGCCGCAGCGGGGTTCTGTGCGCTGGCGATGGTCGGCGCGCGGACGGGCCGGGACCTCAGCGGTCTCGGCAGCTTCTTCACGATCGCGCTGGTCGGCTTCGTCTGCGTGGCGCTGGTCAACATAGTCGTGCGCTCAATGCCGCTGGACCTTGGCCTGTCGGCGATCGGCATCCTGCTGTTCGCCGGCCTGACGGCTTACGATATGCAGCGCCTCAAGCGGATCTTCGACGAACGCCGCCCCGAGGTGTCGGGAAGCATCGCGGTCCTGGGGGCGCTCACCCTCTATCTCGACTTCATCAACCTCTTCCTGTCGCTGATCCGCTTCACGGGCCGACATCGTTGAACATGGAAGGCGGCAAATTCTGGGAGCAGCCTGCCGGCGATGCGCTCGTCTCGCTCGGCGCGGATCCTCGCGGGCTCGCCCAATCGGACGCCGCGCGCCGTTTGCTTCAATATGGACCAAATGAACTCATAGCGGCCAAGCGGACCCGGCTGATATTCGACTTTCTCAGGCGGCTCGCCAATCCGCTGGTCGCGATTCTGCTCTTTGCCTCGGCCGTCGCCGGCGCCACCGGCGACCTCGTTAGCTTCGTCATCATCGTGTCGATGGTCATGCTTTCGACGCTGCTTGATCTTGTGCAGGAGCGCCGTGCCGAAGCGACGGCCGAAGCCCTCAAGCGATCCATCGCGCTAACGGCCCGGGTTTTGCGCGACGGGCAGTCCCGTGAGATCAGGGTTGCCGAGCTCGTCCCAGGCGATATCGTCCTCCTGTCGGCCGGCGACCTCGTACCGGCTGATGGTCTCGTGCTCCAATCCAACGCGGCGCAGGTCAACCAGGCCCTGCTGACCGGCGAAGCCTATCCCGTCGAAAAGCGCGTGGAAGGAGACGCGGGCACGACTATCGCCGACGCGCCCAATGCGCTCCTGCACGGCAGTTCGATGGTCGGGGGCACGGCAACGATGCTCATCGTCGAGACCGGCGCCCATACGCGGTTCGGCGCCATCGCGCAGTCGCTGAGCGACGCCCAACCGCCGACGGCATTCGAACGCGGCATCCACAAGCTCGGCATCCTGATCGTGCGGCTGACCGTGTTCCTCGTGCTGTTCGTGCTGCTCGCCCACATTGCGCTTGGCCGACCCGCGCTGCAGTCCTTCCTGTTCGCGATGGCGCTCGCGGTCGGCCTCACGCCCGAACTGCTGCCGATGATTGTCACGGTCGGGCTGGCGCGCGGCGCCAAGCGCATGGCCGAAGGACAGGTTGTCGTGAAGCGCCTGTCAGCGATCCACGATCTCGGCGAGATGGACGTGCTGTGCACCGACAAGACGGGAACGCTCACCGACGCCCGTATCGTCATGGTCGCGCACCCCGGCATCGATGGGACGGACAGCGAGCGCGTCGCCGAACTCGCGGCGATCAATGCCCGATTCGAGACCGGGCTCAAAAGCCCGCTCGACGAAGCCCTGCTCCAGCATCTGGCGGGGCACGCGATCGAGGGCTGGACCAAGCTCGATGAGCGGCCCTTCGACTTCGAGCGGCGCCGCGTGTCGGTCCTGGCCGAAATGAGCGGCACCCGCATCGAGATCACCAAGGGCGCGCCCGAAACGATCCTTGCGCTGAGCACGCAGGCCGAGGGCCCGGCCGGCGCCGTGATCGCTTTGGATCCGGCGCTGCGGGAACGCCTTGTCGCGCTTCACAACGAGCGCGCCGCGCAGGGCCTGCGGCTTCTCGGAGTCGCTTGGAAGCCGGCTGCCGGCCGTCAGACGATCGATACGGACGACGATTCCGGTCTGACATTCGTCGGCTATTGCGTGTTCATGGATCCGCCCAAGGCGAGTGCCGCGGCGGCGGTCGCGAAGCTGGAAGCGTCGGGAGTCCGCATTAAGGTCATCTCCGGCGATGCCGGCATCGTCATCGAGCATCTGGTCAAAGCGCTCGACCTTCCCGTCGAAGGCGTCCTCACGGGCGCGGAGCTTGCGGACCTCAGCGATCTCGCACTCGCGGCGCGGGTTGACGATGTCGACATCTTCTCGCGCGTCACGCCCGATCAGAAGATGCGGATCGTACGCGCGCTGCAGGCGCGCGGCCACACCGTCGGCTTCATGGGCGATGGCATCAATGACGCGCCGGCGATCCATGCCGCCGATGTCGGTCTGTCGGTCGAGGGCGCGACCGATGTCGCGCGCGAAGCCGCCGACATGATTTTGCTGGCGCCCGACCTTGGAATCCTGGCCGAAGGGGTCGCTGAAGGCCGACGGACCTATGCGAACATCATGAAATATATTCGCATGGGGACGAGCTCGAACTTCGGCAACATGCTCAGCATGGCGCTCGCCTCGCTCTGGCTGCCCTTCCTGCCGCTGACGGCGGTCCAGGTCCTGCTCAACAACATGCTCTACGATCTGTCGCAGATCGGCATTCCGCTCGACACCGCCGATCCGGCCGACGTCGCGCGTCCGCGCAGCTGGGACATGCCGGGCCTCCTTCGGTTCACCGCCATCATGGGTCCGCTCTCGTCGATTTTCGATATCGCGACCTTCATTCTCTTGCTGAAGGTCTACCACGTCGGCGTCGCGGAGTTTCGGGCGGCCTGGTTCATCGAGTCGATGGCGACCCAGATCCTCGTTATCTTTGCGATCCGCACGGCGGGTCGCTTCTGGAAAATCCGGCCGCATCCGGCGCTGGTCGTGTCTTCATTGACCTGCCTTGCGGCGGCGATCCTCATTCCATTCCTGCCGATGGCGGGGGCGTTCGGCTTTGCGCCTCCGACCGGCATGGTCATGGCGACCATCGCCCTTCTGGTGATCGTCTATCTGGTCCTTGCGGAGCTCCTCAAAGGCCTTGCCATTCCGGAACGCCAGAAGGCGTGTGGATCATCCCTGGCGCCAAGCAAAACGGGGAGAGGGCTTCGGTGAAACCGAAAATCCTGACGACCATAGTCGGTTACTCGCTTCATGATCTCGCGGCCGATGGGATCGCAGGCATAACCGTCGCGCTGGTTGCGCTGCCCCTCAGTATCGCCATCGCTATCGCTTCGGGCGTGTCGCCCGCCTCGGGCGTCATCACAGCGATCGTCGCGGGGTTTCTCATCTCCGCGCTCGGCGGAAGCCGCGTTCAGATTGGTGGTCCGACTAGTGCCTTCATCGTCATCGTCTACGGCATCGTCCACGATTATGGTCAGCCAGGCCTCATCGTCGCGACGTTGATGGCAGGGGTGATCTTGCTGTGTGCAGCTGTGCTCGGTGCTGGCCGCCTCATCCGCTACGTGCCCGAGCCTGTTGTGGAGGGATTCACGGTCGGTATTGCCCTTGTCATCGCTTTCGGTCAGCTGAAAGATCTGTTGGGTATGGCTGGCCCCGCTTTGCCAGCTGCCTTCCTGCCGAAAATTGCCAGCTTGTGGGGTTTGCGGGGTACGGCGAGCCTGCCCGCACTGATCGCCGGGTTGGCGTGTATCGGGGCTATTCTGGGCCTTCGTCGGCTGGCGCCGAAAGTGCCTTGGCCGCTCTTTGTGGTAGCGGCGATCAGTATCGTGGCGACGCGATTGCACCTCGACGTCACGAGTGTCGCCGAACGCTATGGCGCGCTCCCGAGCGGATTGCCTTCACCGAGATTTCCTGAGTTTACGGCAAGCCAGCTCGTCTCCCTCCTTCCTTCCGCGCTGACCATCGCGTTTCTGGCCGCTGTGGAGTCACTATTGTCCGCCACGGTTGCCGATCGCATGATTGGCAGCCGCCACCGATCGGGCGCTGAACTGCTCGCGCAAGGCTTCGCCAACATAGTATCGCCGCTTTTCGGCGGGTTGCCGGCAACGGGCGCGATTGCGCGCACGGCCACCAATGTCGCGGCGGGAGGGCGCACGCCAGTGGCAGGAATGCTCCATGCGCTCGCGATCCTGGTCCTGTTGGCGATCGCGGCGCCGCTCGCCGGGGCGCTTTCGCTTCCGGCCCTGTCCGGTCTCCTGATCGTGACGGCTTGGACGATGAGCGAACCCCATCGATGGCGCGCACGCCTTCAACTCCCGCGGACCGAACTGGCCGTTCTGGTGCTAACTGCGGCGCTCACCGTCTTTGCCGATCTCACTCTCGCTCTCTTTTGTGGAACGGTCACAGGACTGGCTCTCAAAGCCTGGCGCCGGCGAACAACCGCCATCGGCCACCCGATGCCGGGCGCGTAAACCGCCAGCGACCGATGATGCCATGTTGATGCGACGCGCGGCCTGTTCGATCGGAACAAGCTTATGTGATCGACACAATCCTGCCGTTGAGCGTGGAGATGCGGACAGGCGGGCGGCAAGTATGCCGGCCGCCCTGCCTGAAGCGGGATCAGTGACCGAGAACGAGCGGCAGCTTGCTGTGCGCCAGCATGCGCTTGGTCACGCCGCCAAACGCTTCCATGAGGCGGCCATGGCTATAGGCCCCCATCAGGATGTAATCGGGGTGCCAGTCCTTGCACTCCTCCTCGATCAGCGCGTCGATGGTGCGCAGGCCATCGTCGATCCACAGGCGGACGCTCGGCTTGATGCCATGGCGGGAGAGATATTCGGCCGCGTCGTCGGCATTGGCATTATCGTGGGGCCGATGCGCCATGAAGATCCGCACGTCCGTCGCGAGCTGCAACAGCGGCACACAGGCGCGCATCGTTGCCGCCACCGATTCCTGCCCGTCCCAGGCGATCAGCGCGCGGCCGGGTTCGAAGCGCTTGAGGGTGTCGGGGACCGCCACCACCGGCTTGCGCGCATGCATCAGGATCCGGCTCGCGATGTCGCGCATGTCAGGATAGGGAAAAGCGTCGAGCTTGCGATTGAGGACGATGAGATCGGCGAGGTTGGCGGCGTTGAGAACGCAATCGGCGGCATTGCCGACCGCGTCGATCCAGTCCCAGGCGAGGCCCTCATGCGCAAGACGCGCCTCAATCGCCGACTTATTCTTGCTTTCGCGTTCGCGCTCGTCGTCAAGCAACATCGCGGTGCCGTAGCCGCCGCCGTACATGTCATCGACGACCATCGGGTACATCGAGACATCAACGCAGGTGAGGTGACCTTCGAATGCACGGGTCAGATCCAGCGCAGCCTGCAGCCGAGATTCCTGACCTTCATCGTCATGTACGAGCAGAAGAATGTTCTTCATGATGACCTCCATCGTTTCGTCATGACGCTATGGCTGGGCCGATGGCGTCGATATGCGTGATGATACGGATGCCGCAAAAATGCCGCCCGGTTGCCCGACCGGCCAGTATCCGAGCCGGGTCGCGAGGCTCAGAAGGCGACGACGATATTGTCCTCGACCTTGGTGACGCCCGGTGCCGCCCAGGCGGCCCGTTCGGCGATGCCGCGCTCGTTCCAGGCCTTTACCTTTCCTCCGAGCCGCACGGTGCCGCCATCGGTCACCACCGTCACGGTCGCCGCATCGAGATCGGCCTGGCGCTTGAAGGCGGCCATGATGCGATCCTTGACGTCGCGGCTGGTCGGCAGATTGCGTACCTCGAGCAGATTGCTGACGCCGAGCACCCCGCTGACCTTGCCCGCGACCTTGCGCGCCTCGTTGCTCTGGTAAAACCAGTCGACAATCCCGGTCAGCGTAACCCAGCCATGTTCGACCTTCACCTTGATCTTGTCATGCGGGATCGAGACGTTCCAGGAAAACATGTCGATGATGCGCTTGGCGATCTCATGATCGGCGGTCTTGGGGTCGGAGGCGAAGCGCACCTTGATCTCCTCGGCGATCGCGGTGATACCGGCGACGCGCCGCGCGGCCTTCTCCGCCGCCATCTTCTCGGGATAGCTCTTCACATAGCCCGAGAGCGTGACGACGCCGTCGTTCACGGCGACGCCGATATCGGCATGATCGACGCTCGGCTCCCAGTCGAGCTCGGCGATGACGTCATGCTGCACTTGTCCGTCGGTTCTTTTCACGGGTCTTCTCCTTCATAGTCATCATCAAGGGGAGACGCGGACGGTCCGCGCCAGGCTCACAGGCGGCCATCCGAAGGACCGTCGGCAAGTTCAGGGTCACCACCGTGCCGCGACCGGCGCGGCTGTGGATGCGAAGGTGGGCATGGACGGCGCGTGCGAACGCCTGCACCCGGCACAGGCCGGCGCCATGTTCGGCGTTGCGGTCCTCGCAGCGCCGGACGCGCGCTAGCGTGGCCCGGTCCATGCCGCAGCCATCATCAACGACCTTGAGGATCGCGCGCGCGCCCAAGCGGCGGGTGCGGATGGTCACCGTCTTGGCACCTGCAGCCTTGGCATTCGCCACCAGCTCGAAGATCACGGCATCAAGCGCATCGGGCTCGACGCGCAGGGTCAGATCCTCGTCGCCGAGGTCGATCTGGATGCCGCGAACCAAGGCATGCAGCATCGGTTCGAGCGTCATGATCTGGCTGTTAAGATCGATCCGCTTTGCCATGCCCGCGGTTTTGGGGGCCGCCAGAAGGCTTGAGGTCAGTTCGCCGCCGCGGATCGCGGCCGCCTCGATCGCCTGCAGCAGGGCCAGTCGGCGGACTTTCGCGGGCCGGCCTTCGAGTAGATGCTTGGCCGAACTCACAATGCCGAAGAGGTTGCGCAGATCATGGATCGTCTCGCGCTGAATCGCGGATGGTCGCGGATTGGTGGGGTATGTCTGAAGTGCGCTCTGCTGCATGATGCCCTCCCTCGGCTGTGTGCGGATCGTGGCGGGGAGGGGCGACCGCCAGAATCCGCAATTCACCGTAAGGGATCGGACCAACGGGCGCGAAGCGTGTCACCCCAGGCGCAAGAACGCGCCAATTGGGGGGTGTACGTATAGTGGTGCAGGCGGCGGCGCGGATAGCCTGAGGAGCTGACGAAGGAAAGCGACCATGACGATGCTGCACCATTGGCTTTACGCGAGCTCAAGCCGCTTGGTCGGCCAAGATTGCGAGGTCCAGGTCCAACATATCGTCAACGTGTCCAAACGGCGAAATGCCGAATGCGCAGTCACCGGCGCCCTGCTGTATTCAGGCGAGCATTTCGTCCAGTTCATCGAGGGACCGCCGAACTCGATTGCGCAAATTAGAATGTCGATCTCGCAGGATTCGCGGCATTCGCACGTAGTTACCCTCGCTGACGGCGAGTCGCCGGAACGCAACTTTGAGGGCTGGGCGCTCGCCTATAATGGTCGCTCGCAATTTGTCGGAAAGGCCATCACCAAAGCGCTCAAGCATTTTGATGAGTCCCGCGACAGGGGAAGGAGCGAATTGCTGCGTTTGATCAAGGGCTTCGCATAAGCTCGACCCCACCGATCACCGCATATACTGGCCACCATTCACGTCCAGCGTCGCGCCGGTGATGAAACCGGCTTCCTCGGCGCATAGAAACACCACGCAGCGCGCGATCTCCTCCGGCTGCGCCAATCGCCCGACCGGGATTTTCGCGATGATCTGCGGCAGGATATCGGCGGGAACCGCGCGCACCATGTCGGTGTCGGTGTAGCCGGGCGCCACCGCGTTGACGGTGACGCCGCACCGAGCGCCTTCGAGCGCCAATGCGCGCGTAAAGCCGAGCAAGCCCGCTTTTGATGCCGCATAATTTGTCTGCCCGAACTGGCCGGCCTCGCCATTGACCGAGGAGATATTGACGATCCGCCCCCAGCCGCGTTCGCGCATCCCGGCAACAACCGCCTGGCTCATGTTGAAGCAGCCGCCAAGGTTGGTCGCGATCACGTCACTCCAGGCGGCCTCGCTGAGCTTGGCGAGGCTCCCGTCATGGGTGATGCCGGCGTTGTTGACGAGGATGTCGATCGAGCCGACCTCCGCCACGATCGCGGCGACTCCTGCGAGACAGGCGGCATGGTCGGCAACGCTGAAGGGGAAGGCCTTGATGCCCGTCTGGGCGGTAAAGGCAGCCGCGCGCTCGCTGTTTCCGTAATAGGTCGCGGCAACCCTTGCGCCGCTCGCTTGAAGGGCGCGGCATGTCGCGGCGCCAATCCCGCTCGTTCCGCCCGTCACCAGCGCAACGCGTCCGTCCAATCCTGCCATCAATCCTACTCCGTGATGAGCCGACCGAATGCCAGCGGCGGCCGAGTGCGTCCTTACGCAATGTCCCCGATCCTGCAGGCCGCAGGCAAAGCCGTCCTCGGTCATAAACCCGATGGTCGCTCGCCAGGGCCGCGCCGATCATGTTGGGGGCAAGAAGAAGGAGGGAGCCAAGACGGCTAGTCCTGTCCGGCGTGAACCTCCGCGGCCGCGGGCGGCGATTGAGCGAGCGCTGCTCGAAAGCCGTCGAGGCGCGTCCGGTAGCCCTCGGCATCGCCGAATTCTAGGAAGTCATAATAGCGATGGTGTGGGTCGGTGATCCGGATCGCATGCTTGATCGGACACCAATATTGTTCGGTACGGCTCGAAATCTCGCGCGCATAGGCGATCACGCCATTGCCATAGCTGCAATAGAGGCAGTTGAGCGCCTCGATCCAGTTGAGATAGGCAAGCCGGCCCCGGTCGAGCGCGATATAGTCGGCGCGGCGAACACCGGCGATGCCGTAAACGCGAAAGCAGATAGCCTGATAGATCGTGACCCACAGGTCGAGGATCATGAGCGGCACGATCATCGAGTAGATGACAGGCGCGGTGACGACGGTCAGGAGCGAGGACTGGGCGAGAAACGCGGCCACGCCAGTGCGCAGACGGCGTTGCTCGGCCACCAGACCATGTTCGAACTGAACGAGATGGGCCTTGAGCGACCAGCCCAGCGCACGCCTGCGCGTCTCGATCTCCCGGTCGAGTTCCGTCTGCAGGCGGACGATCTCGCGGGCGAGCTCTTCCATGTGCGCCGTCATCGCTCTGCTCCCGGCCGATCGCCCGTCATGGCGTGATCAGCACCTTGAGAGCGTGCATCTCGGCTGCGCGACCGAACGTGTCATAGGCTTCGAGCACATCGGCGAGCGCGAAGCGATGGGTGATCAGCCGGGTCGGATCGATCTTCTTCGCCGTCACCGTCTTTAGCAGCATCGGCGTCGTCACTGTATCGACCAGCCGCGTCGTGATCGCGACATTGGCCGACCATAGCCGTTCGAGATGCAGGTCGACCTTGACCCCATGAACGCCGATATTGGCGATGACCCCGCCGGGTGCGACGAGATCCTGGCAGAGTTCGAAGGTCGCAGGCACGCCGACGGCCTCGACCGACGTATCGACGCCGCGGCCTTCGGTGAGCGCCTTGACCACGGCGGCGGCGTCCTGCGTTGCGCTGTTGACGATGTCGGTCGCCCCGAAGCGCCGCGCCACCTCCAGGCGGTTGTCGTCGAGGTCGATCATGATGATCTGCGCCGGCGAATAAAATTGGGCGGTGAGCAGGCATGCAAGCCCGATCGGGCCGGCGCCGACGATGGCGACGCTGCCGCCGGGCGCCACCTTGCCGTTCAGCACGCCGCATTCGAAACCGGTCGGCAGGATATCGCTCAGCATGACCAGTGCTTCCTCATCGGCACCGGAGGGGATCGGGTAGAGGCTTGTGTCGGCATGGGGTATGCGGACAAATTCGGCCTGGGTGCCGTCGATCGCATTGCCAAGGATCCAGCCTCCGGTCGCGCAGTGGGAATACATGCCACGCCGGCAATAGTCGCACCGCCCGCAGGAGGTGATGCAGGAGATCAGCACAGGATCGCCGGGCTTGAAAGCCGTGACACCGGCGCCCACGCTTTCGATGATGCCGACACCCTCGTGACCGAGAATCCGCCCGGGCGCGCAACTGGGCACGTCGCCCTTCAGGATATGGAGGTCCGTGCCGCAGATCGTCGTGTGGGTGATCCGCACGATCGCGTCACCGGGCGCGATGATGACGGGCTTGGCATGTTCCTCGAGCGCCTTGGCTCCCGGTCCCCTATAGACAAGCGCTTTCACGACTATCCGCCTTTTGCTGGTCGTGACGCGGGGCGACAGGCGCTCACCGCTCGGTCGCTTGATCGGCGCAACGGCGCGTCTTCAAAATTAGTAGATTCACGGACAGCGAGGCGGTCAGGCCGCGTCTAGGTCTCGGCGCAACGATCTTATCCAGCGATCGAAAGGCGCCGTCATGACCACGCAGACCTTAAAGTTCGTGCAGCTGTCTGCCGACGCCGATACCCGGCTGTGGCAATGGTGCGTCGGCATCGGTGCAGGACTCGCCATGCTCGGCATGATCGCCTCGGCCAATCTCATCGTCGCGGCGATCGCGGCCACCTATGTGGCCGGCGTCCTCATGTTCGCGGGCGGCATCCTGCAACTCGTCCACGCCTTTTCGGTCCGCCGCTGGCAGCGCGTCGCGCTGTGGGCCGCAAGCGGCCTTCTCTATCTGCTGGCGGCGAGCATTGTCCTCTATGAACCGCTCTTCGCCGCTGGCATGCTGACCCTGCTTCTGGCGACCGCGCTGGCAGCCTCGGGCGTCATGCGGATTGTGCATGCGCTCGCGCACCGGCCGCGAGGCTGGGGATGGCTCTGCGCTTCCGGCGTGCTCAGCACGGCGGTCGGCGTCATCATCGCGATCGGCTGGCCGATCAGCGCGGTCTGGATGCTGGGCCTGTTCCTGGCCGTCGATCTCCTCTTCCAGGGCCTCATGCTGATGCTCGTTGGCTTCGCGCTGAAGCCGGCGAATATCTGAATCAGGTGCAAGATGCGGAGGTTCGGCGCGATGACCCAGATGAGCGCGATGCAGCTCGACCGTCCCGGCACGGCGCTGCGCCCCGTCGCCCGCGTCATGCCGCGGCCGGGGCCAGATGAGCTGCTGATCGCGATCGCCGCCTGCGGCGTCTGCCGGACCGACCTGCATGTGCTCGATGGCGAGGTCACAGCGCATCAGCCCGTCATTCCCGGCCATGAGGTCGTCGGGAATGTGCTGGAGATCGGTTCCGAGGTCATAGGCTTCGCGATCGGCCAGCGCGTGGGCGTGCCTTGGCTCGGCGCGACCTGCGGCTGGTGCCTGCGGTGCCGATCAGGCCATGAAAATCTGTGCGACGAGGCGCAGTTCACTGGCGCGACGCGCGACGGCGGCTACGCGACGCACATGGTCGCCCACGCCCATTTCTGCTTCGCTTTGCCCGATCGCTTCTCGGACGCAGAGGCCGCACCACTCCTCTGCGCGGGGCTGATCGGATGGCGCGCACTGCGCTTTGCCGGCGACGCGCATCGGATCGGTCTCTACGGCTTCGGCGCGGCGGCCCATATCCTCGCGCAGGTCGCCCTGTGGCAGGGCCGCGAAGTCTATGCGTTCACTCGCGATGGGGACGAGCCCAGCCAGGCCTTTGCCCGCAGCCTTGGATGCACATGGGCGGGCGGGTCGAGCGAGGCGCCGCCCGTCCTGCTCGATGCTGCGTTGATCTTCGCGCCGGTCGGCGCGCTCGTTCCGCTTGCGCTCAAGGCCGTCGACAAAGGCGGCAGCGTGGTCTGCGCCGGCATCCATATGAGCGACATTCCGGCGTTCCACTATGCCGATCTGTGGGGCGAAAGGCGGATCGTCTCGGTTGCCAATCTCACCCGCGAGGATGGCACAAGCTTTCTCGATGTCGCCAACCGGTCAGGTCTCAAGCCGATAGTTCGCCCCTACCCGCTGAGCGATGCCAATGCGGCTTTGGACGCGCTGCGCACGGGCGAGATCGAGGGCGCGGCGGTGCTCATCCTGGACCTACCGGCCACTTAAGTAGCTCTACCAATATGGCCGGCCGGGCCTGCTTCTTAGGGTCGTCACGCTCGACAGGAGGCGATGATGACCACGCAGCCGACCCCGAAGGAGATGCTCCCCGACACGCTCTGGCAGGAAGCCGAGGAGCTATTGGAAGCGCCCTTTCTGCTGGCCACCGAATGGTGGCTGACGGCCGCTGAAGCGCTCGCCCGCGCTCCCAAGCCGCACGAACATCAAGGCGATCATCACCAGCTGGTGGTGCCCGCGCCATTCGACGCGGCGAGCGAGCCCGGGCTCTTCGCCTGACCTGACGGGTTCACACAGGAAGATGGAGCCAGCCATGAATGAGATGACCCCCGTGAAGTCGCGCACGTCCGCCGTGCCCAGCCTGCTCGCCGACGGCGGGCCGATGGGCTGGATCCGCAGCGAAATCGACCGCCTGTTCGAGGATTTCGGACGGCCGGCGACCAGCATCTTCAATTTCGGTCCCCGATCCACCGATCTCGTGCCGGCGCTCGAACTGACCGCAGGCGAAAAGGACTATCGCCTGTCCGCCGAACTGCCAGGGCTAACCGCGGACGATGTGCAGCTCGAGGTCGTCGACGGCGTCCTGACGCTGTCGGGCGAAAAGAAGGAGCAGTCCGAGCGCAAAGACGGCGATTACCACCGCAGTGAACGGCGCTACGGCTCGTTCACCCGCCGGATCGTGCTGCCCGCCGACGTCGACGCCGACGCCATCGCCGCCAAATTCGAAAATGGCGTGCTGCACATCACCATGGCGAAGGACGAGAAGGCGGCCGCCCGTTCGCACAAGATCGCGATCGAGCATAAATGACGGCGGCATCGGCCGCCTTGCGGACCCGCGACGCGGTCGATGTCGCAGCCTGGCTGGCCTGCGGAGCGGGGTTTACCGCTCCCGGGCCGGTCGAGCGCATCGACACGCATGCCGCGAGCATATTCCTGAACGGCGAGCGCGCCTGGAAGCTCAAGCGACCGGTTGATCTCGGCTATCTCGATTTCTCGACACCTGAGAAGCGCAGAGCAGCCCTCGACGCCGAACTCCGCCTTAATCGCAGGACCGCACCGGACCAGTATATTGCCGTTCATCCGATCAGCGACGATGGCCGAGGCGGTTTCGTCCTCGATGGCGACTGGCCGGCGCGGGACTGGGTCCTGGAGATGCGCCGCTTTCCCGATAACGCTCTGTTCTCGCAGGCTCTGGCCGATGGACGCGTCGACGAGCCGGCCTTGCGCGGCCTTGCCGATGCGCTCGTGGATTTCCACCGCAAGGCGGCGATCGTCGATGCCCCAAGCGGCGCCGAGCGGATCAGGGCGGTCGTCGAAGGCAATGCCACGACCATGGCCCGCTATCCTGACCTTCTGTCCGCCGAGCGTGTTCAGCCCCTGACACACGCGCTGATGGCGTTGATCGACCGGCAGGCGCTGCTCCTCAACATTCGCCGACGCGAGGGGAAGGTCCGCCATTGTCACGGTGATCTGCACCTGGCGAACATCGCCTTGATTGATGGCCGGTTCGTCCCGTTCGACTGTCTCGAATTCGACGACGATCTCGCCAGCTGCGATGTCCTCTACGATCTCGCCTTCCTGCTGATGGACCTGTGCGAACAGGGATGGAGCGACGCGGCCAACCTCCTGTTCAACCGCTATCTGGATCGGTCGGCCTTCGACGAAGATGCGGTCGGGCTCATGCCGCTCTTTCTCGCGATCCGCGCCTGCGTGCGCGCCCATGTCGAGGCGGCGCTAGCGCGCGGGGAGGGCAAGCGGAGCGCCGCCGCCGCGCGCGCCCGGCGCTACCTCAGCTTTACCGAGCAGGTGATGTTGCCGCCTGTCCCGCGCCTCATCGCCATTGGCGGCCTGTCGGGAACGGGCAAATCGACCTTGGCGCGCGCGCTTGCGAGCCAGATCGGCGCCGCACCGGGCGCCCGCATCCTGCGCAATGACGTCCTTCGCAAGCGGCTGGCCGGCATGGCCCCGGAGGTGCGCTTGCCACCGAGCAGTTATACATCCGACGCCGCCCTGGCGGTCTATCGCGAGATGGAGCGCCTTGCGGCCGCGGCGCTGGCAGCCGGGCAGAGCGTGATCGCAGACGCAACCTTCATGGCGGGCGAGGAACGCGACCGGATCGCTGCAGTGGCAGGTCGTATGAAGGCGCCGTTCCATGGTGTGTGGCTGCAGCTCGACGAGCGCGAGCGGTTCGTGCGTATCGAGGCGCGGCCATCCGACGCCTCCGACGCGGATCTTGGCGTCGCGCGCGTTCAGGCCAAGGAGGATGTCGGCAACCTGTCACCCTGGGGATGTCTCGATGCCGGCGGCGACTTCGGCACCCTGCGCGCAGCCGCCATGATCACGCTCAATCTGGCGCCGGACTGCCAGGCCATCTGACATAGCCGTCAGCCGCGAGCCTCATTTGCGATCGAACATGGGCACGAGAAGGTCGGCGGCCGCCTTGCGCGCTTCCTGCTCCACGTCGAACAGGCACTGGTCGATGTAGCTCTTCTTGGCATGCTCGACGATGTTGGGGAAATGGACGCGGCGCGCGCTGGCGAGCGAGAAGGCGTGGCGCATATAGGTGTCGAACACATTGCGCAGCGACTCAAAAGCACCCTGCTCGTCGAGCCAGGCGCGGCTCGATCCCGAGGAGGTGAAGCTGAGCAAGGCTTTGCCGTTCATCAGCGGGTGCATCATCCGCTCGCGCACCGCGCGATGCGAGAAGCCGGCCCCGAACACACGATCGACATAGCCCTTGAGCATCGCAGGCGGCATGCCGAACCAGATCGGGTAGACGAGGACGAAGATATCCGACCCGGCCAGCAATTCGAGTTCTCTGCCGACATCCTGCGCCAGGTCAGATCCGCGGGTCGAGGGGCGTTCTCCATCTTTTAGAACCGGGTCGAATCCGATGGCATAGAGATCGCGCAACTCGACCTCGTGTCCGACCGCGCGCACGGCAAAGGCGTAGCGATCGGCAATCGCGCGGGTAAAGCTGTCCTTTGAGGGATGGCATACGATCACGCTATGTTTGGGTCTGCTCCGCAAGCTCATGGCGGTTCTCCTTTTCGTATTAGCCGGCAGCCTATGCGCACCGTCAGGCCTTGGGGTTTCGGAATGTTACGTAGAGGCGACCCTCGGAACCCCTACGTAAGCTTCACAATAGGGCGATGCGGATCAGCGCCTTAGCCTAGCTCGACACGGTACATGACCAGGAGTGATCGACATGACTCGGCCCGCTTCACCGACAAGCAGCAGCATCCGGCTCGCGCATAACGCTCGCCTCACGATCGGGCTGGCCCTGCTGGCCTGTGTCCTCGCCTTCCAGCTGGCCATGGCGCTGCCGCGCCTGCTGTGACGAGGGCCAGACCGGGCAAGGCCATGCGGACTATCACGTACCGACATCGAAAACCGGCGAGCCCATGAAGGATCGAGTCGCGGACATGCACCGCGCGCGCCCACGCAAAAAGGATGTTCAATGAGAGAAATTTGGCCATGATCTTCACGCGCTGTTTCCCGCCCAGGTAGACGTGCTGCGCAGTCTGAAGATCGAAAGCGAGCATTACCGCACGCTCGCCAGCCGGCACCATGATCTTGCTCTCGCGATCGGCAGGATCGAAAGCGGCGCGCAGGCCTGTTCCGACGCCTATCTCGAAGATCTCAAGAAGCAGCGGCTGCATCTGCTCGACGAAATCGCCGACATGATCGCCGAGCGTCAGGCGGCCTGAAGATGGACCTGCTCAACATTCGCGATCGTCTCGTCGCGCGGCTCGGCGCCCTCGACAGCGAGGTCGAAGCCCTTGAAGCGGAGCGCCGTGAGCCGCTCGACGATGATTTCGAAGAACATGCGGTGGCGCTCGAGGGGCTCGAAACCGCGTCAGCGCTCGAACTTGCCGCCCTCGCCGAGATCGCACAGATCAAAGCGGCGCTCAACCGGCTACAGGCCGGTACCTATGGCCGCTGCGCGATCTGCGAGGGGCCTATAGCGGAGGCGCGTCTCAACGCTTTGCCGGCTGCGACCCGCTGTATCGTGTGCGCAACGTAGGAGCCCGGGCGTCGCCGTTCGAAGCCACCGGAGGCGCCAGTGCAGAGGCTTGCCGCTAAGCTTGCGGACGCTAGCAATCTCTCCGCAGTTATCGGCGTGGGCCTGGCGCTGGGTCTGGGCCTCTTGATCGGGGTCCAGCGCGGATGGGCGGTGCGAAAGGCGCCCGACGGCACCCGTTTCGCAGGCATACGTACCTTCGGGCTGATCGGTCTCGTCGGCGGGCTGGCGGGCATCCTGCGGCCGGTGGCCCCCCGCGAAGCGTTCATCCTCTTGGCCGCCGCGACCGCCCTCATTCTGCTCGGTTATGTCCGCATGTCCCAGGGCGAGAGATCGGTCAGCGGCACCGCTAGTCTTGTCGGGCTGGTGACGCTCGGCTGCGGCTATCTCGCGACCATCGGTCATGGACAGGTCGCCAGCACTATCGCGGTCCTTGTCACGCTGGTCCTGGCCCTGCGCTCGCAGCTCCACCTCTGGCTTGTGCATCTGACCGAACTCGAAGTTGGCGCCATTGCTCGCTTCGCGCTAATCGCCGGCGCTATCCTCCCTCTGCTGCCCGACCGGGCCTACGGCCCGTTCGACGCATGGAATCCCCGTCACCTCTGGCTGGTCGTGGTACTCGTTTCCGGGGTTTCCTTCGCCGGCTACATCGCCTGCAAGCGGTTCGGCGCTCGCAACGGTACGCTCGCCACGGCCGGTGCCGGGGCACTCGTCTCTTCGACGGCCGTCACTGCCGCGCTGGCCGGCCGACTGCGCGACGAGGACGGCGATCGCCACTTGTTGAGCGCCGCGATCGCGCTTGCCTCGGCCATCATGTCGTTGCGCGTGCTGGTACTGGTCGCGGCGCTCGCGCCGGAAGCCTTCTCCGGCCTCGCCGTCCTACTCCTGCCGGGCATGATCGCGAGCGCGCTGACCATGGCCTGGATGCTGCGCGCCGCCGAGCGGGAAGGAGTGGCCGAGATGCATCATGTCGCCATTCGCAATCCGTTCGACCTGATGCCTGCGATCGGAATGATGGGCCTGCTCATGCTGTTCTCGCTCGCGTCGCGCTGGATGCTGGCGCATTACGGTCAGGCCGGCCTTGCCGGAACGCTCGCACTGTCGGGCGCGATCGACGTCGACAGCGCGATCATCACGCTCGGCGGACTGCCCACCACTGCGCTCGACGCGCGCACAGCGTCGCTGATCCTGGCAGTGCCGGTCATTCTCAATACGGTCTTTAAGGCGGCCACAGTCCTGGGTGTCGCGGGCTGGCCGAAGGGCAAGGGGGCGGTGACCGCTCTTGCGCTTGGCGCGCTCGTCAGCGTCGCTCTGGTTCCGTTTGCCGCGTGGATGTGAACCGCTCTGCGTAAGTAGTGTTGCGCATAGTGCCACGCCTGACGCGCGCCTAATTTCGCCCTAACGAGATGGAGGCGATCATGAAAAATATCCTTTTGCTGGTTCATGATGATGACGGCCAACTGGCGCGACTGCACACCGCTATCGACCTGACGCGGGCGCTCGACGGGCATTTAACGTGCCTCGATGTCACCCCGACGCCGGTCTATGCCGGCAATGCCTATGCGGGCTTTGGTGATGCGGTTCTCCTGAACGACGAGCGCAAGACCGAGGCGAACAACAGGGCGAGGATGAAGGCGCGGGTAGCGGGCGAGAATATCTCCTGGAGTTGGGAGGATGCGACGGGCGAATTTTCCAAATGCGTGATCGACGCCGCAAATCTGGCAGACCTGATCGTGCTAAACCGCGCGCTCGATGACTATCCGCTGCCGGACATGCGCACTATCGCGAGCCGCGTTCTGATGCATGCCCGCAAGCCGGTTGTGGCCGTGCCCGAGGTTGTCGAGGGCTTCAATGCGAAGGGTCGCGCCTTGGTCGCCTGGGATGGCCAGGAGTCGGCAGCAGCAACGATGCGCGCATGCGTGCCGCTGCTGAAGCTCGCCTCCGAGGTCGAAATCTTTATGGTTCGCGACGGTGCCGAGAAGACCGAAGCGGCGGACGCCGCCGCCTATCTCTCGCGGCACGGCATTCACGCGACGGTGAAGATCGTCAATGACGGCCTGCACCCTGCCGATGTGCTGATCGAAAATGCGGCTCGGCACTGGCGCGCGGAGTATATTCTAATGGGCGCCTACAGCCATGGCCGGTTGATGGAAGCGTTCGGCGGCGTGACCAAGCGCATGCTCTCCAACTGCAAGCTGCCCTTGGTGATCGGCCACTGATCGCGTCGAGCGGGGACGTGGGCAGCGTGCGCATCGAGCAGGGACCGGCCCTGGTTCCTGCTGATGAAGGGAAAGATGCCCGCGAAGGGCTGCGGGCCTTCTTGAAGTCGCTCGGCCCCGGCTTGGTGACTGGCGCCGCCGATGATGATCCGAGCGGGATCGGTACCCATAGCCAGATTGGTGCGCAGTTCGGCTATGGCCTTGCGTGGACTTTTGTTCTGAGTTTTCCACTGATGGTGGCGATCCAGGAGGTCGCGGCCGAGATAGGCCGCGTTACCGGCGCCGGCATCGCGCGCAACCTGCGCCGCCACTATCCGCGCCCTCTGCTCTGGCCGACGGTTTCGCTCCTGCTCATCGCCAACATCATCAACCTCGGCGCCGATCTTAGCGCGATGCGGGCCGCGCTCGTCCTGCTGACCGGCGGCAATGCTGCGCTCTACACATTGCTGTTCGGGATCCTGTGCATCGTGCTGGAGGTGGCGTTGAACTATCCGCGCTATGCCTCCATCCTCAAATGGACGACCCTGTCGCTGTTCACCTATGTCGCGGTGGTCCTCGTTGCTCATGTACCCTGGCCGCACGCCCTGCGCTCGTTGGTCGTCCCCGAGCTGCAGTTCAACGTCGCCTACGCCACCGCGTTCGTCGCGATTCTGGGCACGACGATCAGCCCCTATCTGTTTTTCTGGCAGGCGGGACAGGAGATCGAGGAGCAGCACCGCCACCATGCCAAGCCACTGTGTCTGACCCCCAAAAGCGCAGGTCCCGAGCTCAGGCGCATCCGCATCGACACGCTGACGGGCATGGCGTTCAGCACGCTCATCTCGCTGGCGATCGTCTTCGCGACGGCAGCGACGCTCAATGTGAGTGGTGTGCATGATATCGCAACATCATCGCAGGCGGCCGAGGCGCTTCGCCCGATCGCCGGGCAATTCGCCTCTGCGATGTTCGCGATCGGCATTATCGGCACCGGGCTGCTCGCCGTACCCGTGTTGGCGGGATCAGCGGCCTATGCGGTGACTGAGCTGGCAGGCATCGCCGGTAGTCTCGACGCAAAGCCGCTCTCGGCCCGCCTGTTCTACGGCACGATCGCAGCCACGACCCTGGCGGGTGCGTCGCTGAACAGTATCGGCATCGATCCGGCACGGGCACTCTATTGGGCGGCAGTCGTGAACGGGGTGCTCGCTGGACCGCTCATGGTCGTGATGATGCTCATTGCGCGCAATCCGCGAGCAATGGGCCGGCTGCGCATTCCGCCACGTCAAGCGGTGTTTGGTTGGGCTGCCACGATCATAATGATCGCGGCGTCAATCCTGTTCTTGGGGTTCACGGTCATATCGCTGTCCGGGACGGACTGATGATGCAGAGGTCACCCGTTCTTTCTGGTTCGGCTACCGGCTCCCGCGCCGTTTCCCCTGCTCAACCTGCGCTCGTCGATGAGGCACGAAATATGATGGGCCAAGCAAGCGGCCAGACCGATAAACAAGGGCTTTCATCGCCCGAAGCCCGGGATCGCCTGATGCGGGACGGGCCAAATGAGCTCCCGCGCGCGCGTCGGCGCTCGATGCTCCGAATCGCCACAGACGTTTTGCGCGAGCCTATGCTTGCGATGTTGCTTGCCGCCGGCGCAGTCTATGCGGTCCTTGGTGACCTCGGCGAGGCATCCATCCTCCTGCTTTTCGCAACATTCTCGATTGCCCTCACGATCGTTCAATCATCACGTACCGAGCATGTGCTTGATGCTCTCAAGGACCTTTCGGCGCCGCGCGCCCTGGTCATTCGTGACGGAACTCCGGTTCGGATTGCGGGTCAAGAAGTCGTCGAGGGAGATGTATTGCTTCTCGAGCAGGGGGATCGCGTCGCGGCGGACGCAATCTTGTCTGCCGCTGACAATCTTCAGGCGGACGAATCTCTGCTCACAGGCGAGTCCGTGCCGGTTGGTAAGGTCGTCGCTGGTGCAGTGCGCGTCGCCAATGAGCCGGCTGGCGGAGACAATCGTCCAAACGTCTATGCAGGGTCTCTCATCACGCGTGGAAGCGGGATAGCCCGTGTCGTCGCGACCGGCCCGCGCAGCGCGATCGGCCGGATCGGCGCGACCCTTTCGTTGCTGGCAGGCGAACCGCCGCGTCTACAGTCTGAAACAAAAAGGGTCGTCATGCTCTGCGCGATCGGGGGAGCGGGCATCGCCGTGCTCGTGGTCGTCTTGTCCGGACTGCTGCGCGGGGACTGGCTTGCTGCAATCCTGTCGGGACTGACGATTGGAATGACAATGTTGCCGGAAGAGTTTCCAGTCGTTTTGACCGTGTTCCTGGCAATGGGTGCATGGAGGATCGCGCAGGCGCGGGTGCTCACCCGTAGCCCAGCCGCGATCGAGACGCTCGGCGCAACCACGGTACTGTGCACCGACAAAACCGGCACGCTGACACAGAATCGAATGGCGGTAGCCACCTTGTGGCTTCCCTCCGGATCGAGTGTCAGGGTCAGCGGACAGTCAGCCATCGCAGAGGAATTCCACGCCCTCATCGACACCAGCATCCTCGCGAGTGCGCCGGTCCCCACCGACCCCATGGAAATCGCTTTTCACGACGCAGGCGCAGCGTTCAGCGACCACGACACTGCGGTCCCGGCACGAACGCTGGCGTGCACCTATGGACTGACCCCGGAGCTTCTGGCGATGTCCAATATCTGGACCGATCCGAACCCTGCGCGCTCACAGGTCGTGGCTGCAAAGGGTGCACCAGAAGCGATTGCCGCGCTGTGTGGTCTCAGCAGCGAAGAGCGGTCGCGCATGGCCGCATGCGTCGATGAATTTGCCGCCCAAGGAATGCGTGTGCTCGCGGTCGCTAGAGCGAACCTGGGCGCTGGTCTCGAAATTCCGGCATCGCAGTTCGACCATGACTTCGAGCTATTCGGTCTTGTCGGTCTTGCCGATCCACTTCGTCCGAGCGTGCCCGCCGCTGTCGCCGAATGCCAGCAGGCCGGTATCCGCATCGTGATGATCACGGGCGATTATCCGGTAACGGCGCGCGCCATTGCAACTCAAGCCGGCATCGCGGCAGGCGACATCCTGACCGGAGGAGAACTCGACCGACTGACCGATCATGATCTTGCCGATCGATTGGGGACGGTGACCGTCTTTGCGCGGATCATGCCGGAGCAGAAACTGCGCATCGTCGAAGCCTTCAAGGCGCGAGGTGACGTGGTCGCCATGACCGGGGACGGTGTCAACGACGCGCCATCCCTCAAGGCCGCTCATATCGGCGTCGCCATGGGCAAGCGGGGAACGGACGTCGCGCGCGAGGCGTCGGCGATCGTGCTGCTCGACGATGATTTCGGCGCAATCGTGGAAGCTGTCCGCCTGGGGCGGCGTATCTACGACAATATCAAGAAGGCGATGGCGTTCATATTCGCCGTTCACGTTCCGATCGCGGGTCTTGCCCTCTTGCCTTTATTCACGGGCCTTCCGCTTCTGTTCGGGCCTGTGCATATCGCCCTGCTTGAGATGATCATCGATCCCGTTTGCGCGCTCGTCTTCGAGGCTGAAGCGGCAGAGCCTTCGATTATGGATCGCAAGCCTCGTGATCCCCGCGAACGGTTGATGTCGCTGTCGATGATATCGTGGAGCATGATCCAGGGTGGGATCGCCTTTCTGTGCCTCGGTTTGCTTCATCTGGTGCTCAATCGAACAAGCGCCGGAGAGGAGACGGTGAGAGCTGTGCTGTTCTTCAGCCTGGTCGGAGCGATCCTTGCCCTGATCCTGATCAATCGCAGCTTTGCGACCTCGTTCCGAAGTCTGCTCGGACGTGAAAACCTGGCGCTACGCTATGTCACCATGGCCATTGTCGGGGGAATCACGCTGGTCCTCGCACTGCCTGATTTGAGACATATCCTGCGGTTTGCCGCGCTTGGACCAGACCAGCTGTTCATCGCCGGCATCACCATAACGATCATCTTGCTTCTGCTGGAAGGCTGCAAAGCCGTTCAACACGGCATGCCGCGTGACGGGCGATAGGGACATCGCCTTCGTGCCTTAAGCCCCCGCGGCTCGGATCAGTGGGTAGCACTGCTGGCATAACAAGACTGAGAAGGTTCGTCATGCTGGCCACCGCTTCGGAGGGCTCAATATGTCGGAGACAATATGGAGACACCAGTCTTTGTCTCGGTCCTGTCTCCAATGAAATGGCGACCGCATCGTCGCTATATGACTGTTTCAACAATGAATAATGGAGCGGGCGAAGGGATTCGAACCCTCGACCCCAACCTTGGCAAAATTGGGCTCTGTCTTTTCTGGGGTACGCTGAGGTACTCCTGAGCTTGATAAATCCCTGTTTTTAGGCCGTTCTTGCTATGCTATAGTGCTCTCGAATACGACCAAATTTCCTGTCTGGTGGACCCGCAGTGGACCCAGCAGGGGTGTCGGGTCCACCGAGGTGATGACATGGGTATCAAGTCAACGACCAGACTTAGCAAGCCGATTTGCGACAATGCGGCGGCGAGCGAGGAGCAATATGAGCTATGGGATAGCGAGCTGGCGGGCTTCGGGCTGAGGATCATGCCGAGCGGCACGAAGTCCTTAATCGTGCGATATCGGATAGATGGAGGTGGCCGGACCGCGAAACGCCGCACATTCACCATTGGCCGCTTTGGGCAGTTCACGGTCGAACAGGCGCGCAAAAAAGCGAAAGCTGTCCTCGGCGCTGCGGCGAATGGCGAGGATCCCGGCGGCGAGCGCATCGCCAAGCGCGGCGAGATGCTGATGTCCGACCTGCGCAAGCTCTACGAGGAGCGCGGTTGCGTCATCCAGCGGGGCAAAAAGATTGGGCAACCGATGCAGCCGCTAACCAAGCAATACACGCTCGCCCGGATTGATCACCACATCGTTCCCCTGCTGGGGCGCAAGCGTCTGGGCGACATTCGCATCCCAGACGTCGAACAGTTCGCCAAGGATGTGACCGCAGGAATGACCACCGCGCTCCTCGATCGGCTTACCCATCATTGCCACATCCTCGAGACCGGCAACGACAGCTTCCGGTTCAAGAACAGCTCGGCTCAGCAGCCCAAAACCCGGAAGGAGAAAGCCCCATCTTGACCCATCCCTGATATACGAAACATAATCGCAAGGTGGGTCATGTATGGATGCCCCCAGTCGTACAAGAGAAATCGGAATGGCGCCGGCATGTGATCAGATGCGGTCATGTATCAGGCCTGTTGCGCAGACTTACGCCTGCTGGCCGGTATGGAGATGCGCGGATCTGATGCAAAACACTTCTGCGGGCTCTTAGCCCTATGACTCGGAATGCATTTTCAGAACCGGATCTGTCCGATCACTTTGCCCTTACTACTCCTCGATCTTCTCACACGCCCGACGCACCGGAAACTGACCGCGCGATCGTTTGATCAGACCGCGACAGCTACCGGATCCCTATAGTCCTCACCCTTGGTCAACATCGCCCAGACGGAGCGAGCCATCTTATTTGCCAGGGCAATGGCGACAAGCATTCGAGGCTTGCGTTCCAGCATGCCGGCCAGCCATGAACCTTTCGGCGGCGTTTTACGGCTCGCCCAGCGCACTATCGTCATGGCCCCAGTAATCAGTAGCCGTCGAATGTCACGCTGACCCATCTTTGATGTCCTGCCCAGGACCTGCTTTCCACCTGTCGATCGCTGAACAGGGACAAGCCCAAGCCAGGCGGCAAAATCCCTCCCGCGTCGAAAAGTCTCCATCGGGGGCGCGAAGGCTTCGATCGCCATTGCGGTGATGTGGCCAATCCCGGGCACGGTGAGGAGTCGGGCTGAATTGGCCGCCTTGGTCGCCGTTTTCTGAAGAACTTTTTCGAGGGTCGCGATTTGCTCACTCAATGAAGCAATCTGCGCAAGGTAAAGGCGTGCCGTCTCAACGATCAGCAGATCGATCGACTTTTTAACTTCCTCGATCGCGGCCTCGAGGATCCGCACATTCGTCATCCCCTGAGGCGCGACAACACCATGTTCGGCGAAATGACCGCGCAAGGCGTTGATGAGTTGAGTGCGTTGCCTGACAAGTAGGTCCCGTGTCCTGAACACCATCGCACCTGCTTGCTGGCTCTCCGATTTCACCTCAACAAAGCGCATGTTTGGTCGAACGGCAGCTTCAGCGATCGCCTCAGCGTCCGCAGCATCGTTTTTCTGCCGCTTCACAAATGGCTTAACGTAAATAGGCGGGATCAGACGAACCTCGTGCCCCAGTTCTCTGATCGCCCGGCCCCAAAAGTGAGCGCTGGCGCACGCCTCCATCGCCACAATGCATTTTGGCTGCTTCGCCAGAAACGGTAGGACCTGGGATCGGCTGAGTTTCTTGCGGAATATCGCGTCTCCGTTCGGAGACGCCCCATGCGCTTGGAAAACCCTTTTTGCCAGATCCAGGCCAACAATGCTAACCTCGTCCATGGATGCCTTCTCCTCTGCTGTGACGTTCGCAAACATCACAATGGCACATTTGATGCCGTCGGGAGGGGGCATCCACTCCATCACTTCTCAACAGCAATCAACACGCTCAACGCTTACGACTGCTATGCAGCCTTCTTCGGCAACCACCAGCCTATCGGAAAACCAACCGAAAAGCCGTATATCCTGCGCTACGCAGCTGCATCGCTCACTGCCATCGAAATCCCGCTGATTGAGTCCGAACCTTTAGTCCGAAACCCGCGGCCGCCGGTTTCCGCTCCAATGATTGCTGGATTACTTTTCTGGTACATGAGGTTCGTCATGGCTGCCGGGAAAATCACCAAGCGGACCCTCGACGCCCTCCAAGCAGGCGCCGTTACCGGCTTCCTTTGGGACGACGACTGAAGGAATTTGGACTCAAGATCACCGCGGGCGGCTCTGCGTCCTATGTGGTCCAGTATCGGATGGGTGGCCGCGAGGCAAAGACGCGTCGCTAGACCATCGGCGCCATGGCTCGCCATGGACTCCCTTCACCACTCGGAGGCGACGAGACTCCTGCGCGTCGTCGCCCAAGGGATCGCCCCTGTCGAAGCGGACAAGCAGCGGCGGCGCGAGGCTGTCGACCTTGTCTTTTCCAACTACGCCGACAGCTTTGCGGCGGACTGCAAAGGGAAAGGTTGGTCGACGCTCATAACGCGATCACTTCACCTACACGTCAAGCCTGCCTTGCGGGAAAAGGCGCTTCCCACAATCACGCGCATTGATGTGGTGGCAGTGTTCGATCGCATGTCGAGAGATCAGGTCGCCAATCGTCGCAACGTGATCGCGGCGCTCAAGCGCCTGCCCACCGGCCAGAACCGCCCTCGACAATCCTGGAAATCAACGCCCTATACCCACCCGCGCAACAGGTCTTCCAGGTCCTCTTTGACTTGCACCCGTCATAGCAGGTCGCCAAATCGTGCCCGATAGGCGGGCAGGCGATTGGGAATGTCCATTTCGGGGATCCCGAACTCCGCCGGATCATAGCGATGTCGCCCGCCGGCACTGGGCCGGTCGGTATTGACCAGCTTCGCCAGGCGCTGCTCATAGGCCGGCGTGAATTCCAACTCGAAATGGTCATAGATGCGTCTCACCGTGCCGATCGGATCGGACAAGGTTTCGCGATAGGCTACGTCGAAGACCCGCCGGTCGATGTCCGGGTTCTGGCGGCTCAGCGCCGAGCGCTCCAGAGCCTCGCCATATTGCATCATCACTTCGCCGCCGATGACCTTCGGGTCGGTCAGTTCAAGCACATCGGGGAAACTCGCCTGCCGCAGTCCGCGGATCAGGCTCGCCAGCGAGGCGACGACCGTCTGCGGTTCCCGATGGGTCTGAATGACCATCGCGTCGGGATAGGCCGCCAGCAGTTCGTCAAGCATCAGCATGTGTGGAGGGGATTTGAGCAGCCAACGACCCTTGGGCCCTCTCCACTGCAATTGCTGGAGCACCCGGCGGTGTGTGTCGAACACGCCGGAATGCCGCTCATGAACCAGCCAGTCTAGATAGTCGGGAATGCCGAACGACGACCAGAAGTTCGAGCTCACGAAATGCAGCGTGGTGAAGCAGTTGCACTCCTGCGGGGCGCGCGCGTCCCAGTGATGCATGGTGGCGAGCGCAGGAACTTCCGAGAGCAGACGATCGTAACTTGCCTGAAGATCGGCTATGCGCGGGTCCGTCTCGAAGGTCGCGATTTCAGGAGCAGGCCACGGAGCGATGACTTCCCAGTCGAGCGGCGCCCGGACGGCGGCATCGAGCGACAGGAGTTCGTAGAGCCAGGTCGTGCCGCTGCGGGGCGCGCCGGTGACGATCAGCGGATGCTCGATCTTGCCCTCAAGCACCTCCGGGTGGCGACGGGCGTCGTCCTGCAGATGAAGCCGGGTGACAAGCAGGCCCACGGCCTGGTCTGCAACCGGTTTGCGCACGACATCCGCCACGGGCATCGCCTCGGCCGCCTCGATCAGCTTGCGCAAGCCGGTCCTGAAACTGTCGTCTGCCCCCCAGTCATGCAATCCTGTGATGCCTTCCGCCATTTCACAGAGGCGCTGTTCGCTCAGTTCACCTGTCATCCTACCCTCTCACCGATTCTGTATGCGTGTCTTGCCGGCACTCATGCCGGAATAGCGGGGCGAGCCGGCGCCGCGGTTATTCGCTTCGCCATTTATCGAGCGGGAGCGACCGTTCGATCATGCCGTAGGTCTCCTCGCCGTCCCAGCTATAGCGCACGCCGCCGCGATGGAAGGGCAGCGGCAAAGGCTCGTCGAGGCTCCAGTCGCCCAGCAGCGGCGTATCGGAAGGGAAAAAGGCCGAATCGTGGGTAAGGCCGCCGATCCTCACGACCTCGCCATCCTCCAGTTCAAGCGCTAGGTCGCACGTGCCGCCATGCGGTTCGAAGTGGGTGAGCCAGGGCGCCTGCACCACCTTGCCGTGCCGCTTGGTCTTGCCGTCGAAAATGAAGGCCTCGCTGAAGGCCGGCGCGGCATCGGTATCGGGCGAAGGAAATGCGAGGGCGCCGAAGGCCTTGCCGCTGGGAAACAGCGCGGACAACCAGCAATGGCCCTTGAACTCGGCGAGTGATCGGATGCCTGTGCGGCGGACCCTGAGCCCCGTGCCTTCGAAATGCTGCTCAGGCTCGCCTTCGATCGACAAGCTGCCCGTGCAGGTAAACAACTGCTCGTAGCGCGTGCCGCCGACGCCTCCGACCGCCAGCGCCGCGGACTTGTTGCCGTCGCGTCCGGCCTGTTCACCGGGGTTCCATGGCGGAGCCGCCATGCGGGCATCGACCTTAACGACCACCCGGTGCTGCTCCTTCCCGGCGATACCGCGCATCTGTTCGGAAACGGTGCGGTCGTACATCATGCCGTCGAAGGTCATGGTCCAGTGGCGCAGCGGCTCCTTGACCTCGAAGCGTAGCGGTCCACCGCCGATCGACAGCGCACGCGCGCCGCTGCGCTTGACAGGTTGCGCGGGAAAGCCGCCCGATCCGATTAGCACCCGGCCCGTGGGGAACGCCAAGTTCGCTTCTATACCACGGTTTTCCCAGTCGATCCCGAGCGCCTCAACGGTCATCCGCGGGAATCCGAAGCGCCCCTCATTGTCGGAAATCCACATCGACGTGCTTTCGCGCATGTCGCGATTCTCGGGCGGTCCCGGCAGAGGGAAGTCCAGCTCTTCGGGATAGCCGTCGGTAATGTCGAATGTCATGTCTGCTCCAACTCCTGTCACGCCTGATCGTGATTGTTTCTCATGTTCACAAAGCAGGTCGACGCCGGATCATGCGATCAGCCGGAAGCCGCCGTCGATGCCGATCATCTGCCCGTTGACGTAGCCCGCATCCTCGCTGGCAAGGAATGCGAAGGCGGCCCCGCAGTCGCTCGGCGTCCCGAAGCGCCTGACCGGGATGGAACCTTCCAAGGCGGCGGCGGCCTGTCGGCCCTGCTCGGTCAGGTCGTAAGCCGGGGTACGCACCACCGGCAAAATACAGTTGGTGGTTATGCCAAAGGGGCCCCATTCCTGCGACGCGTTGCGGGTCAGCGCCTGAATCGCGCCCTTGGCCAGTTCATAGGGCGCGAACCCGGGCGAACCCATCAATGCGGAGTGTGAGGCGACGTTGATGATCCGGCCGTAATGCCGGTCACGCATCGCCGGCAGGCATTTCTGCATGAACAGCATGGATTGCAAAGGGCCGCCAATGAAGCTCTTCATCGCCGCCTGAACGGAAGTCTGCTCAAGGTGGCAATGATCAGCCAGTCCTCCCTGCGCGATATTGGCGAGGATGTCGACGTGGCCGAAACGGTCTAACGTCGTACGGACGACTCTGTCTATCTGCGCCTCGTCGGCCACATCGCAGGTCACTGTCACGAGCCGCATTCCCTCCACTCCGGCACACTCGGCCAGGATGCGCAGACCATCGGCATTGACGTCGGCGGCGACTACCGCTGCGCCTTCGCTCACATATCGTTCGGCAACGCCCCGCCCGATGCCCGATGCTGCACCGGTTACGATTGCGATACGGCCGGAAAGACGACCAATCACGCGCGCTCCCTTCGCGTCCTCACGCCCCGACAAGTTCGCGAATCCGGGCGAATTCGGTAGGCTGCCCCTCCAATTCGTAGAAGCCGGAAAGATGTCCGGACCGGTCCGCATCGCCCATGACAGCGGCCCAGTTGTCCCGCAGATTCTCGATCGAGATATCCGGATTGAAATAGCCCGGCGGGGAAGCGAAAATGATGCGGGTGACCCGGCCGCCGGCCGCCGAAATGAACTGCCCGGTGACCGGGCATGACTCGTGGGACAAAAACGCCACCACCGGCGCGACCCGTTCCGGCGGCAGCTTTTCCTTCATCCACCGCCCAAACGGGGTATGGCCGATTTCGCGCTCCACCAGAGGAGTGACTGACCAAGGCATGATCATGTTGACCTTGATGCCGAACTTGGCCCCGGCCCCAGCCAATTGACGGGTAGCGGCGAAGAGCGACGCCTTGGCCACGCTGTAGGAGCCGTCCCAGCCAGCCGGGCTTTCCCAACCTAGTGCGACCGAAGAGCCGGTGGTGACGATCCGCCCGGCACCTGATTTTGCCAGGTGAGGGAATGCCGCACGCGACATCCTGAGGTGACCATGCAGGTGGTTTTCAATCAGCCGATCAGTCTCTGCCGTGGGCGCGTCGAAGATCTCCGGGGCCATCTCACCAATGCCGGCATTATTGACCAGAATGTCGAGGCCGCCAAAGGTTTCGACTGCCTGGTCGACCATGCGGCGAGCGGAGGTGTCGTCGGACACGCTGCCATTCACCCCGAGAGCCGCTCCACCCATGGACCGGATTTCGGCGGCAACACCGCCTTCGGGGCCGACACCGGATTCCCGGAAATTGCCGTTGACCACAACTTTGGCCCCGCGCTCCGCCAGGAGCAGGCTATAGGCCCTTCCAAGACCAATCCCGCCACCGGTCACGAAGGCGACCTTGCCATCAAAACGGAGTTCCTCGGACATTGTGCCTCTCCCATTCATGGCCCGCGGGCGTCCAATTTCAGCAGCCGGGCCAGTCCGCTCGGCCTCTTTTTTAAGGCGCATCACGTAGCAGGTGCGCAGGGACCGAGCAACACCTATGAATGAATCAGGGACAAAAACATTCTGCAGTGAATGGGTTCTTGATCGAATTTAAGCATGAAATCAACACACCGATGTCGAAAAAAGTCCTTTTAATACAGAGTGTTATCAATACGATCTCAAATTCCATTTTTGCAGGTCGAAGTTTTAGAGATAGTTCATTTTAGAATGAATGGAGCGTATGGTGGCGGAATGCGACCATCTGGTACCTTTGGCTTTGCACGCGCCGCCAGCACCGAAAGCCGGCGCCGGGTCTCTTGCATGCGGGGAAGCAAGGGCCATGCGGAGGGCGTCATCGTTCGAAGAATTGCGTTTAAGCTCCGGCGGAGATTATCGCTCTGCTCGATAGCCGCTCGGAATTATGCGCTTATTGAACGGCCACTCCGAATGAGGAGCGCTCTGCACCGCCAGCCGCTTCGGCGACAGAAGCTCCGATTTTTACAGTTCATTTATGTATGCATAAACCTGATGGCGGGCACAATATGCTTCAGGCGCGGCGGCGCCCTTGTGACATTTCTTTAGATGCCCCTTTCCAAAACTGCTTTGCGGCGGCGCCTTGCGGAGACTATAGGAGAATGCCTACATTCATCGTAGAATGTCTTGCCGTATACATTCAGGGATAGATATTGCCAGCCGCAAACTTCGCTAGGAAATGATGGCGAGTGTCGCCATGCCTTGAGGCGGCGACCAGGCGAAGACGACCGATGATCGAGCGCGTTGCGATCGTTTGCAGCGCTGGTGTCGGCGATAACCAGCATGAGGATTCCAAGGTGTCGACAACTTCAATCCAGGTCAAATATCGCGACAGCGCTTCGACGCGATCGGCGCTGTTGAACGCGGCCATCGACCTTCTCGTCGACCGGGGATTTGGCGCCCTGACGACTGTCAGGCTGGCGGAGCTCGCCGGCTTCACGCGTGGCGCCCTCCAGCACCATTTCGCATCGCGGGACGATCTTCTCGTTCAACTCTACAAGTTCGCGCTCAGCGCCGAACTTCCCTGCATCCCGTTGGACGCCGCAACGTTGCCGCTTGACGAGCGTGTGGAGATTCTGATCTCGTTCCTCGAGAAGAATGCCGCCAGCAAATGGCAGGCAGCCTCGATCGCCTTGATCCAAGGGGTCGACAGTCGATCACCTGTCGGAATGGTGATGGAGCAGACGACATATGATATGATTTCGCGCATTCATGCTAAGGTGAAAGATCTGTTTCCCGATATTGCCTTATCGCCATCAGAATGGGCGACGCTGATAAGGAACCTGTCGGGAGAAATCTACGGCTCCTCATTATATATTGGCTGCAAGTCAGGTAATGTCATCGATATCGATACGATCGCATCCAAGACATTAAGGCGAAAGATCGCTAAACTATATTTTGCTTCTATAATAAAATTGCATCAAGACTGAGAGGAATCAATGCGAACAGGCAATTTCCGATCGGCTGTGTCGATCGTTGCGCTGAATTTCACCGGCATGGCGATCGGGACCATTGTTCCGGCCGCCCATGCTTCCACGGTTGAAAAAGCCTACGCAAACCCTCTTCTGGATTCCTCCCAAGTCGACATAGAGCGCAGGGCGCTAAAGATCCGCAAGCGACCCGAAGTGGAGGACGCCCGCAAACGGGCGCTGACTATCGTGAAGTCACGTGCGCTGGCCCACTCCGCGGAAAATAGCGCACTGGCAGCGCAGGATTTGGACAAGTGGGTGATGCAGCTCATCCTTCAGGAACTGCTTCCCCTTTATCCGGGACATATCGTTTACGCTGTCGAGAGTTCCGGGCACTCCTGGCAAGGCGTCAGCTTTCCCGGTACGGCCCTGGCGATCGACAACCCGGACAATGTCTATCGGCTGGCTGCGCTGAAGGGATCGACTGCCTACACGATCAAGGGGACGGTTACTCCAGCCAAGCCGTCTCTCCTTGTCTTCCAGCTCGCCCGCTACCCTCATGGAATCGGTTGGGCGGCGGCGGCCAGCGGCAATGATAATGCATCCTACGCCACGCTGACCAGCAGCGGTCTGGAAACCGCGCCGGACGGCAGTTTCAAGATCACTCTCGACCGGTCCGCAGCGCCCGGAAATCATATGCAGTTTCCGGATGACGGGGATTTCATGTTTTCGGTCAGGGATTCTTTGTCAAACTGGAAGCAGGTGCCAGCGAAACTGAGCATTGTCGCGACCCGCCCGGCCCAGATTGCCGAAGAGCCGGACGACAAAGTGGCGGCGCGCGTCGTGGAGCACATGCCGGGCTTTGTATCGTTCATTCTCGACTTCGTGGACAGTTACCACAGCCGCCCCAATGAAAACACGCTGAGCGCTCCCTCTGGCCGGGAAGGCGGCTGGGGGTTCGCCACCGCCTCGCGTTATCGCCTGGCTGACGACGAGGCGCTGCTGGTCACGATCGACGATGCAAATGCCAACTATTTCGGGATACAGACCACAGACGCCTGGATGGTGTCACCGCCATCGACCGAGGCGATCATCAGCAGGAACAAGTCCCAGAGCGTGGCTGGCGCCGATGGCACGCGGACCTTCATCGTCTCGCCACGCGATCCCGGGCGAGCCAACTGGGTCGGCACCGCGGGCCTGCATGAAGGCTGGATCATGGTCCGGTGGCAGGGCGTGCCGCCACGGGCCGACAGCCGGAACCTCCTGCGCAGCGTTCGCCTGATCAAGCTTGCCGATCTGGACAGTGCGATGGCGCAAGACCTGACGCATGTAACCCGGGCGCAGCGGGCAGCGGAAATGCAGGAGCGCAAATCGCAGTGGCTGCTACGAACGGCTGCCACGCGGCAGGGGGAGTAACCATACCGATCGCTGTCAGCAACAACGGCGGGTCCAAGCGATGAGGAGAGAGCCAGATGCCAGAAATGCCGCGCGGCGCGTCGATTGCCGAAAAATTCGATCTGAGCGGCCGGACCGCGATCGTCACCGGCGTGGGGCCTGGCATCGGCGCACACGTTGCCGCCGGCTTCGCTGCTGCGGGCGCGAAGGTCTTGTGCTCGGCGCGATCGCCTGGCGTGATTACCCAGACTGCGGCAGCCATTCGCGCCTCGGGCGGAGAGGCCCTAGCCGTCACTGCGGATATCCTGGACGCCGATGCCAGGGTTTCGCTGGTGAACCAGGCGCGGGCGGCGTTCGGCCCGATCCATATCCTGTTCAACAACGCCGCTGCCGGCGCCATCGCCCCCGAGGCCGGGATATGGGGAAACACACCCGAAGTCTGGGATGCGGCGCTGGGCGCCAACATCACCGCCATTTTTCATCTTGCCGAACTCGTCCATACCGACATGGAGGCGCACAAAAGCGGCAGCATCATCACCGTCGGCAGCAGCGGCGGTTTCTCCGTTGTCGGCAATTCGATCGCCTACAGTGTCGCCAAGGCGGGCACCGCCATGCTGACCCGATATCTGGCCAAGGCGATGGCGCCGGCGACGCGGGTCAACATGATTTCGGTCGGCGCGATCACGCCGGACGGTAGTGAAAGCGAGGCCCTGAAGACCCATTCGCAACTGGACCTTACGCGCCGCAACGCCATCCAGCGTTTCGGCCATGCGGAGGAGGTGGTCGGCGCCGCCCTGCTGCTGGCTTCGTCCGCATCGTCCTATACCACCGGCAGCACCATTTTCGTCGATGGCGGCAGAATCGGCACGATGGGGTAAGGCGCCGACCCGGAAATAAAGCTGCGGTGGAGCGGGTATGGCGCTTGCAGCTGACTCCAGCAATGCGCCCAGCTTATATCCTCGTTGGCGTAGATCCGCCTAAGTGCGTTAATTCGCGAAGTCACATTGAACCGTCATCGCGAGCGGAGCATGCCGATCCAAGGGCGCGCCGGTGGATCGCCACGGTTCGCTCGCAATGACGAGGTGGGTCAACCTGAAGTCATCTGAGCTGGACGCCCGCAAAAACCGGCACTTTGATGCGTCCGTTGCGGTGATGGCGGCATGACCGGAGCACGGGGCGCTTTGGGGGCGGCTTTTCGGTCGCCGGATGGGGCATTTTATGGCCTTTCCCGGGGTTCAGGGCAGACTCATGCTGTGGTGGCGCGTCGTTCGTGGAAGATCAGACGGTCAAAGTTATAGGCCAGATTTGCCAAGGTGAGTTTTGCCTCGGCCCGCTTGATGTCGATGGTGCGGATGAAGAGCCCAAACTGGTTTTTCTGATGCGCAAACACATGCTCGATCCTGGCCCGGATCGCGGACTTTGCGGCGTTGGCGCGGGCGGTGGCTCTGGGCATCGGCTTTCCCTTGGGCTTGCGACGGTGGATGCGACTGGTCAGCATGCGATCGGCCAGCCATGTTTCGTTCGTCCTGGAGCGGTATGCTGTGTCGGCCCAGACCTCGCTGCTGCTATTCTGTGCGATTACATGGCGTAACATGCACCCATCGGCGTGCGCCGCCGAGGTGACCTC